>Ga0207037_10194_pt2 | contig 18203 bp, 16 predicted proteins | sample Alteio_BWMinCont_75_FD_153268 | JGI IMG/M metagenome (GOLD analysis project Ga0207037, IMG submission 153268) | Enriched cells from forest soil in Barre Woods Harvard Forest LTER site, Petersham, Massachusetts, United States -... | ecosystem: Environmental > Terrestrial > Soil > Temperate forest >... | reverse complement strand
CCTTCAAATGTTCTCGCATGGAATTGTGGCGGGCCTGCTCTTCGCATGCGTCGGACGCATGGTTTACGATCGGACGCATACCCGCGAATTGAGTGAGTTGGGCGGCTTGATCAAAGCGATGCCGTTCGTCGGAGTGGTCTTTATCACCGCCGCATTCGCCTCGATGGGGCTCCCAGGCTTCAGCGGCTTCTTTGCCGAATTGATGGTGCTGATCGGCACCTGGCGGGCATTCCCATGGCTGCTGGTTTTCCTCGGAATGGGCCTTGTCATTACCGTCGTCTACACGCTGCGCACGATCCACAAAGCGTTTTTCGGAGACCGAAAGCGCGATATGACCAAATGGGAGCATCTCCCTCCCATTACATTACCTGAAAAAGTCGCCAGCTTGCTCCTCGTGGCGATCCTTGTGATCGTGGGGCTTTATCCGCCGATCCTCCTGAACATGATTGAAGCCTCAAGCAAGCAGTTCGCCACCCAGATCAAAGCCAGGACCCATTCTTCATGACACCGTACGAAGCTTTCCAACTCCTGACGCCGGAAATCGCTCTTGGGAGCATCGCGTTCTTGGTCCTCATGTTCGACCTGTTGTTTCTTCGAAAAGACAGCGTCGAACATCGTCATCGCGTCGTGGGCGTTACCGTGTTTGCCGGTCTTGCAGTCGTTGCTTGCCTTTATTTTTTGCAATTGGCAGATGCAGAACCCCGCTCTCTCGGAAACGGCGCCTATGTGGTCTCTCGCCTCAACACGTTCTTTAAGTTCGTGGTGATTGGACTCACGTTCCTCACGGTGCTCATCGGATTGGAAACTCCCTACTCCTCTCATGTCGGCGAATATTATTCGCTCCTTCTTTTCTCAACGCTCGGAATGGTGTTTTTGATTTCCAGCGAAGATCTGCTCATGATCTTTATCTCACTCGAACTCATCAGCCTGGCGCTGTATGCTCTGACAGGATTCCAGAAAGGAGCTCGCCGTTCTGCTGAAGGCGGATTGAAATATTTCATTTTCGGCGGCCTTTCCGCGGCATTCCTGCTCTTCGGACTGAGTTATATCTTCGGCGCAACGGGCCACACCGGTCTCAAGGATATCGCCGTCGCACTCAGCGCAAACCATCAAGCCCCCTTTCCCGGCCTTGTCCTTCAAATCGGCATCCTTTTTTCTCTCGTCGGACTCGGATTCAAAATCGCCGCCGCGCCCTTTCATCTCTGGGCTCCGGACGCCTACGAAGGCGCTCCGACGCCGGTCGCCGCGCTTATTGCGACAGGTTCGAAGGTGGCTAGTTTCGTGGCGCTGACTAAATTTCTTCTCGGAAGCCTCCTGAGCGTCTCAGGAACTGTCGTTGCGGGCCCCTCCTCGGCGCATGCAGGCTGGGCTGTGACGGTCGCAGCCATCGCAGTATTGAGCATGGTGGTCGGCAACCTCGCTGCCATCGCACAAACGAATGTAAAACGCCTCCTTGCGTACTCAAGTGTGGCCCATGCGGGCTACATCTTGGTCGCCATGGTCGCGATCAGTGCGGGCGGGGTTCCCTCGCGCCTGAGCATTCCGGCCATTTATTTTTATGTCCTGATCTATGCGTTAACGAACATCGGCGCTTTCGGCGTGGTGAATACGATCGCCTCGCAGACAGGCGGCGATTCTTTCGAGCATTTCACCGGAGCCGCACAGCGTGCGCCGTTTCTCTCGCTGCTCATGCTCATCTTTATGCTATCGCTCGCGGGCATTCCTCCCCTAGCGGGATTTTTCGGAAAATTTTATCTTTTTGCCTCCGCGGTGCAAGCGGATCCCCAAAATCTGGGGCTTCTCTGGCTCGTGAGCCTCGCCATCGCGATGAGCGCCGTCTCGCTTTATTACTATCTGAAATTGACCAAGCAGATGTACGTTCTTGTCCCTCTTAATCCCACCCGTTTGCATTGCTGCCCCACGCTCACCGCCACCTTGGGGGTTATCGGTCTTGCCGTGGTGCTGTTCGGAGTTTTTCCCAACCGCCTGGTGGATATTTTCGGAAAACTCAGCGATCAGAGCGTCACGATTTCAGCACCCGCAAAGCCCATTCACACGGCACTTAATCGCTAGGCATCTTATTGTCGCAAGTCCAAGGATCAACCTCCGCTGCTCTGCCAGCGCATATGATCCGTGATGAAGAAAACTTCGGGAACCATGCTTGGTCCGACGATCCGAAGAGGAAATGTTTTCGGGAACTGACCAAAAATCACATATCCCCAACCATTTGGATTCTGAAAGAGTTCAGACAATCCTTTGTGGTAGGTCAGCGGAGTCATCAATACGGCAGATACTTTTTTGACGTAATCGTTGATCTCCAAAAAGCCAGGAACATCCTTCGTGAGAGGCACGCAGGGAATATTTCCATACCAACAGACCGCACAAGGCATGTCGCTCATCATCAATTCCTTCGGTTCCATCCATGTCGACACGCTATGGATCATTGGAGGGTAATAAGGCGGGTAGCGATAGAGATGAGGGCGCGGAGGAAACAACGCAAAAATCATCGAAATGGAATTCACCAGGATAAAAAACGTCGCGATGACAAGTTTCAACCCGTGCGATGTGATTTGAAATCGATCCAGGAGGATAAAGAAAAAAATGGTGCCGAAGAAAAAAATCAATGGAATCATGAGGGAATAAAACTCGCCCTGATAAAGACCATTTCCAGGATTCCAGATAAATGGAAGCAGAACGATCATCCACCCGAACGTGAGGAGCCCAAAGTGACGCAATTTTTTCAAAGCCGGTGATTTGAATCGGAAAAAAAGACCGGAAACAAAGAAGTAGACGAGAAAATTCCCGCCCAACTTTGGCAATTCATTTTCAAAAAAATCTCTCGTATTCGCCATCCATTTTCGGCGCGGCTGCTTATATGTAAAATCTAAAAACTTAGGTTGAACTTGTTGCTCGAGCGTGGTTCCTGGAAAAACATCGGTGTTTTGATGTGCAGCGTACGTTGCACTTCCAAAGGGAAGGCCGGAAACTTTCATATTACGGGCAATCCATGGAGAAGCAATCGCTGCGAACACAAGGATGACAAGAAACAGATGAAGCCAACGACGACGAGCCTGGAAAAACAGGACGTCGCCGACGAGCGGGAATATGAGGATGCCGAAACGATATTGTGTCAGAAACCCGAGCCCCGTCGCGATGGCCGCAAGAACAATCCAGACGCTGGAACTTCCCTGTGATTCTGACTCATGAAAACGGACGAGGGCATAGAGCATGCATATGAAGAGAAAAAAGACGAGATTGAAGGAGTCCCCCTCCATCGCGTGGCGCCACAAGTGATTGCATAAAAGCAAAATGGCGGCACTTACCATTGCCACGCGCCGCTCCCCCACACGACGCACGGCAAGATAAAACAGCAATACGGACAGGAGCAGCAGGCACTCCGAGAAAAGACACATGCGCACCTCTGGCCCATAATGAAAAAAAGTCCTTCCAGCAGGGAAATCATAATTTACCCGGGTCCAAACGAAAATTTTAGAGAGTAAATAAGGATAAAGGGGAGCGCATCCAATCTCGGGCTGGCGGAGCGCAAACTCCCGTTGGCGACCCGTGTGCCGCTCCAGCAACCAGATATTGAAAGGCCGAATGTAAAGCGTCGTGAATCCGTTTCCGTCAGCAAGCTGCCGCGCGAGATGAGCAGACTCCATCGCTTCCTCCGTGCCTAGCCCCCGAAATTGGAAGCTTTGGTATGCCAACAAGAGCGTTACCGCCGCTGCAATCGAAAAAGCCCACCGAATAAAACGAAACAAACTTCCCTGGGTCAGGGAGTGCAGGAATTCCTGCAAGGCAACCCCGCGTGACATAAAGCTACGGAACCTCCATGTTCCATTCCTTCAATTTTCGATGCAATGTGCGCCGACTGAGACCAAGGAGAGGCGCCGCCTTGCTGATATTGCCGCGCGTCTGCTCCAAAGCTTTGCGAATGAGACGTTTCTCTGTCTCCGCCAGGTTCAACGTTGTCTCAGACTCGGAACCTTCTGCAGACGCTTTCAATTCTACAGGAATGTCCTTCTCCGCAATACGGTCTCCTTTTGCCATGACAACAAGGCGTTGAACGAGATTCCTCAATTCCCGGATGTTGCCTGGCCAGGCGTATTCCACAAGCTTTTGCATCGCCTCGCTCGAAATCTCGCGGATGCGCTTTCCATTCTCACGGCTGTACACCTTCAGAAAATGATTCGCCAATAGTGGAATATCTTCACGGCGCTCGCGCAACGCAGGCATCCGGATGGTGATCACGTTAAGCCGGAAATAAAGGTCCTCGCGAAATTTGCCCTCAGCCACCATTTTTTTTAAATCTCGATTCGTCGCAGCAATGAGCCGGACATCAGACTCGATAAGCTGGTTTCCACCCACGCGCTCGAACTGGCGGCTCTCCATGACGCGCAATATTTTTACTTGTACGGAAGCATCGATTTCGCCGATTTCATCGAGGAAAAGCGTTCCGCCATCGGCCATTTCAAACCTTCCCTGACGCCGTTCGAACGCACCCGTAAACGCGCCTTTTTCATGGCCAAAGAGTTCGCTTTCAAGCAGGTTCGCCGAAAGCGCCGCACAGTGCACCGGCACGAACGGATATTTCGCGCGCGAACTGAGATGATGAATCGCGTGCGCCACCAATTCTTTTCCCGTGCCACTTTCGCCTTCCAGAAGCACTGTCGCACGGGAGGGGGCAACCTGCTTGACGATATCCAGCACATCGCGAAGTGATTTGGATTCGCCCACCATCGTGTGCAGGCCAAAACGATCATCGAGTTGCTGCTGCAACTGAATATTTTCTTGCTCAAGGCCCCGCGATTTCAGCAGCCGAGCAATGCGCATCTCCAGTTCGTCGAGCTGAAGACGCCCTTTCGAAATGTAATCATCGGCCCCTTGCTTCATCGCGTCGACCGCAAGATCCTCGGACCCATAGGCCGTCATGAGGATGCAAACGGGAGCGGGAGCATGCGCCTTGGCGCGCTTGATCAAATTAAGTCCATCCTCGCCTGGCAAACGCAAATCGGAAAGCAGCACGTCGAAATGCTCCGCCTCAAGCAGCTCGAACGCGGACTTGGCGTCCTCAGCAACATAAACCTCGTAATGCTCTTCCAGTGCCGCGCGCAATCCCTCGCGCGACGACTTTTCGTCATCGACGATCAAAATGGAAGGCTTCATGCGGCTTTAAAAGGAATGCTTGCGCCTTCAAGGAGTCGCGTCCGTTTTTCGGCAATCGGCAATAAAATGCGGAAGGTCGTGCCACGGCCTTGTTCACTGCTCACTTCAATCAACCCGCCATGCTCCCGTACCACGCGCTGAACGATCATCAATCCCAAACCACTGCCCTCGTTCTTCGTCGTAAAGTAGGGTTCGAAGATATGCTGGATCACTTCAGACGGAATACCTCCTCCCGTGTCACGAATGGCAATCATCAGCCGGTCATTGCGCAACTCCGTGCGCACGTGAAGGATGCCCCCTTTCGTCATCGCCTGGAGACTGTTGCGAAGCACATTAAAAAACACTTGCTTCATCTGGTCGCGGTCGACAAGCACTTTCGGTAGGCTTCCATCCAGCTCTTTCTCGACAAGAATATCGCGATTGGTGATCTCCGGATCGAGCACCTTGAGAACGTCGGCAATGATTTCATTGATGGAATGACGTTCGAGCAGAGGTGGAGTCGGGCGCACTGCCTTCAGAAATTGGCTTACGATTTGATCGAGTCGGGCGGTCTCGCCGGCACACACCTTGATGTGCTCCTCAAGCTTTTTGCGAACCACGGGGTCGACCCGCTTCAACTCACGCTCGATCAATTGCATATGGATATGCAGTGAATTCAACGGGTTTCCAATCTCATGCGCCACACCCGCGGCAAGCGTCGTCACAGCACCCACGCGCTCCGATTCGGCTGAGAGCGCGGCTCGGCGGTGCGCCTCCGTCACGTCGCGCAGAATGAGCAGGAGATAACCGTCGCCTCGCGGAAGCTGTTCCAGGGGCGTGATGTAAATCTGCAGAAACCGACGTTGCGGATAAAAGACCTCGACGTCGTGGTGAACCGCGGAGCCTGGTTTTTTATTTTCCCGATTTTCCTGCACTGTCTTCCAGAACTCCTCCGGCAGATAGCGTTCCGCAGAATCGCCAGGCTCAAACTCCTTCGAGAAACCCAACATCGTTTGCGAGGCGAGATTAAAATAAAGCACCTTGAAGTCCGATCCAAGAACGAGAACACCTTCCTCAAGTGCATTAAAAACCGTTTCGAGAAATCCCTTTTCTTCGACAAGCCGGTTGACGATGGAAGCGACGCTCTTTGGATCGAGCCGATCCATTTTTCCGATCAGTTTTTCAAGAAAGGCCTGCTTCATGAGCGAATCCCATTCCGTTTTCTGAAACAAATCAAGCAATCCACGATTGAGATGTCATCCGCCAGGACAAAGGAGTGGACCATGGATGGAAAGGTAGCAGCAACATATCAGACATTTCAACTCGCAGAGAGATTAAAGTAGGAGGATCTTCTTGTTATGTGGATGCATCCATTTCCAAAGCCTGGGATTGTAAAAGATTCTTTGAGCAGAAAATCGAAAGACGGTTCCATCCTACGGTAAAATCAGCACCTGTCCTGGAACGAGATGGTTGGGATCTTTGAGCTTGGGATTGGCCACCATGATCTCCCTCCACTTGCTGCGATCGCCATAAAACTTCTCGGCTATCGACTGAATCCCCTCGCCTTTCTTCACGGCGTACGTTTTCGAGTGCGTGGGCGTTTTGGGTTCCACCCTGGAAGAAGGGGGTGTCGGCTCGATCTTGGATGGAGATGGAGTCGAAACCACATCCGTTGCCGGGTTTGAATGATCCATCGGCCGCGCCTCCTCCACCGGTTTGGGCCGCTGCTTCACAAGATCGCGCTTCAAATCCTCGACCTGTTTGTGCAACGCATCGTTTTCTGTTCGCAATCGCACCAGCTCGGGAGAAGTTTGCCCGGCAACGTTCGGAATGCTCGCGGCAAACTGAAGCTTTGCGTTCTCAAGAAAGCCTTTCGCCAGCTCCACCTTCCCCGCATCGGGATTCGAGCATTGAAGAAAACGTTGATAATTATATGCGGCGTTCAGGTAGTCGTTGAGATTGAAATAGTAGATCAAGCCGATCTGGAAATAAGCGTCGGAGTAATCGGGCCTCAAACGAATGATATTCTCGTAAGAATCGATCGCGCCTTTATAGTCGCGCAGTTCATACAATTTTTTGGCGTGCTCCAAGTGATGCTCCACTGCGTCTTTGTCACTGCCGAGGAACCCGAAACGGCCGCATCCGCTTGACAGGAACGCAGAAACCAAAAGGCACGCAAGGACCATGCCCATTCCAGATGTCCGCCCGTGCAAATTCCCATCATCCATGAGAATGGGGAACACCCGTGCCACAACGTCCGCACGACCCCGGATTGCCACTGCATGAGGGCGCACTCTGAGATGAGCGGCTGGATGATCCGTGGGAAGCGAACGTCGAAAATTGCTTCACCACCTTTTTGGAACCACATTTCACGCATTCCGCAACCTCCTCCTGGGAACGAAGCAGGAGTTCGAATTCATGATAACATTTCGAACAGGTAAATTCATAGATAGGCATAAGAAAGAAGATATCGCAATTTGCGGCTCTTTTCAAAACTGAATTCAGGCGGAGGTCCATTATTTTAAGAAAATGGGTTTCTTAAAATAACTCGTATTCTTATTTTGCTCTTTCAAATAAGGTTTCTATGAAGAGAAAAAACGATCTTTTAGAGGCAGTTTTCTTCAGGAGTCGTCCCGAGCTTGTCCGAGAAATTCCTTCTGCTTGCGTCCCAGAGATCTCATAATGATGGCTTGCTGCTTATGGCTTTTTCTTCCATCCGCCATCTTTACGTTCACATCCCCTTTTGTCCGCACATCTGCCCTTACTGCTCGTTTCATGTGCTGCGCGCTGACAAGGAGCTTAGCCACATTCTCGTCACTCGCTTGATCGAAGAGCATCGTTCCATTCACGACGACCTCGATCTCCAAACCGTTTTTTTCGGAGGAGGAACCCCTACCGCGCTCTCTACGGCACAACTCGAAAGAGTCGCATCCGAAATCCTCGGGAAATCAAACCCGGCGGAGGTCACAGCAGAATGCAATCCTTCCACGCTTTCATTGCAAAAGGCAAAAAGCATGTGGGCGCATGGAATCAACCGGCTCTCCATTGGCGCGCAATCCATGGATCCCAAAGTGCTCCAGAAATTGGGGCGGACCCATTCGGTAAGGGCCGTGCGAGAATGCGTTGAGATCGGCCGCAGTGCCGGTTTTGAAAACATCAATATCGACCTGATTTTTGGGGTTCCCGGACAAACGCTCGCGTCATGGGAAAAAACGCTCGAAACGGTCCTGTCTCTCAATCCCTCACATCTTTCCTGTTACGGGCTGACTTACGAAGAAGACACGGATTTTTTCGCGCGTCTCCAGCGAGGCGAATGCCAATCGGATCAGGAGCTCGAACTTGAAATGTTCCGCCTTGCCAATCGCATCCTCACACAAGCCGGCTTCCATCATTACGAAATTTCCAATTATGCAAGGCCGGGATTTGAAAGCCTTCACAACTTGAGCTACTGGCGGGGCGAGGAGTTTCATGGAATTGGTCCGAGCGCGGTTTCCACCGTGCAAGGGGTGCGCCGCACGAACGGAAAACTGACCCCGCAAGGCTGGAACGTGAAGAGTGAAGAACCTCTTTCAGCACAGATATTGGCTTCCGAACGCATGGCCCTGGGATTACGCACTTCGGAAGGCGTGGAGGAAGAAGCTTTCCGAAAACGCTTCGGTTTTTCTCCTGAAGAAAAATGGCGCCAAGAAATTGATCTCCTCGTGGGAAACAGCCTGCTGACAAAAAATCCCTTCAAGCTCTCCGCGCACGGACTTGAATTAGCCGACGAAATCGCGGCTTATTTCGTGGGTTGAGGCGCTTTGCTTAACGCGATTAACGCGAAAGATCCGACTGGCCCAATGTGGTGAATCCATTGCGCTTTAACACCTCTGCGGCAAGCTCGTGGTCTTCGGCATGAAAGGCAAGCACGGGACGCTGATTTGAGCGAACAAGAAGACTATACGTATAGTAGATATTAATTTCGGCTTGAAGCAGGGATGTCAGCAAGGTGGCCAGACCTGAAGGTCCATGAGGCAGTTCGACGACAATCAAATCGGTGTCGCTGAACGGCATGCGCTTTTTGTCGAACACTTCCTCGGCTTTGTCAGGATCGTCGACAACCATGCGGACGACAGCCGAATCGGTGGTATCGACAACGGACAACCCAAGAATATGAATGTTGGTTTGTTCAAAAAGCCGAATGAGATCAAGAAGTCGGCCGCATTTATTTTCGAGGAAGATGGAAAATTGGCGAACCAGCGGACCTGGTTTGCCTCGGGCGGTCTGGGTCGGAGTCGGGGTTTTGATCGGCATGAGCAACAAACGTAAGGGAAAACTATCCTCTATTTCAAAGCAGGTGACAATCCCGCAGTTTTGACTCTCCCCAAAAACATTGAAAACCTTGTCAAGGCCATCCATTTTAGAAGACCGATATGAAAAGCCGCCTTTCCCAATTCGAAAATCTGCTGCTCCCTTGCTCGCGCGACCAGCTCGAAATCATGGCAGCCGAATCGCGCCGCATCACGCTCCGGCACTTCGGTCCGACCATCCGACTTTTCGCTCCCCTCTACCTCTCGAACGAATGCGTCAATATCTGCAAATATTGCGGATTCTCCCGCGAGAATCCCATCCTGCGCGTGACGCTCACTCCTCTGCAAGTGGAACAAGAAGCTCTTCACCTGCTTCATAAGGGTTTTCGAAACATCCTTCTCGTTTCGGGCGAACATCCCAAATTTGTGAGTGGCGATTACCTTCTCGAATGCGTCCAACGCCTTCGCAAGATTGGCTGTCCATCCGTCCATCTTGAAGTCGGACCCATGGAAACGAACGATTATCGCCCCTTGGTCGATGCCGGAACCGAAGGCCTGGTCGTTTATCAAGAAACATATGACCGCGATATTTACGCACAAATGCACGTGGCTGGGCCCAAGAAGGATTACGACTGGAGACTGGCATGTCCGGACCGCGCGTACGCGGCGGGATTTCGGCGCATCGGCATCGGCACACTGTTTGGACTCGCCGACTGGAAGGCCGAAGCGATGGCAATGGCCGAGCACCTCGAAGGTTTGTTGAGACGTTGCTGGAAGGCGTTTTTCACTCTTTCCCTGCCCCGGTTGCGTCCCGCAGCGGGTGAGTTCGAGCCTTTGACTCACATGAGCGACACGCAACTGACTCAATTGATCTGCGCGCTGCGCATCACCTTTCCCCAAGTTGGAATCGTGCTTTCGACCCGAGAATCATCCGCGCTGCGCGACGGACTCGCACGCGTCGGTGTCACCATGATGAGCGCCGGCTCGCATACCGAGCCAGGCGGTTACACAGGCGCTGGCAAAGAAGAGTTGCATCTCACCACCCGGGGCAAACGCGAAAATGTCCCTGCTGCTCACATGCGTTCGGAAGAAATCCGCGCGACAGAACAATTTGCGATTGCCGATAATCGTCCCATCGAAGTGGTTGTCCACCGTTTACGCGAGCTTGGATATGAGCCGGTATGGAAGGATTGGGATTTAGCCCTGACGCCATGAAAATCCAGCTTAATGGACAATCCCGCGATGTCCTGGCTACGACGGTCGCGGCGCTTCTCAAAGAGATCCACCTTCTCCCCTCGCAGGTCGCTGTCGAGCACAATGGCACCGTGCTCTTTCGTCATGAACTCGATCATGCCAAGCTGCAGGCGGACGACAAACTGGAAATCATTCGTGTCGTCGCTGGAGGTTGATCAGTGCGGAGCGCCTTGAAAAACGCGTTTCACGCGTTCGAAAAAGGACTTCTGCATCGGAAAAACATCCTCATTGCATGATTTCGCGAATTCTTCGAGTTTTTTCCGTTGTTCTGCGTTCAACTTCATGGGCACTTCCACGATCACCCGGACATGCTGGTCGCCCTGCCCATGGCCATCGAGCGAACGAACGCCGCGACCTTTAAGGCGGAATAATGTTCCGCTTTGAGTGCCATGTGGAATCTTGAGGCGTGCGTTTCCATCGAGCGTCGGAACCTCCAGTTCGCCGCCAAGCGCGGCAAGCGTGTAAGAGATGGGAACTTCGCAATAGATGGCTTCCCCGTCGCGCTTGAAAATTTCGTGCTCTTGAACGTGGATGACCACATAGAGATCCCCAGCAGACCCTCCTCGGACGCCGCTGTCGCCGTTGCCCGAGGAGCGCAGACGCATTCCGTTTTCCACACCGCCAGGGACACGGATGTTAATCTTCGCCGTTTTTTCAATGAGCCCGTTTCCACCGCAAGTCTTGCACGGTTTCTCGATCACATGACCCGTTCCCCGGCATCGGCTGCAGGTTTGGCTCACCATGAAAAATCCCCGTTGCGTGGTAGTCTGGCCGCGTCCGCCACATTGTGTGCATCGAATCATGCTCGTGCCGGGGCTCGCCCCGGAACCCTGACATGTTTCGCACTCCTCTTCACGTCGGATGGAAATCTCCTTTTCGCAACCGAACGCGGCTTGCTCAAAGGTGATCTGCATATCGTAGCGCAAATCGCTGCCGGCCTGGGTGCCGTCGGAAGAGCCTGCGCTAAAAAAATCCCCGAATACTCCGCCCATCCCACCAAATACCTGCTTGAAAATATCGAAAGGATCGTGCAATCCACCCCCGCCGCCAAATCCGCGGCTGCCCGGTCCAAAAGCAGCATGGCCAAATCGATCGTAGGCGGCGCGTTTATCGGCATCGGAGAGGATTTCGTACGCCTCAGAAACTTCCTTAAATTTCTCCTCAGCAGCCTTGTCGCCTTGGTTGCGGTCGGGATGATATTTCAAAGCCAGCTTTCGATAAGCTTTTTTGAGTTCATCCTCCGTGGCGCTTCGTGTGACGCCGAGAACTTCATAACAATCCACTTTGGGCATAAAGAAAATTCTTGGATAAAATCGGCTCGTTTACGATCAAAATTCCGCGACGGCAAAAATCACTGCTATGGAGCGCGACTTTTGGAGACAATCACGGACGCCGGACGAAGCAATTTGTCGTTCAGACGATACCCCTTGCGCAACTGCTGGATGACCTTTCCTTCGGGTTCATCAGACTCTTGGTGAGCAACCGCCTCGTGCAAGGCAGGATCGAAGGTCGCACCGAGAGCCTCGATTTCCGTGACACCCTGATTCTTCAAAAACTGTCGGAATTGAGCGAGCACCAGCTCCATTCCATGACGCAATGGATCCTCCCCTTCGCTTTTCTGCACGGACTGCAGGCCCATTTCAAAGTGATCCAGCGGCGACAGCAACTCCTGGATGAGTTTTTCGTTGGCGACTTTGATGAGATCTTGACGTTCACGGGCGACGCGCTTGCGAAAATTTTCAAAATCCGCCTGGGTGCGCAACAATCGTTCCCAGTTCTCTTGCGCTTTTGCGGCCTGTTTTTTCAGGGTCATAACATCCTGAGACTCATCAGAATCGGATTCGCCCGCAGCCGTGTCAAAGGCGATCTCGGCCGCCGTTTTCAAAGCGGAGTCCGTTTCGCTCGCCTCCAGGCTGTCTTTCTGTTGTCGATTGTCTCTATTCATCATCAAACTCTCACTACCATCAATGTAATATCATCGCTTTGCGGATGATGTCCCACAAAACGACGAACACGCTGTTCGATGTTCTTGGTCATTTCTTCGGCACTCTGGCCCACACAAGCATGGACCGCCTCGATCAACTCGGTGCGGCCGAACTCCTGTCCAGACTCATCCAGTGCCTCGGTGATCCCATCGGTGTAGAAGACCATGGCATCGCCCTTTTGAAGGATGACCTTCTGCTCTTGTAAAAGGGTATCAAAAAGATCGCCGTTGTCAATTCCCAGAGCCATTCCCTTAGGATTCAGGACTTCTTCGCGTCCTCCTTTTTGCAGAACGAGCGGCTCATGGCCCGCACGGCAGAATGTGAACTCCATGGTTCGGATGTTAATGACACCGTAGACCATCGAGATAAACATGTCTTCGCGCATGTCAGGACGAATGACGCGATTGACCTGCTTGAGAACGGTGGAAGGAGATAAATTTCCGACCGCCTTCGTGCGCAACGCGCTGCGGCACATTGCCATAATCAGGGCGCCGGAAACGCCTTTGCCGGAAACATCGGCGATCGCCATCCCCCAATGGTCGTCATTGACAGGGATGAAATCGTAATAGTCGCCTCCCACCTTCAACGCCGAAATGTTCACAGCGCTCACCTGCAGGCTCTCGAATTTCGGAAACGTGGGAGGGAGCAGAAGCTGCTGGATTTCGCGCGCAATCTCGAGGTCGCGGTCCACACGCTCCTTCTCCGCGAGCATCTGGTGCAGGTTTGCGTTAAAAATCGCGAAGGCGCCCTGATTCGCAAGCGATGTGACAAGGGAGAGGTCCGCTTCATCAAAGGCTTTTTCGTCCTTGGTGTTGGCCATTGCCATCACCCCCAAAATCTGGTTGCGGAAGATCAGGGGCACAGCAATAAATGTTTTGATGCGCAGAATTTCATCCTCGTACTTCGGAAGACGCGTGTCCTCGCTGGGATGCCGGATCAGGACCGAAGTGCCTGATTTTGCAACTTCGCCAATGATCCCCTCTCCCACCATGATTTTCTGGGACTTGACGGCTTGCTCGAGAAAGACCGCTCGGCTCGCAATCTTGGACTCCATGAAATCCGCCGGTGGATGCGGGGGTGGAAATGGGCCTTCAATCACGACCGCTTCCAGGGCCTGTGCGGCAGCATCGAGAAGAAAAATAGCGCCCGATTTCGCCTCGGCAGTACGAACGGAACATTGAATGATGAGCTTGAGGATTTCTTCGACATTGAGTTTTTCGTTGAATGCCTCGCCCACTTCCTCGAGGAATGCCAAGACGCGCTGTCGCTCCTCGATCAGGTGATGCCGGCTTGCCTGCAACAGTTGAGCGCGCTTGCGCTGCCTCCAGCTTAAATAGACAAAATAGCCCATCAGCAGCACTGACAGGTAAAAAAGAACTTTCACGATTTGCTCGAAGGAGGAGTCTTCTCGTGTAGGAGGGCAATCACGTCCCGAAACTTCACTTCATTCTGCGGAGAAACCTCGACCAGTTTTTCATGTGCTTCCAGCATCTCCCGCGACCGCTCTTCAAGGCTGAGAGATGCCGTTTTCAATTCCTTTAACCCATCCGCCGCCGCCTGTTCTTTCACGAGCTCAAACAGTCGGTCGATTCCCAACCCCTCAAGCATGCCGATGATTCGCTCCGTGCCGTTAATAAGCCGGATCGAAGGAAGGGAGCGTTCCTTCATTTTACATCCGAGCCCTGCAAGCATTCCCAAGAAGGTGCTATCCAGATAGTTGCATTGTGAGAGATCGATGTGGATGGCTCGTGGCTTCTCGCCAATACCTTGCAGAAGGAACTGCTTCAGATAGTGGCTGTTGAGGTGGGTTCCTTTACCCATGATTCGAACGACAGTGACGTTTCCTTTTTGTCCCACCAGGATGCCTGAATTTTCTTCACTCATGGATCGTGATTTTTAAAACCAATCGAAGCTTGTCGACGCATTCGGCGGCAACTGTTTCTTTTCAGTTCTCAGTACCCGACATTTTTGGCACTTTTCTCTTATGTTCAAGCACCAAATCCGAGTCGCTTACCGAGACGTGACAGTTGGCAACCATATTTATTATGCTCGCTACCTGGATCTTCTGGAAGTGACACGCAATGAAATGTTCCGTGAAATCGGGTTTCCATTGCTCGCCATGCAGGAAAAACATATCATCTTCCCGGTGGTGGAATGCAGTCTTCGTTACCATGCAGCCGCGCGGTATGACGATCTCCTGGCTATTCATATTCTCGTATCAGATTTGCGGAAAGTCCAATTTTCCCTGACCGTGGAAATTCGTCGAGCCAACATGTTGATCTTAAGTGGGTTTACCCGGCATGCTGTCACGAACCTGGAAGAAAGGCCGATCCGCATGCCACTCGAACTCTACTCCGCCCTCGAACTCCATCTTGCGCCATCGGAGGCCTGAATTTTTTTCTCATGGCTTCGCCTCTGGAAATCCGACTGGGCCACACGTTTCGAGACCCCGCGCTGCTCGAGCTCGCACTCACGCATGCTTCATGGGGCCATGAAAAGAATCAGCGGCTGGCGCATAATGAGCGGATGGAATTTCTCGGCGACGCGGTGCTTCAGCTCATTATCAGCGAACATCTTTATCAGCGTTACCCGGACGTGCCGGAGGGGCACCTCACCAAAGTGCGCGCTCACCTTGTCAGTCGCAGCTCTCTTGTCGCCATGGCGAAAAGCCTCGATCTCGGCCCTCACCTCATCCTCGGACCCTCTGAGGAGACGCAAGGGGGAAGAAATCGCGCATCCAATCTTGCCAATGCCGTCGAAGCCATTCTCGGCGCCATTTATCTCGATCAGGGACTCGAAGCCTCCCGCCTATTTCTCATCCGGCAAATCGAGCCGCGCTTAAGCCAGATCTCGGACAATCCAGAACCTGAAAATGCCAAAGGCTTGCTCCAGGAAGCCCTTCACGCACATGGAGCCCAGCCTGTCTACCGCATCATCGCCGAAACAGGTCCCGCCCATTGTCGGCGTTTCGAGGCTTCCGTCGAATTCAATGGAAAATTAATGGGAAAAGGAATCGGTGCGACCAAAAAAGAGGCGGAGACACTGGCTGCCCAGGAAGCTTTGAAAGCGCTCGGGTGAGTTCTCCTACGGCGCCATGCGCTTGCGATATGTCTCGCGGATTTGTTTGCGTCGCGCCGCCGACTCCTTCTCAAGTTCCTTTCCATTCTTCAATTCCAAATGCCGAGCGACACCCTCCCACTCTTCACGTGAGGCAGGCATCTCGGACACCGACGCGTTTTGAAAAAGTCTTAGCACCGTTTCCAGTTTTCTTAACCAAAGATAGTTCTCGGCCAGACGCTTCGCTTCTTCGTCTTTCCAGTCCCCGATCTGCGCCATCCGGCGAATCACTTCCAAGGTGGATGCACGCCGCAACTCCGCATGCTGATGCCCGAACTTCATTTGCTGCGCTTGGGCCAGAAACTCCACATCCACCAGGCCGCCGGCGCCCGTCTTAAAATTGCGCCTTTCATCTTGGCCATCGCCGCGTTCCTTCTCGATACGCGACCGCATCGCGTTCATTTCCCGCAACTCTTCGCTCGCGAGCGGCCGGACATAAATCATGTCATCGACGAGATTGAGAAACTCCAAACCGAGTTTCGCGTTCCCCGCAGCAACGCGCGCGCGGGTGAGCGACTGGAGTTCCCAAAACTGGGCGCGCTTTCGATAATAGTTGCCGTACGCATCGAGCGGCAGCGTGATCGGCGCGTCCTCGCCGTCAGGACGCAATCGCGCGTCCACCTTGAACATCGCACCTTCCTCTTTGCTGATGAGATGGATTAATTGCGCCGTCTTGGAAACTGTGCCCCCGACGAAAAGCACATCAAGGTCGGACCCATAGGATAACTCGCATCCCCCGTATTTCCCCATGGCAATCACGCAAAATGCATCCGACGAAGCGTTTCGCTTGCCAAACAAGTGAGCCACCGCCTCCGCCATGCAGATATCCGCCAGTCGAGTGATTTCGTTCCATACCTCTTCAGGTCCTGCGACAAGATCGAGAATATCGCGCAGCCCGATGCGCACGAGTTCGGCCCGGTGAAAAAGCCGGAGCCTTGCGCCGAGTGTTTCGGCCGACTCGTGGGCGAAATCCATCTCCATCCGCTTGCGGTCATGCGGCTCGAGCAGCAATCCCTCGTAAGCGATCGCCTCGAGCATGCTTGGTTGATGAATGAGAATGTCCGTCAAAAAAGGGCTCCGATCGAAGAGCCGCATCAATAATTTGAGCACATTCGGATTGGAAAGAAGCAGTTCATAAAGCGCCGCGCGCGGTCCGTACGCCTCGATGAATCTTTCAAGTTGTTGCAAGATTTCATCGGGACGAACAAACTGGGGGGTAAGCCGCAACAAATGAGGACAGAGTTGATGGAATAATGCCTGCGTACGCTCCGATACGTGGGCATAGGACGGCCCTTCGGCGAGCGTTTTCAAAATTTCGACAGCCTTCTCGGGACTCGAGAACCCAGCCTGACGCAACAAGCGATCGCGTTCCTTGGACGGCTGTGACCAATCCGGAACGGCTGCGAGCGCGGCATCCGTCCTGGGACTTTTGACGATTGTATTAAAAAAAGAACGCACCCGTTCAATGTGACGCTTCCATTCCTTTTCGAATTCCGAGTGCGATTTGAAACCGAGCCCCTTCGCAATCTTGGTTTGCGTCTCAAGATCCGCAGGCACCGTATGCGTCTGGCGGTCCTCGCGCATCTGGAGACGGTGTTCGAGACGGCGCAAGAAAATATATGCCTTCGCGAGGGCAACCGCATCCTCGCGGCACAAAAGCTCCAAACGTAAAAGCGCCTGCAATGATTTCAGCGTGCCTCGTTCCTGTGAAAATGCGTAACGGGACCCGTGCAGGAGCTGCAGCGCCTGGATCGCGAATTCGATTTCACGAATGCCGCCGCGCCCGAGCTTCACGTGCCGCTCCAATCCACCCTCCTTAAGAATCTCAGCTTCGATCCTGCCTTTGATCCGATGAATCTCTTCAAGCGCCGTTGAGGTTAAATGCTTCGGAAAACAAAATGGCTGCAAATGCTGGACGAATTCATATCCCAGTTCGGCGTTGCCCGCGACGTGCCTTGCTTTTTGAAGCGCCAGGCGCTCCCACACTTCTCCAAAAGCCGCGTAATAATTTTCATATCCCTCGAGCGATCGCACGATAGGGCCAGAATTGCCTTCAGGACGCAGCCTGAGGTCGATCCGAAAAAGACTTCCCTCGCTGCAATTCATTCGAAACCCCTGCACAAGCGCCTGCGCCGCTCGCGTGTAATAATCGTGATGGGTGATCGCGCCGATCTTTCCCTCCTCGGAATAAACGAAGATCAAATCGATGTCGGAACTGTAATTGAGTTCATTTCCGCCGAGCTTTCCCATCCCGAAGATGGCGAATTCGGAATTTGGTTTTCCATGTTTGGCCTCGAGATCTTTCAAGATGCGCTCCAGAGCGCGCTGAAGGCAAAAATCCGCGAGCACGGAGATCTCCGTGACGATTTCCTCAAGAGCAACCTCGTTCTGAAGATCGCGGATGGTGATG
>Ga0207037_10221_pt1 | contig 18709 bp, 20 predicted proteins | sample Alteio_BWMinCont_75_FD_153268 | JGI IMG/M metagenome (GOLD analysis project Ga0207037, IMG submission 153268) | Enriched cells from forest soil in Barre Woods Harvard Forest LTER site, Petersham, Massachusetts, United States -... | ecosystem: Environmental > Terrestrial > Soil > Temperate forest >... | reverse complement strand
GGTGTGTATAAAACAATAGAGGCGTAATTTTGCATTTTACGTGGTTTCATCACTTTACAAACTTAGAGCAATACGATCACGTTTTTACGGCGGGTCTTTGTACTTTTCTTTTAGCGGTAATGTGCGTGACTGCAAAAGCTGTAGCTGGCACTCCAGAGCAAGCTCTTATTCCTGCGCCGACAATTTCTTTAAGAAATTTCTTTGAGGTCATCGTTGAAAGCTTAACGGGCTTTGTAGATTCGGTGATTCCCCATGGTGGTCAAGTGTACCTTCCTGTCGTTGCAACAATGTTTATTTATATTTTTGTTAACAATGTTTTTGGCCTACTCCCCGGCTTTGCCCCAGCTACAGATAATCTTAACACGACACTTTCAATAGGCGTATTTTCATTTGTACTTTATAATGTTGAAGGCATTCGCGCCAACGGCATTTCCTATTTAAAACATTTTTTGGGGCCCTTGATTTGGCTTGCGCCTTTGATGCTTCCTATCGAACTTATTTCTCAAATGGTAAGGCCTTTGAGTTTGGGGTTACGGCTATTTGGAAATATGACTGGCGATCACACCGTCTTATCGATTTTCCTTAATCTTGTGCCAATCGGTGTTCCCGTTATATTTTATGCCCTTGGATTGTTCGTTTGCTTTGTGCAAGCGTTTGTATTTTCGTTGTTGTCCATGGTCTATTTGCAAATGGCGACAGCTCATGATCATTAAACTAGGTGGAGGATCTCATCCTATGAAAAATTTCTTTCGTTTCGCATTTATGACCGGCATCACACTTTTGGCCTCAGTTCCTGCCCTTGCAGACGAAGCCGGTGGGGGTAAAGGCCTTTACAGCGCCCTTGGTGCTGGCTTAGCAATCGGTATTGGAGCCCTTGGTGGAGGACTTGGTCAAGGTAAGGCCGCAGCTGCTGCCCTTGAGGGGATTGCACGCAATCCCGCTGCTTCAGGAAAAATCTTTGTTCCTATGATCGTCGGCCTTGCTCTGATTGAATCATTGGTCATTTATTGTCTCTTGATCGCCTTCCGCCTAACTTAAAAAGGTACGGACCCTTCCGGGCCAAGACAGTACCGGACGGCTTACTTTTCGTGAGACTCGCGTTAAAGAATTTTAGACCCCCAGCCTTACAAAGCTGGGGTTTTTATTTTTCTATAAACGTTGGGACGTGAAGAATAAGTTTTTTTGTTCCCCTGACGGGCTTCGCGAATGATGTCACTTATGCCACGGGCGGCTTCAAGAGCGTCAGCGTGAGTGTGACTCGCTGGATTGTTCTTTATTCCGGCCCCATGGGCGAGGCCTCGAAGTGACCGAAGAGGGGCTTTTAGTTTACAATAAAAGTAAGGGCATTCTTTCTGGGGTCGATGCCCTTCGGATTAAGGCGGAAACAGCATCTCAAAATATTCGAATCGGGATCCAAGAAGTTTTTTCCCACTCCATAGCGGGAGAAATGGCCTCGTGCTTTGAGGGGAGTGTTGAACTCTTTGAACTCGATTCCGGTGAAATGGAAAGACACCTCTTAGAGAAGAAAATTGATTTTGGATTTACTTTTGTGCCGTTTCCACAAAAAGAAATTGAATATCTGAAAATTACTAAAGTGTCATTTGCGTCTTTTTATAAACGAGGAGCCTTCAAAAACACTAAGACCGAAGAAGTGCCTTATGTGATTCCATCGTCTGAGCTACTGGATAACCCTTTAAGCTTTAAGTTCCGCGATGGATGGAATAAAGATCTTTCCCGATTTTCTCCTTTTAAAGCCAATAGCCTATCGGCGGGCCTTGGGATGGTCCAAGCCGGCGTAGCCGCCATTTACATTCCAAAATTTTTGGCAAAATCGATGAACGCCTCTTTAATAACAAGTCAGCAGTTGGTTGAAGTCCAGATGCCGCCCGATCGCCAAGCCGCTGAAATCACCTGGAGAGATATCTTTCTTGCCAAAACAGGAAAGGAAACAAGGGAGATGAAAAAAGCGACTCGAGTTATAAGACTTAATTCAAATTAATGGAATTTTCTATTTTTCAACCGGTTTTGATTGGTCGGGCCTTGAAGAGGGGCATGAAGTAGAATTGTTTAAAACTCTTTTCAAAAACTGACCCGTGTAACTTCTCGAGACCTTGGCCACCTCTTCGGGTGTACCCTCAGCGATAATTTCGCCGCCGGCATTGCCGCCGTCGGGACCAAGATCGACGATGTGGTCTGCAACTTTAGCCACATCAAGGTTGTGTTCGATTACAATTACGGTATTTCCCTGATCAACCAAGGTTTGGAGAATTTCCAAAAGTTTTCTTACGTCTTCAAAGTGAAGGCCTGTTGTGGGTTCATCCAAAATATAAAGTGTGCGACCCGTACTTCTTTTTGAAAGCTCTTTACTGAGCTTCACCCTTTGAGCCTCACCACCACTTAAGGTCGTAGAGCTTTGCCCAAGGCCAATGTAACCAAGGCCCACATCTTTTAAGGTCTGAAGTTTTTGACGAATCGTAGGAATTTTTTCAAAGAAGGGAAGGGCCTCGTCAACCTCCATAGCTAAAACATCGGCAATACTTTTATCTTTGTATTTGACCTCAAGGGTTTCACGGTTGTAACGCCGACCCTGACATGTATCGCATTGGACATAAACATCGGGGAGAAAATGCATTTCGATTTTTATAACTCCATCGCCTTCGCAGGCATCGCAGCGGCCGCCTTTAACATTAAAACTATAACGGCCTAATTTATACCCGCGCATTTTTGAATCGGGGAGTTGGGAAAAAAGATCACGGATCAAAGTAAATACACCCGTGTAGGTTGCGGGGTTTGATCGCGGTGTTCGACCAATGGGGCTTTGATCTATATCAATAACCTTGTCAAGATTTTCCAAACCCGTAAGGGAAGTGTACGGGCAGGGCTCTGGTTGACTCCCGTAAAAATGCTTGCTTAGGGCTTTAAATAAGGTGTCGATGATTAAAGTAGATTTGCCACTTCCACTTACACCGGTGATCACATTAAGTGTTCCAAGCCGTAAATCTAAAGATACATTTTTTTAAATTATTACCCGTGGCCCCCGCGAGACTTACTTTCATTAACGAGCCGGGGCGTCGCGATGTCGGTATGGGGATGGATTGCCGCCCACTTAAAAAATCCCCCGTTAAGCTTTTCTTATCGTGAATAATATCTTCTGGTTTTCCAAAAGAAATAAGGTCGCCGCCATTTTTTCCAGCGCCAGGGCCAAGATCGATAACATGATCAGCAGAGCGAATGGTCTCATCGTCATGTTCGACAAGTAAAATGGTATTTCCTAGATCACAGAGGTTCCTCAAAGTCTGAAGAAGTCTTTCGTGATCCCTGGGATGTAAACCAATGCTTGGTTCATCGAGGACATAGAGAACTCCAATCAAAGAGGATCCAATTTGAGTTGCTAATCTGATCCGCTGACTTTCCCCGCCGCTCAAGGTTTGGCTAGGTCTTTCTAATGATAAATAATCAACGCCGACTTTAGAAAGAAAGTCTAGGCGCTCTAAGATTTCCTTTCTAACCTTTTCGGCAATTTCGGCTTCTCGAGAAGAAAACCTAAGTTCTCGGATAAAAGCTTTAAGTTCGTGGGCATTTATTTTGCTTACTTCGGCAATGTTTTTGCCTCCGAGCAAAACAAAGAGGGCTTCTTTTCTAAGTCTTAATCCATGACAAACGTCGCACGGTTTTAAATCTTCAATTGGAGTATCGGTCCACTCCTCAAGCACAGATTGATTTGTGCCAAGGCCGTTGCAGGAAGTACAAGCCCCCCTAGGGTTATTAAAACTAAAAAGCCTCGGCTCTAGTTCGGGATAGCTCACTCCGCAATCTGTACAAGCACTTAGGGAACTTAGATTTATAAACTCCCCCTTATCAACAACTTCAATTTTGGCAAGACCTTCAGTTAAGCGGAGAGCTGTTTCAAGGCTGTCGGAGAGTCTGACTCGAATTGTGTCTTTTAAAATAAGTCTGTCGATGAAAAGATCAATATCATGAACTTTATTTTTTTCTAATTTCTTGGCATCGGCAAGTTCAATAACATGGCCATCAATTCTTGCTCTGACATAGCCCGCCTTCATCCATTTTCGAAATTCGGCAAGATATTCTCCCTTCTTGCCTCGAATCATTGGCGCAAGAACGTGAATCTTGGAATTATTAGGCAATGACATTACCCGCTCTAGCATTTGATCTATGGTCTGGCTTGAAATGAGTTTGCCGCAGTTATAACAGTGAGGAATTCCCACCCTGGCGTAGAGTAAGCGAAGATAGTCATAGATTTCAGTGACAGTACCCACAGTTGACCTTGGGTTATTGTTTGTTGTTTTTTGTTCTATACTGATTGCAGGAGATAATCCGGTAATCGAATCGACTTCGGGTTTTTGAAGTTGTTCCAAAAATTGCCTGGCATAACTTGACAAGCTTTCAACATAACGCCGCTGTCCTTCGGCATAGATTGTATCAAAGGCCAAGGAAGATTTGCCGCTACCACTTAATCCTGTGATGACCGTAATCTTATTGCGAGGGATATCAACGTTGATATTTTTAAGATTGTGCTCTCTCGCGCCGCGCACTTCGATTGCGGCGTCTGATACGATGTCGACCGGCGGCACCGTTGCGACGGAGGCCGCATTAGTCTTGACCCCGGAGGGGGCGTTAGAAAAATCGTCACTCACAGAAGTTTCTTAACTGCTCCTTCAATCATAGAACGGATTTCGTCACGCCTTTTTTCGGTGGTGGCTTCGAATCGGCAGACTAAAACGGGTTGGGTATTGCTAGCGCGAACTAAGGCAAACCCGTCATCAAAAGAAATTCTAATACCGTCAATTTCATTTACTTTATAAGGGCCTTTGGCGAATTGTTTTTTTATTTCCTTAACAATTTCCCATTTTTTATCGTCTGTCGTATCTATTCTAATTTCAGGAGTGCCAAAAGCTTCGGGTAAACCCTCTAAAAGTTCTGGAATAGTTTTTCCCGTTTGAGATAAGATTTCTATAAACCTTGCGCCAGCATAAACAGCGTCATCGTAACCATCATTCCGGTCGGCAAAGCAAACATGCCCACTCATTTCGCCGGAGAATTTGGATTTCAACTCTTTCATTTTGGCCTTAATTAAGCTGTGCCCAGTTTTATACATCACGGGTACGCCACCATGTTTTTCAATGTCTTTATAAAGACGATCGGAACATTTCACGTCACCAATGATAGCCGTGCCGGGGTTATCTTTTAGAACAGCCCTAGAAAAGATAACCATCAGTTCATCGCCGTATATGAGTCGACCCGTATGATCGATAACACCAATGCGATCGGCGTCCCCATCAAAACCAATTCCTGCGACTGCGCCCGTCTCAAGAACCCGTTTACGCAAATCCTGCATGTTCGATTCAACCGTGGGATCGGGGTGATGATTGGGAAAAGTTCCATCGGGTTTTTCAAAAAGGATCTCACACTTAATCCCGATGCGCTCATAAAGGTCTCGAACGACAACTCCTGCACAGCCATTTCCACAATCGAGAACAACTTTCACGGGGTTTTTCAATTTGATGTCTTTGCCGTAACGCTCAAGATAGGGTGGAAAAATATCGTATTCTTCGGTCGTTCCGGGTTTTGCTGCTTGAATAAAATCTTTACCCACGATGATATGTTTTAGTTTTTGGATTTCCTCGCCAAAAATAGTGGCAGACCCAAAGCTTACTTTGAAGCCGTTATATTCCGGAGGATTGTGACTTCCCGTAATCATCACAGCCCCCGCAACGGGCAAATGGAAAGTACTAAAATAAGATAGCGGAGTGGAGATAAGACCAAGTTTTAAAACGCTGACACCCGACTCGTTAAGACCTTTAATTAAAGCCTCGTAAAGCTCTGGCGAGGAGACCCGAGCGTCGTGACCCACGGTTACCTTATTTTGTGAATCCTTAACGCCGTGATGTTTGAGATAAGTCGCAAAGGACCGGCCAAGATTATAAGCAAAAGAGCTATCGTAATCTTTATTCACAACGCCGCGAATGTCGTATTCTCGGAATATTTCTAAATTCATTTTTTAGTTCTCCACATCAATTTTCCTTGAAGAGCAAAGCTTTATAGCCCATTCAATGGCGAGGCGCATGCTTGTTGCATCGGCCTTATCTTTGCCAGCTATATCAAAAGCCGTTCCGTGATCAACGCTTGTTCGCACAAAAGGTAGACCCCAAGTGATGTGAACTCCGTTTTGCCCGTGAACGGTCTTAAAAGGGATAAGTCCCTGATCATGATAGAGGGCAAGGTAGAGACTATATCGTGGCCATCGATCTGGAGTAAAGGCGGAATCGGGCACCATTGGCCCCTCGATTAAAACCTTGTCTTTACGAAGGATTTCTAAGGCGGGTAAAATAATCTCACCTTCTTCAGAGCCAATCAAGCCGCTATCGCCGGCGTGGGGATTAAGGCCAAGAAGAGCCATTGGTTTTTTTAGAGAAAGGAGCTTTACAAAGTTTGATGCCGATTGGGCGCCTGCGACGACACCCTCTTGAGTAATTTTTGAGGCCACATCTTTGATTGAAGAATGTCCCGTAAGAAGCATAACGTTAAATTCTTTTCCTAAAAATGTCATGTAGGCATTCTTTGTATTTGATACGCGCTTTAATATATCGGTGTGTCCCACGTCATTCATGCCGCCCGCAATAACAGAAGGCTTTGAAAGGGGGGCTGTGGCCATTCCATCGAGATGCTTAAAAAAACAAGCGGTACCCGCTTCTTCAACCCATTTTGCTGGATTTTGGTTTCCGTTGATATCGACAATTTCCTTTGGAGAACTTGGAATTCTATTTAAGGCCTCGGCCCAACTTCGAACCGCCACTAATTTAAACGACTTTGAAATTCGTTTAAGATCGCGTTTTGGAAAGGCCGAATTGCGCCATAGAAAAAATTGGATATTTTTTTTAGGACCGATTTTTCTTAGGGCTTTAGCAACAACTTCGGGGCCAACGCCATCGGCGTCGCCAGTTGTTATGGCGATCCGTAAAGGACGTAACATCAATTAATCCTAACAAAAGCCTCTTGGCGTTTTTGATCGAGCCAGAACTGAAACTGCTTTACAAAGGCTTTTTGATAAAGCTCGCTTCTGATCTGTTCTTTTTTCTTTTCAAACTCAGCATCAGGGATCACGTGGCGCTCCAAAAGCTTAACAATGTGATAGCCAAGTTTTGTTTTTACAGGGCCAGCATATTCTCCGGGAGAAAGTATTCGCACGGATTCTTCAAGGGGTTTTAAAGTTTCGCCTGCCTTGAAGGTTCCAAGAAATCCGCCTTCGTTGAAATTTGGGTCTTCGCTATATTGGCTTGCAAGAGCTTCAAAGCTTCCGCCGGCCTTGAGTTTAGCAAGAACGTCCTCTGCCCGTTTCTTTTGTTCCGCGTCGGAGCGTTTTCCGTCTCTAAATAAAATGTGGGCAATTTTGTATTCACTACTCGTTGCGCTTGCAGCGTGTCCTTTTGATTCTGTTTCGTAGGCGGCTATAATGTCTTCATCGCTAATTTTAATTTTTGATGTGATGACTTTTTCGATAATACCCTGGCGCTCAATTCTCTTTTTAATAAATTCTTGATAATCAGAAAAATTTGTACCTTCCTTTTTCAAGGCCTCTTTGAGCTGATCGCGATTGATGTTGTTTCTTTTTTGAATGGAGTTAATCTCTTGCTCCACCTTTTCAATGGTGACATTTAGATTTTGCTTTTTGACCTCATCATCGACAACGCGCTCATCGATCATGTGATTTAAAAGAGTTTTCTGATCTTTAAGAAGATCTTCAACCTTACCGCCCAAGAGATCGTCAGCGATGGAGCCTGATTTAAGGCGACCTTTATATTTTATCATGTCGGTTTTTGTGATGACGCTCCCGTTGACGATGGCCACAACGGACTCAATGACTTCGGCATTTGCCCCAACGACAATAAATGACATTAGAAATACTGATCGAATAAACACTATTCTTCTGCGCCCTCTGTACGAACCCTAATTTTCTCTAACAACGTATCGTTCCGTTCTATTTTCGCCGATTTAATTGCGGACTCTAGCCATTGATTAAAGGCGGCTTGTTGCTTCTTTGCGGCCACTTCACGGATAAGCCGAGGCTTAACTTGTTCGAAGGTTAAATGCCCTGCAGGTCTTTTATCAAGAACCTTCATAATATGAAAGCCATAACTGCTCTTGACGATGGCGCTGGTTTGGCCCACAGAAACGTTAAAAGCCATGTCAAATGCAGGCATTGTGCCCTTCCCAATCCAACCCACATCGCCGCCTTGGGCTCCATCGGGGGAGATGCTAAATTTTTGAGCTAGGGACGTAAAAGAAACCCCGAATTTAAGTTTGTGAAAAATCCTCTCCGCGTCATCTTCCCTTGTTACGACGATCTGTTGAAGGTGTATTTGTGCGGGACGGACAAAGTCGTCCTTATGTGTTTCGTAGAATTGTCGGGCCTCATTATCGAGGCTTTGATCGTTTGGAGGAGTCAAGGTTGCAAAGACCTTTCTCTCAAGAAGGGTTTTTTTCAAAGCCTCCTTCCATTCCTCTAAGCTTTGCCCTTCTGTGGCTAAAGCTGCTTTGAAAGTAAGGTCGTCGGGGTAAGTTTTTCTGATGTGATCAAGTTCGTTAAGGAGATCTGATTCACTGACCTCAATATTGTGAGCGGAGGCATATTCTTCAAGAAGTGCAGAAACAATGAATTCTTGAATGACGGATTCTCTAGCGCGTTCAATGTTAATGGGATCTTTCGCGGCGAGAGCATCATAAATTTTAAGTTTTCTTGCTAGGGCCTTGCCAAAGTCCGTCGCGGAATAAACATGACCATTCACAGACAGAACAGGAGAGTTTTTTGGGTTTGAATTATTATGTGTGCAGGAAAAAAGGAGAAGGGAAAGAAGTAAAGCCCCACATCTCCAAGCCATGACGTTATTTTATGACGTCTGGATTGACGCTGATTTTATAATGTTTTTTCAATTTATCGAAATAATCATTGAAGACGACCAACTTCTTCTTCTCAAAAACGGCACTCCTTATAAGTTTTTTATTTGCCGAGAGGTAGGTGTGCTCTCCAAAAGATTTGATGATATGAAATCCAAAGGGGGTTTCGACAACGTCAGAAATCTGGCCATTTTTTAATTTCAAAGCCGCCTCGTAATATTGGGGCATTACACTGGCGCGGGTCTGATAGCCAACGTCGCCGCCGGTGTTTTTTGTAACAAGATCATCAGTATAAAGTTTGACGAGATCTTCAAAGGGGCGCTTGCTTTTATGAACCTCTGAGTTAATTTCTTCAGCGCGTTTTCTGGCAATAGCGCGCTCCTCCGGGGTGGCTCCGGCCTTCACTTCAATAAGAATGTGGCTGGTTTTAATTTCGGGGTTTTTCGCGTAATAAGACTTCATATCGTCATCATTAACTTTGATTGCCGTAATTTTATCGGCCAAATCTTTTTCCACCAGACCTGTGTACATTTGTTCCCGTAAGCGCTCAGCAATGAGAGGGTCATTTTGCAGATTTCTTTTTTCAGCTTCTTGAATCCCTACTTCATAACGGATGAGATCTTCTAAGAAAGGTTTTTTTGGAGGCGGATTAAGGGTGTGTTTTGAGACCTGATCGTAGCGTTTGTTGAACTCATCTAAAGTGATCGTCTTGTCGCCGACCGTTGCAACAACTGGAGAGCTTGGCGCCGTCGCAGCAAAGTTTAATGAGCCCACTAGAAGAAATGACGTTATAAAAAGACTTTTCACCAGGTACATAAATCTCCTTCCTCTTAGACGCGTATCTCTAAGACGCTAGCATGCACACTATTGAAATTCAAAGTGAAATCGTTTTCCTTGAACGTCCAAGGCAACGGAAATAGGGCCCTTAAACCCACTAGACTTTTGGAAGGCCTTTTTGAAAATTCGGGAGTCAGGGGTCGGCGCGTCAATTTTTTCAGTTCCAGAGCCGAGATAGGCCTTTAGTCCGCGATCGTAAACCGAATACTTCACTTGATGTACAGTCAGGGGCAGGTTGCTTTTTAGAATGGCGTTTATGTGGAGCGTGTTCTGGCCTTCGTTAATTGAGCTTTCTGCAAAAACCGTAAACTCCTTTTGATGCATAAAAGAGACAAAGGGAGAAAGCTTTTTAACTAAAGCAACGCCTTCGGGTTCAAAGCCCGCCCCAAAACGCGGGCGTTCTTGGCCCAGAATGATCTTATTTGTATAAAGCTTTCCAGCCCTTTTGAAAGCGAGAGTTGAAACCATGGGAGCATGTTTAATTTTTTGCTCAAACTCTGCGGCGCTATAAAGGTGTTCGCCGTTAAGGGAGACGAGCAGATCTCCAAGTTTAAAATTTGATGTTTGGGCTACACTTCCGGGAAGCATGTCGCGAATAATGGGAGCGATTTCTCCCGTATAAGTTTTTGCTTTGGGAACAAGAGCAAGAGCCGCCTTAGTTAAGCCCGGCAGGGCCCCGGCATTTCCTAAAGAAATTCTTCCATTTTGGTTTTTTTTCTCAGAAGAGGAACAGCCGCTGAGAAGGGTTATGAGCAAAATCAAGCAAGTCGTAAGCTTTAGGTTGGATGACATTTTGTTTTCCTCCAATTAAATTTTACTTTGGGCTAATTTTTGTTCAATCATCATGCGATTCTCGAGCTCCAATTGAAGAGCTCCCTCTTCCTTATCTCTTGACTCTATAGGCGCTCCAAAACTTACTACGACTTTAGAAAAAGGCCACGGAAAATGCGTTTTATCCCATGCTTTATTAAAGATGAGAGCGGAGCTCATGGCCACCCCCGTGGGGATGAGGGGAATCTGCCCATGTTTTGCTACATAGATTATGCCCGGCTTTACCTTGTGCATGGGCCCCTTGGGGCCATCAACGGCAATGGCTGGATTGTAACCCTCTTTGACCCTTGCGATCATCCCAACTAAAGCCTGAACCCCCGCTCTGTGACTGGAGCCTCTGGCAATTCCAAACCCAAAAATTTTTAGAACTCGCGTGATAAGCTCTCCATCTGAGGATATGCTAGCAAGAGACGCGCATCGGTACATTCGCCCAATTCTTACAAGGACCAGATTGTCTCCGTGCCAGTGAGCAAAAGCCACGGCACCATTTTGCATTGCCGCTTTAAATTCGGGGTGCTCAAGAACCCTAAAACGCCAAGTGTGAACCCATAGCCAATAAAAAATGGCGATGATCGGGGGCAAAATATATTTTTGAAGGAATAACATTTACTCGAGAATCTTTTTAAATTCTGCAGTCAACAAAGGGACAATTTCAAAAAGATCTCCGACAATTCCGTAAGTTGCTTTTTGGAAAATGGGCGCTTCTTTGTCTTTATTGATGGCCACGATAACTTTGCTCGAGCTCATTCCGGCCAAATGTTGGATGGCACCACTGATTCCGCAAGCAATATAAAGCGAGGGCGAAACGGTTTTCCCCGTTTGACCCACTTGCATATCGTGGGGAACCCAGCCTGCATCAACTACGGCACGAGAAGCCCCCACGGCCCCGCCAAGAACGGCGGCCAACTCATCAAGAAGTTTGAAATTTTCTGGGCCCTTAAGGCCCCGTCCCCCTGAAATAATAATATTGGCTTCTGTGAGATCGAGTTTATTTGCGGTTCCTTTAACAACCTCTTTGATAATCGTTCTGAGATCAGTTGGGGGCGGAGGAAGGTTGACCACCGTTGCCGTTTTTCCTGCCTCGGGCGTACCGGCTTCAAGTGCATTTGGTCTCACAAGCACAATCTTAGTTTCGCAATTTGAAAAACCAACTTCGGCTGAGACTTTTCCTGCATACATGGGGCGTCTTGCAGAAACATTTCCACTACGTAAATTTAAACTTGTGCAATCACTGGCCACACCTGCGCCGGTGGCACCGCCGACTCGCGGAAAAAGATCTTTGCCGGTTGAGGTTGCCGCAGCCAATACAATGCCTGGCTTCTTGTCTTTTATTGCTTGTGAAATGACAGCCGAATAAGCCTCAGGATTATAATATTTTAACGAATCAGCGTTGCAGATCAACAACTCCGTGGCGCCAAAGCTTCCAACGGCTTCTGCCAAGCCCTCTGATCCCGAACCAAGAGCTAATGCATGAACAGTCATTCCTGATTTTTTTGCAGCCGAAAGAAGTTCGATGGCGGATTTCTTAAGCTTTCCATCTTTATGTTCTACAAAAACAAATATATCTGCCATCTAAACCACCTTTGCTTCTTCATGGAGAAGTTTCACAAGAGTTGCGGCTTGTGTAGGTCCGTCACCTTCAATAATTTTTCCGGCGGCCCTTGGCGGTGGAGGTTGAAAGTTTTTATAACTCACTTTAATTTCTGTTGCTGCAACTCCGAGGGATGAAAAAGTGTATTCTTTAATTTCTTTTTTCTTTGCCTTCATAATTCCCGGAAGGCTTGCATATCTTGGAGTGTTAAGACCTTTTTCCGCACCGAAAACGGCGGGAAGTTTTAATTCCATTATCTCTTTACTTCCCCCTTCAATTTCTCTTTCAATTTTTGCGGAAGCTTTGTCAGCATTCAATTCAAATTTCACAACGACAGTGGCGTGTGGAATGTTAAGATATTGGGCGAGAAGTTGAGTCACCTGGGCGCAATCATCATCGATGGCCTGCTTGCCTGTAAAGACGATTCCAAAAGTTTCTTTTTTTAAAACCTCACTTAAGGCTTTTGCCACGGCATTGGAATCAACAAAGTCAGTGTGGTCGATTACAACGGCGTTATCGGCGCCCATGGCAAGAGCTGTTCTTAAGGCTTCGACGGCACGAGCCTTTGGTCCCAGCGTAACGGCAGTGACTAAAGATCCATCTGCCATTTTGTCTCGAAGCTTCAAAGCCTCTTCCACGGCGAATTCGTCGTAGGGGTTCATGATCCATTTAATATCGGTAGTTTCAATTCCTGAAGTGTCGGCTTTGACGCGAATCTTTGATTCGGTATCGGGGACCTGTTTAAGGCAAACAATAATGTTCATAGGTTCACATCTTCTTGTTTTTTCCCTTTAAAGTCAACGAGCTCCAAGCTAGAATGTCCAAAACTTGAGCAAGCTTTGAAAAGCATGAGGTTAACATTTGAGTCAAGCAGCGTTCGGAGCAACTTCTCGTCGTGATGCCTGGTGGATCCAGCCGATTGCCGTTTTTCTAGGCCTTTCAACCTTTATGGTGTACTCGATTTGGGCGGCACTTCAGGGTCACCATTACACTTTTGCTTCTTATATATCGCCTTTTTATTCTCCGGAAATTTTTGGAAGTTCACCCCACAGCTGGTTTGGCCCTATGCCCGCCTGGTGGCCCAGCTTCATCCCTTTTTCCCCAGCCATTCTGATTTTGTGGGCCCCAGGAGGATTTCGGTTTACCTGTTATTATTATAGAGGCGCTTACTACAAGGCCTTTTGGGCTGACCCCGTCGCTTGCACAGTCGGTGAGCCTCGAAAGTCTTATCTTGGCGAGCGATCCTTTCCGCTTATTATGCAAAACATCCACCGCTACTTTATGTATTTGGCCGTGATTTTCATCGGGCTCTTGGCTTTTGATGCCTATCAAGGATTTTGGTTTGTCGATCCGGCAACGGGTCAAAATCATTTTGGAGTCGGAGTTGGGTCCCTTCTTCTTACCCTTAATGTTTGCCTCCTTGGAAGCTACACCTTTGGTTGTCACTCTCTAAGGCATCTGATTGGTGGAATTTTTGACCAGCTTTCAAAACATCCCGCAAGACAGAAATTTTATAGTTGTGTTACGTGCCTTAACAAACGTCACATGGCTTTCGCATGGATGAGCCTCACTACCGTTGGATTTTCTGACCTCTACATCCGCATGTGTTCTATGGGCATTTGGCATGATTGGAGAATTTTTTAAATGTCGCAATCTTTTGATACGCACACCTTCGACGTTTTAGTTATTGGAGCGGGAGGTGCGGGCCTCAGAGCTGCAATCGAGGCGTCGGCCGGCGGTGTGAAAGTGGGACTTGTTTGTAAATCTCTCCTCGGCAAAGCCCATACCGTTATGGCTGAGGGCGGCGTTGCAGCTTCTATGGGCAATGTTGATGATCGAGATAATTGGCGCGTGCATTTTTCTGATACCATGAGGGGCGGGCAATATCTTAATAACTGGAAAATGGCTGAGTTTCACGCCAAAGAGGCGCCCGACCGGGTTCGAGAATTAGAAGCTTGGGGAGCTGTCTTTGATCGCACCCCTGATGGCCGGATTTTGCAGCGTAATTTCGGAGGTCATCGTTACCCGAGGTTAGCCCACGTTGGTGACCGCACGGGTTTAGAGATGATTCGAACGCTCCAAGATCATGGAATTCATAAAGGCATTGAAGTTTATATGGAGCACACAGTTGTCACTCTCCTTAAAGATGGAGAGCGCATTGCGGGAGCCTTTGGCTACGATCGCGAGCACGGGCGCTTCAGAGTTTTTCGAGCAAAGAGTGTCGTTTTAGCTACGGGCGGAATTGGTCGCGCCTTTAGAATTACAAGTAATAGCTGGGAATATACTGGCGATGGCCACGCTCTAGCTTACGATGTTGGCGCACCCCTTATTGATATGGAATTTGTCCAATTTCACCCCACCGGAATGGTCTGGCCACCAAGTGTTCGCGGAATCTTGGTCACCGAAGGAGTTCGAGGCGAAGGCGGAGTCCTTCGTAATAAAGATGGTAAACGCTTTATGTTTGATGACATTCCGCCGCTTTATAAGAATCAAACGGCGGATAACGAAGAAGAAGGCTGGCGCTATACGCAAGGGGATAAAGAAGCACGTCGGCCTCCGGAACTTCTCACCCGTGATCACGTCGCTCGTTGCATAAACCGTGAAGTTAAATCAGGTCGTGGAAGCCCCCACGGTGGTGTGTTTTTAGACATCGCGTGGATTAAAGACAAACTTCCAAATTCCGCTGAACACATTAAGCGAAAACTTCCAAGCATGTACCACCAATTCAAGCAGCTCGCAGATATCGACATTACAAAAGTGCCGATGGAAGTGGGCCCCACCACTCATTATGTTATGGGCGGAGTTATGGTTGATGGGGAATCTCAGATGTCAGGGGTTCCTGGCCTTTTTGCAGCCGGTGAATGCGCGGGCGGGTTACATGGTGCAAATCGCTTAGGCGGGAACTCACTTTCTGATCTTTTGGTTTTTGGCAAACGGGCTGGAGAATACGCAGCCAAGTACGCAAAAGATGTGAAGCTTGGAAATATAAGTGATGCTCAAATCGCCGGTGAAGCCAAAAAAGCTCTTGAGCCCCTTGATCGTAAAGAACAACCCGGGGACGAAGGTCCTTTTAAAATTCAACATGAACTTCAAGACAAGATGCAGGATTTAGTTGGGATCGTGAGAACCGAATCTGAAATGCAACAGGCCTTAAAAGAAATTGATAAGCTGAAAATAAAAGCTTCCAAGACCGTGGCCCATGGAAACCGCGAATACAATGGGGGTTGGCATACGGCCCTTGATCTAAAAAATCTTATTACAGTTTCAGAGGCCATCACCCGAGCAGCTATTGAGCGCAAAGAAAGTCGTGGAGCCCACTTCCGTGATGATTTTCCGAATAAAGACGAAGCCCACGGAAAATTCAATTTAGTTATTGAAAAGGGCCAAGACGGGGGAATGAAGGTCATAAGACAACCGCTTAAAGAAATACGCCCGGATCTTCAACAAATCATCCAGGAGATGAAGTGATGTCCAAAAAAGCGACCTTCAGTATCTGGCGTGGCGACAAGGACGGCGGCAAGCTCGTAGACATGACAACTGAAGTGAGCGACGGGATGGTTGTTCTCGATGCCGTTCATCAAATTCAATCGGAACAATGCAATGATCTTTCCGTTCGGTGGAATTGCAAAGCTGGCAAATGCGGCTCTTGTTCAGCAGAAATTAATGGCATGCCGAAGCTCATGTGCATGACGAGATTAAATACCTTAAATCTTGAAAAGCCCGTGACCATTGAACCGATGAGATCATTTCCGCTAATTAAAGATTTAGTGACCGATGTTTCTTGGAACTTTCGGGTGAAGAAAAAAATTAAACAATTCAAACCAAGGCCACCCGACGCTCCCGATGGAACGTGGCGAATGGCCCAATCGGATATTGATCGCGTTCAAGAGTTTCGTAAGTGTATCGAGTGTTTTCTCTGCCAAGATGTTTGCCACGTTTTGAGAAATCACTCCATGCATGAGGAGTTTATTGGTCCCCGATACCTTGTTTATACGGCGGCCCTTGAAATGCATCCTCTAGATACTGAAAACAGACTTCCTGAATTAAAACAATCCCAGGGCGTGGGTCTTTGCAATATCACAAAATGTTGCACGAAGGTTTGCCCTGAGAATATTACCATTACAGACAACGCCATCATCCCCCTCAAAGAGCGCGTGGTGGATGAATATTTTGATCCACTGGCTAAGTTAATAAAAAAACTGATTAAATAAGCCAAACCCACCAAAACCTTACTGGATAAGCTTAACAAGACCTAAATAGTGTTACTTTTTGATAACACAAAGGCATTCCTGGACTACCCGACAACCAATTATTTAGAGTCAAATATTTAGGTAGGGGTTCTCTTAATGCATCTATGAATGCAGCACGTGGAAGTGGTCTTCTAAAGAATTTCCCCTCTAGTCCTTAGAGAACCTCTGTCTAGAAAACGGAGGGTCGCGAATGAAAACGCCCATTGAAAAAGTCGATGTCATTATGTCTCGATTGGGTTTCAATCTTGAAGCTTCAGACGGAGCGAAGGCGGCATTCATTAAAAACTTGGTCAAGCAAGCCTACGGAGTCGAAGTCAATTTACCGCCCAAGTATCAAAGCTCTAGCCCTTCAACGTTTGAAGATTTTACGATTGCAGCAATTGATAAGAAGTTGCTGGACCCCGAAAGTGCGGAACAACTTAGTTTCAATTTAGGAACCCCGCCCAAGGCGGGTTAAGGGTCGCTTAACTCCACACTCGACGAAACTCTAGTCTAGATCGGATCTGCGTCCTTCATTCGAATAGCCCCCCTTCACGGCTTTTGTTAAGATTGCGTATAGTTTTTACTTTTTTGTTCCATGGAGGGACTAATGAAGAAGACACTATTCAACACGCTTTCTGCGTGCGCCATCCTTTTTCTAATCACATCATCATCGCAATCACAACCATCCCGCGCTTTTACAATTCCTAATCTTGTGACCGGAGATGCTGTGCCGGGGGAATTCATCGTGAAATTAAAATCCGATGATGGCATCAGTTTTCTTTCAACAGAAAATGTGGGCCGGGTTTTAGGTGGGGTTGTTAAATCAAAATTTGAAAGTGACCCTAAACTCCTGGTCTTAAAAACTGATCAAAAAATTGAAGACGTCTATACTGAACTCGCCGATAGCGACCTTGTTGAATATGTCGAGCCCAATTATATTTATCACGCAGACAAGACCCCAAACGATCCCGATTATACTAAAACCTGGGGAATAAAGAATGGTGTGACTGCGGATATCGATATCAATGCAGAGAAAGCTTGGGACATTACAACCGGCTCAGGTGACGTCACCGTCGCTGTCATTGATACAGGTATTGATCTCACCCACCCTGAGCTTAAAGATAATTTGTGGGCAAACGAAGCTGAGCTTAACGGCAAACCCGGCGTAGATGATGATGGCAACGGATATATCGATGATATTCATGGCTACGATTTTTATAATAATAAAGGTGATCCCCAAGATGGCCATGGTCATGGCAGCCACGTTTCTGGTGTTATTGGAGCAAAAGGGAATAACGGAGTTGGCGTTGCAGGAATTAATTGGAATGTAAAAATTATGGCCCTTAAATTTCTCTCTGATGAAGGGTCTGGAAGTGTGGCTGATGCCGTCAGAGCCATCGATTACGCTACCAATATGGGTGCAAAAATCACAAGTAACTCTTGGGGCGGGTCAAAGGAAAGCCAAGCTCTTAAAGAGGCCATCCAAAGAGCTGCTGATAAAGACGTGTTATTTGTAGCTGCCGCCGGAAACGACGGAGAAAGTAATGATTTGAACGGTCACTACCCTGCAAACTTCGATGTTGCCAATATTATTTCTGTTGCGGCAATCGACAAAACCGGAGCTCTTGCTGATTTCTCAAATTTTGGTTTAACAAAAGTTCACATCGCCGCCCCTGGAGTGGATACGTACAGCACTTCTAAAGATGGGGGGTACGAAACAATGAGCGGAACAAGTATGGCCACACCCCACATAGCAGGAGTTGCGGCCCTCACGTTAAGTGCTAAGAAAATGACAATGCTCGAACTTCGTAAAAAAATTCTCGCCAGTGTTCGCCCACTTCCTTCCCTTAAAGACAAAGTGGCGTCAGGTGGAATGATTGATGCGTTTAAGGCCGTCAGTCCTTAGTGAAGGGACCAAAACCGCATTAATGTAATCATTGTGGTAAAGCCCACAATAAGGAGTGTGCCGAGTTTAATCGTTATACGATATTCGACTTGTTGAATTTTATTGTCGAGGTGAGTAGTTTTTATTTCGATTGTGTTCAAGAGACTTGTCTCAAGAATTTTCAAATCTTGCCTTAGGCTTGTTTCAAGAGTTTTTAAATCTTGTTTTGTGGCCAAATCACCCTCTACTATTTCTGAAATAATTTGTAATTGAGCTTCAGCCTGTTCCCGTGAAAACCCAGCCTCTTCCAACTGTTTTGTGTATTTGAACGCATTGACCATAATTTACCTCCGAAGTTGAGGCAATGCAAGAATGCCAAAGGCCTTGAGTCCTGTTTATTTTAATTTGGTCAAATTC
>Ga0207037_10220_pt1 | contig 18766 bp, 16 predicted proteins | sample Alteio_BWMinCont_75_FD_153268 | JGI IMG/M metagenome (GOLD analysis project Ga0207037, IMG submission 153268) | Enriched cells from forest soil in Barre Woods Harvard Forest LTER site, Petersham, Massachusetts, United States -... | ecosystem: Environmental > Terrestrial > Soil > Temperate forest >... | reverse complement strand
AGAATATCGGGGAATCAGATTCGGAGATAAGTGGCAAATCATATTTCTTAACCATTGCATTGGCATATTTAATGCTGGCATGCAGTTGGTCTTGTAAAAGGGTGATTTCTTCTGAAAGGTGGATTTTGGCTGCGGCAATAGCTGCTCCTAATTGAGAAGGTTGCATAGGGCCTGAGAAAATCATTGGGCCTCCGCATGTTCTGAACCTGCGTGCCATTTCAGCCGTAGGGAACAACATAACGCCTCCGCCTGCTGCAAATGCTTTATTAAGGGAGGTAGCCATGATCATCTTTTTGTGAATTGGATTTTTGCTTAGCACATAGCCTTTTCCGTTTTTACCGAAACAGCTCATACCATGAGCATCATCCACATAAAAATTAAATTCAGGATATTTTTCCAGCAGTTGGTATACTTCTTCCACCGGAGTAGCATCTCCAAACATGGAATAGATACCATCTGCCATATACCATACCTTTTTATAGTTTTGGCGAAGAAGTTTAATTCTTTCTTCGAGCAAATCCATACGGTTGTGGCGCACCAGTTCTACATGAACGCCTTTGGCTTTAACCAGGTTTACAGCTGTTTGAACAGAGTGGTGTACTTGATGGTCCAATATTACTGCATCATTGCTTCCGATGAACAAGGGGATGGCTCCAATATGACCCAATGTAGTGGTAGGGGTAACTACTGCATGGGCATCGAATAATTTACTTAAAAGTGACTCTAATTCACCATAAAAGCGATTAGAGATATAGGTTCTCGAAGAAGAAAATTGGGTTCCGTAGCAATCAATGGCATCTTTGGCCGCTTGTTTCATTCTTTCGTCAAATTCAAGCCCTAAATAGCTGCAGGAACCGAAGTTAATAACTTCTTTGTTGATTTTGCCCGTCAGGAAGATCTTGCTTCCTTTCATTTTGAAATTCCCTGTGTTTAAGTGAAATACACCTTTTTGGGCCCCATAGGTGGCAATTTCATCAATGGTGTCAATCAGGGAGATAGTTTCTTTCATATTTCTTTAATATTGGTTGGACAGGCAAATTAGCTAAATCGACGATGCAAAAGTATACCACCCTCATTTTTTCAGCATCCGTACATTTACTGATTTTAAAAAAATTACCTACGTGTTTTACGTACGTGTTTTACGCAGCGGGTATGGGTTTTCTCCCGTAACCCAGTACTACTGTACCCCAACAAGTATTTTAATATCCTTACATACAGTAGTTTACGCTTGTATGAATTTCACGCTATGAAAGGTATCAACTCAATGTTCTCAAAATGCGTATATACTACTTTGATGACAATAGTAGTTTTCATATCTTTGCATTATAAGCGATTTAGAACCGCGACAATTACTTCATGAATAAGATTAAGTACGTATTAATTATAGGGGTGTTATTATTGCATAGTTACAGCCTGATTTCAAAACCGGTTACACCTCAAGCGGCCCTTATGGTCGCTTCCAACTTTTACACACAGAGTGGTAAGGGAAATACCCCTAACCTTAATCTTGCATATACCGAATATTCGGCAGATAACCAGCCTGTTTATTATGTATTTAATGTAAATACTAACCAAGGGTTTCTGATTATTTCTGCCGAAGATGCCACACATCCTCTATTGGGGTATTCGAATAAGGGAGGTTTTTTGATACCAAAGGATAATAATAATGCAGCTTGGTGGTTAAATTGCCGCAAGCAGGAAATAGTATATGCCCGGACAAAAAATATAGCAGCCACTGCTAATATAATTGACGAATGGACCGGGTTGATAAATAACAGTGTGCCGAAAGCCCATAATCCTTTCTCAATTGTGGGACCTCTTGTTCAAACTACATGGTCGCAGGACCCGCCCTATAATAATATGTGTCCGGATGGATTTGTTACAGGATGTGTGGCTACAGCTATGGCGCAGATTATGAAATATTGGTCATATCCCCCCAGCGGGCATGGCTCAAGTGGATATTGGGACGAACAAGCTTACGGCGACCAGAATAATGTTGGGTACTTAAGTGCCAATTTTGATACTTCGCATTACAGCTGGGCTGCTATGCCGCTGAATGCTTCTCATGTAAATAACCCGGTTGCTGAGCTAATGTACGATTGCGGGGTTAGCGTAAATATGGATTATAGCATAGAAAGTGGCTCGTGGGTTGTTACCGGCGATTATCCTGTATGCGCACAGGTGGCATTTGTAAAATACTTCGGGTATAACCCTACTACTATTCAGGGCCTATATCAATCAAAATATACCATGGCCAACTGGCAATCAATTATAGAGAATGAACTAAATAATGGCCGTCCGATAGAATATGTAGGATGGGATTCTATTAATAATGAATCTGGCCATACATGGGTGTGCGACGGGTACAACTCAGGCAATAATACATTCGATATGAATTGGGGATGGGGTGGAGGTGATGATGGATGGTATACCCTAAGTGCGCTGGATGCAGGCGGATATAATTTTAACTGGTGGAATGAAGCCCTTATTGGAATTGAACCTCCCGCTGCTTCTCCTTATTTTGTGGCTACGCCCACTTTCGGGTGTAAGGGCATGAGTATCCAGTTTACCGATCAAAGTGTGATACCTTCTAATTTGTCTGTTACTACCCGCAAATGGCTTTTCCCCGGCGGAACTCCAAGTACTTCTACTGCAGTTAATCCCACAGTGGTGTATAATAATGCTGGGACTTATGATGTTTCCGAAATAATAGGCGATGCAAAAGGTACCGATACAATGATAAGGCATGCATATATATCCGTTGATTCCGCAACCACATTGCCATTTCACCAGGGTTTCGAAGCGCCGCAATTCCCACCCGCGGGATGGGCCATTAACAACCCAAACTTTTACGGTTACGTTTGGCAACTAAATACCGGGTTCGGGGGATTTGGTAAAAGCGGTCAGTGCATGTATTTTAATAATTGCCAGGGCTACCAGGATTATGCTCCTCCCGGTAAAGCAGGTACTGATGTTATTGGGCAAAGGCAGCAGATTTATACTCCTCAATATGATTTTACCAATACTCCCCATCCTGAAATCTATTTTGATGTGGCCTATGCTCCTTATAGCACAATATTTAGCGATACATTGGCTATTTACTATTCCACCGATTGTGGTATAACATTTACACCTATATATATAAAGGGAGGATTAACCCTGGGCACTACCGGCAATTATGTAACATCAGATACCAATAATATAGGTTGCTTTATTCCTTCTGCAAGCAATTGGAGAACGGACACCATTCACATCCCTGCTATTGCCGGTGTGAATAATGTACTATTCTCTTTCGAGAACCGTTCGGGTAATGGTTCACCATTGTACATTGATAACATTAATATATGTGATGAAAGTGTTGCAGGAATCGCAACCATTGTATCTAATCCGACTATAAGTGTATACCCAAATCCAAGCAATGGCAAGTTTGTGGTTACATTGAGTTATGCCGAACTCGTTTCAGCATCGCAACCGATTATTGAAGTATACAATGTGTTAGGAGCAAAAGTATATAGTGAGACCCTGAAACAAGTTCAGGGTGACAATGATATTAACCTTTCCAATCAGCCCGCCGGAGTTTATATCTACCGGGTATTTTCAGCTACAGGCACCCCCATATCAGAAGGGAAATTGGTGATAGAATAATCACGGGTCATTAATTCAACCCATACTTTTATCCAGATAAGAATGCAAGGCACAGCCTTTATGCAATAGGGCATAAAGAATTGCAGCCGTATGAAGCGCGGATACAAATCCGTTGGCGACATAATGGTAAACAGGAAAGCAAGTACCATCAACGCCACATTAAGTTTAGAATACGATTGAGAGAACCATATTGCAACTCCGGCAATGGCAATAATAAAGCCCGGTGATTCCGCTTTGTGGTTAAAGATAATTACCCAAATCAATAAAAAAGCGAGTATGGTCTGCCGGAAAGATGAGTAGATGTACGATTTATAACGCAACAATGGAAATATCAGGAGTATCGTACCTATCGAAAGGCTGTAATACTTGTCATCAATGCCAAACCAGCTATTTAAACAACCCATTATGGATATTCCGTACGAAGTATCGTGGTCATTTTTCAGGGTCATAACCCAGCTCTTATATATTTCCAACAATTCATGCGGCGATACAACTAGTAATGGCAGAATAAATAATACAGCAAACCATAAAAGCGAATACCAAAAGGCTTTCCATTTCCCCGGATAAAAGAGGAAGAATGCAAAAGCAACAAGCGCAAAAGGCTTTATAAAAACAGATAACACAATGAGGAATGTTGCAAGGGCTGTCTTTCTTTTTTCTACTGCAATGAACGATAGTATCATAAGCCCCGCTATCATACAATTAGTTTCCGATATCATTAACGAGGTGAGCGCTTCAACCAAAATAAATGCTACCGCAAATAACTTCTTCTTATCTGTACTGAAGGGGAATTTCCAAAAAGCATAAAATAAAACAAGGCCATTAACTATGTTCCATAAAATCAGGCCAACAATATTGGGTAGATAGGCAAAAGGAGCCATCAGAAAGGCAAATGTGGGAGTGTATTTATATAAATCGTAGTACTCATTTTGATAGGCTGCAAATAAATCTTTATGTTGAATAAGATGGAAAAAAGATTGTTTGAAAATGATGTAGTTGTTGTAGTGGGTATATCCGTACTTCGCATCCACACTGCCCACAGGCGGAGTGTAGATATAATGTTGAATAGAAACAATAATAGCAAACAGGATTATGGTTCCAAAATACCACTTGTAGTTTAGAAAAATAGTCGAAAGAAATTTATACACCCTGTTCATACCTGTTGGGAATATTTATGCTGCGAAAGTATTATTTATTACCACAGAATATTCCAGATTAGTTGCTTTACATACTTTTGTAGTATGTGGAAAAAAGCTATAAATAGATATTTCTTAATTGATACAAACCGTTTATCCGACTGGAAATATTCACTGTTTTGGATAGCGCTTTTTGTTTTTATGGTGGTGTATTCTATTTTGAATAGCCGGGCCATCCGCATAGATAGTGACTTCACTGTATTCTGGACGGCAGGTCATAACTTTACTTCAGGCGCCGATTTATATAATCGTACCGGTGGAGCAGAGCGTTATATATATCCGCCCTTTGCGGCTATGTTGTTCCAGCTATTTGCATTGGTCCCATTGAAGGTAGCTGCTTCCATATATACGTTTGTTAACTTTTTGCTCTTCCTGCTTTTTATCGGGCTCACCCGGGAGGTACTTCGGCATTTTATAGGCGATTCTAAAAAAATAAACATCGCACTCATTTTCGGTATCGTTTGTTCGTTCCGCTTTTTCTGGTACCACACCCAGTTTATCCAGATGAATGAACTGATGATTATTCTTTGCCTGGCTTCCGTAAATGCCTCCCTGAAAAAGAATGGCTGGTTGGCTGCTGCATTATTGGTATTGGCTATTTTTATAAAAATACTACCCATATTTTTCATCCCCTGGTTGGTGTTGAGGGGCAGTTATAAAACCGTTTTTAAATTGATTGTTTGTGTGGTTTTGTGTATCACCTTGCCTTGGTTGTGGCGAGGATGGCAAGCAGGAATCACCGACATTCATAATTATTACATTACTTTTTTAGAGCCATTCCAAAATGGGCGTGTAGAACCCGAATTTCATAATCAGAGCCTGGCTGCCGTTATCTATAAAGTGTGTATTCCCACTACCAACGACCCCGGGTATAATTATCAATTGTTATCATTTGGTTTTGCTGGCGCAGCCTTGTTTTATAAAATCAGTTTCCTGTTTCTTGGTGGTTTGTTGACGGGATTCTTAGTCTGGGAACGTTTCTTTCTAGAAGGAAATACTTTACGCGGATTGGCAATGATTGTTATTTGCATGCACCTTCTTTCCGGCATAACATGGGAATACCATTTGGTCTCACTACTCTTTGTATATGCAGTGTTTGCCTTTTATTACTGGAAGAAAAAGGATCTTCTTCAGAAAATAGTTTTCTATATCCTCGGATTCTTCGTTATACTTTTTTCTTTTGTGGGAAAAGATACTGTTGGGGTAACGCTCTATCATTACCTCGAAGGTTATGGTGTAGTAACCTGGACAATGGTATTGCTCTTTTTCTTTATGCTCCTCGTAAAATTGCCGGATGAGAAGGCAGTTGTCTAAAACAACACATACATCTGGATTATATCCGTATAATTTCCGTCACTTTGTTTCACCGCTTTTATCTCCCTGCATTCCTCTATAAAACCAAGCTTTTTATACAGTGCAATTGCTTTCAAATTGGTTGCGAAGACCTTTAGAAATACCTTTTCTACCAAGCCAGTGTGCCGGGCCCAGTCAAGCATTATTTTGATCATTTTGGAACCAATGCCCTTCCCTATAAAATCGGGGTGAACACTGATACCAAACTCACCCGTATGGCTTATTTTCTTTTTTGGTTTTGTGGCAAAATCAAGAAGGCCTACAACTTGATCGCCATAAACTGCAACAAGTATTATAGCAGAAGGGTGTGTAGCAGTAGTATTTATCCACGCTCTTTCCTGTTCCGGCGTGTTATTGAATTCTTCCGGCGTTGTAAGCACCTGGTCGTAAGCATTGAAAATTACGGGTGCAAATTCTAGTATCCGCTCGGCATTTGCTTCTTGTGCACGGCGGATAATGATTGTTTTCCCATCAATATTTAAGATATGTTCAGCAGTATCCATAACATGGTTAACTTATTAGCCAGCCCAATTTTCCCTGTCTAAGCTACGGTAATTGATAGCTTCTGCCAGGTGTTGGGTTTCTATATTTTCCGAATTATCCAAATCGGCAATAGTCCGGGCAACCTTTAAAATCCGGTCATATGCGCGTGCTGAGAGATTCAGTTTTTCCATGGCGGTTTTAAGTAATTGGTTGCCTGCATCATTTATTTTGCAATATATTTTTAATTGCTTCGAATTCATTTGAGCGTTGCAATAAATAGTTGTTTCTTCAAAACGCTTGTGTTGAATTTTTCTAGCACTAACTACTCTTTCCCGCACTTTTTCGCTTTTCTCATTTATCCGCTCCGAAGATAATTCTCCATACGCTACGGGTACTACTTCCACGTGAATATCTATCCTGTCTAAAAGTGGTCCCGATATTTTATTGAGATATTTTTGTACCATTCCCGGGGGGCACACGCAGTCTTTCGTTGGATGGTTGTAATACCCGCAGGGACAAGGATTCATGGCTGTTACCAGCATAAAACTGGCAGGATATTCTACTGTAAATTTAGCCCTCGAAATACGTATCACACGGTCTTCCAGCGGTTGACGCATCACTTCCAATACGGTCCGTTTAAATTCAGGGAGCTCATCTAAAAATAATACTCCGTTATGTGCCAGTGATATTTCTCCCGGTTGTGGAAAACTTCCTCCGCCAACCAAGGCTACATCACTAATTGTATGGTGCGGCGAACGGAAAGGACGGGTGGCAACTAACCCTGCTCCATCCATAGTTTTACCGGCTACGGAATGAATTTTGGTTGTTTCTAAGGCTTCATCCATCGTGAGAGGCGGAAGTATGGTAGGCAATCTTTTTGCTAACATGGTTTTGCCTGCGCCTGGTGGGCCAATCAGCAATACATTATGGCCGCCTGCTGCGGCAATTTCCAATGAACGTTTAATATTCTCTTGCCCTTTTACATCGGCAAAATCAATTTCGGAATGGAAGAGCAATGTTTGAAAGGTTTCTGCTATGTTCACTTTCACGGGTTCCAGTACCACATCTCCATTCAGGAAATCAATGGCCTCTTTTATATTGGTAATTCCATATACATCCAATCCTTCTACAATGGCTGCTTCCTTGGCATTCTGCGCCGGAAGGATAAGTCCTTTGAATCCATTTTCCTTTGCGCATAATGCAATTGGTAAAACGCCTTTAATGGGTTGCAATCCTCCATCCAGCGAAAGCTCACCCATAATGATATAGTCTTTCACTTTATCGCTGCTTATTTGTCCCGATGCGGCCAATATCCCTATAGCAAGGGTAATATCATACGAGGAACCTTCCTTACGTATATCCGCCGGAGCCATATTGATGGTAATCATCATACCCGGTATACGATAACCATTATTTTTCAACGCTGCATCAATCCGTTGCTGGCTCTCTTTTACGGCACTGTCAGGCAATCCCACTAAAAAAAAATTCACCCCTTGAGCAATATTCACCTCCACTGTTATCAGTGTTGCGTCAATTCCGCTTACCGCACTGCCAAATACTTTAACAAGCATGTCTGTCTATAATTATGCTGTAAATATATCGGTTATTTCGATTTTATAACCATCTCATACATAAACATACATCATTAAAAGTCCGTGATAGATGTAATCTTTATATAGTATTCTGTAAGGTTCTAAAGCCAGAATATAGGGACTTTTGCACTCTAAAATTTATTAATCTTTAAAATCTTTATGAAAATTACAAAATCATTAGCAATAGTAGCCGGATTGGTTATCGGTGGATTGAATGTTTCCGCCCAAAATATGGAAGCCGACCAAACGACCCAGAAGGAAACAGCCCAAAAAGAAATGGCTGCCCAAACTGTGGAGGCTGACCAAGCAGCCCAAAAGGAAACTACCGAAATAAAGGCGGATGTAACAGGAATTACACCTGACGAGGGAAGTCAAATTTTAACAATTGAACAGGAGCATTCAAAAAGTATACAGGGTGTAGAAAATACTGTCACCGGTAAAGCTTTGAGAACCCAAGAGAAAGAACTACGCAACGGCAGGGATGCAAAAATTAAAACTATCTTGACGGCAGACCAGTTCAAGGAATATCGGAGAGAAAAAAGATATGCCTACCACAACACCAGATGGTTAGGAGTTTATTACGTTACAAACGCACGTAGCTAAATTAGAAACGCATCGGTTATTTGGATTTTATCACCATGTTATAGTAGTTATAGTCCGTCATAGGTGGGTCGGTGATACCCACATTGCGGGCAATGGTAATAACCTGACCCCGGTGGTACGCCCCGTGATTAATACAATGCTGGATAAATTCATACTTCGGCATTTGGCCTTGCACCCAGGTGGCATCTATAGCGCATAGTTCAAGTAATGCGACCTCATTTAACGATTTAACATGGTTTGAAAAAGCTTCTGATTGTTTCAGCAATCTGGGAGTAATCTCTTTTTCATCTCCGTCAAATTCCTGCCAGGGTTGTTTAGGTGAGCCCTGCAATATGGCTAACCAGAATTTTTCCGTATCCCACAAATGTGATAATGTTTTATTAATTGATGGGTAGCTGGACGGAACAGCTTTATTAAGCAGTTCCGCAGGCTTTTTGCTAAGCCATCCTGTCAAAGTTTGATTGGCCCATACGTTGTAATCGGCGTAATTGTGCATCAATTTCTGCAAGCTCATAGGTAGGTTTAATTGGATACTACAAATATGGTTATTTTTGTTTTATTCGTTTTCAGTCAAACTGTAAATAATCCAATTTCGTAATTCACATAAGCCCCATTATATGAATATACTTACTTCTACTATTCTAATTTCCCTGGCAGTATGCTGTTTAGTAATGCTAATCATATATGCCTGGGCGTACCGAATTAAAAATGCCGGCGTAGTAGATATTTTCTGGGCATTTAATTTTTCTATCATTGCCATCTTGTTATACTTTTTGGCTGATGGATATGAACAACGCAAACTACTCATTTGCGCCATGGTATTGATATGGAGCCTGCGTTTAGGTATTTATTTGTTAATCCGTGTCGGCTCACACTTAGATGTGGAAGAGGGCCGCTATAAAAAAATGCGGGAAGAGTGGGGTGCATCTGTAAATAGCAAGTTATTTGTATTCTTTCAGGCACAAGCACTCTCCAATATTTATTTAGCTGTTCCTTTTTTCCTAGCAGCATTCAATAAAAGGGAAGGCTTATCGCTACCTGAATATGCCGGGACTGCTATTTGGGCTGTAAGTATTATAGGAGAAGCCATTGCAGATGCCCAACTGAAGAATTTCAAGAAGAACCCTGCCAATAAAGGCAAAGTATGCGATGTCGGATTGTGGAACTATTCCCGCCATCCCAATTATTTTTTCGAATCAATGATTTGGGTCGGATATTTTTTGGTCGCACTGAATGCTGATTATGGCTGGCTCGGCATTCTGAGCCCGCTCACTATTACTTTACTGCTTTTCCGCGTAACGGGCATTCCGCTTACCGAACAACAGGCTATTCGCTCAAAAGGTGATGCGTATAGAGAATATCAGCGGACAACTTCTATGTTTGTACCCTGGTTTAAGAAAAAATAAAATGTATGTGGTATTCCGGTTTGCTTGAAAAAGATGTGATGCCCGATGCTCTTCTCCGTTATGGGATAAGAAGATTGCTGGCTCATCGATTGAAAGACGAGGATAAAGGTAATCCTGAAGCGCAGCAACAGCACTTTATGAAATTGATAGAAGAATTAAAGACCTCTCCTATTGCTGTCAATACGGCCGATGCCAATGAACAGCACTACGAAATACCTGCCGATTTTTTTCAACTGGTACTGGGCAAACACTTAAAATATAGTTCAGGATATTGGAAAGAAGGAGTTACTTCTATCGGTGTTTCTGAAAAAGATATGTTGGAGATTACCTGCGAACGAGCAGAGTTAAAGGATAGGCAAAATATACTTGAACTAGGTTGTGGTTGGGGTTCCCTCTCTCTTTTTATCGCGGAAAAATACCCCAAAAGTAATATTACTTCTGTATCTAATTCGCATAGCCAGAAGGCCTTTATAGATGGGCAGGCGCAAAAGAGGAATATTAAAAACCTCACCATCATAACAGCAGACATGAATGTGTTTCAAATTGATAAGAAGTTTGATAGGGTTGTTTCGGTGGAGATGTTTGAGCACATGCGCAATTACGAGTTGTTGATGGCTAAGGCTGCCAGTTTTCTAAATCCCGAGGGGAAACTGTTCGTCCATATTTTCACGCATAAAGAATATGCTTATAAGTTTGAAGTACTGGATGAATCGGACTGGATGAGTAAATATTTTTTCACGGGAGGAATCATGCCAAGCGACCATTTACTACTCTATTTCCAGGAGCAATTAAAAATCGAACAACACTGGCGGGTTAGCGGGACACACTATGAAAAAACATCGAATGCCTGGCTGAAAAACATGGATATCCACAAGTCGCAAATCATGGAAATCATGAAAAGAGTCTATGGGAATGAAGCGGTGAGATGGTGGTCGTATTGGAGAATATTTTTTATGGCTTGCGCCGAACTATGGGGCTATAAAAATGGCAGCGAATGGATGGTTAGCCATTATTTGTTTCGAAAAGCCGGCTGAACATTTGCCGGACAATAATTAATTTTTTTCTTTTCCAAAAACTCCAGGTAGTTCTTTTAGAACTTTCATAAAAGTGAGCACTGATAAGTGCTATCACTAAGTTTTCTATGCCTGTCCAAAGGCTCGAATAATGTACGCTGAAATAGAATAGAATTACAAGATAGATAGGGTAGAGGAGCATCAGGGAGCAATACATAAGCGAGTCATGAAAATCGTTTCCCTTTGTAATTATCCACGCTATGAATTTAGATAATAGGTAAGGAATGAAGTTGTATATCCATGCTACAATAAACAATAAGCAGGTAGGCAGTAACAAAAGAATAGTGCCGATGCTTGTACCTGATTTGCTATCGTAATTAATGTTTCCTCTTGTAAGAAATTCTGACAATGCCTTATAATTTACTTTGAATATTTCACTGCCGGGTAACAGGTATTTGTCTTGTAATTTCTTTGCTGTTGTAGCCCCTTTGGTTGCGTTCTTTAATAAGAAACCAATTATTTTATTTTGTGTAGCAGCATCGCTATTTTCATCTACCGCAATACATTTCCTACTCAGAATATCTTTCAGTTTTTCATTAAACTGCTTATTAAAAATACCCGGTTCTTCCCAACTGGTAAATGATTTTTTCTCGATATTTTCCAGGAATTCTACATACACACGCGGAAACATTTTCAACCAGGAACTGTAATGAATAATTACTGGAACTATTCTTAATTTATCGCTGACTTCGGGATTGTTCCATGCTTCAAAAGCTAGGCGGGCCGTACCTTTTCGGAGGGGTCTCAATTCCCATTTGTTTTCAGAGAACCCTTCCGAAAATATACTCACTGCTCCATTCTCTTTCAGAATATCGATGCAATAAGAAAAAGTTTCCTCGTTTTTATGCAGGTTTTCTTTGCCCTCCTCTATTCGGAATACCGGTAGAATCTGTATATAATACAATAATGTGGAAGCAATCTTCGATTTAAAAAAATCTCCTCTTGCCGTATAAAATAGTGGCCTGCCTGCACAACTGGTCATCACTATGGAATCGAGAAAAGCATTCGGGTGATTGCTGGCAAGAATTACCGGGCAATCGAGAGGCATATTTTCTTTCCCGATGATTTCTATTTTTTCAAAAAAGAAATAAGAGGTAACCTTTAAATAAAATCGGATAAGAGGATGAATGATCTTTCTCACAAAGCGCTGCGGTTTCTAAAAGTATAAATGTAAAAAATTAAAATAACCTTAAGAATAAATTATTCTCCAAGGTATTGGAAAGCTTTGCCGAGGTTATTGGTAATATCTTCTGCAATCAAGGCATTTTCTCCCCATTCTTCAGCAGCTATGTCACCGGCAAGCCCGTGTAGATATACTCCAAATATGGATGCTTCTTTTGGTGAATATCCTTGCGCCAATAGTCCAAGTATAATACCTGTTAAGGTGTCGCCACTACCACCGGTAGCCATTCCAGGGTTGCCTGTGGAGTTAAAATAAACTTCTCCTTGAGGAGTTGCGATGGCAGTGAAGGCTCCTTTCAGTATTACATAAATGCGATACTTAATTGCAAACTCACGTTGCTTGGTATAAGCTTCAAAAGCGCTGTCTGACTTACCCACCAATCTTGCAAACTCTCCGGGATGTGGAGTAATAATAGTTCCGGGTTTTAAAAAGGGTAACCATGTTTTATTTTCCGAAAGAATGTTCAGAGCATCCGCATCGAGAACCATATTAACGGAAGCCTGTTGTATCAATATTTTCAATCCCTTTGCAGTTTGTTCAGCGGTGCCAATTCCCGGGCCGATACCTATAGCATTGTAGTTGGAAATATCTTTTATCCCTGAAAACTCTTTCTCATCGTCATCTACCATCACCATCGCTTCGGGCACAGATGTTTGCATAATTTCATATCCGCATTTTGGGATGTGTGTAGTCAATAACCCTGTACCAGTGCGCAAACAGGCTTTAGCGCATAATACGGCAGCGCCGATTTTACCGTATCCTCCTGCTATCAATAGTGCATGACCAAAAGTTCCTTTGTGGGAGAACCGGGCGCGGTGCTTTAGCATGTGAGCAACCATATCTTCCGTTACCCAATTATTGGATGATGGTTGTTCTGCCAGGAGTTGTTTGTCAATACCAATATCTAAAATGGAAAACTCACCTACAAATTCAGCATTATCGGCAAAGAGAAAAGAAAGCTTAGGAGTCTCGAATGTGAGTGTGAAACTTGCCCGGATGATGTTCTTTTTATCGAAAGAAGTATTGTCATCCATAGCAAGCCCCGAAGGAATATCAATAGCGATTGCGGGAAGATTCAGTGAATTTACTTTTTGAATGACCTCTGCCAGTTTACCTTCCACTGGCTTTGATAAACCTGAACCCAGTATGGCATCAATAATCACAATATTCTCATCACGTATATCAATTGCGATATCATCAGCTTCTTTTATTTCTTTAATGACAGCTTTCGGAGTTTCTTCCAATCTCCTTTTATTGACAGAAAAATCTTCCGAAGCTTTGGAGAAAAATGGAATGATATGTGTTTCCACTGTATATCCCATAGTGATGAGTTGCCTTGCTATCGCGAGCCCGTCGCCCCCATTATTACCCATACCACAAACAATCACAAAAGCTGTTTCGGTGGGAAAAAAATCTGTAATCCAGTTGGTGCAAGCTTCAGCGGCCCTTTCCATCAAATCGATAGATACAATGGGCTCATGTGTTATCGTATAACTATCGGCTGCCCGTATCTGTTCGGCTGTGAGAATTTTCATGGTCTTACTTTTTTTCAATCGGCACTACAGCCAACGTCAGCCTACTTATGCAGACTAATTCCCCATTTTCAGTTTTAATCTCGATGTGCCACACCTGTGTACTCCTGCCGGTATGAATGGGTCGTGCAGTCCCTTTAACCACGCCACTTCTCACCGCTTTTATGTGATTAGCATTTATGTCTAATCCTACACAATAAAAGTGTGTAGGGTCGACCGTAAGCATACCGCCGATGCTGCCTAATGTTTCGGCCAGCACAACCGAAGCCCCACCATGCAATATGCCATACACCTGGTGGGTGCGCGCATCAACAGGCATGGTAGCTTCCAGGTAATCTTCGCCTATACCAGTTACTTCTATGCCAAGACCATCAAGCATGGTATTCTTGCGCATCTTGTTTAATTCCTCGAGCGATACTATTCTAAGTTTTGCTTTCATAATTCAAGTATGGAAGCAAAGTTAACTATTTGCCGGATGATTACTACTGCAATAGGCTACTTGATGTTTCCACAGTTTTTATTTGATGCAGTTTTCTGAAAACTGCCGTGTGTAAGAATAATATGGTTGCCGGGGCAAATGCAGGGAACCACACGAATGGGAATATGGTCATCTCCAGGACCCCATGATTACCGGTGAGGATAGAGTCCTGTGTAGCAATGGCTACAAGAATAAGCACGTTAACAATGTCCAGTATTCCAAAAATGTTCCAGGCATAAACCGCTTTTATACTCCATGACTTTCCTTTTGAAACTATGTTAGCTACCGGAAAAGCTAAAAGGGCCGTGATAATATCTCCCATTTCTCCTGAAAAAGCGACGTTCGCAGGAAGCAGGTGGTAGAAGTAAAGAAGGACAAAGAACACACCGATAACCCGGAATATATGGATGGTAATAAGGGATTCTAATGTAATAGACCGGAGTAGTTTTTTGAATAACCGTGTATTTCCGATAATTAAAAACAGCAAGATGGTCAATGGTAAAGTAGTAAAAATTGCTACTCTGGGTGGCATTGCGGCGGCGGAAAGCACGCCCTTTAAAGAAAGTATGGAAACGTATGCAAAGTAAAGAACATAAAACCCAAAAACGCCATACTGGATAGCCCATGCTTTGTTTAATGCCATACCGGCATTGATAGCCGCCTGCTTTGCCCGTTTTGCTATGAAAAAAATAGAATAAAGAAAACTTCCGATGAATAAAACTATAGCCCACAGGGGCATCGCTGATACGTAATTTGCCATTTTATTTGTTGATTAAATTTATTTTATGCTTGTACGAATGTTTTTCCATTTATTCTATCTTTTACTGCTTCAAGAAGTTGCCTGACAATGTTCTCCCTGTCAGTAAAACTTGTAAGAGGGGTAACGGTTGTCTGCATTCTTGACCAAACCGGCAAACTGCTAATGAGACCATCTAATTCTATTGCAGAATCCGCTTTTACGATCATTGCAATGGCAATTTTCCCAACTATTGGTCCGCCTGAGATAATTTTGTTTTCTTCTTTTAGTTTTTCCGCAATTGCCAATGTTGGCAATATATAAATCTCCATAAGACTCATGCCTTCTTCCGGTGTTTTAGGCTGTGCTGCGAGTGTCATTTCTACTAAGTATTCCATAATTTTTGTTGATTGAATTAATTAATGGCACAAAGTAAGAGAGAATGCTCCGGTCTGAACTTGGCAAATGGCAAGAAATGAGATTAGCTATTTTTTTGCAAATTCCTTTCTTATCCTGCTTAATGAGGTATCGGTTATGCCCAGGTAAGAGGCAATGTATTTTAAAGGCACATGTTGGATGATCTCTAGATTAGAATGAATAAGATGGGCATAACGCTGTTCGGCGGTTTCCTGTATCATGGACAACATTCTTTCTTTCAATATGCCGTAATGGTTAATGATATTCAGCCGCCCAAATTCACGAAACTCAGGCATGGCATGAAAATTTTCCTGCATATCATCATAACTAAGATACCATGTTTCACAATCGGTTAATGCCTGTATATATTCTTTCGAAGGTATTCTTTTAAAGAAGGAAAGAAAATCAGCAGTGTGCATTTTTGGAGAATTAAATGCAGTTGTTATATCATTGCCTTCTATATCATATATATAGGATCTCAGGATGCCCTTCTCAATAAAATGAGTTTCGTTGCAAACAACACCTTCTTTCAATAAATACTTATTCTTTAAGATTTTCCTCGGCTTAAATTTATCCACCAACTGCTCAGCTTTGCCGGTACTCATTGGCAATACACCTTGAACAAACTGAATTAAATTATCCTTATTCATCTTTCACTTTCCTGTGTAAAAATATACTCTTATTTATAGTCACTCATCTCTAAAATTTTTTCAGGAGAGAGATTTGACCATTCTTGAGGTGTAAGGCTAGGGTTATTTTTTAATGCAGATTGTACAATACTGTATCCTAAACAGTAACCACCCCAAATTGGATAATTAGTTAAATCACTCCTATCTCCAAACATTACTTTTCTATACATATTGAGGTCAGTATTATTTAATTTCGGTTTAAGGCGATTCCAGAAAGCGATTTTTTCTTTATTAGGCAATATCGTATCCCAAATAGGAATAATAGAAGGATAAATGAAATGAGCATAGGAATCGGCTTTGCCTTCATTTATTAGATCCAAAAGTATATTTCTCTCATCTTCTTCACTAAAGTGCATTTTTATCCAATATGCGTGATTATATTCATGTACTAATGTTTCTCCAAGCATATTCCTCCACGATATTACAGATGGATCAATAGTAAGGAGGATTTCTTTACTACCCACTGTCAGGCCCGTATTACCTCCCCTAATCTTAATAATCGTATCAGCATATCCTCCCACATTGGCATAAGGTTGAATACATATAGTTATACTATCATTTTTTAGATACTTACGACATTCGACTAATGCAGATGAGATTATTTTTTCGATTTTATCCAGGTTATTATTTATTTCAGAGATTCTTTCATCTAAGTTAGTTGTATCGGGAACATAAAATAAGGTGCTTAAATATTGAGCATATTCAGATTTAGAAAAGTAAGTATTACAAGGGCTTTGGATTTTTTTCCTGAACAAACTATCGTGGTTTTCAGCACCAGCTTTTAGGGAATTAATGTAATCGGTGTAATAATCATTCAAGAAAACGATTCTATTTCCATTCCCGGCCTGGTAGATAATAGGAGCTACTTTAGTAGTATATGCCTGTTTAGATGATTGGTTACAGCCGATTAAAAGTAGTAGCAAGAGGAAGCCTGATAGATTTCTCATTTGATTAGAATTTATTCATACTCATCACGTTTCGTCACTTTCCAATACAAAACTTCCCGAAGATATTTCCCAATAAATCATCGGTGGTTACTTCGCCCGTAATTTCTCCCAAATGATTCAGTGCAGAGCGTATATCTGATGCTACTAATTCTCCTGACAATTTTTTCTCGATACCTTTTTGAGCCGCTTGCAAATTCTTAAGTGTGGCTTGCAATGCCTCATAATGGCGGGCATTGCTTAATATAACTCCTTCGCTGATATTTCTACCTTGTAATGCTTTTTCGTACAATTGTTTTTTCAAATCGGCAATGCCTTTTCCATTTTTTGCAGAGATGAAAATCAGTCCATCTATAGACTTAAATGTATCAGCATAATTGCCTGTATCTACCTTATTGGCAACTGGCAGAATAGGAGTGGACTCATCTTTTTTCAGACTTTTTATATCTTCCAATACTTCCGGCAGGGTCATATTTTCCAAGTCGAACAGGTACATAACAATAGCAGCCTGTTCAATTTTTTGCATAGTGCGTTCCACGCCTTTTTTTTCGATTATGTCTGTCGCCTGGCGTATTCCTGCTGTATCGGTCATGCGGAAAGCTATTCCGTTTATGATGAGCGTTTCTTCAATAGTGTCGCGTGTGGTTCCGGGTATCTCGCTTACAATGGCGCGCTCTTCATTTAGTAAGGCATTCAACAAAGTTGATTTACCTGCATTAGGTCTGCCGGCTATCACAGTCGATACTCCATTCTTCAATACATTCCCCAACCGGAACGATTCGCATAATGCGCTGATTTTTTTCTCTATCTTATCAAGCAAGGCGAGCAGTTGAGCACGGTTGGCAAACTCTACATCTTCCTCGCTGAAATCAAGTTCCAGCTCAATCAATGATGCAAAATTCATTAACTCTTCACGCAATGTTTTTAATTCATTAGAGAAGCCTCCGCGCATCTGGTTCATCGCCAAATGGTGCGCTGCTTCCGTTTCCGAAGCTATTAAATCGCTTACGGCTTCCGCTTGTGAGAGGTCAAACCTTCCGTTTAAAAAGGCCTTCATGGTGAATTCTCCCGGCTTGGCAAGGCGAGCCCCTTTGCTAAGGATTAGCTGCAGTACTTTTTGCAGGATGTAAGGAGAACCATGACAGGAAATCTCTGTCACATCTTCTCGGGTAAAAGAATTGGGAGCTTTAAAAAGCCCAACTACGGCCTCATCCAGCACTGTATTTCTATCTTTTACTATTCCGAAATGAAGGGTATGTGTAGCTGCCGTTTCCAATGTGATGCCCGGCATTATTTTCTCCGTAATAGAAATGGCTTTTGGTCCGGAAAGTCGTATCACTCCAATAGCCCCGACACCCGGTGGGGTAGACAGGGCCACAATGGTATCGTCGTTTAATAAATGGTTCATAAGCAAGTGTAAAAGTAGGAAAAGTTTT
>Ga0207037_10042_pt1 | contig 18770 bp, 9 predicted proteins | sample Alteio_BWMinCont_75_FD_153268 | JGI IMG/M metagenome (GOLD analysis project Ga0207037, IMG submission 153268) | Enriched cells from forest soil in Barre Woods Harvard Forest LTER site, Petersham, Massachusetts, United States -... | ecosystem: Environmental > Terrestrial > Soil > Temperate forest >... | reverse complement strand
GAAGGTGAACCGCGCGTTCGAAACTTTCGCGGGCTTCCCGATTTTTCTGTTGCTGTAAATAAACGCTTCCGAGGCCGTAGAGCGCCTCGGCGCCCGACGGATCGTCTCGCAGAGCTAGTTGAAAAAACGCCTCAGCCTGCTCTAGATAGCCACACTCGAAGAAGACGGAACCATAGGAGAGATAGTTGCGCCCGAACTCTGTGCTTTCAATTACTCCGGGGAAGGGAAGCGCTTTGGTCAGCCGGTCCGCTGCTGTTTGCGGAATGCTGCGAAAGTCTCTTTCGAAATGGTCCGTGGGAGTGGATCCCTGATAAATCTTGACGATGGCTCCCTGTGCATCGATCAAGAAAGTCGTGGGAAGGCTCAAATCGCGATGACGATCGAAAAGAAAGCGATAAAGAATATTGTAGATGGCAACGACGTCCGGAGAGGCGCGCAAAACCGGGAAGGATAGATGACGGTAAGCGGCGAGTGCCTGATCAGCTCCGGGGCTAGTGGTCTCGTCAACATTTGGAGCGAGCAGGCGAAGACCTTCGGCCGCCCACCGCGCATGAGAACGATCGAAATCCGCCAGGTCTCTCTTACAATCGGCTGACGCCGAGGACCAAAAATGAAGAAGGACCATCTTGCCGCGGCGAGCAGAGAGTGTTTGCGCCTGCCCCGACAGATCGGGAAGAGAGAACTCTGGCGCCACAACCGGCGCGAGCAGCCAAGTTTCCGCCGATGCAGGGAGTGCCATCTCTTCGGGGACAGCTGTGCCAGGTGCGCCGGCGCGCCATGGGGATGCCGTCTTGAAGGGCTCCATGCGCGAAGGTGGCGCGCCTTCTTCGACCCAAATCCGGTGATTGATAGGAAGGTCGCGAAGATTTTGCACTAATCCGCTTGGCCAGCGAATCCAAGCTTTAATCGCCGTTCTTGCGCCTCCCAAACCGAAAAACAACTCCTTGCTGTGCTGCGCTAAAAATCCCGATCCGGCTTGCAGCAGGCGGGTCTGGCGGCCCGATTCAGTTTCGACGGTAACCGCCGCTCCGATCGCGTCGCGATTGCTTTTTTTGCCGGTCAGACGAAACGCGATGGCGGGGGCCAGCTCCGGCATTACGTTCTTCAACAATCGCAGCTGCGGGCCGTTGCGATTCTTCAGGAGCGCTTCGATTCTACCGTCGCGATCGAAATCGGCGAGAGCGAACGACCGGCTGTCTTCGATGAAGTCCAGACCCACGACTCCCGATACATCAGAAAACGTTCCGTCCCGATTGTTCAGGTGAAACACGTTGCGTTCGAAACCGCTCCAGGTGGCATCGGAGCGAATGAGTTCGTTGATGGCGTTCCATCCCTGCTCGTAGCTGTCGTTAGGTTTGGCCGTTTCCGGCGAGTTCGCCACCACCTGCCGCCAAAAAAAACTGTTCAGGTCCTCCCGCGTGGCGCCAGAAATCATGCCGTTGGCAATGTAAAGGTCGGGGAAGCCATCGTGATCGAAGTCCCAGGCGTCGCTGGACCAGGACCACCGGCCCATCACCGCCCCGGCGCGCGCACTGCAATCCTCAAATGCGCCGTTGCCACGATTCCGAAACAACGAATTGCCCATGGTGTGTTTGCGATACAGTGCCCGAGTCTCTTCTCTGGCGTTTTTCTGAAACGCTTCCTGCATCGAAATTCGATTCCCCGCGGCGGTCCACATGTCCGCGACGTAGAGATCCTCCTTGCCGTCGTTGTCGTAGTCCAGCCAGCTAACGCCCATGCCTGCGCCGACATCCTCCACTCCGGCTTCGCGAGCAATGTCGGTAAAGGTGCCGTCGCCGTTGTTGCGGTAAAGATTTTTGCGGCCGAAATCATTCACCACATAGAGGTCGGGCCATTGATTGCCGTTGAAATCACCCCACCCACAGCAGAAACTGAAGCGCGTGTTGTTCTGATTGAGGCCCGACTCGCGGGTTACGTCGCGAAAGTTCCTGTCCCGCTGGTTGCGCATCATGAAGTTGGGCGGACCATTCTCCGCGTCGAAGTAGGGAGTGGGGTAGCGGTATTGGTCGGTTCCCCGGTAATACGAATACAAGCAAAAATAAATGTCCAGCCAGCCGTCACGATCGTAGTCGGCGATGGCTGCCCCGGTGAACGCGCCCTGCGGAGGATTGGCGAACTGAAAAGCGCCAGGCTTGAGTCGGAATTTTCCCCCTCCCTCGTTCAGAAAAAGAAGAGGCCCATCCACGCGCACGACAACCAAATCCTGGCGGCCGATGTTGTTGAGATCTGCGAAGAGCGCGCACGCGGTGTTCTCGAGAACTCCAACCCCGGAGGAGGCCGTGATGTCTTCAAACGTGCCGTCGCCACGGTTTCGAAACAGGCGGTTGGGAAGGCCAGCGGGCTGACAAACGTAGAGGTCGTCCAATCCGTCCCCGTCAATGTCGCCGACAGAGACGCCGTTGTGCCCGTAGATGTCAATGCCGCAGGCTCCGTCGAGCACTGTTCGCCAGTAGTCCGTTCCGTGAAGAAGTTGCGAGCCATATGCAGGATTGCCGCCGAAAGCTTGCGCCGAGACATCAACAAAGACCGGAGCCAACGATCGGCTGCGCGTTTCGTTCAGCATCCGCCACTTGCGAAGGCGGAATTCGCCGGAGGGAAGTGTTTCCCAATTGAGTTCCCAGTTGCCCACTCGTTGCTCGCGGTGGAAGTCCTCGCCTGTGCCGACCAATTCAAATCGCACAGTGGTTTCCAGCGAGCCGGGCAGCACCGTCGAGGACACCGGCGGAGCGCCGGCGCGAATACTTGTTACCTGAAATTCAGTCGTGATCAACTTGGAAAAGGTCTTCATCGAAGAACGCCACTCTTCGAGAAAAGCGTTTCGCTCAAGAAGAGTTTCTCCTTCGAACTTCATCCGAGAAACTTTTAGAGTGGATCCCTCACGGACCGGCTGCGATCCAGCGGCTTTCGGGGAAGCGTCAGAGAAATTCGAAGTCATCACTCTTTCGAGAGCGGCGGTTTCTTGCGGCGAGTCCCGGAGTTGGGATCCCCATTCTCTGAAAATGGCCTCAATTTGTTCCGCGTATTTCTCCGTGATGAACTCGTCGAATCCCGCTTGAACCTTTTTCAAAATCGCATCGAGCTCTCGTTGCGTCCGATATTGAGGGTGGACGTGGAATTCGCCCGATGGAGGTGGAGACTCCAGAGAAAGGAGGCGACCGAAGGAAGGCAGGCTGAGTCCCGCAGGAAGGAAAGCGAGCGAAGCTCCCTGGCCATACTGGAGAAGGAACTTGCGTCGGCTAAGATCGATGTAACGGCGATTCTTCCCAGACCTGCTCAGGGCGATGCCCCCGTAGTTCCTCACGCAGAAGAAAAAATCTAACATTGGCACCAGAACCCGTCAACTTTCGTCCCACTGGGGCTGGAGCGTTGCGTTTCACTTTGGAACAGAATCCGTTTGTGAAACAACTCCCTTTGGCCGGATTCATTGCCCCTCAAAACTGACTCTAACCGATTGATTCGCAAGGACTTGCATTCCTGATCTCCAGCAACATGGTCACCACCGTGCACCAACACCCTCTTCTGCATCGTCCCGGTGCGGTGCCAGGAGAGATTTGGACCGACGCCGCGAAGGGGGGAATTGACAGCGTCGAACAACATTCGCCATGACACCTCTCTACGAAGCAACAGAAACCGCAACAAATCTCAGAATTGCCCCGCTCACCTCGTCACCTTTCGCGGCGATTCGCGTGCTGATTGTGGACGACGAGGAGTCCGTCCGGAAAGTCATTGCCGCGGTTCTGAGTCAGCTTGGCCACTTTTGCCAAACGGCCGCGGGCGGCCAAGAAGCGCTCCAGATCCTCGAACGCCAGCGATTCGATGCGGTGATTTCCGATCTGCAGATGCCCCGAATGTCCGGCATGGAACTCTTGTCCAAAGTGCGCCAACTCTATCCCCAACTAGCCTTCCTGGTCGTTACGGGAGTGGATGACATTCGCGTCGGCATTCAAGCGATGCAATCAGGAGCCGACGACTATATCGTCAAACCTCTCCAAGTGAATCCAAACGTAGTTTCCAGCAGCCTTATGCGGGCTATGCAAAAAAAGCGGCTGGAACTGGAAATCGAGAATTACCGTTACCATCTCGAGGAAATTGTCGCCGAACAGACCGAGCAGCTTCGCGAGGCTTTGCGCCAGATCGAGCGCAGCTACGATTACACGCTCGAAGCGCTCGGCGCTGCCATCGATCTGCGCGACGGCCTGACCGCGGGACATTCCCGACGCGTCTTTCTGTATTCCACCGAGATCGCCAGAGTCATGGGCGGCCTGGATAAACAGATGAAAAATATCGGCATGGGCGCCTGGCTGCACGACATCGGCAAGCTTGCCGTACCCGACGCGATTCTCCTCAAGCCCGGTCCACTGACGGAGCAAGAGCGCCTCATCATGCAGCGGCACGCGCAAATCGGATACGACCTGGTGAAAGGCATCCCCTTCCTTGCCGATGCCGCGGAAATTATCTTCGCCCATCATGAGCGGTGCGATGGCAGCGGTTATCCGAGAGGCTTGAAAGAAGCAGAGATTCCGATGGGTGCGAGGATTTTCGCCGTCGCAGATACTTTCGATGCCATGACCTCCGATCGCCCTTACCGTCGCGCGGTTCCCTTTGAGGCATCACGCGAAGTAATCGAGCGTGGCACGGGAAAACAGTACGATCCGCAAGTGGCGAAATCCTTCTTGAGCATTCCGAGCACGACGTGGGAGACGATCCGCAGGGAAACAGCTGCCCTGCAAGGGCTGTCTTCGGTAATAGCCAGGGATATTTCTACTCTGAGCGCGAAAGTGAAACCGGAGCCTTGAGTTAAAGAGTGGTTAGCGGTCGTCGGAATGGTTCGCGAGCCGCATTTATGCCAACCGGAAGTTCTTACTGCAAAACCCAGGGACCTTTCTTCTCTGTGAAGCGGCAACCGTAACGGTGGAGCGGCCATGCCTGTGAGTCCGAATGCATGATTTTGGCTTGGCCTACGAGCTCGTCGCGCCCCGATTCCATATAAACGTCGATCAGAGAATGGACGCGGAGCTCTCTGGTGCAGGTGCAGAGAAAGCCGCTCAGACTCACGTTGTCCGTCGTCGCCACCTCTTCGAAGCTATTTCCCTGAGCGTCCTTGCCACGCAGCTTCAGCACCACTCGCAATCGCACGCGCACCTCGGCCCGGGGAACGTGGCGGGCCGTCTTGACAATTCCTCGAAGGCAAACTTTCAGGGCTTCGAAATCCAACGGCTTTTCGAAATACGCCGTTGCTCCCAGCTGTTTGCAGTGGTCCTTGGTCTGTGCGCCGCCCTCGCCGCTCACGATAATCACGGGAATCGCCTGCGTGCGGCTGAACGAAGTAAATGTCTGGCACAGTTCGTAGCCGGAATATTTCGGCATCCGCAAATCGAGCAGGATGGCGTCGGGTCGGTGCTCCAACGCCATGGCCAAACCCTGTTCCGGTTCTCCAGTGTCCAGAACTTCATAGGAGTCGTTGAGTTCGAGATGCATCAGCCGGCGCAGCGCAGCGTCGTCGTCCACGACCAGCACTTTTCCCATCGGCCGGCCTTGCTTATCCGTTGGAACGGGCATTGCTCCCCACCTGGTCTAATTCCGGTTTCAGATTCGCCGGCACGTTTTTGCTGCCATCCAGAACTTCCCGGACTTTGCTTATGAATACTTCTTCGGTGAACGGTTTGTGCAGGAGGTTGGTTCCTTTCTGCAGAACTCCGTGTCCGGCGATAAAGGTGTCCGTGTATCCGGACATGAACAGGACCTTCAACCCGGGCTGCCGCAGCGACAATTTCTCAGCCAAAACCCGGCCGTTCATGCCCGGCATCACCACGTCGGTCAGCAGAAGGTCGAAAATGGCTGAATGCCGCGATGCGATCTCAAGAGCCGCTTCTCCATTCGCAGCCGACATCACGCGGAAGCCGTTTGATTCGAGAAACGATTGCGCCAGTTTCCGCAGGGGATCCGCGTCTTCCACCAGGAGGATCAGTTCAGATCCTTGTCGCTTTTCCCTGGGTAGGACCTCCGGCTTCTCGGCCGAAGCTTGCTCAGTGTCCAAATGCCTCGGAAGATAGATCTGAAACGTCGAACCTTTCCCCACAGCGCTGTCTACCCAGATATATCCGTTGCTTTGCTTCACCACGCCATACACCGTTGCAAGACCGAGGCCGGTGCCTTCTCCCACTCCCTTGGTCGTAAAGAACGGCTCGAAGATATGCGCGATGGTTTCGGGACTCATGCCCGTCCCGGAGTCCGCGATCGCCAACATCACGTAGCTTCCCGAGTTAGAACCGGGATGATCGCGAGTGAACGCCTGGTCCATTTCCACGTTTGCGGTCTGGATGTGGAGCTTCCCACCCGAGGGCATGGCGTCCCGTGCATTCACTGCCAGGTTCATGATCACTTGCTCGATCTGGCTCTGGTCGGCTTTTACATTTCCGAGCTCTGGATCCAGCGAAAGGGAGACGTTGATGTCCTCGCCCAACAGACGCGGAAGCATTTTCTCCATGTCAGAGACCAGCGAGTTCAAGCTGAGCACGGAAGGTGTCAACACTTGTTGCCGGCTGAAAGCCAGTAACTGGCGAGTCAAAGAGGCCGCGCGCTGGCCTGCTTTTTCGATTTCCGTGGCGAACTCGTAGTTGGGCTGGCTCTTATCGAGGGACTTCTTCAGAACACCGCTGTAGCCAATGATGACTCCAAGCAAGTTGTTAAAGTCATGGGCGATTCCCCCCGACAGCCTCCCGATGGCTTCCATCTTTTGCGCCATTCGCAACTGGCGCTCCAGAGTCCGTCTCTCCGTTACATCTTCCGCAAAGACTTCAAAATATCCGGGGCCGCCATCCTTGGCGCTTACAAGCTGGCCCGAGCATCTCACCACCATTGTCTCGCCGCCTCGCCGCTGCCATTCCAGCTCGATGTCTTTCATTTCTCTTGACTCTGTCAGGAACTCATTCATCCGCTGGTAGTCCGCTGGGTGGCGAAAGATTTGCGTCGCGAGGTCCGCTTTGAAGAGTTCCTCCGGGGACTCGTAGCCCAGCATTCTTTGGAGAGCGGGATTCACCTCCAGGAATTGCCCGGTCGTCGTTGCCCGGTAAATCCCATACGGCGCCCCCTCTACCAGGGACCGGAAGCTCGCTTCCGAACGCGACAACGCTTCCTGGGTCTTTTTGCGCTCCGTTACATCGCGGTTCACGATCACAAGTTTTTCCGCTTCCCCCTTTTCATTGCGAATCACGCTGGCCATGGATTCCAGCACCAGCCATTGGCCATTTTTATGGCGGAAACGGTATTCCAGAATTTTTCCTGCCCCCGTCTCCCGGGCCTCCTTGGCAGCCTTCTGAACCAGCTCGCGATCCTCCGGATGAATCTGCTCAAATCCCGGGGAGGACTGCAATTCTTCCGTCGAATATCCCAGTATTTTCTGGTAGGAGAGACTGTTGAAAATCCTGCGCCCTTCTAAATCCACGACGGCAATCATGTCCGCCACGTTCTCGCTGATTAGATGAAACATCTCTTCTCTTTCGATCAGTTCCCGGCGAATCCTGTGAATTTGCAAATGCTGGTAGATCGTGTAGATATCGAACAGGAACACCAGGCCCACGAGACCTCGGACCGCTTGCGGCAGCACATATTGCGTATGAAAATCCTGGTGCGAAGACACGTTGGGGAGCAGAAAAGATGCGAGCGCGATAGTTAGCAGCAGCGTGATGATGGCCGCCGCCACCCACAACCACCATTCACGGCGCTCAATCTTTCGAAAATTGGCTCGGAGAGCGCTCGCTCCCGCATCCTGAACCCTAACCGATGTTTTCCCGTTTTTTCGCTTCATATAGAGTGACTTCGGCCAGTTTTACCGCGTTCCGGCGCCCTCTATACTCGTGGCTGGCTGATTGCGAGGGCCTTCGTCTACCATCACCTCCTTGCACGCGGCCGCCCAAGCAGCTTTCCAAACGCTGACAGTGCCGTCCGCAGGTCGTTGTAATTCCAGCAGATAACCTCCAACTGTTCTTTGGTCAAGCGTTTCGGGGTGCCCTCCCGGTGCCATTGTGGGTCGCACGTCGCAGTTTGGGACACCACGCTATCGTTGCGCCGGGTTGGACGGCCTGCAATCGCAGCCTAGTTGTCAGCGTCGCAATTGGTACGCAGCCAGTGTCCTCGTCGGCGATGGCCCATGAGGATGACGCACTATTGTGTGGCCGGGTGTTTTATGAAGGGAAACCATTCGAGCACGGGGCTCCCCCATTCCTCCGGAGCCCCCCCGTTCCATTTCGGTAGCTGGTTAGAAGCTGAATTTGAGCGACATCTGAATCTGCCGCGGGCTGCCAATGGTCTTATTCACGATCCCCAGTCCGCTCAACGTGGGAGACGAGTACAGCGTGGAGCCGTACACCGGGAAATCGTTGAAAAACAAATTTTGCGACACGTTGTCCACCGGAATGTCAAAACTGGGCGTGTTGGTCACGTTGAACACGTCGAAGCTGAATCTCATGGAGACCCGCTCCGTCAGTTGCGTCATCTTGACCGCCGAGACGTCCGCCCGCCGTTGCCAGGGCTGACGAAAGATGTTTAGCTGTCCTGTTGTGAAATTCGTCTCAAACGTGTCGCCTGCAGGAATCGCTCCTCCCAAATCTCCTGGGTTCAGCAGCGGAAGAGTGAAACAAGCCGCATTTAGCGCTGGCGACCCGGGCGTGGCCCCGCTCGCCCCGGTGAGTGCCACCGACGGTGAGCAGCTGCCCAGAGGCACCACGGGATTCGTGATGCCGTCGGACGTCCCGTAGAAGATGCTGCCTACCGCTCCCGAGTAATCAACCACGCTATACGGTTGCCCGCTTTGAATAATGGCTAGTCCTTCGATGGCCCAGCCATCGGCCAGTCTCCCCCTCATCGACGTCTGCTCGTAAAACTTCGGCAATTGATAGAGGTACGTGAAATTGATCACGTGCTTGCGGTCAAAATCAGACAAACCATATCCGCTGCGAAGATTGAGAGGGTTGTTTCCGTTGTAGAAAAGCCCCATCGCGCTCTGTTCATCCGTGGCATGAGAGAACGTGTAGGAGAAGCCCACCTGCAGCCCGTGGCTCAAGCGCTTCTCCACATGGGTCTGAAGCGCGTTGTAGGCCGAGATTCCGGCTGCTGTGTAGGACTCGGACTCCGAGGAAATGCCGACGTACGGCACGCGCAAGTCCACGTTGCCGCCTTCGTAGGTCGCTACCATCTGGCTCCCGTCGGGAAGTCCTATCGGCCCGCACCCGCTTATGGTGTTGGTGTTGGGGTTGCATGTCGTTGTATATGCGCAAGAAGCGGCACCACCAAACGCCGGGGTTGGGTTGCATCCCCCTGGCCCAACAACCGTGTAGCCATACGTATAGTTTTGCCCGTGAATCGGGTGCGACGGCGTGGCAATCTGCGCTTGGTTGAACGGAATCGGTATGATTTCATGGCGTCCCAGGTTACCTACGTAACCGATTTCGATCGAGAGGTCTTTTCGCGGCTGCCATTGGATATCCAGGATTTGGTTCATCGTGTAGGGCAGCTTGTTGGTGCGGTTGTAGTCAGCAAAAACATAGGGAGCTGTTCCGTTTGCGATTTGCGCCGCAGTGGGAAGAACAATACTAGCTGGGTTCCCGGTTGGCGGCGCAATCTGCGTCGTGCCCCACGGGTTCTGAAAGCTCCCACCGTTCGGTTGCGTTGGATCGCAGGTAGAAATGAATCCCTCGTATGGGGCTGAGAGCAGCGCGCTGCAAACTTGCGAATTGACAAATGGCTGCGACTGGTTAACTCCAAATGGTCCTCCTGGAATTTCTCCTGCCGCGACACCCGGAGATAGGTAGGTAAACAGCTCGCCCCGGTCGTAGTACATGCCCCACCCAGCGCGCACGACGATCTTGTTATTGAACTTCTTGGGACTCCACGCTACACCCAGTCGTGGCGCAAGGCCCCATTGTCTTCCCGTCAGCGTCGAATCACTGACGCCTTTGGTGGGAAACAATTTATTGTTACCCGCGATAATGATCCCATTCGATGTACCAGCATTGGGATCGAAATTATAAAAGCGGCCGTATTTCTCGGTGAGGCCTCCGTGGTCGTCGAAACGCAGCCCAGCCGTCAAGCTGAGATTCGAACGGATCTGGAATTTATCCTGCAAGTACATACCAGTGTCTTTGGCGCGGTAGTAGCGGTTGGCGTCGCCCTGCAGGAAGGCCGTGCTTACGAACCCGTTAGAGCTGTACGACGTCGGCAATCCTTGCAGGAATTGCGAAAAGTCCGCGAAAGAAATCATGCCCTTGTTCGTTCTCTCGTCGCGAGCATTGAGCTGCGTGTACGCGAAGCTGCCGCCGAACGTCATCGTGTGCTTGCCCTTGGTCCAGATCGCGTTCGCCGACGGCATGAATCGGTTTTGAAACACCCCGGTAAAAGCTCCTTGTGAATTGGCGCCCTCCCCGATATTTGTTCCGGCATTGGTGACAAACGTCGGATTGTACGGCGCAGAGTTCCCGTAATCGTCCACAATCGTAATGCCTGGGAAAAATGTCGAGCCGAACGTATTGATTGTCGAGTCCGAAAGCGTTGCGCCCGTCTTGCTCATAACGAAGGACGCAAACGAAGACGGCGTAAACGGCTGCGAAATCGTGCTGTAAACCTTCTCGCGGATGAACCCGAACACCTCCACCACGCTCAGGTTTGGCCGGATCGACTGCGTATTTGTGATGGACGCCACTTGGCTCCCGGCATCCAGATGCTGGGGAAAACCGGGGGCCCCCGAATAGGCATACGGCGCCGTGCTCGGATCATGCTGGTAGTAGTATTTCAGGGACACCGCGTCCTTTGAGTTGACGTTCCAGTCCAGATTCGAGTTCGCTTGATTGGCAAGAAAATAGGCAGTGCCCACCGTGAATGTGTTTTCCGGAAAGTTGATCGATGGCGTGTAGCTCCCGGCGGATGGAATCAGAAACTGGCCGTTCGGCAGCGTGTAATTCAGCAACCCGTACGCGATGGGATTGATGTCGCCCGGACCCGTGCCGATGGTTGCATTGATCGGGGAGGAAAAGGGGAAATTGCAAGGCGGGGCAGCGCAACTTCCCGCCGCGCCGTTTACCAATGCCGCCAATGCCGCCGGGCTGCGGTCGCTCGTGAGTCCCGGAGGTACGGCGACACGCGAACTGCCTATCTCCTGATCGGAATCATGGATGTGCTGGTAACTGATGAATCCAAAAAGCTTGTCCTTAATCAGCGCCCCGGCCAGCGTACCTCCCGCCGTGTAGCGGTGTAATTCCGGCACTTTATCGCTGGCCGGAATGTTTGGGTCCGCGTTGTAGAAAAAGGGCGCAGCGTTCAGCGCGTCCGTTCCACGATGCGCGTAGGCTGTCCCGTGAATCTTGTTGGTGCCCGAAGCGGTGCTCATGTCAATATGCGCGCCGCTCGTGGAACCCTGCTGGGCATCGTACATGGAGGTGTTAACGCGAAATTCCTCGATCGTTTCCGGTGCCGGCGTGGGCAGCGCCTGTCCGATGGCTAGATAGGGCGACGCGGTCGTCTGGAGTGGTTCCGCCGTGGTACTCGAAAGACCCGCAGCGCCCCCGATGCCCGTGTTGTTCACAATGCGGGCCGAAGCCACTGAGCTTGTGCTCTTGCCATTAAAAAGATTGCTGGCGTCCACGCCGTTCAGCTGGAACGTATTGCTGGTGTCGCGCTGGCCATTGGCCCAGATCGGTTGATTGCCTAGACCGTTGTTGACGCCTGTGCCGCCTGCGAGTTCCGCATTCACCCCCGGAGACAGAATGGCCAAACCTGTGAAGCTGCCCGTGGGCAGCGGAATGGACTCAATCTGAACTTTCTCCAGAATGTATCCGTTGGTGGTGTCCACGGCGTTCATCAGGGGGCTGGCTTCCACCGTCACAGTCGTTCCCACTTGCCCAACTTTGAGCGTTGCATTCACCGTCGCGCTGCGGTCCGCTTGCACCACGATCGAAGGAATTTTTTGCGTCTCGAATCCGTCATGGCTGAACGTGAGCGTGTACGCGCCAATCGGGAGGTTCACAAAATCGTAGCTGCCGTTGGCATTGGTGGTCTGCGTCCGGCTCAGCTGGGTTTGGTCGTTAAGGATGGTCACTGTCGTGTTTGGCAGGATGGCGCCGGAGCTGTCGGAGACCGTGCCCGTGACGCTGCCCAGGGTTTGCTGTGCGAGCGCACCGGGCGCGAGAAGGACCGTTAAGCAACAACACAGGAAGGAACTGACGAGGGAGACGCTCAAGGTGCTCTTCTTGCTCTTAGTCATTCGCAACGGCCTCCTGAATTTGTCTAGATACACTTGGCCGACTTCACCATCGGGGGCCTTCCCAAGAACTGTCGTTATGAAGGCGACGTTCTTGGCCTCGCCGAGCCCTACGGGACAGAAAGCAAAATGTTGGGAAGAAACTATTCCTATTTCGTGAATATTGCGATGAAAGTTTTGACTTTCGCCGATTTGTTTTTCTTCTTCCTGTGGAAAACGTGGCGAGCGAAAATCAGCCGCGCCGGCCTTGCAGTAGCGCGCAGAGACGAATTGGCGGGCGAGCTGGGAATCGCGCGGCCATCCGCGCCTGCGCAGCGCCGTCGCGCTCTAAGTTTTAGCGGGTGTCGACGTGCTGCCACGCCTTCGCAGGAAAAACCACAGCAACCCCGCGCACAGGTACGCGAGATAGATATACGGCAGCTTGCCGTACGGTCCTTCAGGCACCGGATAAAGATTGCCGGCGAGCGCCAGCAGCATCGCCGTGAACGCCAGCCACGGAATAATCTGCGCCCCCGGACGATACGCATTGTGATTCCGCAAGTAACGCGGCAGCGCCACGCACACCAACGCGTACGCCACGATGAATCCGTACGTGGCCAGCGATCCCATCCATCCGTAAACGTCCAATCCGCTGGCGCCTCGTGCTGCCAAAATCGCCACCGGCAGAACCGCCGCGATTCCAGTCACTACGATCGCCCGGCTCGGCGTCTCATTTCGTACGTGCGTGGCACGCAATGAGCCGTGCGTGAGCCCGTTGTGCGACATCAGCAGCAGCACGCGCGCCGCGGCCGTGATACACGCCAGCGTCCCGGCAAACATGCTCACCAACACGCCGATATCAATCAACAATCCAAACAAAGGCACCCCACCAACTTTCGCGAGCACACGCATCGGAGCTTGGCTGGCTCCCAGGTCTTGTCCGACGGCACGCAGCCCGAGCACTTCCGTATAAGCGCATACGATGAAAATCGCTCCCGCAAGAAGCGCGCTCTGAATCACCGCGCGGGGAATCGTCTTCAGTGGATTTCGCGCCTCGGAGCCGAGCGTCGTCGCGCTTTCAAAGCCCACAAAACTGAAAAGCGCCAGCACCAGGCCGAGCCGCAGTCCGCTGCCCGTCATCCTCTGCAAATGGACTTGAGCCTTGTCCAACGGGATGCCGTGGCGCGCCAGCACTAGCACCACGACCATGAGAATAAGAGAAACCGAAACAGCTTCGATCCACAGCATCAACCGCGCGGAAATTTTTACATCGCGCCACGCGATCCACATCGAAATGACAGTGACCATTAACGATAGAACGACTGCCGACGTACCGTGGCCGGTGGCGTCATGAAGCAGCAAGTTGGCATAGTGATAGAAGCCTCCGATGACGCTCGATCCCGTAGCCACGTACGCAAGCAATAGGCTCCATGCCGCGGTCGCTCCCAACGACGGAGGCAGGATCATCGAAGCATACGTATAAAGCGACCCGGGCGAAGCGGAGTACCGCGCGAACCGGCTGATGCACAACGCCACAAGCAGAATTGCAATCGTTGCCAGCACATACGCGAGCCATGTGCCGTTGCCCGCCAATGCGCAAACGAGAGGTATGGTAGCCGCGGGTGTCGTCGTAGGCGCGATTGTAGAGACGGACTGCGCCAGCGTCTCCATCGGCGAAAGAATGTCTCGCCGCAACCCGTATCCAGCCGCTTGCGGATTACCCGGTACAGCCGTATCCGTCACGTACCAATCCTCTTTCTCGCCAAATTCGAGCGAGAATAAAGGCGGCAACGATACAGGTGTCGCGCTATTCGCGCAAGAGTTGTTTGCCACCAGAATTCCGCCGCGCGATTCGTGCGCGGCCAGGAAAACGCCAGAAGCTATTTTCGTGAATGAATCTGTGACGTCAGAGTTCGGATTCCCACGCTCCGAACCGCCGTTCCAATTCCCATTGTTGCTGCGCACGCTCGCTCGATTTGAGGAACGCGGCGCATCCCGCCGAAGGTTTTTCCGCTCCCAGCGAATCTTTCGAACACGCCGAAACCGCGCGCGTGAACACGTCCGGTACATTCCATAAACTCGCGCCCCGCAAAAAGCTATGCTCGATCCCCGCGCGCACCATCTGCTTCAAGTCCGCATAGTTCAGATCGTACGTCTGCACAGCGCGCACATACTCATGCGTCAAGTCAATCCGCGACACGCCTTCATCATCCGAGCACAGCGCCACCGGAACATGAAACATCCGGTACAGAGGAAACGGATGATCGTTCCCGCTCACGCCAAGGATCACGTCGTTGCTCGTCAAGCTGATTTCTACCAGCACGTGATTCCGCGCCATCTCTCTCATCAATTCATGCGGTTTCTCTTCATACATTATGTCCACGCCGTGCCCGATGCGTTCCGCCTGCGCCTGTTCAACCGCCAGCCGGATGTGGCAACACAGTCCCTCGTACGGCACGAACCCTGGCGCGAGTTCGCCCGCGTGCAAGCTCAAATGCACCTTCGGATACAACGCGTGTAGGAATCCCACGATTCTCATGTGCACCGCGTAGTCCGTCATCGGAATGTACGCATCTTCCGGCATCACCAGGTTGATGCCCACAAATCGCGGATCTGCTAAAGCCGTTTCGAAACACAAAAGTGTTTGCGCAAAAACAATCTGCTTCGGCAACCCGCGCAAAACCTGGCAGAGATACCGCACTCGCACTCCGCAAGCCGCCGCTGCGTCCGGCGCGTCGCAATGCTCGCGCTTCCGCAGCAATGTTTCGGCCTGATCCAGCGCCGCGCTCGCGGGCGGCACATCTTCGCGCAGCCCGCGCTCCAGCAATTCCTTGCGGAACTGGTCAAAATCATCGTGCCAGCCGATCTGCATCGCCAGCGTCGCCGTGTGCGTGAACTCCGGCGTGTGCATCAGCTCCAGATACTGTTCGTTCTGCGCCGCCGCTCGCGTTGCCACTTCGTCGATCCACTCCCCCAGGTGCCGGTGATCCGTTCCTCCGAATTTCGCAAACGCATCAAAAAAATGATCGTGCCCCGTCACTCCCGGCGACGGCACGAATCCGCGCATCGAGAACGAATCCACCAGCGCGTCAAAAAGATGCTGATCTTTGAACGCTTTCCCCGCAGGAACCGCCCCGTCTCCGCAATTTGGCGGTTCCTCCGCGCTTCCCGGTGTCGTGACCGGCTTCGCAAAGGATAGTTTCTCCAGGCTCACGCACAATTGATCTTCCGCCGCCGCGCGAATCCACGATTCCGCATACACCGCGCCGCTCAAATGATTGTGGAGATCTGCGCCTTTGGGCATTCCCAGAAGAAAATGCCGAAGCTGCAGCGGGTTTTTTCGTGCAGCCTTCAAATTGAGCTCGGCGCGAGCTTCCAGGCTGGAAGCAATACGGTTGGTCGTTGGCGCCTTTGTTTGTCCGGGCGCGCTAGCGGTAAACAAAAGTGCGAACCCGAGAACTAACGCCGAGTAGCTCAGAAGAACGGTCCGCAAATTTATGGAATTGGTTTTTTTCATGACGGCAACCCCCGCCTGCTCAGTGATATTGGCTCATGCTTGGAATGAATGGTGACCTCCGGCATCGTGCGCTGCGTTAGACTCTCATCCGCGTGCCGGAAAGCATAACAGGCAGGGCAAGCAGCCGGGAGAATTCATGAATACATTCTTCAAGCGATGCAATGAAATTGTCGCACTCAGCGTTCTGCTTCCAAGCCTGCTCCTCGCGCAAAGCAAGCCCCCCGAAAAACCCATCTTCATCAAAGTCGTGGTCGTCACCATGTTCGAACGCGGTGAAGACAGCGGCGATGTCCCCGGCGAATACCAACTCTGGGTCGAGCGCGAGCACCTCGATCAAATCATTCCACTACCCGCGGGATATCACCATGTGCGGCTGAATAAGGATGGTGTGCTTGGCCTCTTGACCGGCGTTGGAACCGCCAAGGCCGCAGCCACCGTAATGGCCGTCGGTCTAGACCCACGCTTCGACCTTTCGAAAGCGTACTGGCTCGTCGCCGGAATCGGCGGCGGAGATCCTGCCGACGTCTCCCTGGGCTCCGCTGTGTGGGCCGATCACGTTTTAGACGGCGATCTCGCCTACGAAATTGACGCGCGCCAAATCCCAGAAAACTGGCCGACCGGCTACGTACCATTGCGCAAAGCAACTCCGTACGAAGAACCGGTTCGCACCGAGATGGAAGGCGAGGTCTACACCCTCAGTCCAGCACTCGTCAGCTGGGCGTTTCAACTCACCAAGAAAATGGCGCTCCCCGACTCCGATTCTCTCCGCACGTCGCGACTGCGCTTCACCGGCTTCCCGAACGCCTTGAAGCCGCCTTTCGTCACGCGAGGAGACACACTTTCATCCAGCACCTTCTGGCACGGCTCAAAATTAAATGAATGGGCTAACGCCTGGACTCGCTACTACACCAACGGAAAAGGGAACTATATGATCGCGGCCATGGAAGACTCCGGCACCATGCAAGCGCTCACCTTCCTGAGCCAAGCCGGCCGCGTAGACCTCCAGCGCGTACTCGTCCTGCGCACCGTGAGCAACTACGATCGTGAGCCGCCCGGCTCAAATCCCGCCGACAGCCTCAAATCCATGGTCTCCGGAAATTACTCCGCCTATTTTCCTGCCCTGGAAGCGGCCCAAATAGTCGGCGACAAAGTCGTCCGCGACATCGTCGAGCACTGGCACGACCGCGAATCAACCCTGCCTCACTTGCCGTAAGTCAATTGCGAACCTTCTCTTTGCGAATTGTTGAGAAGAGTGTTGCTCAGCAAAAGAATGGAGCTAAGGATGTTGTTGTGCCGTCGGCTTCTCTGTTTCGATGTGCCCCGTCGCGGGTCTGTTTGTCGGACTTGCATGATGGATCTCCCGTCGGCAGGCAGCGTATCAATTCCTCCGATAACATGAAGCCTCAACCAAGGTCTGCGTGCCAGCAGGAGAGCCGGCCCCAATCATGATGTGTGATCGAGAACTCCAACGTGGCGAATCACGTTTCTCCCGTGTCATGGTATTGTGCTGAGTACGATGCGGCGCGCGATTCCCGGACTTTCCAGCCGGCAACTTTTTCTTCCTTCTCGTCGGCGTTTTCTTCAGAACTTATCGCTTCTGTCCGCCTCCTTTTCTCCTCACTTGTTTCCTTATATGGAGGCAGCTTCTCCCGCTCCGCCGTATCCCTTTGAAGAAGTCCCTTCCGCAGAGAGCGGCATCCGCTGGATTCACACAGCGGGGAAGTCCCCAGAAAAATACTTGCCGGAAACAAGCGGCGCCGGCTGCGCCTTCCTGGATTATGACAACGACGGCTGGATGGACATCTATCTGGTGAACAGCGGCAAATGCGACTTTTACACCCCACCTCGGCCGCTGCGCAATGCGCTGTACCGCAACAATCGCGACGGCACTTTCACTGACGTAACTGAAAAAGCGGGCGTCTCCGCCGGTGGCTACGGTATGGGCGTTGCCGTTGGCGACTATGATGGCGATGGCTACCCCGATCTGTACGTCACGCAATTCGGTCGCAATATCCTCTACCACAACAACGGTGACGGAACTTTCACCGACGTTACCGAGAAGGCCGGCGTCTCTGCTCCCGGTTGGAGCTCCAGCGCTGTCTGGTTTGACTACGACAACGACGGCCGCTTGGACCTTTTCGTCTGCCAATTCGCCGAGTTCGACAAGTCGCTCCCCTGTGGTGTGGAGGCGGATGGCACGCATCACTATTGCATCCCCCGCATTTTCAAACCGCGCCCCAGTTGGTTGTTTCATAACAATGGCGACGGCACCTTCACCGATGTCAGCAAGGAATCCGGCATCGCCGCCCATCTCGGCAAAGCCTGGGGAGTCGTGGCCACGGACATTAATAATGACGGCCGCATGGATCTTTTTGTTGCCAACGACACCGTAGCGAATTTTCTCTTCATTAACCGAGGCGGCCGCTTCGAAGAAATCGGGCTCACCGCCGACGTCGCCTACAGCGCGGATGGCCGCGCGCGCTCCGGTATGGGTGTGGACTCAGCGGACTTCAATGAAGACGGCTGGATGGACCTCTTCGTCGCCAACATTGACCAGGAAATTTTCTCGCTCTATCAGAACAATCACGACGAAACATTCGAAGACGTCGCCATGCCCCTGGGCATCGGCATGCCCACACGCTGGATGAGCGGCTGGGGGCTAAAGTTCTTCGACTACGACAACGACGGCAACCTCGACCTCATGATCGCCAACGGCTTCCCCGATGATCTCGTCGAAGAGCTTTCTCACCAAGTTACCTATAAAGAGCCTCTGCTGCTTTTCCGCAACGATGGCAAGGCCTTCAAGGATGTAAGCAATCAAAGCGGCCCCGTTTTTTCGAAATCCTTTCCCGCGCGCGGTCTGGCCGTCGGCGATTTCAATAACGACGGCGCAGTGGACGTCCTCATCTCCAATAACGATGGCGCCCCTCTGCTGTTACGCAACAATATCGGCAAGAACAATCATTGGCTTGGCGTCCGTCTGGTCGGCCGGAAGTCCAACGC
>Ga0207037_10218_pt1 | contig 18927 bp, 16 predicted proteins | sample Alteio_BWMinCont_75_FD_153268 | JGI IMG/M metagenome (GOLD analysis project Ga0207037, IMG submission 153268) | Enriched cells from forest soil in Barre Woods Harvard Forest LTER site, Petersham, Massachusetts, United States -... | ecosystem: Environmental > Terrestrial > Soil > Temperate forest >... | reverse complement strand
CTCCGCGATGAGCGTATTGGCGATTGCCGTCGGCGTGGCAGTGGTTGTCGCGATCCAAGTGGGAAACCAAAGCGCGCTCGGAGCATTTCGTGACACGCTGGACGTCGTGGCGGGGAAAGCGAATCTGGTCGTGAGCGGGGATGGTTCGCGATTTGACGAAAGCGTTTTTCCGAAAATCAAGGCGCTTCCTGGGGTGCGCGAAGCCGCGCCAGCCCTGGAGGCCACATTGATCTTGCCGGATTTCACGAATGAATATCTACGGATCACTGGAATCGACATTTTTTCCCAGCGCGCCTTTCTCAATTTCGAACTCTCATCGCGCCCACTCCAAGGCATCGCAAATCTGACGCGGCGGCGCGCCATGGATTGGCTCACCGATCCGCGCGGCCTCGTTGTGAGCGAACCGTTTGGATCGAAGTGGAATCTCGTTCCAGGCAAAGCGGTCTCGGTGTTGGTCAATGGAAAACGTGAAACGCTCAGAGTCCGCCAATGGTTTCGTGGGTATATGCAGAATCATGAGTAAAAAAGCACTCGTCACTGGAATTACGGGTCAAGACGGTTCCTATCTTGCGGAGTTTCTCCTCGCCCAGGGTTATGAAGTGCATGGAATCATCCGTCGCGCGAGTACATTCAATACGGGACGCATCGATCATCTCTATCAGGATCCGCATGTGATGGGAGTCCGCCTCTTTTTACATTACGGTGATCTGGGCGATAGCGTGAGCCTGGTCAAGCTTCTCTACGAACTTCGTCCCGACGAGATCTATCATCTCGGAGCTCAAAGCCACGTTCGCGTGAGTTTCGACATTCCCGAATATACATCCGATATCACTGGCGTCGGAACCGTCCGCATTCTGGAGGCTATTCGCGAGGCGGGCGTGCGTCCGAAATTCTACCAGGCCTCCTCCAGCGAGATGTTCGGCAAAGTGGCGGAAGTTCCCCAAACGGAAACCACGCCTTTTCATCCCCGAAGCCCTTACGGCTGCGCCAAAGTCTTTGCTTACTGGCTCACCGTCAATTATCGCGAAGCCTACGGTCTCCATGCGAACAACGGCATCCTCTTCAATCATGAATCTCCACGCCGAGGCGAAACGTTCGTCACGCGCAAGATCACTCGCGCCGTAGCCGCCATCAAGCTTGGCATGCAAGAAAAACTTTATCTCGGCAACCTGGACGCGCGCCGCGATTGGGGATATGCAAAGGAATATGTCGAAGCCATGTGGCTCATGCTTCAGCAGGACAAACCCGACGATTATGTGATCGCCACTGGCGAGACACATTCGGTGCGCGAGTTTCTTGAAGAAGCCTTCCACTGTGTCGGCTTGGACTGGCAAAAACATGTGATGCACGACATCAAATACGAGCGCCCATCGGAAGTGGATCTCTTGATCGGGAATCCTTCGAAGGCCAAACGAGTCCTAGGCTGGGAGCCGAAGATCAAGTTCAAAGACTTGGTTCGATTGATGGTCGATTCGGATCTGGAGACGCTGAAGAATCCGGAAAAAAGATGAGCTTTTGGTCTGGTCAGCGCGTCGTCGTCACCGGCGGCAATGGATTTTTGGGGCGATATGTCGTGTCGCGCCTTGCAGAGCGGGGCTGCGCCACGATTGTGGCGCCAAGGAGCAGTGAATATGATCTGCGCGACTCGGCTGAAATCACGCGGCTGTTGACCGAACATGCACCCACCCTTCTGATCCATCTCGCGGCCATCTGCGGCGGAATTGAAGCGAACCGCCTTCGGCCCGGTACGTTCTTTTATGACAACGCGATCATGGGCATCCAGCTCATCGAACAGGCCCGCCGCGCCCGTGTCGCGAAAACCGTGGTGCTTGGGACCGTTTGCGCTTATCCCAAATTTGCCCCTGTGCCCTTTCACGAAGCCGATATCTGGAATGGCTACCCCGAGGAAACGAATGCCCCCTATGGGCTTGCCAAAAAAATGCTGCTCGTCCAACTCCAGGCCTACCGGCAACAATATGGTTTCAATGGCATCTACCTCCTGCCCGTAAACCTCTACGGTCCTGGAGACAATTTCGATCTCACAACGTCGCATGTAATCCCTGGCATGATTCGCAAAATGATGGAGGCAAAGGCGGAGAAACGGCCCTCCATTACCCTCTGGGGAACTGGCAGCGCATCACGCGAATTCCTCTACGTCGAGGATTGTGCGGAAGGCATCTTGCTCGCAACCGAGAAATATCCGGACGCCGAGCCCGTCAATCTCGGCAGCGGCCGCGAGATCACCATCCGCAATCTCGCCGAACTGCTCCGGAACATCACGGGGTATGAGGGCGAGATCCAGTGGGATTCCACCAAACCCGACGGACAGCCCAAACGCAAACTCGACACTTCGCGGGCCTTGGAAACCTTCGGATTTCGTGCCCAAACGCCTCTCGAGGAGGGTCTGCGACGCACCGTGGAATGGTTTTCGCTCCAACAAGGAACATGATCGCAGGCCGTAAACTCATCGTCGTTCTTCCCGCGTATCAGGCTGAGAAAACGCTGGAGCGCACCGTCTCAGAAATCCCACGAGATCTGGTGGATGAAATCTTGCTGGTTGACGATGCGAGCAAAGATCACACGGTGGAGCTCGCACTGCGCCTTGACCTTGAAACTTTCGTTCACGAAAAAAACCTAGGTTACGGTGGAAACCAAAAAACGTGCTATCGCGAGGCCTTGAAACGAGGCGGGGAAATCATCGTGATGCTCCACCCCGACTATCAATATTCTCCGCGTCTTGTGGGCGCCATGGCGCACATGGTGGCCAGCGGACATTACGACATCGTGCTCGGTTCTCGGGTGCTTGCACAAAACGCCATGGCTGGCGGAATGCCATGGTACAAATATGCCGCCAATCGCGGACTTACGTTCCTTCAAAATATTTTGATGAAACAAAAGCTCTCGGAATACCACACGGGATACCGGGCCTTTTCACGTCGAGTTCTCGAAGCGATACCATTCGAGAAAAACTCGAATGACTTCATCTTTGACAATGAAATCCTTTGCGAAGCAATCGAAGCGGGTTTTCATATCGGCGAGATCTCTTGTCCAGCCCGCTATTTTCCAGAAGCTTCCTCCATCAATTTCCGCCGCAGCGTCGTCTATGCGCTTGGCGTATTAAAAAACACCCTGCGCCACACGCGCTTCAGGTCCCGCCGCTGATCTGTCTCAAAGCCTCGATCCCCTTCTTTTTCTCATCCGCGGAGAACTTCGAATCGTGGTGCAGAAGATTGAGATACTGTTTTCTGATTTCGGGACTCCGCGTATTCCGATATCCAACCAGCAGCAATCCTGTTGCCTGTTTTGGCTCACCGTTTGCGACAAAGACATCAGCCAAAATCATATAGGCATGCGGATCGTTTTGCTCCGCCGCGGATCCCAAATATTTCATCATCATTTCGGACCGTTTCATTTTCCCGGCACAAAGCCCCAGATCGACAAGGCAACCAGTCTCATATTCCTCCTGCAAATTGAGAAAATAGTGGCGGCTTGCTTCGCGGTACTCCCCCTTGTTGTAGAGGAGACTGGCCAGCATAAACTGTCCCTGAAAATACGTGGGCGCAATATGAACCGCCCTCTGGAGTTCCACGATGGCAGCGTTCGTCTGGCCAAGGTTCAGGAACGAAGACGCGAGATTGTAGCGCGAATTCAAGTTCCAGGGCTCGCGAGTATAAGGGCACAATGCCAGCGCATGGCGATAAGCATCAATCGCTTCATCCAGCTTGTGTGACTCCGAAAATGCTTCACCGAGATTGACCCACGCAAGCGGATTGCCCGGCGCGACAGAAACCGCGTGACGTCCAAAAACCTCCTGGTCGTGCCAGACGCCGATCTGTCGCACAGTCTTTACCGCCAGGAGCATCGGGATTCCACAGGATATCAGAAAAACGATCCTAAAAAGAGCGCCACCCGGTGCGAGGCGCGACAGCACGGCGGCCACTCCGCCACCAAAGAGCAGCGCGAACGAAATCATGGATAAATAGGTGTAACGGTTCGCCGTCAGTTGATAACCGCTTTGCGCGACACCCAGCAAGGGCGTGATGATAACTAAGTAGCAGATCCACGCAACGAACAAGGAGGGAAGCCGCTTCGCCAGGAACAGCAGCGCCACCATGAGAGCGGCGTTGAATAAGAGCCACCACCACACCACAGGCTTCCAGAACTCATAAATTTCGAGAACTTTTTCAATCGGGTTCAAATGCGCCGGCCATACGAAATTTTGAAGATAAATCGCGTTAGCCACCAACGACTGGCCGATGCGCCGGCTCCATCCAAAATCCGCGGCACCGAAGGCGCGCCCCTCCGCAACGAGCACATGCATCGTGAAAAATCCAAGCGCCGCCGAAAAGAAAAGAAAGGGAGCCTTTTCGAGCAGGATCTCCACGATCGATCGAAGCGCGCTGCGCTCTTTCCAATTCACCCTTCGAAAAGGATAGATATCGAGGACAAGGAACACGACCGGAAGCGTGACCACGATGGTCTTAGAAAAACAGGCGAGGACGAAGGCGATAAACGACACCGCATACCAGGGTGTTTTGCGCCGGGTATCATCCGCAGTATCGACATGACGAATGTAAGCGATCACCGAAAACAAACTGAAAAAGCCGGAAAGCATATCACGGCGCTCGGCAGCCCATGCGACGGACTCGACGCGCAGCGGATGGAGCGCAAACAGCAAAGCGGCAATAAACGCGCCCCATTCCCTCCACCGATCATCCTTTAAAGTTTTTCTCAGAATCAATCTCGCGATCCCGAAGACAAGAACCGCGTTGCAGGCGTGGAGCAGAACCGAAGTGAGATGATAGCCGAACGGCTCGGAACCCCAGATCATGTAATCAATCGCAAGGCTAAGCCTGCTGATGGGCGTGTAGGCACCCACTTCTGTGGACATGAATAAAGACTCGATGTGAGCCCAATCCAAACTGTGAATGGATTCGTTCTGCAGGATGAACATGCCATCGTCCCAAAGCAAAAGCCCATTGAGTAGGGCGGGACAAAACACAACCAAGCTGATAGCGAACACCAGCATCGACCCCATTCTCAGAGGAGGAAAATACGCGAACTTTTCAAGCCAGGAACACGACGTGGACTCCACATTTTTTCGGGAAATCATGGATAAACAGCAGGCGCATGTTGACGATGTTGAAAGAGCCTTAGCAATTGCCGTACGCGTTTGCTTTTGCCATCCAGCTTATGATCCATCTCTTGAAGATAAATTCCCGTTTGCAACCAATCTTCCTTCGAAGGAGAGGGATCATTTAGGATTGCCTCGGCAAAAGCAAGTTGGATGGACGGGTCCTTCGTCGAATCCATGCCTTCTTTCAGAAGTTTCAACGCTTTCGCCTGGTCGCCCTGCTTGCGAACAAGCTCGCTCCATGAAATGAAAGCCGCAGGCCATCCATGCTCCGCGGAACGCCGGTACCATTCCAGAGCAAGATTCATCCTCTTTTGGGCCTCGTACGCCGTGGCGATGCTTTCCTCAAGAGGCGCGCCAGGCTGCAACTCGTAAGCAAGAAGATAATGCCGCAGAGCCGCATCCATCGCCCCTTCGTCGAGCAGAAGATTCGCAAGATTGTGATGCGCACCTACGTGGAGCGGATCCAAAGCGAGCGTTCTCTCATAGTCTTTCATGGCCTCAGCAGTCCGGCGACTCTTGCCGCAGGCGTTTCCCATGTTATACCAGGCGTCGATATATTTCGGATTCGCCTTCACAGCCTGTTCGTAGGAAATAATCGCTTTTGCGAACTCGCCTCGATCGGCATACGCGACGCCAAGATTGCTCCAGGCCACCGCATTGTTGCCGTCGAGTCGAAGGACGTGAGTCCAGAACGTTTCCGAATTTTCCCAAACATCGATTTGTTTCCATGTCAGCACGCTCCATCCCAAAAGAACCAACCCAAAGATTCCAAGAACCGTCCACGACGGCTTCGCACGAACAACACCAAAACTGATTCCAATCCCCAGCGGAATCGTGGCGAGATAGGTATAGCGGTCCGCCGTAAATTGAAGTCCGCTCTGAGCCAGCCCAAGCAGGGGCGCAATGAGCACAAGATAGCTGAACCACGCGATCCAAGCGCCTCTCCATCTCTTCCCAAGCGTGAGCAATCCGCCCGTGACTGCCATGTGAACCAGAATCGAAAGCCGTACTGTGTCACTTCGAAAATCGTAGGCACGACGAAGGATGTCCAGAGGGTTGAGAGGAATGGGCCAGATCCATCGGCGCAAATATTCCAGGTCAGCCGCAAGCGACTGCGCAAGACGCGGTTCCCAACCAATTTCACGCGTTCCAATCGCATGGCCGCCTTCCACAAGAAAGCCCACAGTTCCAATTCCAGCAATGGCGGACACGAGAAAAAAAGGAATTTTTTCGAGGAACAGGGAAACGTAAGGGCGTGAAACACTCCGATTGGAGCGAATGTTCCGCCGCAAGTAAATGTCGACGAGCAGGAAAACCAGGGGCAGCATGACCGCCACGGTCTTCGAAATCACGGCACACACGAAACAAATCCAGGCGCTAATGTACCAGGCGCCGCGCCGCGCGCCTGAATCGCCAGTTGCAAACTTCAAATACATCACGGCCGCCAGAAGCGCGAAAAAACCGCAAAGAACGTCGCGCCGCTCTGAGGCCCATGCCACGGATTCCACGCGCATCGGATGCAAGGCAAAAACCATGGCCGCTGCCAGAGAGCCGGCGAGCGTAGTTGCGGAAGTCCTTGGAATAGGCGACTTTATGGTAAGCAAGCGCGCAACAAGGAGAACCAGACAGGCATTGAGGCAATGGAGCAGAACCGCCGTAAGGTGATAGCCGAAGGGATTACTCTTCCAGATGGCGTAATCGATGGCCAGACTGAGCTGGCTCAAGGGGGTGTAGGCGCCCGCTTCGGTCGTTGTGAACATCGTTCGCACATGGTCAAAATCCAAACTTCGGATGCGCGCGTTTTCATAAACAAACATCGGATCATCCCAATTGATAAACTCATGCCCGAGCGAAGGCGTGTAGATCAGAAAGATCAGCGCGAACAGGCCAAGAGCCGCAACAAACCATTGCCTAGAGGGAGTCAAACTCATCAAGAGACCGGTGTTGGGATGGACTACACATTGACAGTTGAATGGACGCATGTTACCACAGGACGCGGTTGTAATGAAGTCGGCACTTAACACGAATGTGCTGGTTCTGAACCGGCTCTGGCAGGCGGTCAACATCTGTACCGCGCGACGGGCTCTCTGTCTCGTTTTTCAAGGCCAGGCGCATGTCGTGCACCACAAAGACAATGAATTTTCCACGCTTGATTTCAAAAGCTGGTGCGATTTTTCAACACAACATCCCGAAGAGACCGATGCGGTCAGCACGATTTCGCTCAAGATTCGGATACCCAAAGTGATTCTCCTCGCCTTTTTCGACCGGCTTCCGCGCAAAGAAGTAAAATTCACACGCCACAATATCTTCGAGCGTGACAAGCATCAGTGTCAATATTGCGGACGCATCCTCGACAGACGAGAATTAAACCTCGATCACGTGATCCCACGCGACCGCAATGGAACCACGACATGGGAAAACATTGTGTGCTCCTGCATCGAGTGCAACACGCGCAAGGGAAACCGCACGCCCAAGGAAGCCCACATGCGGCTCTTGCGCACGCCGCGGCGGCCGAGATGGCGCCCCTTCCTCATGATTTCGCACACGCGGCAACCCGATGAGACCTGGCGCCGTTTTCTCGACCCCACGCTTTGGGACGTCGAGCTGGGCGAACAACTTTCGGCGAACTAAGAGGGTAGACGCGAGTCCTCCACCCTTGCGGCATCCGCCCCTTTGCAATAAAAAACCCTGCTCGCAGTTACGCGAGCAGGGTTTGAATTTTCAGTGATCAGTAAGAACTGATGCTGATCAATCCACGTGCTTGGAAACAAGCTTGGTCATTTCAAACATGCTGACCTGCTTTTTGCCATTGAAGACAGCCTTGAGGGCGTCGTCAGCGTTGATCTGAGTGCGCTTCTTCTTGTCCTGCAGACCATGCTTCTTGATATAAGCCCAGAGCTTCTTAGTGAGTTCTGTCCTGGGAAGAGGCTTCGATCCGACGATCGCGGCCAACTTCTCATCAGGCTGAACGGGTTTCATGAACGCTGCATTCGGTTTACGTTTTGCTGCCATTTGAACGATCCTCCTTAGGGGGTTTTATGTTAACTCTCCTCGAAAACTGTCGTTCCCAGAGGGAGCTGCTACGTCTCGTCTGCCAAATCTAAAGGCCGAAGACAACTGTTTCTTCGAGGAAAATTTACTTTTTTTCACTCGTAAAAACAGTCTTTTTCGGAAACGGACAGAACTGTTTTACTTCACAATGGGGGCAATCCGGTTTCCGGGCGAAGCAACGGCGGCGGCCGTGCCAAATCAAACGATGCGTCACGTCACCCCACATTTCCCTCGGAAATAGTTGCATCAGATCATGTTCCACATCCTGAGGAGTCGACTTCGCGGAAAATCCCAAGCGTCCCGACAGACGCAGAACGTGGGTGTCGACGCATACTCCGTCGTTCTTCCCATAGGCAACATTTAGGATGACATTGGCTGTTTTTCTCCCAACGCCGCTGAGCGTCAGAAGCTCCTCCATCGTATCGGGCACCCTTCCCTCGAAGCGCGCAACAAGCTGCTGACAGCAGAGCCGGATGTTCTTTGCCTTGTTGCGATAGAACCCCGTGCTGCGAATGGCGTTCTCCAATTCTTCCTGCGGAACTTTTGCGAATGCCTCCGCATCGGGATATTTTTGAAACAGGCCTGGGGTCACGCTATTGACGCGCTTATCCGTGCATTGCGCCGAAAGAATCACTGCCACTAGAAGCTGCAACGAGGATTCAAAAAAAAGTTCGCACTCGGCATCGGGATAGGTTTTCCCGAGAAGCTCGAGGATTTTCATCGCCCGCGGGGAGCTTTTGGTTTTATTGCGTAGAACCGTCTTCATGATTTCAATCCTCTATCAATACAACACGATATGGCGGGACGCTGCGATGCGATTTGTCGCTCCATCGGCCATGAAATGGATTTCCATCGTCGCCACGCGCCCGAGCGGAACAGGAGGAGTCATATTCTCGTACGGAACGATGAAGTGCATCGCCAAATCCTGCACACGAAGAAAGGTTCCATACGTTTCCCAATGGAAATTCGTGGCTCCCACTTCAAAAGTACGATCATAAAGAATGTTCTGCATTGTCAACCCCGGCACTGTCGCCGTCTGGTTCTGCATAATGGTAATTTTCGTCGTCGTGAAAAGACGGATGCGAAGCGTGCCATTCGCAGCCACCTGATTCGTCTCCGCGTCCGCAAGCGTGTAATATGCCCGAACGGCGCCGTCATTCGCGTACGGCACGAACTTCAGAACGCGCACAGGCTTATTTTGCGGATGGATAGCCGGCGGACGCGAGAATGAACACGCCGTCGCAAAGACGAACAGGATGGCAGCCACGCCCGCGAAAAGCATCTGCAACTGAAAAGATCGGAGCTTCATCTTCACGTCATCACGCACTGCGGTGCCTCAGGGCAAAAAGATACCGAATGGATGGGTTGTTCTAGTGTGTCAACCGATGGGGAGTGCAGAGGGTGATTTATACAGGGTTCACTTTATTTGCATCGCTAACGCTATTTTTGCAACTGCAGCTGTTTCTTTAAAACTGCCAACAACTGCCAACTTTCCATCCGTGGAGGCAAAACAACTCCTGCCGAAACCAAGTCTTCTCTCGCTTCATCAGCTGCTTTTGTCAGTTCCGACTCCAAGATATAAGGCGTCAGTCCTTCTTCTTTCAGAGAAAAAGTTTTCTTCCAAATCTTTGAGATTCCGCGCGCGAAGGCACGCCAATGGAAAGCAAGTGTAGCCTCTGGCTCAGAATCGAAAAGGAGCTGCCATCCTTTTTGGGCAGAGACAGAATACTCCTTTCGATTCCCATCGTGGTGAACCTGAAAGGCGCCCGCAATTTGCATTTCCATCAAAGTATCCTGCACCCTGCGTTGGGAATAGCCAAGCTCACGAGCCAAACGGCTTGCCGAGCACGAACCATTGGCAACAAGCCATGCGAAAACGTCCGCACGAATGTTAACCCCAAAAAAAGCTCTGCTTTTAAGTATCAATCCAGCAGGCTTCCAGAAGGCTACCGGTTGAGATTGCTTTCGTAAGCTCACGGGCAACCGTAGCCATCCATATTTCAAAAAGTCCTCGTCGCATTGACGATGCGATCCCAGGGCTTTGCCATCCCTTTGGAATAAGATCTCAGAAACCGATGTTTTCTTGGGTTTGTAACGCTGAGCCAGTGTCCTCCATTTGGGAGACTTGTCGTACCGGAGCATGAACGCGGCAATGGCTCCTGCCAATGATGGCGGGCAGGCCCGATCTTCCTCCACGAGGGTGGTGAGCCGCACGACGTTGATCCATCTGCCATTTCTCACCAGCCAATCCAATACTTCGTCAAAAACGCGGGGATCTTGGCGCCCGCACCCCCACGTCAACAGCAACAGCGGCTCGGGATCCACGATAACGGACTTGGATGGCACGGCGCTTCCCATAACGCCGACGTGCGACCAAGCCGACCACAAAAAATCGAGCACTACCTCTGAGAGTCCGGTCCTAAATTGTTTCAGCGAGTTTTTCATGTCCAATACGGTCCAAAACTTCCTTAAGCTTCTTGCGAAATTGCGGACTGGTTTTGCGTTTCAAAAGCCAATCTACCGCCGCCTTGGTTTCTTTCTCCATAGGTTCGAGATCCAACAAATCCGAAAGATGGATTTCAATACGAGTCTTCGGATCCATCGCGGCATAAATTTTCAAATGAATTTGGTCCCAACGGCTGATGAGATGGAGTTTGAGACATTTTCCGTAACTCTTATGTTTGAGACGGTTTTCCAATCCAGGCGGCAAGCCGAATTGCATCAACGGAGCCGGGCCGAAATTCAGCCACTCTTCCTTGAGTCCCAGCTCCCATCCCACTTCCGCGACCATATGAGTAAAGTGGGCCGGCAAGCGTTCTCCAGGTACAAGCTTGACGTTTCCTTTCGGACCCACTCGCGCCAAGCAGATGATGTCCACATCGCTAGTGGATCGCGTCACCCATCCCATGATGTTGAGAGACGCTCCGCCGCAGATCACCAATTCCAACGGCGGTATCTGGGCATAAACCATCTTGGCATTAAGCCGCTTAAGGGCTTCATCAATACCTTGTTTTCCTGAAAAATCTCCATTTGTTATATCTTTATTCATCTTATATCTAGCGTTATTATGTCACATATGAAGGCAAACACAAGTAATTTTTCTTCGGCAAATATAGGCGGCTGGTCTAAAGCATCAATCACCGGAAGACATGGCAAAGGAGACACTAGCGATGAGGGGTGCCCCTGGACTTACTGAGTGTATTGGCTTGCAGTGCGGAGCAGTGGATCTTCCACGTCAGGATATCGTGAAACGACCTGATGCAAATTATCGCGCGCCTCAGCATCCCCTCCGTAAGAGAGCGATGCCAAAAAATAGGCAAGGGCTTCGCGCGACTTTCCACGACGCCACGCAATGACACCCAGGTTGTTGTACACATGAGGCCGCGCCACACCATCGTGAATGGCCATCTCATAAAATCCTTTCGCCTGCTCCTCCAACCCTTGGCGCATCATGAAATTCCCTAGCCAGAAGTGTCCAAATGCGCTCAGCACGGGGGTGTCAGCTGCAGTGATCCGCAAAAGGTCCAAGGTTTTCAATCCGCAGGTTGCAGCCACATCCTGGCGCACACAGATCGCCGTGGTTTCATCGAGATAAACCAGGGGCCAATTTCGAAGCGGTATCAGGCGGTCGTAAATGGCGGAGTCCCGGTTTTCGGTGTGTTTAAGCAAAAAAATGGAAATGGCGTGGCGGCACGCAAAATCCTTCAGGCCGATCTGTCCGCTCCAAAGCTGACTGTTTTCGACGAGATGCCGCTCCGAATACCAGAAGCTCAGGCTGTGGATATAGATTTTATTGAAAGGATAAAGACGAAATCCAACGTATCCACCCTGATTGTAACTCGCATAAACATTTCCGGGGATCTGGTGCTTCAAAATAAAATCCACTCCGCGAACGGGCTTCAGGATGGGAGATGCAACCGGCCTGCAGACCTGCAATTCGTCTTGTGATTGATAATAAATCCCAGACCAGATCAGGATGCACAACGCAAGAATGCATAAGGCCGCAAGAGCGCGCATCGCGAACACACGATTGGCCTTCATCTCGGGCACCACCCATTGCGTGGCAAAAATGGCGGCTGTTGGGACCGAGACGATCGCGTGAACCGCCATCAATCGCCGAAAGAAAGCCGCCGCGATGGCGGTAGTGAGGGTTGCCATCAGCAAACTCCACCAGGGGCCGGAACGACGCCATGGGAAAAGCATCAGGACGATCACGAGCGGAAGGAAAAACTTCCAGAGGAGGACTGGATCGCGAAAATCAGGGTTGGAGCTGAAGAGAGGCGCGCTTTCGGCAGTCTCCACCAGAGAGCGGAATTCGGACCCCGAAGAAAACCACTCCACAATTTTAAAAATTTTGGGATTCCAGATTTCGGAAACAGCCACGCCGGCCACGCAAGCCAGCAGGATGGCGCCAAGCGCGGGCGCATAGGCACGGACTCCTCGTGTGCCCCTCCACCTTTCGAGGATCCAGAAGAGCCCGACCCAAAAGACACCGATGAGTGCGAACACGTGGCATTGCCGCCAAACCATCAGAATCACAGGTAGAAGCCATGCCGACTTGCCGCCGCGCAGCTCGTGCCTTCGCAAGAGCCATAAAAAAAGCGCCGCAAACGTGAAGTTCGCGAGATCCGCTCGTGGGAAAAAACGGTCCTCCGCCACCACCAGCATGCACGCCACGGCGGTCGCCGTGGCTGCCGGCCCAACTTTTTCGTCACGCAGCCAGATCGCCACGAACCCGCAGGCGCCAAGGATGAAAATGCCCTTGAAAATCAGGAATCCGGAATATCCAAAAAGCGCATGCAATCCATAGAGGCTCAACTCGATGACGGGATTGTCGCTGGCGGTCACATTCTCGGATGACACAAACGAATAATCACTAAACCGCGGGATGCGGTGCATTTCCCACATGATCCGTCCATTCAAAGCGTGAGCCCAAACGTCGTTGCAGCTGTCCTGTGCAAGCGCGAAGCTCACGGCGAGGCAGGCGGTTGCCAAAAACAAAATCCAATGGATCCAGCGGTGCGGCATGCGACAGGCTCAAGCTTGCAACTACCCTCGGCCTCGTACGAGCCTTTTTTAGCGGGGGAAAATCTCTGGGCTGCTCATGTTCCGTTCGAGCGACGGCAAATGACAAGAGCTTGCCTTGCTCCATCTGCTTTGGCCATAGTAAAAGTCGGATGAAAACAGTTCGGATCGGATTGGCAGGTTTCGGAACGGTTGGCAGCGCGGTTTATCGTAATTTGAACCGCGAAGCGGATCTCATCTTGGAGCGCACCGGCATTCTTCCCGAAATTACGGCGATCGCCGTTCGCAATCCCCGGAAATCACGTCCAGGAGGACACTTTCCATCTGCCCTGGTCGTGCGCCAACCTCGCGATCTTGTGAAGCGCGATGACGTCGACATCATTGTCGAAGTTATGGGAGGCTGCACCACCGCGCGGGATTTGATTTTTGCGGCATTGAGGGCACACAAACCGGTGGTGACGGCCAACAAGGCCCTGCTCGCCGAACATGGTCGTGCGATTTTCGGCGAATCCAACCGCCTGAATGTCCCCATCTATTTCGAAGCCAGCGTGGCGGGCGGCATCCCCATCATTCAATCGTTGCGCCAAGGTCTTGTCGCCAATCGTTTCCACCTCATCTATGGAATCGTCAACGGCACCTGCAACTACATCCTAACCAAGATGTCAGAGGAAAACCTTCCATTCGAGGAGGTGCTGCGCGAAGCGCAGGCGCTCGGATACGCAGAAGCTGATCCGTCATTCGACATCGATGGCGTCGATGCCGCACACAAGGCTGCAATCCTCGCCTCGCTGGCACATGGCGGCTGCGTCGATTTCCATCAAGTCCACATGGAAGGGATCAGAAACGTCTCTTCCATCGACGTTCAATTCGGACACCTCCTTGGATACGAAATCAAACTCTTGGCGATCATCCGCTGGCAAAGCGAAAACAAGGTGGAGGTGCGCGTGCATCCGACACTCATCCCGCGCACCAACCGGCTTGCCGCGACCCGTGGCGTGACCAACGCCATTGTCGTGCGGGGGCATGTCGTCGGCGACATCAAGCTTTCAGGACCCGGTGCAGGCGGCGACGCCACTTCCAGCGCGATCCTAAGCAATATCGTCGAAGCTGCCACCCATCTTCATTCCTCCTCCGATGACCGCAGCCCAGCCTATCTCTGCGCAAAGGGTCCGGAAGTCGTGCCGATCAGCAATGTGGTATCGCGTTATTATCTGCGGCTTTCCGTTGCAGACCGCCCCGGCGTCATGGCACAGATCTCATCGATTCTCGGGAAGGCGCACATCGGCATTTCGTCTGTCATCCAGCCCGAAGGGCACGAAGGCAAGGTGGTGCCTCTCATTTTCATGATTCATGACGCGCGTTTCGATGCCATGAACCAGGCGCTCAAACACATTCAAAACCTGCAATGTGTGAAGGCGAAACCGGTGATGCTGCGGGTGGAGAGTTTTGAATCATGAGTTGGAATGGCGTCATCGACGCATATCGCCCTTATTTGCCGATCGGCCCCCATGCACCCATCGTCACCTTGAACGAGGGGAACACGCCTCTCATCTTTTCTCCGAAGCTCAGCGAAATGGTTGGAGTCGAGGCAAGCGTCTACATCAAGAACGAAGGCCTCAATCCCACAGGATCATTCAAGGACAGAGGCATGACCATGGCCATTTCAAAAGCGGTGGAAAGTGGCGCCAAAGCTGTGATCTGCGCCTCAACGGGAAACACCTCGGCTTCCGCGGCCGCTTATGCAGCGCGCGCAGGATTGGCGTGCTTCGTGCTCCTTCCCAAGGGCAAGATCGCGCGCGGCAAGCTTGCACAGGCGTTGATGTGCGGCGCACAGGTGATTGCGTTGCGGGGCAATTTCGACGACGCACTGCGGCTCGTCCGTGAGATCGGCCAGGAATATCCTGTCGCCATCGTGAATTCCACGAATCCGGACCGTCTTGAAGGACAAAAGACCGCATCTTTCGAAGTGATCGATTCCCTTGGCGAGTCTCCCGACTTTCACTTTCTTCCTATCGGAAACGCCGGAAACATCACGGCTTATTGGAAGGGTTATCGCGAATGGAAAGAGGCCGGCCGATGCAAACGCCTCCCGCGCATGATGGGATTTCAGGCCGCAGGCGCAGCACCCATTTATTTGGATCAAATCGTCAAGACACCGGATACGATTGCGACCGCCATCCGCATTGGCAATCCCGCAAGTTGGCGCCAGGCCGCGATGGCAGTCTCGCAATCGAACGGTTGCATCGATATCGTGACCGACGAGGAAATTCTCGCGGCCCAAAAATGGCTCGCCATGAATGAAGGCATTTTCGTGGAACCGGCTTCGGCCGCATCCGTGGCAGGACTCTTTAAATGCATGGGCAAGGAAGCCTGCGCCAAATGCCCTCTTGCCACGGAACTCCGATCTTCCCTGCTGTCAAAAACCGTCACCATCGTCTGTACTGTCACCGGCCATGGAATGAAGGACCCGGACGTCGTGGCATTGCACCAGTTGAAGTCGAGCATCACATGGCCCACGAAAGATCGGATCGTCAAATTGATGGGGTTTTGAATGGATTTTTTTCCTCAGGCCAAGTCCTGGAGCCCGGCTCTCCTGGTTGCGGTGATTCTGGGGTGCGTCTTCAATGGGGTCGTTTTCAATACGCATCGCACGCGCGGCTACGACGAAGATCTTTATGTTCGATATGCGGATTCGATTTCGACCTATGGATTGAGGAGCTATCCCGAGCTCGTTCGTGAATACACGGAGTTGATGCGCTCAGGAGCTCCCCTTTGCCTTCCACCCCTGCGTGTCGCTTATGTCGGAACAGCCGCACTGATGCATCGGGTCACGGGGACGCCGACTTACAAGGCTCTGGCGCTTCTCTCCTGCGCTGCGTCGATGGCCTCGCTCATCTGGGCCGCTTTTCTCTTCCAACGCCATCTTCCAGAAAGCCATGCGGCCGGAGCGGCGTGCCTTCTCGCCTGCGCGCCCCTGAGACTGCATCTGGGCAGCCGTGTCTTTATCGACAGCGTTTTTGATCTCTGGACATGGATGGCCGTGGGAAGCCTCTTATTGGCATGCCGCAAACCCGTCTCGCGACGGTGGGAAATCCTTTACGCGCTTTCGTGGTTCATGCTGGTTCTCACGAAAGAAACAGCCCTCCTTATCTGGCTTGCGGTGATTGCCCTCCTCGCGTTTCAGGCGCTTGCAGGCGCCCGGCCTTCAAAAACCATCGGATGGATCACCCTTGCGGCCCCTCTCCTTCCCCTGCTCTTGTTAATCACGCTCGCAGGCGGCATCACGCCATTCATGGACATGTATGCCTTGTTCTTTACAAGAGCGCGCCATTGGCCCCAAGCGCTGCTGACAGGGGATGGTCCATGGTATCGATACACCATTGATTGGATCATCTTTTCGCCGGTTCCATTCCTTCTGGCAATGTGCGGACTCACTCAGGTGCGGTTGCGCGATTCATTCGTTTCTGGCACCGTTTTTTTCTGGGGGATGACGTTCCTATTGCTCTCCAGCCTGCGCTATGGATTGAATCTTCGTTATACGACTATTTGGAATCTTCCCATCAGTGTTTGTGCTTCGCTCGGAGCGGCTTTCATCGCCATGAAAACACCCCGATGGAAAACCGGTGTCTTCTTAACCCTCATCCTGGTCATCGGAGGTCTGGAGCTTTTGCAATACCATGACTATTTTATTCGACACGCGCTCTATGACCCCATTCCCATCGATCTCTTAAAAGCGAAGCATCTCCTTAAGTCCGCTTCGGATCTGAAGTAACAACAACGAGAATTTACATTTTTACGAGAAACCTTATCATTTTTGATAAGAAAAAGTCTGCAACTTGCATTTTTCCCCTTTGGAAATGTCGTTGCATTTTGGCGTCGTCCATGCTGATCATACAATTGTCGTGTTTTATCTGAAACACAACAAACCATTAAGGAGTCATATATGATACAGGCTATACAGAAAAAAGGCGGTTTCACGCTCGTGGAAATCATGATCGTGGTCGCCATCATCGGGCTTTTGGCAGCGATTGCCGTGCCCAGCTTCATCCGTGCTCGTACGCGCGCTCAAGCAACCACCGTGTTGAATGAGGCTCGTCAGGTGGATGCAGCAAAAGACCAGTACGCATTGGAAAACAACAAAACGGGCACGGTGACACCTGCCTTCTCGGACCTTACTCCGTATCTGAAACAAGGAAGTCACTTGGCCACGAACAATGGCGCCGATACGTTGGGTAATGCATTTGTGATCAATGCTGTGAACACGAACGTGGAAGTGAGCCCCACAACCCAAAGCTCCGTGTCAGCGGCAACAGGTGGTACTACCTTCTGGGGACCGTACTCCTAAGCTCAGTTAAGATTGTCCAAGCCCCCGCGTTCCTTCAGGAACGCGGGGGCTTTTTTTATACGTCTGACTTCCCGTCATGAGGTCATCCCGAAATGCATTCGGTCTTTCCACGCTGATCCTCGGACTTTCCTTCTTCTCGTGGTGGACGACACGTTGGATCCTCGTCCATGGCGTTCTTCCGCGCTTCTTTGAAGTCCTCCATCTGCCGATCCTGGTTTTTGGAATGACGGCGATCTCCTGGATGCTCTTTCGGGTTTTCGGATTGAAGTCGCTTTTCGCACTGATGTTTGCGGGAGGCGCGGGTCTCATCGCGGTCATCCCCTTTCCTGCCCTCGTGGATGAAAGCTCGCATTTCGCATACATTCATTATCTGGTCACCCACCATGCGATTCCTACAGTCCAAGAACCGACCCCCGATCCGGTTCTGGCCCTTGGAGAACACGTCTACCCCCATCCGCCGCGAGCTCGGCCTCCCGCTTGGAAACTTTCCCATTACATCTATGAAGCAATGCATCCACCCTTCTATTATGTGGTTGCGTCCATTGGCTATCTCCTGGGCCCTGCAAATCTGATTGGAAAGATTTATGTGCTGCGTTGCCTTGGTCTCTTGGCCTTTCTGGGGATTCTCTTTTGGATCCTCCAAAACCGTAGCCTGCTTTATCATGCATCCAACATTCAGGATGATCGCACCTTATTCTGCGTGGTCGCAGCCTTCACGTTGACGCCAGGAATTTTGCTCCGGATGTGCACGATTTCGAACTTTCATCTCAGTCTTATCTTTTGCGTTGGATTTTATATCCTGCTTTATCGAGCAGCACTCGAAGAGCGGCTTCTCAGCACAGGAACGGTGGGAGCTCTTGGTCTCCTGACAGGAGCTGCCATCGGGACACATTTTTTTAATCTCACTCTCGCCGGAGTGGGAACCGCCCTGCTGCTCGTGCGAGCACGTGCCAGGATGATTCCGCTCTATCTCGCGCTTTCGGGTCTTTTTCTGGCTCCCTGGCTGGCCTTTAATTATCACCATTATGGCCAACTCACCGGATGGAAGTTCCTTTACCCGATGATGCAGAACATCGTAAACTCGAACAAAATTCCTTATTCTTTCTCCGTGATCGTAAAAACGATCCCCGACCGTTTAGTGGATTTCTCCTGGAGTCCCGAGGAAAATCGCAGACATTGGTTTGCTACTTGGGCTGCCACTTGGTTCCTCACCAGTATTCTTTGCCTTACCATCCTAACCTCCCTTCTCCAATGGCGTCCGTGGAAGAAGTCCACGGTCACCCGCATGGAATGGCTTTCATTGACCGGATTTTTATTGAACTTGGTCTTGCTTGTCACCCTTTCGATAAAGAGCTCCGGGCCCACTCTT
>Ga0207037_10216_pt1 | contig 18973 bp, 17 predicted proteins | sample Alteio_BWMinCont_75_FD_153268 | JGI IMG/M metagenome (GOLD analysis project Ga0207037, IMG submission 153268) | Enriched cells from forest soil in Barre Woods Harvard Forest LTER site, Petersham, Massachusetts, United States -... | ecosystem: Environmental > Terrestrial > Soil > Temperate forest >... | reverse complement strand
TAATCAAATAACAGTATATCCGCATGAATAAATTTATTCATGCGGTTTTTTTTGTTAGATAAAAAGCCCTCCTTTTTTTCATTTCTGCTGCTTGCCGCCAGCTAATAAATCCTTATGGCTGCTCGTTGGCCTTATTGGTTTTATGCTAACTTTGTAGTTCAAACTCACCGAATAATAAATGATTGACGGCGCCCTAAATAAATCATCACAATCAAACAAGATCGTTTTTTATTTTCTGCTGTTCTGGACGTTGTTAAATGCTATACAAGCCGCAACACTTGAGCTTCAGGGCGATGAGGCTTACTACTGGCTTTATTCGCGCTACCTGGATTGGGGCTATTTTGACCATCCTCCAATGGTTGCCCTTTTTATCCGCATTGGCGATAGCATAATGCACAATGAATTCGGGCTGCGGATGTTTACGGTATTGGCGAGCTCTGCATCGATATACCTGTTATGGCTCATTTTGAAAAAGTACGCGGTTGATGCCGTAGCATTTGTATTGGTGATATCAGGTGTGTTTATATTCCATATTTATGGCTTTACCACTACACCCGATGCGCCGCTGTTCCTTTTCACCACATTGTTTTATTTCTTTTATCAGCGATACATTAATGAGGATAAGCTGTGGCTGGCACTTATACTGGCTTTAGTAATTGCCGGGCTATTATATAGTAAATATAATGGCGTATTGGTTATAGGCTTTACGCTGCTGGCCAATTTAAAATTGTTAAAACGATGGTCGTTTTGGGTGATAGTGATATTGGCCCTTGCCTTATATGCACCGCATATTGTTTGGCAGGCACAGCATGGCTATCCCTCAGTAAATTACCATTTGTTTGAGCGCTCTGCCGATCATTACAGCTTTTTAAATACCCTTTCGTACATCCCCGGGCAGTTGCTAATGGCCGGCCCTTTAATTGGCTGGTTTTTGTTTTGTAAAGCTTTTACGGTAAAAATAAAGGATGCCTTTATCAGATGCCTGCTGGTTAACTGTTTGGGTACTTTTATTTTCTTTTTAATAAGCAGCGCAAAAGGCGAAGTGCAACCACAATGGACATTCATTTTGTATGCACCATTGGTGATGCTGGTGCTTATTCATTTTAAACAACAAGGCGGCAGGCCAAAATGGTTAATGCCCCTGGCCATAGTTAACCTGAGCATTATTATAATAGTAAGAATTATAATTATAGCAGGCTTTGGCTTTGCGAAAACTTACGGGCATTTAAAAAGCTATTATGGATTTAAAGAATGGGCAAACGTAATAAAACAAAAGGCAGGCGATGCTTATGTGGTAATGATAGAGGGTTTCCAAAACCCATCTAAATATGATTACTATACCAATAGCCTGAAATGCTTTGCCTACGATACCCGTTATTATCGGCTAACACAGTTTGATATTTGGCCAATGGAAGATAGTTTGCAGCATAAACGGGTATATTACCTGACCTATTATCCAATAAAAGGCCTGTCGACTGATACCATTAAACTACCTGCCGGAACCTGGTACGGAACATGGGTTGATGATGTGCGCACTTATCAAAAAGTAAAGTTTGAAACTTCACTGGTCAAAATAAAAGCCACACCCGGACAAAAAATCATGTTTGATTTAAAAATGGCCAATCCGTATCCTTATCCTATAAATTTCGGCAGGGAGGGTTATACCCATGAAGCAGTGATGGACGCTTGTTTTTTTAAGGGCGATACTTTGGTTAGCACGCAAAAAGCACCTGATAGCTTTAATAATATTAAGCTACAACCAGGCGATACTACACATTATCCATTTACCTTAATAGCTCCTGCTCAAAAAGGTAATTTTGATGTGATTTTTTCTATTAGGACTGATCCATTCCCTGGTAGTAAAAACAGCAGGATAATTAAGTTGACGATAAACTAAAATGGTATAAAAAAGAAAGCCCTTAGTGCAATACTAAGGGCTTTCTTTTTTATGTTCTAATATTAATCAGGATCTTTGAATCTGGCGATTTTTTTCCGGCCAATATCGTAAACCATCCTGAAGCCAGGTTCGCTATCGGTTAAACGTGCCGGTGATTGATAAAGGGCTAAAAAGAACTGCCCTTTTAAATGTTTGCCTATAAAGGCTGTATACATAAAATCGGCACGGTTAAAAATAGGTTTGGTATAAAACGGATCGGCATAAGTTAAATCACTTGGATCACCGTCATAAAACTGATCCTCAAGCGAGAAACGCTTGTATCCAATATAAACGGTGGCTACAAATCCATACGATGCCTGGAACTGGTATTGCGAACGTATACGGTGTTCTGTGAACTGCCCGCCTGCTTCAAAACGTAAAGAGTCGAATATGGTTTTATGGCTATAATCCAAACCTAAACGTAACTGGGCACCTCCGCTATCCTGGATGTCGGCAGCTGTATCGCTTTTTGAACCTGCATTGTGTTCAAATAAGAAAGCATGAGAGATATAAAATGCATGACCAGGATTAGGAAAGAAAATACCCAATTCGCCTGCCATAAATTGGTTTCTATTGGTAGGTGTTTGGCGGCTTATCCAATCAATAAAGCCGGTTTCGAAGCCGAATTTGCTCTTAACACGCAATAATAAGCCCTCCACATTGGGGCGATAATATTGAGCGGAGTCAACATTGTATAGCCCGCGTGGCAATTGAAGTAAGCTATCGCGCGGAAACTCACCGGCGTTAAACAAAATCTTTTTATTTTGAAATTTGTAATAAGCAACGGGATTAACCTGAACAAAATAAGGAACGCCCCCAAACTCATGCAGCGCATTTGTACCCACAACAAAGCTATTCAAACTATCAACGTTATAACCTACATCGATAGCTGTGCGCGTTCCCGAATTGGTTTTGCGCAAAGGAATTAAGGCATCGTATTCATGGTCGTCCAAAAAAGCAAGACCGTTAAAGTGAATATCAAGCGTGCTGTATTTCACCGGGGCAGGCGCAACTTTTGTTAGTTTTGTAGTGTCAGTTTTAGTCGTTACCTGGGTTTTAGTTGAGGAGGACTGCGCAAAAGTGGCAGCGGCTACAAATAAAGAAGCAAATACAATAGCGTAAATCTTTTTAATCATATAGAGGTATTTGGGCGGTAAAATTACAACTATTAGCCGAAATGCCTAATGCCATTGTTGTGTTATCCGTCACAAATGCATCATAATACGATGCTTTGGAATAGTTGGAGACACATGCCCGGCAGTGTGCCTCCAACTAACTCAGAATCTCGAAATATCTCCGCTGCCGGTTTTTGAGGTGGATACATTGCGTGCAGCACCGGTATAATGAATATCGCCGGAACCATGAATAGCCGCATCAATCTTATCGCTGGCGTTAACCTCTGCATCGCCTGATCCGGAAACGCGTACAGCTGTACTTACAGTAAGCATGTTTTTGGCGTTATAGTCGCCTGAGCCCACCAGATCAACGGTTGAACTTTCGGCATGGCCGGATAAGCTCATATCGCCCGAACCGGTAATGCTGCACTCCACTGTTTTAGCATCTACTTTGCCAACCATATCGCCCGAGCCACTGATCCTTAGCTTTAATGAGTTTGCAGAAAGGCCATTCCTAAAGGCAACATCGCCCGAACCGGAAATGTAAATGCTGTTAATATCCTTTACACTTACGTATATGATGATTTTTTTATGATGACCCCACCAGCCGCTCCAATCCCAGCTATCATGCTTGTTGTAAATTTTTAAAACACCGCCGTTTACTTCGGTCATAATATGATCCATCACTTCAGCAGGTGCCTCAACCTTTACCGATTCTGTGCTGCTCTGTGTTATTTGCACGTCAAATGAGCCCGCAACATTTACAGCATTAAAGCCCGAAAGATGGCGGTCAACAATATCAGCAACATGAGCTTTAACAGTTGGACTTGGGTTAGCATAGGTGTAGCCGCAGCTTACCAAAAGGGCCACCGCCAGTAAGAGTTTAGTTATCGATTTCATTTTATATCAGTTTTTTTATAAGACGCCATTGATTCGGATAAGGTTGCAAGCAAATTGACAAAAGTTTTTGTAAATGTAAAAGCCTGATGAGGTTTAAATTCATCAGGCTTTTAATATAGTGTTCAGTATCCTTTTAGTAATTATTGCTTAGTCTACAAGCACGCCTATATAATAATTAAAGGTATCCACTTCAATATTATTTTTATCGGCACCGGTAATATCAACCGGTTTAAACCGGGTTGTAGGGGTGATGAATTGATATTCGCCGCCCTTTACTCTTACCTTAACCGGCATGGCAAAATTCTTTGCATCTGCTATCCAGCGGCAATATAATTTACCCCCAATAAACATAAAGTTGAGTATTGGGACATTTTTATAATGCAGATACTGATCAAAAACAGGATTAAGATTTGTGCCTGCCTGCTGAGTGATATAGTTAACAATTTGATCGTAAGTAACTGTTTGGTGATAAAAGGTTTTATTTAAACCACGCAATATGCTGCGCCATTTTTCATCATCATTAATAATAGTACGTACCATATTGAGCAGGTTACCGCCTTTATAGTACATATCTTCCGATCCTTCTTTGTTTACATTGTAAGGGCCAACAATAGATCTGTCATTTTCAATGGACATCCGGGTGCCGTGTACATATTCTTGTCCGGCCTGCTTGCCATAACGCTGCTCAACAAATAACGATTCGGAATAATTGGTAAAGCTTTCGTGTATCCACATGTCAGCAATATCTTTTGAGGTGATATTATTGCCGAACCACTCGTGCCCGCTTTCGTGAACGATAATAAAATCCCATTTCAAGCCCCAGCCGGTTCCGGAAAGGTCGCGACCCAGGTAACCATTGATATAGTGATTGCCATAGGCGGTTCCGCTTTGATGTTCCATTCCTAAATGCGGCGTTTCTATCAATTTATAGCCGTCTTCGTAAAAAGGATATGGGCCAAACCAGTACTCAAAAGCCTTGATCATATCCTTCACATTTTCGCCAAACTGTTTTTTGGCTTTATCCAGGTTATAAGTCAGCACCCAATAATCAAGCGTTAAGTTACCTTTTTCGCCAGCGTAATTGTCGCTAAAATGGGTGTATTTACCAATGTTAGCTTCAATATCATAGTTGTTAATGGGGTTGGCTACAAACCAGTCGAACCGGGTATAGCCGTTTTGCAGATCGGTAACTTTGCGCAGCCGGCCGTTTGAAACGTCCTGCAAACCTGTTGGCACACTGATGCTAATTAAAGCACTATCAACCTCGTCATACTGGTGATCTTTATTGGGCCACCAAATACTGGCGCCTACACCCTGGCAGGCTGTTGCCACCCAGGGGTTACCGATAGAATCTTTAGTGAAAACAACCCCGCCATCCCATGGCGCATGTTTGGCTACTGTCGGGTTACCGGAATAATAAACGGTAAACTCATCCCTGCTGTCCTTTTTTATAGTTTTAGGAAAGGTTACAAAAACAGCATTGTATTCGCGGGTATAAGGCAACTCGCGGCCCTTATAAACTACCTTTTCAACCTTTAGGTTGGCAAAAAGATCAAACTGCAGTTTGGTAAAATCCTGCGTGGCAGTAAACTTAAACAGGTTGCTGCCGCTGATGAATTTTTGATCGATATCAAACTTAACATCCAGGTGATAATAATTGATATCGTAACAGGTGCGTAAAGGGGTTAAGTTTCCGCGTAACGAATCGGCACGGGTAAACTTTTCTTTTGGTGTGCCTAATTGCGCCTTTGCACTAAAGGTGATTAGTGCAAGGGCGCAAACTAATAGGTTGTTTATTTTCATTAAATAATTTTTAACGGGTGAAAATTAACGATATACAACAATACTTTATTGCAATACAGTAACTTTTACACTCGATTTATTGTTGGCATCATGATAAATCCTGATGGTTGCTTTTTGAAAATCAGCATCCTTAGCCTGATTAATATCTTCAAACTGCTGCGGATTACGGTCAACCAATGGGAACCAGGTGTTTTGCACCTGTATCATAATGCGGTGACCTTTTCTGAAGGTATGTGCAACATCCGGCAGGTTATATTTTACTTCGGTTACCTTGCCAGGAACAAATGGCTCTGGTTTTTCGAACGAGTTGCGGAATTTACCTCTGAAAACTTCGCCGCGTACCAGCATCTGGTAACCGGCTAAGGTTACGTTTTTAGGATTCGGTGTTGGATTAGGATAGTCATCCGGGAAAACATCAATTACTTTCACTACATAATCGGCATCGGTGCCGGTTGTTGACGTTAACAAATCGGCAATTACCGGGCCGGTTAGGGTGATATCTTCTGTTAAGGCATCAGTTTGGTAAACTTTTACATCAGGTCTGCGGCTTGCAAAACGCTGATCATCCAGCATATATTCCCTGGTGCGGTGTGATTGTATGCCATCCTGGTAAGGTACCGGTGAACTTGGATCACTTACATATTCGTCAAAGCTATCTGTAGCATTTGGAGCCTCAAATGACAGTTTGCCGTTAGGTTGGAAGTACAATGTTTTTTCGACAGTGTTTTTTGGAGGCCATTCGTTGAATTTTTTCCATTCGTTGCTGCCGCTGATGAATACGGTAGCTTTTGGTAAAGCCATTTCGCCTTCGCCTTTCAGGTAATATTTAAAGAAAGGAAGCTCCACGTTTTCCTGGAACCATAGGCTGGTTTTTGAACCGAAATCCTGATCGCCAAAAAACTGACCTTCGCCACGTTCCCAGCCACCGTGGAACCATGGACCCATAACCAGCATGTTTTTGTGTGTAGCCGGATTTTGTTCTTCCAGCGCTTTGTATACATGCAGCGCGCCAAAGCAATCTTCGGCATCAAAAAAACCACCTACAACCATGGTTGCCGGGGTGATGTTTTTTAAATGCGGACGGATATTCATGTCCTGCCAAAAACTATCATAAGTTGGGTGGGCCATCATATCGTCCCAAAACTTAACAGAATCGCCAAAATAATTTTTCTTATAGTTTGGCAACGCGCCCAGGTCCAGGTAAAATTTATAGTTATCAGTTACTTTAGATTTAATGCCATTTTTAAATTCGGCAGGAGTAATTGGTTTTGGCCTTGGTACACCAAAAAAAGTTATAAACGCAAAAGCATCCATCTGGAACAATGCGCCATTGTGGTGAAAGTCGTCGCCAATAAACCAGTCGGTAACGGGTGCCTGCGGCGATACAGCTTTTAATGCAGGGTGCGCATTTGGCAACGAAGCTGTTGAGTAAAAGCCAGGGTATGAAATACCTTCAATACCAACTTTACCATTATTGTTAGGCAGGTTTTTTACCAGCCAGTCAATAGTATCGTAAGTGTCTGAGCTTTCGTCAATGTCTTTTTTGCTTTTTTTATTGTCGATATTAGGACGCACATCCACAAAATCGCCTTCGCTCATCCATTTACCGCGTACATCCTGGTAAACAAAAATAAAGCCTTCTTTTTCGAGGAAATTATTTTGTCCCAACGATTTTTTGTAAGCATTTGCCCCATATGGCGCCACCGTGTACGGTGTGCGGGTCATGATGATAGGATACTTTTTTGATTGATCCTTAGGTAGGTAAATGGAGGTGAAAAGGCGTTTACCATCGCGCATGGTGATGTAAGTTTCCATTTTGGTGTAATGATCTCTTACATACGAAGTGTCTTCGGGCGCCTGGGCAAAGGTAATAGAACACCATAGTGCCAGCCCGGCCAGGAGTAGCAGTTTTTTCATAATAATAATTTGGTCAGTTAATAGCTAATTAAGAGGCCTAATTTAATAAGTTAATTGATAATAAGCTATTGGTGATAATACTGTTACAATAACATTTGTTATAATTTGTTAAAAAAATCGTTTCTGATTTCTTTGCTGTTTAATTTTTGATAAATTTAACATCGTTATAAACCAATTATATAATGCCCCATATTCCATTAGACGAGAATTTGCCCGGTATTACAGGCTTGCTCAACTACAGGCAGGATACTGCTTTACCCATCAGGCAGCTAACGCAAATTTTGTTACGCGGCGAATCTACCTTAACCGAAGCCGAAAGGGAGCTGATTGCTACGGTAACTTCACAAGGTAACCAGTGCAAGTTTTGCACTGCGGCCCATACTGCAGCAGCCGATGCGCTTTTAGGCGAACGGGAAACAGCTGAAATGGTTAAAAACGACCCTGAGAATGCGCCTGTTAGCGCCAAAATGAAACAATTGCTGGAAATTGCCCGTCGCACCCAGGCCGATGCCCGTACGGTTAGCCCCGAGCTGGTGGAAAAAGCGCGTGCCGCCGGTGCTACCGATCTCGAAATTCATGATACAGTGTTGATTGCCGCCCTGTTTTGTCTTTACAATAAATATGTTGACGGACTGGCCAGCGTAACACCAACGGAGCCTGCTTTTTACAACAGGCTGGCCAATATTTTAAAAAACAGCGGGTATATGCCATCGGCTAATCGCTACGCAAGCCTGAACGAAGCCAAATGAAAAAACAAAACAGATCATCTATTTTTTGGGTTGGAATAATTTTACTGGTAATACCCGGGCTTATTCATGCTTACCTGCTCATGCCATTTCCCGGCAGCCAGGATTTGAATGCTATTACGGTATCCTACTATCTGGAGAAAATAGTATTGCCCTTGCGCCTCATAGGCGGAATATTTATTATTTGGTACCTGTTTAAATATTTTGCCGCAAATACAACAGGCGGTAAATTGGTTAAAGGCATAGTGCTGGCGTTGTGCCTGGGCAGCTTTTATTTTACCGATGTAATGTTTAAGGCCGAAAGCATGTTCGAAGAACCGCAAACCATACGGTTTGCCGATGCTATAAAAAATAAGGTGCCCGAAAGTTTTGTGATCATCGGTGTGGTGAATAACGGCGTAGCTAAAGCCTATCCGCTTATTTACCTGGGCTATCATCATAAAGTGCAGGATAATGTGGGCAATGAGCCTGTGTTGGTTACTTATTGCACCATGTGCCGCACCGGAAGGGTTTATAGCCCGATGGTAAACGGCAAACGGCAAAACTTCAGGTTGGTAGGAGCAAGGCATTATAATGCCATAATTGAGGATGAAGACACCAAAACATGGTGGTACCAGGCAACCGGAAATGCTGCTGTTGGTAAACTCAAGGGCCAGCATTTGCTGGAACTTCCCTATGAACAATCAACCCTTGGAGCCTGGCTCGAAAAGCATCCCGGTTCGCTTATTTTGCAGCCCGATGAACATTATCTGAGCGACTACAGCGATTTGAAGAATTATGACCGCCTGCAATCGGTAGATAAGGATAGCAGCATAAAAAATAAGGATACCCTGATACGCAAAAGCTGGGTTTTGGGCCTTATTGTGAACGGACAGGCCAAAGCGTATGACTGGCGCAGGCTATTTAAAAAGCGGGTGTTTAACGATCAAATTGGTAAAAGACCTTTACTGGTTGCCATTGAAGATGACAGCTTAACCTATCATGCTTTTAAAAGCGAAGTAAACGGAAAAGCGCTGCATTTTAAACTGGATACCGCCGGCATGCTTACCGATCAGGAAACCGCTTCGGTTTGGGATTGGGACGGGCTGGCAACATCCGGCGCATTAAAGGGATGCAGGTTAGATAAAATACAGGCTTACCAGGAATATTGGCACTCTTGGAAACATTTTCATCCTAATACCCAGTTTTTGAAAGAATAAACAGGTGTTCATTTTTGAACGCATGAACGTCGTGAACGCTTGTGAACACCGTGAACACTGACAAGATATTGTCAGTACTTTGTATCCGATAAAAGCTTATTTGGTAAGCGTAGTTTCGTAAATGGTATTTCCGGTTACATTGATTGCGCGCACATGTATCCTGTTGGCATCCACAGAAAAATACATAAAACCGTGTTCAGAAGACTGAAACTTAGCGTAATCAATGCCCTCGGTTACGTGAGTAAGCTCTGACCCTGCGCCTGAGATAAACTGGTGGGTATATCCTGCGGGCTTGAGGTGCTGCAATGAGTGATCATGCCCCGATAGGTAAACATCAACCTTATGTTTTTCAAAAATATTGGTGATGGCTTTTCTCATGGTTAGCGTATCATAATTGGTAATACGTGGGCCCACGGTATATGAAGGATGGTGACCCACCACAATTTTCCATTTTACGTCGGCACCCGCATTTGAAAGTGTTTGATCAATCCACCCCATTTGCTTATCTACATAATCCTTTTTTGCTTCAAAAAGAAAAGGATCGGTATCAATCATAACAAACAATACTTTGGCATCTTTTCCCAAATCAACTTCCTTAGTATAATAACGGGCTGGCATGTTCCACCTGCGGCTTATTTTGCTGTAACGCACCTGCGCATCAGGATCTGACCCGTAATCATGATTACCCAAAACCGGGTACCAGTCGCACTGTAAGGAATGAGCGGTATAAATGCTTTCGAAAGAATAATGAAACAGGGGATCGTTTTCGCTTATTACACCTAAAGGATAAAAGTTATCACCAACAGAAATTACAAAATCATTGGGATGCGTGGTGGCCCATTGGCCCATTTGCTTAGCCACTTCTGCCTGATCATACTCACCATTACGTCCCCAATCGCCAATTGCCAAAAAGTTTAAAGGGAAATCATTAGCCAAGGCCGCCCTTGGTGATACATCTTCACTGTTTAAGTGTGTAACCTTATTTTCGGCAATGCCACTTAGCGGATTTATTAACGATGCGCCTATAGCCGTTAAAGTAGTATTGATGACAAAATCTCTGCGTTTCATACCGGTAATTGATAATTAATGAAGATGAAAACCTGTAGCCCTTAGCCACGGGCAAATTATCAATAAAAAGATTTACAGGCAGATAAGGAATGTTTAAATAATTGTAAACAAATACTTTTGAAGGCGGCGTGTAATGAATTTTGTATAGCCTTTTTGAAAAGGTGCAGGGCGCGCAAATAAAGGCTGCAAACATTTCGCCTTAAAATGTATATTTTTAAACAATGACTTTTGAGTTCACCGTCCAGCCTTCCTTTAATTTTGTAAAAAGCTTTGGCGAAAAGTTTAATATCCCTGTTTATAAAAATAGTTTACAAATTCCGGCCAACCTGGGTGAGGGGCGAATTAAATGGGTAGATGTGGAACCCGATTTTAAATTTGTGCTGCATCATTATACCCTAAAACAGGATTTTTACTTAAAACGGATAGCACCTGATACAGAACCAAATGATTTAATTTCCATTGTGTTCAACAGCAACGAAATTCCGGCAGGTTTTACAGCGGACAGGGAAGATGCCATTCAGTTTTTAAAAAATAACGGGTCATCAATACAGATAGCTTCAACCGCCTTATCAACTGAAACTTTTTTTCCGGCTAACAGCGAGGTGTATTTTTGTGTAATCGGTATTAAACGCCAGGTATTGTCTGGCCTGCTTCGTATCGAAAATTTGAGTGGCCCTTTAGCAACTATTCTCAACGGGAACACCCTCTTTTTTTACCACGAAAAAATGAACCCCGAAGTGCAGCGGGTGCTGAAGCAGATTGCTGAAATTAATGATCAGAGTAAACTGAGCGATTTGTACTATAGTATAAAAACGCACGAAATGATTTATCTTTTGTTTGATAAGCTGCTGAGCAGGGCCGATGAAAAACAAAACCCCATTAATAAGGCTGATATTGATAAATTGTACGTTATCAGAACAGCATTGCTTGCAGACCTGAGTGTGCCTCCGCAGCTGGGTTCGCTGGCAAAAATGGGTGGGATGAGCGAAACCAAGATGAAGCAATTATTTAAACAAACCTTCGGCGATACGATTTACAACTATTATCAAAATGAAAGAATGCAGGAGGCTGGCTTTTTATTGAAGCATGCAGGCTATTCTGTATCAGAAGCGGGTTACCGGCTGGGCTTTTCAAACCTGAGCCATTTTTCAAGGCTTTTTGAAAAATTTTATGGTATTACGCCCAAAAAATACTCCCTCGCCGGATAGGACTATTTTGTAGTCCTTCAGCGTTATTTTAGCCTGCCGCACTGCTCTACATTTGTTCTGTCAAAACAAAACAACCTGACAGTAACAAAATGAAAACGATTTTAACAGCATACAGCAAAAAAGGGTTCAGCTTAAAGAACCACATGGTAATGGCGCCAATGACCAGAAGCCGGGCCATCGGTAATATTCCTAATGATTTGATGGCGACCTATTATGGGCAACGCTCGGGGGCGGGCCTTATCATCACTGAGGGCACCGCTCCGGCACCCGAAGGTTTAGGCTATCCACGCATTCCGGGTATTTATAATGAAGCGCAAATTAATGGCTGGAAAAAAGCAACCACCATTGTGCATCAGCATGGCAGCAAAATTTTTCTGCAATTGATGCATACCGGCCGCATAGGCCATGTAGATAATTTGCCCGAGGGAGCGATATTGGCAGGTGTTTCCAATATTAAAGCAGCCGGACAAATTTATACCGATACCGCAGGTATGCAGGATCATTCAGAACCTGTAGCTTTAACCACTGCAGGTATAAAAAACATTATTGAAGAATACGTTTCGGCATCAAAAAATGCAATAGAAGCAGGTTTTGACGGGGTGGAACTGCACGCTGCAAATGGCTATTTACTGGAGCAATTTTTGAACCCTAACATTAATAACCGTACAGATGAGTATGGCGGAAGCATAGAAAACCGGGCCAGAATAACTATTGAAATTGCAGAAAAAGTAGCTGCGGCTATTGGCAAAGAAAAAGTGGGTATCCGTTTTTCTCCCTTCTCAACCCTGGGCGATTTGCAGGCTTATAACGAAGACGAGGTACATGAAACATATGCTTATCTTTCAAAATTAATAAATGAGTTAGATATCCGGTATATTCATATCTCTGCCAACCCGGCTATCCCCCAAAAAACTTTTGATGCTATCCGCTCTGCATTTTCAAATAGTATTATTTTATGTAACGGGTTCACCGCCGAAACAGCCGAAGCGCAGTTGCAAAAGGGCTTTGCTGATCTGGTTGCCTTTGGAAGAAGTTTTTTAGCCACTCCTGATTTTGTAACCCGTATTGAAAAAGGGATGGAGTTAAATCAGTTGGATTTTACTACACTGTATACCCCGGGCGAAAAAGGATATATAGATTACCCAGCCTCACCCAGCCCTCTTGGGGAGAGAGGGCTTTAAGAAGAACGAAGTTTAGGTCTTCTTAGATGAATCAAACTAATGTTAAAAATACTTTTGATAATACCTGTTCAAATAACCACTCCAAAAAGGAGAATGTACTAAAAACGAGCGAAGCTTAAGTCCTCTCCCCCCGGAGAGGATTTAGGTGAGGCTATTAAAACTTTTTGTTATGATAGACAACATTATAACCGTAAATGAAAACCAGGGACAAAGTCTCTCCGTTGTAGGCGATGCTTACCGGATCATTATCTCAGGAAAACAAACTGAAGGCGCCTATGCCGTAATCGATATGCTTGTTCCACCGGGTGGCGGCCCCGGACCTCACTCGCATGCGGATATCAGTGAATTGTTTTATGTAGTAGATGGTGAGGTTGAATTTAAGACCGAAGCGGGTAAATACGCTGCAAAAAAAGGCTCTTTTGTAAATATTCCCAAGGGCGGAGAAGTGCATTGTTTTAAGAATACTGGCAATGAAGTGGCCCATTTATTATGTACCGTTATGCCTGCAGGGCTCGATGCATTTTTTGAAGAGATAGGCGTTCCGGTTAAAGCCGGCACTTTTTTACCACCGCCCATATTGAATGAAGATGATTTAGTTCGCTTGAAAGCTATTGCAGAAAAACACGGGCAAAAACTATATTCACCAGATTTTTTAGGTTGATAATAAAACCATGTCATTGCAGCTATCCTGCGATGACATGGTTTTGGTTTTTAACATTTATTTAAAAGAATATTGCCACTCTTAATTTAGCAGCGAATGGAGTGCCCGGAGTAAAACTCATCTGGTCAACCGGCGCTGATTCACCTTTTAGCTGACTTACTTCTTCGGCTTCAAACTCATTCCATTTGGTATTGAATAGGTTTTCGATGGTTAAACCAACCTCGTACCTTTTTTGGGTGTAATTGATTTTTAAATCGGTAACATAATAGCCATCGGCAGTTAAGGTGCCGGTATTATTGCCGGGACGGCTATGCAGATAACGATAACTTAAGCCGCCGTTTATACCGTTTTTAAATTTAAAGTCAAGTCCGCCAGTGCTGGTAAATGTTGGCGCAAGGGCAAGGTATCCCGTGTTTTTAGCACTATCGGCTAAGCGCGGATGGGCCAGGTTGACGTTCAGGTCGGCAAATAGCCAATCGGTTAACTGGTAACGTGCAGAAAAATCAACCCCGTAACGTTTGGTTTTGCCACCGGGTACAATGTTACCGTCGTCATCGTAAACAAACTCCTGTTGCAGGTATAAATACCACAAGGCGGTATTGATGTATAAATGGGGGATAGGTTTCCAGTTTAGTCCCAGGTCGGCGCCGTAAGCTGCCGGTATGGTTTCAAAATTATTGTTCCCTATCACGGTAATGGCATTGTTTGAATGGAAGCCTTTACCCGTTTTTAAATAGAACTGTACCTGATCATTAGCCGTGTATTGAATATTAATTTTAGGACTTATCACTGCATCATTTTTGGTAGTATCGTGATAATTGAAATTAAAATAATCAAGCCTTGCGCCGGCATTAAACAACCATTTGCCGCTTTGCAATGTTTCGTCGAGATACAGGCTGGTATTGTTTTGATTGATATTGCCTTGTTCTATGTAATCAATTAATTGATACTGCTCGGTAACATCGCTGCGTTCGGTTCCATAGGTTCGATCAAAACGAGTGCCCAAACCTACTGTAGAAGTTAGTATGGCATTACCCACATAATTACGTTTGCTTAGTTTGCCATTATACCCAAACATATCCCTGTCCTGGTTTTGCTGTTGTTCGCCACCCAGGCTATCCTCGGCAAAAAACGAAGTATTTACATGCAGCATGAAGTTATAATGAGTGTAGTAAACCTCATTTTCCATGGTCAGGTTATTGCCTAAATCAGTGTTCAATTTGGCTATAAAATTAAAGCGACTTGTTTTGCCTCCTTGTGCGCTGTCAATTGTTCCGAACCGGTTAATGGGATTACTGTATTCAGGAATAGTTATAGCGTTCCCATTAGCATCAATAGCCGTTGTGTTGGCAGCAACCGCCCGTTCCGGAATTTCGCCCGATGCCCTCCACGTTGTTGTAAATGCCGATGCGCTGAATGTGAGTTTGTTTTTTTCGTTAAGCTGTTTGGTATACTTGCTGAAGGCATTAAAACGCTTGTAATGTTCGGCAAAAGTAAATGGGCCATTGGTGTAATTATACTCGCCGGCTATGTACCAGTTTTCGCCACGTTTTTTGGCAGCAGAATCTAACAGGTTAAGCATGGCCATACCGCGAAAAGTATTAAACCGGCCATACTCCAAACTTACAACGTTTTTGTCAAGCGCATCTTTCGTAGTAAAATTCAGATAACCGGCAGTGGTGAAATCTCCCTTTTCGGTATAATAGGGTCCTTTGCCATAGTCGAACGTTGCAACCGTTTCCGGGATTAAAAAATGAAGGTCGGCATAACCTTGTCCGTGAATGTGCGATACCATATTTACCGGCATATCATCAACAGAAACATTAATGTCGGTACCATGGTCGGCATCAAAACCTCTTACAAAAATCTGCTCGGCCTTGCCGCCACCCATGTGCTGGGCAATAAACAGCCCCGGCACTAAACGCATCAAATCCTGCGAAGAATTTACCGGCCGAAGGTTCAAATCCAAACTGCTCAGCATGTGAAATGAATTATTATTCAGGCTGGGCGATATCTGCACTTCCTTCAAATCTATCGCTCCGCGCCTCAATACCACAACAAATCTTTTATCAGTTTTTGTTGCTTTGATGGTTTGCGTAGTGTAGCCTATATAAGAAACATACAAGGTTGCGGTATCCGTTGGCAATGATAATTGAAAGTTGCCAAACTTATCAGTGCATGTTATTTTATTTGCTGCTACGGTACAAACGCCTGCATATTCAACAGGTTCGCCGGTTAATTCGTCAATTACTTTTCCTTTGTATATTTTTTGCGCGTAGCCAAAGCTTATGCCGCTAATAAGCAGCAAAGCCGTGTACGCTATCTTTTTAAAAAGATGCATAAATTATGTGTTTAAAACGATGTTGTTATTTACAACAGCCGTGTTTGTAATAAAATAGAAGAATTATAAGGTGTTCTGCCTTTGTTGGTGTTGTCACCAACAAACCGCGGGGCTTATACTACATACAAGCTTTACGTTACCTGTTGGTGACAACACCAACAGGGGCGCAGGCTCAGTGTTATTAAGGAAATTGCTTTTCCAATGCCTGAGGTTATCTTCTTTGCGCGAAGCGGAGAGAAGGTCGACCAGCGTAGCGTCGTCGGGATGAGTCTACACGCTAATGCATTTGCGCTAATGCATTTGCGTTAATGCTGCTCGCAGAGTTGACTCACCCGAACGTTGCTTCGCTCGTTCACCCTCTCTTTTGCAAGCAAAAAAGAGGGTTGGGAAAAAAATATTCTTAAAATAACAACATTGTCTTTATAGCGATGGGTTTAAAACCCATCGCTATGAAAAAAGCCATACAATATCCTCTCGGGATATCGTTACACCAACAAATAAATAAGACTATTACCCCAACTGTGGAGGCATAAAAATGGGAAGGTCAACATTAGGCAGCGCAATGCGATGAGTGGGCACCTGCATTACCTGCAGCACTTGCGAATAGAACTTAACATCGGGCTTTTGAGCAAATAAAGCCTCCTGGAAAAGATTTTTTTGCGACTGGCGCTCATCATTTTTCTCTTTTTCCTGGGCTTGCTTTATTTTTTTCATGAAATAGCATTTGCCATTGCAATGAAGCCACGGTTTGTTCCGGTTTTCGCAAAGCTTTGTGGCAATATAATTCCTGTTTAACTCAAAGCCTGCATAAATAAACAAGCGTGAAAAGTTAACAGAAATTAATGCAACAATAAGTAAGTAAGCAATAAAACGGCGTACCATATGCCGCAAAGGTAAAATTAAGCGCTAAAACTAAAATGGAATAAAATAAAAAAACGGCTATTTGTATTTGCTCTAAATAATTGCGGGTTAGCAGTTTTGTAATGGTTCGTTTGGCAATGTGCCATCGGGATTTATTTTTTGATGGATTTTTTTTAGTACGAGATCCAGATTTTGTTCAATTTCTTTGCCGCTTAGCGTGTTGCTGAAGTTAACCTTATGCCATGCAGCAAAAATGGTTTTAAGCGAGTTGTTCAGCTCCCGATTTTCCAGTAAAAGCAGGTTCAGCTCCGCTAATTCATCATCGGTAGCTTCGCCGGCTATTTTTTTAGCGGCGAGGTTAATAATATAGGCAGCAACTTCCATAGGCATTAAGGTACACCGGACGTTTAGTATACATTAGATGCACTTTTGAAACAATAAGTTGCAGATTATGTGAATTTTATTGAAATTATTTTAACAGGAGGACTTGTCTGCTTACACCTACAGGTCCTCTTGTTAATTTAAATTCGGATATATTTTACTTATCAGCACGTTTTAAAGTGGAATGGAAATTCATTCCCTGGTAATCTAAATCCATACTAACTGAATCGCCATAATATTTGCCTTTGTGCGGAATTGTAACACCATCCGGATTGGTAACGCTGAACTTAAAATCGTTTCCGTTTATTTTACCGCTGTCAATCGGAATTTCAACTCCCTGCGAAAGCGCAGTACCGGTTAGCTTACTGCCATCAACCTTAAAAATATAGGTTAATTCAACATCGTTACCATCGGGGGTTCTTATAGTGCCACTCCATTTTCCGGCAAGCCCTTCAATGGCCGCAAAACATATCATCAGGCAAAAAAACAAAGCCGCTGTTGTTAAAAAAGTCTTTTTCATATGCATTCGATTTTATGTTGTTATGATGCCTCTTTTTGATCCAACGTTACAGCTATATCGCAATTAATGAATTTTTTTAATAAAAAAGCCCTACCGGTGTGGTAAGGCCCAAGCTTTTTAAAGCGGAAATTGTTTACTGTGCACGTTTCAATGTTGAATGCATTTTCATGCCTTGATAATCAATATCAAGCCCAATGGTATCGGCACCTGCATAGTATTTGCCGCTATGCTTAATGTCAACCCCGTTAGAAGAAACAGTAAAGGTAAAATCTGTACCGTTGGTTTTTCCGTCGGTAATGGCCACCTCGCCTTGTGGCGATGTCGCTGTACCGGTTATTTTGCCGCTATCAGCCTTAAGTGTGTAGGTAAGCGGAAACTCATTGCCATCGGGCGTTTTAACCGAGCCCGTCCATTTCCCCGACAGGTCTGCTATTATTGCGAAGCAAACCACAAAGCAACAAAGTAGTGCAGTTGTTGTAAAAAAGGTTTTTTTCATGATGTAAAGTTTTTTAGTGTACCTATAAGATCAATTATAAGTTTAAGTGTTACAACCAGTTGGAGTAAAATCTAAAAAAAATGCCCTGCAAATTTTGCAGGGCATCAGTAGTCTTTTTTTAAGAGGAAAGATTATTTGTCTGCTCTTTTTATAGTGAAATGTGTTTTTTGACCACCGAAATCAATATCCATACCGCATGAGTCAGTATAAAATTTACCGGTGTGCGGATATTCGGTACCGCTAACATTCACGCTAAACGAAAAATCGTTACCGTTAATTTTACCATTGTCAATAGGTACAGATCCTTGCGGCGAATCTGCTGTTCCGGTAAGGGTATTGCCATCAACTTTAAAATTGTAGGCAACGCTAATTTGTTGTCCGTCGGGGGTAGTAATAATACCAGTCCATTTTCCGGTTAAATCTGCTACAATGGCTACGAAAAGCACAAAGCAGCATAATAAGGCAGTAGTAGTTAAAAATTTCTTTTTCATTTTTTTAGTTTTTTATAAGATGCTGGTTTAGCAGCAATGGTTACGTTAAATCTAAACAAGTTATTCAGATATTAAAAATTCACGGTATCAAAAAAGTGTAAAAAACAACCCCGGTATGCCGTAACCAGGAAAGCAGCCTATATTATACG
>Ga0207037_10213_pt1 | contig 19279 bp, 19 predicted proteins | sample Alteio_BWMinCont_75_FD_153268 | JGI IMG/M metagenome (GOLD analysis project Ga0207037, IMG submission 153268) | Enriched cells from forest soil in Barre Woods Harvard Forest LTER site, Petersham, Massachusetts, United States -... | ecosystem: Environmental > Terrestrial > Soil > Temperate forest >... | reverse complement strand
AATAAAAACATTTTTATCTTCGCTATGGGACATCATCCGCACCCTATCCCCAAGAATCGCTCCTCCAGAAAAGGGCGAAGACGGATCAACAGCAAGGATCGCTACCCTCAAATTTTGCCGCCGATAAACCCTGACCAAACAGTTTATAAGGGAACTTTTCCCCGCGCCAGGAGGACCCGTGATTCCAAGGCGTACCGTTTGCGCTCGGACCTTAAGTTTTGCAAGAAAAGGGGCCGCTTTGCGGAGATCTTTTTCAACCATAGTAAGCAAACGGGAAAGGGCCACCTGGTCTGACTTTTCAGCCAACTTCAATAAGTTCTCAGGTTTTAGCCCCATTTCGTCTCTCGCCATACGTCTTTCGATTAAGTCATAAGTTATTGAATTTGTAACGATTTTTTACGTATGAGTTTTTTAACTGTCAGTTTTTTAGTCATTTATGCCTTCGTTAAATTTCAAAGACATAAGAAAATTCATCTTTAATTTCAGATCTTTAAGAAGGGCCAAGCCGTGGCACTGTCCGTGAACTAGTCAGAGCTGAGAAAGGAGCCTGGAGTGAAAAGGCTTGTGGTCATCATAATTGGAGCCGTTATCGCGGGCAAAATATTTGCCGGTGCTGTGGTGCGCTTTGCCGAAAAATCCGATTTGACCTCTAAGACTCTCGTTCATAGGCTTCTTTTAGATAGAGTAAATTCTGACGATCAGATGAACGTTTCAAATATTCCAAATAACTTAGCCATCTCAAAAGTAAAACCTCGTTCCTTTTATAAACACCAAAATTTCCCTCTTATTGTGAACACAAAACCTGTCGCCGTTGTTGCCAAGGCCGTTGGAAAAACAGAGGAGAAGGCTATCGAAGACAAAGCAAAAGAGGATAAGAAAAAAGAAGAGGACGAACGTCGAAAAAAACGTAGAAAAACTCTTGAAGAAAAAACCAACGCCGTAGCGGACAAAGCTAAAGTAGCACCCGCTCCGCTCTATGTCCCGCCCCCAGTCGATAACACACTTCCCATTTGGACAACTTATCAGGCGCCCATCCCTCTGGCGAGCCCTCAACAAAATCCTGCGAACCCACTTGTTACCGCCGCTCTGACTCCTAAGACCTCAGTTGGAGTTACGGCGCTGTCAAATTCCAATATGGCTTCATGGACGAGTCTTTTGGTGAGCAACCCAACGGCATCATTGATGTCGGCTTTTGAGAGCTTATATAAGACCAAGCATATCACGGAACCAGAGTACTATTCTGTCTTAACAGCCATGGAAGCGAGCTCCAATTCTGAAGCTAGAAATTTTAGCGTTCAAGCTGCGGCTATCTATCAAAATATATTTTCGTTTAAAATTTTAGCCGATGAAAGTGTCTCAGAAAATAACTCTCAAATTAAAGCTCAAGCTCAGTCAGCAGTGAAAGCTTACGCTGTGGCTGCAGATGCCTCCATCCTACAACAAGCCCTCGCTTCAGGTGACCCCAGTGAAATTTTAGAAGCGAAATCCCTCGGGGCTACATCGGTTCCAGCAGTTGCGGCAAATACATTTACAGCCGGGGCCCGAAACTAGTACTTCGGCAAGTAAGTTTTTTCTGATGATTGCGCCGTGGATTTTGTCAAGACCGAGGCATGAGGAGGAAAAGCTAGCCAAAGCGCTAACTTGACGACGAACAACGAAGGTCTTGGCAAAAAGACCAAGCAAGCATCGGGAAAAACTTATTTGACGGAGTACTAAGGCTTAAATAAATTTTCTTCTTTTTGTTCTGCTTCCTCAATCATTTGATAGAGTGAGACGCACTTGTAACCTTCTGCCGCTAACCGAGGAAGAACCAGTTGAATGGCCTCCACAGTTTGAGGATGAATATCATGGAATAAAATAACTCCATGATGACCGTAAGTCGCAAGTTGAGAGAAAACTCTTTTTTCAATACTTGCGGGATTGTGATCTTGCCAATCTAGAGAATCCACATTCCACATAATGTGGAAAAAATCGTCGATCTTGGTAACGGTTTTGCCGTTTTCAACCATTTTGAACTCACCTACTTGAGTATTTAAAATTATATCCATAGTGCGTTCGGACCGAGCCCCATAAGGTGATCTGAAAAATTCTGGAGCATAAACTTTTTCGGGAACGGAGAAGAATTGTGCAAAGAAAGTCTGAAAATAAATGTTGAAATTATCTTTCCCGCCAAGAACCAAATCAATCTCAGCCTGGGTGTCGTTGATTTGCTTTTCAACTTTCTCATTGTCTAGAGTCGTAAGGTTGGGATGATCCCAGGAATGATCGCCGATAACGTACCCTTCCGCGGCTAAACCTTGGGTGAGCTTGGGATTATTTTTTATATTTTCACCTAGTTCAAAAAATGCCGCAGGAATTTTTGCGTTTTTAACAATATCGTGAATTAAAGGCGTGAGTTTAGGATGTGGTCCATCGTCAAACGTAATAACCACCTCATGATCGTTTAGCGTCGATCCATTGAATTCATTGGGATAGGGAAGTTTTCCAACAACTTCTTCAAGCTCCCCTTCACCAGTTACCTTTGGAGTTAGTTCCTTTGCGATGTCGACACGCCAAGTGGCAACACGAGCCGCAACCTGTGCTGGTGTGGCTTCGGGTCGATCAAAGGCTTCCCACTCTTCTCTCAAGACGGCTAATTTCCCAAGAGTTAACTCTAGTTCAGCAGGTTTCCCCGTGGCGGCATATTCATCGGCCAGTTGGGTAAGGGCCGCAATGGTGGCCGCACTTTCATCGGGTAATCCCGCAAAAGCCAGGGAAGAAATAATCCCGCTCAGGGCCAAAAGTAGACTGGTATTGAGTAATATTTTTCCCACTTCCCCTCCTTCTCCAGATTTGTCTACAACAAAAGCAATTTACAAGCCATCATTAAGAATTAAAATCTTTCAAAGGGCGGTAGAATTTAGCAATATAAGATCCACATTATGAGATTCATCGGTCTTTCCCTTTTAGGGACTTTATTGCTACTTTTCTCTTCCCTAAGCTTTGGCGCCTTGACCATCCCGACCGGATTAAATGACAATGACCAACTTACAATTTTGCAAACTATTGGTTTTGCAACGTCCTTTAGACCTATCGACCCTCCTTATCCCTTGGGTCTATACAGTGGGGTCGAAATTGGTATTTCCATAGAAGAAATTCCGACTGGGGATTTAGGTTATCTTGGAACCGGCGCTTCCGTTGAAAAGTCACTGGTCTATCCAAAATTTTCTATAGGAAAAGGCCTCTTTGAAAGCTTAGATTTGTTTTTTAGTTTTGCCCCCTACACCCAAGGAATTTCTTTGGGAGTTTATTCAGGAGCACTTCGCTGGGCTTTTTATCAGGCGACCTTTGTTCCCGCAACCTTTAGCCTATTGATCTCCGGCTCGAGTACAAATTTGGACAATATCTTCTTTGCTCAAACTGAAGAGGCCGATATTATTACGGGTGTAAATGCTGATCCCTTTTCTTTTTATATCGGCGCAGGAACCCTTTACGGCCAAGGCCAGTATGATCAAACTATAACTATAGAAAGTGCAGCAACAAACCAAGTCGCCCGCGCTTTCCATACACTCTTGGGCGCAACACTCACCGTGAACCAAATTTTTGCCGCCGTAGAATTAGATAACTACGCTACAACAACGTTTTCATTTAAGTTGGGTTGGCGGCTTTAGTACTCCGTCAAATAAGTTTTTCCCCATGCTTGCTTGGTCTTTTTGCCAAGGTCTTCGTTGTTCGTCGTCAAGGTAGCGCACGGCTAGCTTTTCCTCCTCACGCCTCGACCTCGACAAAAATCTGCTGCGCAATCATGAGAAAAAACTTACTTGCCGAAGTACTAGAGATCTTGGATTTTCTTGACTATGTCGGAAGTCGAATGACCAGGCACAAAAGGAAGACTTAAAACTTTTCCACCCCAAGACTCTACTTCGGTCTTACCCACAATTTTATGAGTATCCCAATCGCCGCCTTTAACTAAAATATTCGGTTTCACTAACATAATAAGCTCTAAGGGTGTCGATTCAGAAAAAATACTTACGGCATCGACACTCTTAAGACCCGCTAAAATCTCAGCCCGATCTTTTTCATTTTGCACAGGGCGATCGGGTCCTTTAAGCGTTCTTACACTCGAGTCGGAATTGATTCCAACAAATAGAAACTGGCCTAAGACTTTTGCTTCAGCTAAATATCTCACGTGCCCTAGATGTAAAATATCAAAGCATCCATTTGTAAAAACAATTTTTCTGTCTTTAGAGCGAAGCTCTTCACAAAACGAAGCGACTTCTCCTCTGACAAGATTAATCATTTCTTTTCTGAATAAAGAGAAACGCCGGAAAGGATGCCTGCCAAGTCTTGATTTAAAATTGTACTAAGAATGGGAAGCACGATGAAACCCGTAAGTGCAATGGCAAAAGAGCGCCAAGCTACTTGAACGGGATAAAAAACTTTTTGTTGGGCCGCGGGTGTTCCAAGACGATATTCAAAAACCGACTCCCCGAGGGTCTTTCCAAAAAATGTGCGACAAGTGACCGTATAAATTTCGTAAACAGAAACGAGAAGGATCAGAGCTCCAAATTGCGCTGTCCCTTCGGTTTGAAGCATCTCAATAAGCTGACCGAAATCAATTCTTGTGATGGCAAATATCACCGCTGAAAAAATAAGCGCCAATCCAAGAACCATTGTGGAATCAAAAATTGCAGCAGGCCAACCGGTGGCAACAGGTTCTAAATTAACAACGACAGGTTTTTGAACTTTTTCAAAAATGTCTTGAGACTTTAAAGCTGGGTTCCACAAAGGTTGACCCATTTTCTGAGTTACCTTTCGAATTGGGGTTTGATTCTGATTTTGTGCAGGTCTTTGATTGAAGGTTACCTCGTGTTTTTCGGGATTTTCTTTGAGATCTATTACCTTCTTATGAAAACCAAGACCGTCGGTCAGAGGTTTAAACTCAAAATCGTCTCCAAAGTTATTTGCCATGGTGCCCTCTAGCGCATGAGATTAAAATGGTACTCTATGACGGAGAGTATGGCGATGCAAGCCGTTTCAACGCGCAGAACCAAAGCTCCAAGAGTAACGGGTTTAAGACCATTGTCTTTAAAACCCTCTAGTTCCAGTGGACTAAATCCCCCTTCAGCACCGATAAAGACCGTGAGCTCTCCAGGAGTCGAAGAAAATGAGCTTAAAGCAGATTTAATATCTACGGCACTTTCACCTTCGTATAAGAAAAGAGAGTTGCCGTTTTTTCTCTTTGAAATTATAGACTCAAGCCTTGCTGCCTCGCCAAACTCCATAGGCCAAACTCTTCCCGATTGTTTGCAGGCCTCATCTGAAATTTTTTGCCAGCGGGGAATTTTCTCCGTGATCTCTTTTGATAAAGTTTTTAAAAAACTTCTCTCGCTGACCACGGGAGTGATTTTCGCACAACCAAGCTCTACGGCCTTTTGAATAATCAAATCCATCTTTTGAAATCGCGGAAGACATAAAACTATTTCAATATGAGGAGGCGGCGGCGGTGGAAGGGTTTTTCTTTCTAGTATTTCAAGTGTGGCAGATTTCTTATCCATCTTAGAAATTTTAGCCTTAGCCACCCGACCCGCACCATCGAGGAGTTCAACAAACTCTCCCACTTCAAGACGACTTACGTTTCGAAGATGGTGAAACTCTTCGTCGGTGAGTTGGACTTCATTTTGGTCTAAAGATTCTGGCTCTGTAAAAAAACGTCTCATCTTGTAAGGATACTATTTTGAAATAAGAAGAGATGTCCACTCTTCATCGTTGAGGCGGGCTATAACAACGCCTTTATGCCCTTCTAAAAAACTTTTCTCAAAGGCTAAGGCCCCCGCGGATAAAATGCCCGAAAGAATGATGTGACCTCCAGCTTTGGTTTTCTTCCATAAAGATTCTTTAATTTCAATTAAGACACCGTCAATGATATTAGCAATAACAAGATCATATCGCCCTGGAATTTCTGTGATTTGCTTTGGAGTCACCTTGCAACCTTTGGTTTTATTCAATTTAAATATTTTTTTGCACTCTCGCCAACTTTCGGGGTCGTTGTCCATAGCTAAAATAGATTTAGCACCATAAATTTCAGAGATCGCAGAAAGAATTCCACTTCCCGCCCCAACATCCAAAACCGTTGAACCTTTAAGCACACTCATCTTAGAAAGTTTTTGAATCATCTCCATGGCAAACTTAGTCGTAGCATGGGTTCCCGTACCAAAAGCCATTCCAGGTTCAATAATAAGTGATGTTTTTTTCTCTGCCGGTTTTAGTTTCTTAGTTTGCCAGGCGGGAACAACTTTAATTCCGGCAACTTTGAAAATTTTGAAATGTTTCTTCCACTCTGTGAGCCAGTCTTTGGAATTCTGAACTTGCCACTGAATTTTTGTTTGGGGGCTGTGTTCGCCCAACCAAACTAGGATGGGGCCTTCGACCTCTTCCCTTTTTCCAGGATCAAAATAAGCACTCACATTAATAATTCGCTTTTGCTTTATAAGAGGTTCGTATTTTAAATTTTCTTGGGTGAAATCTAATTTCTCTTGAGTCCCCCAACACCCATGGCGAAAGAGCCACGACGACAAAGCCGGCTCAATGGAGCGCGGCAGTCTATCGAAGACGACTTCTAAATATTGTGTTGGAGGGCGTGTCACTTTTTAACTATTATTCCTGCTGGCAATTTTTCGCGTTGCTTTTTTGGTTACTGATTTATCAGCGACCAATTCAACCCGATCTCCCATCATTATACTATTAAATTCTACAACGGGGATTTGCTTAGAAGGGGTCAGGCTTTCCATCCGCGCGACACTCATCGTTTTTCCGGCCTGAATAACTTTCATGTGCGCAACGGGCACTAAAAGATCATCATGTAAAGTGTTGCGGTAGTAATCAACCACACCTTGACGCCTATAAACTGCTAAGATGGAGCCGGCTTTTGCGCCTTGGTCGGCACCAAGATTGACGTAAAAATCTCGATAAACTTTTTGGTAGCTGTTAAGAGGAATCGTTTTCTTAATATCAAAGACACTGTAAACAGGATCTGCGGCGAAAACGGCCTTCGGCATAATGCTTACGCCGATAACGATAAATAAACTTAAACGTAAAACTTGAGACAGCATGAGTAACCCTCTTTTCAGTAGAGTGAAATCATGTTGACCCTTCCTGGAGATGAAAATCAGCCGTCCTGGCTCAATAATATATTCGGAAAAAGTGTCGAAATTATTAACCGGACTTTGGTGTAGATTCTTAGTGAAATTAGGGTGACCCTATCGCCCTCAACCATTTGAATGCATAGGTAAAATAGTCCTAAACTTTAGTCTTGAAAGGTCCGATACAATGTATAGTGGCCTATCGAGCCAAACACGCGATCGGAGTACTGTATATTTAATTTGCGATCTTTACGTGCATTTACTTTTGCTCTTATCGTTTCTTCAACGGGATGTCTCAATACATCGCAAACAAGCAGCCCATTTCCGTCGACAACAAGCCCTAGTTCGAGTCCTTTAACATTTCCTCGTTTGGTGGGAATGCAAATCGGTACCCCTCCATCGGTTTTTCCCCAATCTTACCTTAACGCCACAGCACAAATGGATATTGTTATCATGGGATTTTACGAGGGATGGACCGATAGCAATGGAGTTGTTAATAATTTTTCTGGGTTTACAAAACAGTTGAAGGCCCTTAATCCAAATATTCAGATTGGCCAATACACAATCTTGCAAGAAGCCTATCAAGTACCCAACTATAACGTAAATATCACCACTGAGTTAACGAATCAAAATTGGTGGCTAAAAGATGCCTCAGGAGCTGGAGTGCAAGATACGGTTGGATCTAATACTTGGGTTGTTGATATCACCAACTGGACAACTCCAGACGCCAATGGAAATCGATATCCTCAGTGGTACGCAAATTATGAATACAATCTCTATTTTCAGAACACCCCCAATTTTACTATTTGGTATGCGGACAATACTTTTTCTCAGCCATGGACTGCGACGTCAGGAGACTGGATGCTAAATGGTGCTACTCAAAGTAATACTGACCCAACCATTATGAACGCGTACCAACAAGGACATGTCGCAGAATGGAAAAAGATTCGAAGTCTGAGTTCCAATTTAATCATGGCTAATCCAGGCATGAATTTATCTACGCCAAATTATCAAGGTCAACTTGATGCTTCATTTATGGAGGCCATCACGGGATTAAGTTGGTCCGTTGACTATGGTCAATCTGGCGGGTGGGCTCTCGCGATGAACTATTACCAAACTACTCTGAGCAACTTGCGCAACCCCTCTCAATGGTTCGCTGTATATGCCGCTAATTACGATTCTAACACCCTCACACAGATGGGCACCGCTACCTATTATAGTTTTTTTCGTTATGCTTACGCTTCAAGTCTTATGCAAAACGGATGTTTTGCTTTTTCTGGCACCACCTATCAAAGTCCGCCCATATTTGATGAATATTCCCTTAAGCTGGGTCAAGCAACATCCACGGCGCAAGCTTGGATCAATGGCGCTTGGACGGGCAATTCCAATTGGGCAAGCAGTGGAGTCTGGAGTCGGCAGTTTACCAATGGAATGGCCATGGTGAACTCGACAACTGCGCCCGTCACAGTAAATGTTGGTTCAGGATACTGGCATCTGAATGGGACACAAGATCTAATAACTAACAATGGGGCAAGTATCGCCGAGTCGATCACAATTCCTGCCAGAGACGGTATCATCTTGAAAAATTCAGCGCCATAGTTGTAAAATAGCAATCAATGCGCGAGGCAGGCTCTTAGTCCAGGGGGGTTAAGAAGATTGAAGGGTCTGCCGTTAAATATAAATTGGGGGTATTTGTATTTTCAATACAAAGGAATTGACTTTGATCGCAACCACCAGAAAAATTTTATCGCTACTAGCAATCCTTGGTTTATCTAACATAGGTTGTGGCCGATTTTGGGGTGGTGTCACCTGGTATACTCGATCCGTGCAACCTCAATACATTTATGTCGCGGATAACGGCAACAATCGTATCGAAAAATTTGATTTATCAGGAAATTATCTTTCACAGTTTGGCACAACTGGCGCTGGAAATGGGCAATTTAATAGTCCTGATGGGATTGCTTTCGATTCAAGTGGCAATATCTATGTCGTAGATAACGGAGATAATCGGGTTGAAAAGTTTGATTTCATGGGAAATTATCTTTCACAATTTGGCTCCTTTGGCGCTGGAAATGGGCAGTTCAATGCTCCTGAGGGGATTACTTTAGATCCAAGCGGCAATATTTATGTTGTCGATTACTTCAACAACCGGGTTCAGATATTTAATTCAGCGGGGGGTTATCTTTCACAGTTTGGCGGCGCAGGCGCTGGAAATGGACAATTTAACCACCCCGTTGATGTCAAATTAGACTCAAGCGGTAATATTTATGTCACGGATGAAACGAATGATCGTGTCCAAATATTTAATTCAGCAGGTGCCTATCTTTCACAATTCGGCTCCATTGGCGTTGGAAATGGGCAGTTTAGTGGGCCTTTTGGTCTCACCTTAGATTCAAGTGGCAATATTTATGTGGTGGATGGGGGCAACAATCGCGTTGAAATATTTAATTCAGCGGGGACCTATCTTTCGCAATTTGCCGCCCCTGGCGCTGGAGTCGCATTAGATTTAACTGGCAATATTTATATCATAGAGTTCGGCGCCAACCGTGTGCAAAAGTTTAATTCCGCTGGAGCTTTTATTTCGCAATTCGGCACTGTCGGCGCTGGAAATGGGCAGTTCAATGGTCCAACTTTTATAACCATTCATTAACTTGTTTGATCTGAAAGAGCGTAGGCTAGGAAGACACTTTCGAAACTTGAAAAAATCTGCGATGGGGCTTTTTAATACTTCCTCCTCCACCAAATACGAATGTTCCGTCAAGGTATCCTTCTCTACAAACGACGATTGGTTGTATGAAATCTTTGATCATCTGAACAACTTCTGGTTCCAGCGTGGAAATTTGACCTTGAACAGAAGCTATTTCCGTTTCTGTGATAAATTTAGGCATTAACTTGCCTGACTCTCTCGAACATTCTTGTGCAATTGCCAAGAGGCTATCTGAGTCTTGCGATTCAGTGAGGGCTAAGTGTAGAATCCGAGCAGCCAGTTCAAGGCCCACAACTCCACCTAACTGGTTCTCCACAATATTTTTGGCACAAGTTATTGTCTGGCCAAGAAATTGAGACTGAACGTCTGGGGCTGCCTTAACAACAGTACCTGAACCAATCACAGCCAATAAAATAGTAGCGCAAATTAAAAATTTCATAAAAAAGATCCTCATATCCAAGTCAATTTTTAACACATGGGTTAGCAAATGTAGGCACAGCCAACACACCTTGCCATTGATGAGACGGAAAAAATTAATTCGCCGTCTCGAAAACGACTCTCTTTAATTCACCGGCAAACAAACGTCAGCCGGCGCGGCTGTTAAGCTCGTCAAATATTTTATAAAAGTATCTGTCGAGTAATCCTCGACAACAGGCGCTTTGGCTTTTGCGAGGATACCACCCGCCGATCCACCGTTATGTGCAGAACCATCTGCTGTTGCAAGATCGTCGCAGGCCATTTGAAGGACATTATAAGACGGACCAGTTACAAGACCATAATAGTGAAACAATCCACCATTGTAATAACAGTGAGCCTGGCATTGATACAGGATTTTAAGGTTGGAGGATACCTGGTTTTGTTTATCCTTTACACCAACGCAGGGAAGAATCTCATGTAAAATAGTCTGATAGACATCGTTTGTTGTTCTCTGAAGTTTCTTTTCCCAAGCAAGTCTGTAAAGGTCGATATGCTTGATTGCTGGACAAAAATTTCTAGCATCTACGCCTTCACAAAATGGTCATTTCATTCTAAAAAACATGCTCTCATGGCTGCCGTCGGAGAAAGAATTCTTCCCGACGATGGCACGAAAAGATGGAGTTTCGGATCGCTCTATGTACCGTTGCGGTGATCTAATAAAACAATCAATGCTCACCACGAACACCATTGCTTAATCCTGTGCCCGTAGGGTTAAAAGTAGTGTCCAAACTCCCGTCAGTATTAAGACGGGCAATATAGAATTCCGGAGTGGTGTTGTAACTGGTAAAAAAACCGCTCACAATAATTTTACCCGATGAATCAAGAGCCACTGCGTAGACGTCGCCGTTTAATCCCGTACCTGTAGGGTTAAAAGTGGTATCTAAACTCCCATCAGTGTTAAGACGGGCAACATAGAATTCAGGGGTGATGTTGTAACTCGTGAAATGACCACCAACAATAATTTTACCCGATGAATCGATAGCCAAAGCATTGACCCAGGAGTTTAATCCTACTCCCGCAGTGGGATTAAAAGTGGCATCTAAACTCCCGTCAGTATTAAGTCGGGCCACGCCGGGCTCAGGCGTGCCGTTATAACTAATGAAATCTCCGACCACAACAATTTTACCCGACGAGTCAATGGTCAATGCGTAAACGTCGTTAGCTAATCCTCCGCCAACCGGGTTAAACGTGGCATCTAAACTCCCGTCAGTGTTAAGCCTGGCAATATAAATCTCAGACGTGACATTATAATCAGTGAAGTCCCCTCCCACAATAATTTTACCCGAAGAATCAATAGCTACTGCATTGACCCAGGAGTTTAATGCTGCTCCAGGGTTAAAAGTGACATCTAAACTCCCGTCAGTGTTAAGCCTGGCAACACTATGCTCAGGAGTACCGTTATAATTTACGAAAGTCCCGGCCACGATAACTTTTCCTGAGGAATCAATGACCAACGCTTTGACCAGAGAACTTAATCCTGCACCCGTGGAACCAAAGGTGGCATCCAAACTGCCGTCGGTATTAAGCCTGGCAATAGAGGGCTCAGAAGTAACATTATATGTCGTGAAATCTCCACCAACAATAATTTTACCCGATGAATCGATCGCTAGGGCTCTCACCCGAGCATTTAATCCTGTTCCAACCGGGTTAAAGCTAGCATCTAAACTGCCATCGGTATTGAGTCTGGCAACACTATACTCAGGAGCGCTATTATAACTCGTGAGATCACCCCCTACAATTATCCTTGTTATCTTAGTTGGGGGATAATACCAGGTGATTCCACCCCAGATGCGGCCGCACCCATTACAAAAGAATGAGAGAATTGCGAAAGACGAAAGACGAAAGACGAAAGACGAAAGACGAAAGACGAAAGAGTTTAATTTTCTTCCGAAAAAACACAAGTAAACTTTTTTGAATCCCGATCTTTTCTGCATTCATAGTGCCACATAGTTATCGCGAAAATTAGACAAAACCTTGAACCCAACCTAAGTCCCTAGATTTTGGTCCGAAACTGGGACATTTATGACCTTGATTTATGTCTACAATTAGAGAGTGGACTTTGAATGGGACCAAAATAGGTTAGCTTTGAAGAAGCTGAAACCGTGTTTAGAGACGAAAAGGCTTTGATGCTACTGGACCCAGATCACTCTGAAAAAGAAGAGCGTTATTTGATGTTGGGCCTAAGTGAAAAATTTCGGATGTTAGTGGTCCACTTTTGTGAAAGAAATGAGGGCAATACAATTAGAATTTTTTCGGCGAGAAAAGCGAATAAGAAAGAAAGGAACGATTACGAGGTGAGATTATGAGAAAACATTACGATTTTTCTAAGGCCGAAGGTAATCCCTATGCAAAGCAGCTCAAGAGGAATATCCACATTCGAGTTGATGAAGACGTTATTAAGTATTTTCAACACCTGGCGGAGAAAGAAGGCATTCCATATCAAACTCTTATGAATGCGTTTTTGAGAGACTGTGCTCGAAGTAAAAAGGAAATTCATATCAAGTGGGATTAGATCGTTTTAAAAAGATCGCTTTTCAAGGCAGAGTTCACCGAGAACAAGGGGAGCGGAGTTTTCAAGTAGTTTCAATCTTCTTGGCAGACTCTCGGAAGATGCTTCCGATTCGAGACTATTTCCGTTGCTGCCCATGGCTGGGGTTAGGGGCGTCTTGATGCTCGGGATTTCTTTGCGAAACAAGTGATTTTGAAGCCAAATATCTCCCTGAAATTTGAATGAGCTATTTGGAAATGGTGGCTATTTCGTAGTAGGACCCCACATCATTCCGACTTTCTCTAAAACAAACTGTCAAGTTAGCAGCCATTGATGTAGCGATTGTTGTTTCCCCTGATGAAAGACCAAAACTTATTGGAAGGGATGTTCCATCCTGGAGGTTAACCGTTGCAAAATGGCCCGGCAGCCCTCTGCTGTAGCTTTTAACCTGGCCACAGACTTGCCCGCTATCCGCAAATGCAAGAGCTGTTAGTAATAGGATCGATAGACTAATAAATGAACTAGTAAAGAATTTAATCACAAAAACCTCCAGAAATGCTCTTAAGTTCATAACTATTACTCAGATGTCTAAATTTTTCAATATCGATATTTTTTAAACTCTTTGGAGAGGATCAAAGCGGTCTGACCAAAACCAAATGCTTCAAGTGTCGATCTTGGTTATCATAATAAGGAGATTCAATTTAGAAGGAAGCCTTTGGTCAAAATAGAACTCTTTTTATTCTACGGTCACGGATTTCGCTAAATTCCTCGGCTGATCCACATCTCGTTTTAACTCCACGGCGAGATGAAGACTCAAAAGTTGGATTGGTATGGATTCTAAGATGGGATTGGCCATCCACGTGGTTTCAGGAATGCTGAGATAATGTTTTGATAAATTCTTTAAATTTTTATCGTCACCTGTACCAATGGCAATAATTTGGCCGCCGCGGGCTTTCACTTCTTGAATATTACTCACATTTTTTTCGTAAAGATCGTCCCGTGGAGCCAAAGCGATTATGGCCATGGTGTTATCAACCAAAGCGATGGGCCCGTGCTTTAATTCCCCCGCAGGATAACCTTCAGCGTGGAGATAGGTAATTTCTTTTAATTTCAGTGCCCCTTCAAGAGCGATGGGGTAATTTATTCCCCGTCCTAAATAGAGAAACCCTTTGAACTCAGAAAGGCTTTTTGCCGCTTCTTTAAACCACTTATCGTGGTCAAGACAAACTTCGACCTGACTTGGAATCGCAAGAAGGGCCTCAGTATATTTTTTTAATAAATTTTCAGGACACGTTTTGCGAATTCTTGCGAGGTGAAGAGCGAGAAGTCCTACGACCACAAGTTGAGCTGTAAAAGCTTTTGTACTAGCTACACCGATCTCAGTCCCCGCTTTTGTATATATGCGGCCCTTGGCTTCTCGATCAATGCTTGAGTTGGGAACGTTACAAATACTCAAGGTAGAAATTCCCATTTTCTTAACTAATCTCAGACAAGAAAGAGTATCAGCCGTTTCACCGCTCTGGCTGATTGTGACAACAAGAGTTTCATTATCGATAACCGGATCCCGATAATGAAACTCACTTGCAATATCAACGTCCGTTGGAATTCTCGCCACTTTCTCTAAAACATATTTTGCCACAAGGGCGGAGTGCCAACTTGTTCCGCAAGCAATAATTTGAATTCTTTTAAATTTTAAAAATTCTTCTTCGCTAAAACCCGTATCTCTTAGGGCCACCCGCAGGGGTTTATACTCTATGTGGGGTTCTAAAGTTTCTCTTATGGCTTTAGGCTGTTCAAAAATCTCTTTTTGCATAAAATAATCAAAGCCTGCTTTTTCAGCGCGGGCAGAATCCCACTTCACTTCGACAATTTTCTTTTCAATTTCCTTGCCTTGGGGATTATAGAATTTTACTTCACCTTGTTTGCTATAAACAATATCGCCGTCATCAAGATAGACGATCCTATTTGTTCTTTTAATAAAGGCCTGAACATCACTTGCAATAATGACTTCGTCTTTACCTAAACCCACAAGCATGGGGGGGCCATTCTTAAACGCGATCAAAGAATCTGGCTCATTTTCATCGGCAACTAAAATGGAATAAGCTCCTCTTAATTGAGGAATAACTTTTGTTGTGGCTTGGAGAAGATTTTTTCCTAGAGATAATTCATTGTTAAGGAGATGGGCAATGAGTTCAGAGTCCGTTTCAGAATTAAGTTTTACCCCTCGAGAAATCAACTCATCGCGAATGTCTTGGTAATTTTCAATAATACCATTATGAACGATGGCCACTGGCCCTATCTTATGAGGGTGAGCATTGGCCTCATTAGGCTCACCATGGGTGGCCCATCTTGTATGACCAATTCCCGTCGCTCCACCAAATTCAACACCCTTTAGTTTTTCTTCTAACCGGTTTAGTTTTCCGGGACTTCGAAAAACTTTTAATTCGGCGCCGTCGAAAATGGCGACACCGGTGCTGTCATACCCGCGGTACTCAAGACGCCTTAAGCCGTCGAGAATAATTTCTTTTGGTTTATCAGGACCCCAGTAACCGACAATACCACACACGGTTAAGACCCCTTCTTCGGAGAATAATCTTCTTTAATGAACTGCTTGCCACGGGCTACAGCCAGGGCTCCTGCGGGAACATCTTTTGTAATTGTGCTTCCACTTCCAATCACGGCGCCATCCCCAACGGTAATGGGCGCGACAAACTGCGTATCACTTCCAACAAAAACTCGTTTACCAATCTTTGTTTTATATTTTTTCTTATCCGTGGCGTAGTTACATGTAATGGTTCCACAACCGATATTTGTTTCTTCACCGATCTCAGCGTCACCAAGATAGGCAAGATGATTGGCTTTGGCCCGGGCACCGAGATTTGTTTTCTTAAGCTCCACAAAATTGCCCACATGGGCTTCTTCACCAATTATGGATTCAGGCCTCAAGCGCGCATAAGGGCCAATAAGAGCTCCCCGACCTATCACACTTTTTTCAACCAAAGTCCCCCACCGGATTTCAACGTTGTCAGAGATTTTCGCGTCTTTAATAGAAGAGTAAGCTTCGATAAGACAATTTTTTCCAATCACGGTTTCTCCAGAGATTATAACTCCTGGTTGCACAACTGTGCCCATGCCAATTTCCACATCTAAATCTATATAGACATGAAAGGGATCAAGAAAAACAACGCCATCATCCATTAAACTCTTTGTTTTCCTTCGGTACAGAGCGCGAGAAGCCAGTGAAAGTTCAAATTGTGTATTTACTCCGCGAACAACCCGTAAAGCCTGTTGAGAGCCTTCAACTTTCAAACCCTGAGCCAGACCTAAAGAGATCATATCGGTTATGTAAAATTCTTTTTTGGCATTATTATTTTTTATCTGGGGTAAAAGCTCTTTAAGAACTTCCGATCTGACTACATAAAGTCCAGAATTAATTTCTCTAATGCGTCTTTCTTCAGCATTCGCATCCCTTTCTTCAACAATACTCATCACTCGTCCTTTTTGACTTCGGACAACCCGTCCAAAACCAAATGGACTTTTAACTTCGCAACTGACGACTAAAATATCGCAATTGACTTCGTTAAAATAATTAATCACAGATTCATAGTCACCGGCGGTAATAAGGGGATGATCCCCGTTACAAATGAGGATGGTTCCATCAATGGAGTCAACTTCTGCAGATCTTACGGCGTCAGCCGTACCTTTTTGCTCTTCCTGGCTAAAGAACTTGATTTGGCTTTGACCAGATAGGTGTTCTTTGACTTCTTGGGCACCAAAACCCACAACAAGGCGAAGTTCATCGACCCCGGCAGCTAATAAATTCTTAACCACATGATCTATGAGGGGGCGACCTGCCGCAGCATGAAGAATCTTCGGTTTATTTGATTTCATTCTCGTTCCTTGGCCTGCAGCCAAGACGATTGCAGTCACTCTTTTTGCCATAGGACAAAACTAGCTCAGGCTCGACAAATCGGTCAAGACAACCTTACAATTTAGTAAGAATGGAAAATAAATCACTTTTAACCAAGTCGGCCCTCCAAAACGACATCTTTTTGCACACCTTAGGGAACCCAAGTCTTCCTAAATTTGTACTTATTGGTGGAATTCACGGCGATGAACCTGAGGGCGCCCGCATTGTGGAGGATGTCATCGCCGCAGCCCCACTTGCGGAAAAAAAATTCAAGGCCTGTGTGCTGGCTGTACCTCGGTATAATCCCGACGGGTTAAATAAGGTGACGCGAACTAACGGTCATGGCGTTGATCTCAATCGAAATTTCCCTTCAAAAGACTGGAGTAGTGAAAGCAAGGAATCTCGATATTTTCCCGGTACCCAAGCCGAAAGCGAACCTGAAACAAAAGCTCTTGTGGGTTTACTAAAAAAATCAAAACCATTTTTAGTTATTCACTGTCACACTTATTCTCCTCAAATTTGTTATACGGGAAAGAAGTCTGAAAGGTGGGCTAAAGTTTTGGCAAAAGATTTTGGCCATCCCATTACCGAAGATATCGGGTACCCTACCCCAGGAAGTCTAGGTCAATATTGTTTACTTGATTTAGATACTCCTTGCGTTTGTGTTGAACTTCCAGAAAATGTTGAATCAGAAGCGGCTTGGAAGATGGTTGGCCCCTCGCTTTTAGAAATTGCACTCCATGGCGCTTAATCCAGAAGGTATTCGTAGAATTATATTTGATTTAGATGACACACTTTTTGATACCAACGGCCAACTCGTTGATGTGGCCAGTGCTGAATCCTTTCGCGCCATGATCGCAGCGGGCCTTAACGCCGATCTTAACGATTGTCTCTCTAAGCGCCGCGAATTTGTCGCCAATGACCCGAGAAAGGATATTTTTGCTCAGCTCAGGGATCATTTTGGAGTGAGACAGGACAGAGATCCGGCGAAAGTTCTCGAGGTAGGGTTCGCAGCCTTTCACAACCGTGAAATTAAAGAAAAAATATTTCTTTTCGACAATGTTCAATCGATGCTCGAAGAGCTCAGGGAAATTTATGATCTTTACTTAGTCACGATGGGAAACCCTTCCACTCAGAAGAAAAAAGTAGGGCTTTTAAATATAGGGTTAAATTTCTCTGAAATAATATATGTAAATGTGGCTACTGATAAAAATAAGATCGCGGCCTTCCAACATATTTTAGACTCTGAACCCAAGCTTTCCCCCGAAAGCCACCTTGCTGTCGGAAATAGAATCGACAGCGAAATTCGCGATGCCAAAAGTTTAGGAATGCAAACCGTTCTTCTTCTGCACGGAGAGTACATAGGCCTCAAACCCCAGACTCCAAACGAAGAGCCTGACGAACGCATAGAATCTATTACTGAGCTTTTGGATCTTCTGTGAAAGCCAGCATTCTTATTGTCGGTCACCCCTTCCCGGAAAAAGTCGAGTTTGGCGCCGATCACTGCTCCACTTATGACGAGGCACTTAAGACCCTAAAAGAAAACAATTATGCCGTGGTCGTTGCAGCCGACAGACTTCCTTCAATTACCAGGAATGCAATTAACGGAAGCTTGGTTTTCTTAGAAGAAACTCGAAGACTCAACGACGACACCCAACAGATCCTTGTGAGTGAAGAAGCAAGTCCACTAGAGCTTCAACGAGCCATTAATGATATTGGGATTTTTAAAATCATCCCCCATTTTGAACCAGGCCCTCTGCAACTTGCGGTAAGAGAAGCCCTTGAAGAGTATGAGCTTATAAAACAAAATCAGGCTTTTTTGGTACTCACTCAAGAGCAAAACCAAAGACTTCAACACTTAACTGGCCTTTTAGAAGAAAGAGTGAAGGCAAGAGAACATTTTCTTGTGGAGGCGCGTGAAAAACTTCTAAACGCGACTCGAAAGACGGAATCCCTCAATAGAGCCCTTGTGGCCATTCAAAAAAGTGTAACCCGTCAAGAAATCGAAGGTCACCTTAAAGATGCCCTTCATTCCATTTTAAGTCTCACATGGATTAGAATTTTATTTCACGATCAACGATTTATTGATCACATCGGTCAGAATAATTCTTCTTCAACAGAAATTTTTAGCGCCCCTCTTTTTCGAGAAAAAGAACTCCTAGGGCATATTTATTTTGCAAGAGATAATTCCAGACCTTTTCAAACAGACGAAGACGACTTTCTCCTTCAAGTCAGCGATGCTGTTGCCCTTGCTATCGACAGACTGAGCGCCTTAGATGCCACTGAATCACTGAAACAAGAGTGGGATTCTACATTTGATGCCATCACAGAGCCCGTCGCCATTATTGAAGAAGGGTACGACGTTATTCGTGCTAATAAAAGTTATGCGGAGCGGGCCCAACTTTCATTAGATCAAGTTGCCGGGAGGAAATGTTACGAAATTCTCTTTGATCGCAAGACTCCCTGCGAAAAATGTAAGCTTGGAAAATCTTTTGACCTCGGAGAAGTTCCCTGCACCAATGGGTCGATTGGTCACTTTTCCGTGACCTCCCACAGGATCCAAGGTCAACCCCGTT
>Ga0207037_10212_pt1 | contig 19390 bp, 22 predicted proteins | sample Alteio_BWMinCont_75_FD_153268 | JGI IMG/M metagenome (GOLD analysis project Ga0207037, IMG submission 153268) | Enriched cells from forest soil in Barre Woods Harvard Forest LTER site, Petersham, Massachusetts, United States -... | ecosystem: Environmental > Terrestrial > Soil > Temperate forest >... | reverse complement strand
TTCCAATTAAAATGGGATGTTCGGGGCTTACTTTGCTTGAGACGGTTATCGCTTTGGGGGTCGTGGCCTTGCTTTCTGCATTAACAGTTCTTCCCTCTACAATTTTTACCGATAAAACAAATTGGAATCAAACCACAATTACAGTGAGAGACACAATACAGCAGGCGAGGAACTTAGCACGGAGTCATAACCAATGTGTGACTTTGAATATCACCGCCACAGCCATGGTGGTCACTGGCTATACCATGCCTACTCCCCTTGCTAGTCCGAACCCGTGCATCCCACCACTTCCTGGCCCGAGCTCTACTTATTCGCCAACATTTCAGACCGGTGTTACTTTCGTGCCTTTCAACTTGGAAAATCCATTAGTCTTCTTGCCGTCTGGGGGCACAGATTTAACTACTTCGACAAAGATGCAGGTGCTTCAGCAAAATAACTCGCGAAGCTATTCAGTAAATCCAATTTTAGGCCAAATTGTTGAGACGACTCCATGAAAAAACTCATTTTGAAAAAAGATGGTTTTTCGTTTTTGGAGGTCATGATGGCCTTAGGAATTTTAACCACGGCATTGCTGGGGTTTTTACAGGTGACGGGATACTTGATAGTGAATCAATCTGTTGACCAACATCGGGTGGTGGCTTCAGTATTAGCCGAAAATGTTATGGAAGATCTCAACACAAGATTAGGATCAGATTCTGATCTTGGTGGCGGCAGCCACACTTTTTACTTCGATGAAAATGAAATACCTACTCCAAGTCCAGGCACCTATAAGGCAAATTACAAAGTAAGAAAGAACCAGGGATATTATACGATTTCACTTACCGTAAGCTGGAAAGATTTTGGACCTACACATTCGGTCTTTTTGCAAGAAAGCAGGCCACAAAATTGATCAAAAAGGAAACTGGTTTCACATTTGTTGAAATTCTTATCTCCTTAGCGATTTCTGCTTTCCTTTTGATTTTGGCCTCTTCGCAAAGTCTATCTCTGATCAAGCGTCAGGCCAGTACGGAAACAAGGTCTACCGTTGCCCAAGACAGTCTTCTTTTGGCGGGTTTCTTGGGCCCCATTGTGAAAAGCGCCGGGGGCGGGTCAGTTCAGGCCTTTATGTCATTTTATGCTGAAAATAATTGTGCGGCTCGGTGGGGGATGCCTGATTGCGGCCAATCCGATCGGCTTACAATAGTTAACACGCCAGATGTTCCTGTTGAATGCAATATTGTAGGCCAGGTTAACCCTACTACAATCCAGATTAATATAGATTCAACCCACACATGTTGCTTGGTTGGAAAGAACTTCAGCTCAGAACTTATGCTCTCGGCAGGAAATACTTATTACTCTCAAGTTTATCCTACTAATATTGATCCTGTGGCTTGCACTATTCAGTATACTCAAGGCCCCGCTAGCCCCAATGATTTCCCAGTGGCTTCGTGGGTCAACGGCGTAGTTTCAGTGGTGACGGTTGTGACGTACTATTGGGACACCACTCTCGATCAAGTCCTGCAGTTTACGGATGCCAATAATAACCAAATTCAAGATCCTGGCGAAGTCATAAAGATTGCCGATAACATTTACGATTTTCAAGTGGCCCTTGGCTACACAACGGGCACCCCACCTCGTGTCTCAAATAACGGAACAAATACTGACTCTGTACTCTATAATGCTCCTGGCGAAACCTGGGGAGTGGGCCCATTTCTTTCTATGCCGCCCTCAAACTTGAGAGAAATCTTTGTGGGAATAATAAATGGCGTTCCAGTCAAGATGGAATCTCAACAAAATTTTGTTCAGCAAAATGTTTTTGACGGGCCGATAAGATCAAAACCAGGATGGGTATTTAATAAGATCGTGACCGTCATGGCTCCTAAGAACCTTGGAATTTACGAATGAATTCTTTCGCAAGAGGGGTATTACATTTGAATGAAAAGGGTCAGGCAATAATCTTTATGGCCTTTCTAGTTGCACTTATTTCGCTGGCCGGCATAGTAGGCGTCAGCCAATATCAATCCTCCAATCTTAATATAAGCGCTTATGAGCATGAGTCTCGAACGTATTACGCAGCATCTAGTTTGGAGGTTGTGGCTCAGGCCCAACTCACAACTTATCTCATGACAAATCCTGCAATGACACAACCTGAAATGGCAGCCTATCTCTGCGCCCACTTACCCGGTAGTACGCCAAGGGGATATACTCTTCTCAATATTAATGCCGCTTGTAGCGACACTAGTTTCATAAGTCTCGTAGGACAGTCGCCAAGTTCAACAATTCCAAATGGACCTTACCAGGGAATGAATTCTCCAACCACCACCTATAATCTCACCGTGAAAGTTCAAGAGACAATCACCGGGGATGTGGCCAGTATTAGTTCGGTAATAACAATTGGAGATATTTTTCCCTTTGAATTCTTTTTGTTTAGCGACTTAGGATCAGGCCCCGGCACAGGATATGTCCAGATGAATCCCACCACGGCTTATTCAATTAACGGTCGAGTTCATGTGAATGGCGATTTCTGTGTAGGTGGTCAATTGACCTTAGGCAACGTAACGGCTTCTGGCTATCTGATGGATTTAAACGATTCCCGTTGTTTGGATTCCCAAGCGACATCTTCCGTACCCATTGCGACCGATGGGAGTTTCACTGTTTTTCAAACATTAACAACATCCAATGACTCTGGTTGCGGACCAAGCTGTGGCGGCTCCGGCTTGGGTTGGGTCGATTATGATCGTTACACTTGGCACGGAAATGTTCAAGACAACCTAAATGGGGTTATCCCTTTGAAACTTCCAATTTTGGTCGCTTCTACTGCACAAAATGGATATGACCAAAATTGGGTCTCAACTTCAAATAGCGGTTCTTCGCGGGTCATTGTAGATCCGGTAGTTTCTGGAGGCGGGGGTGGGGGCGGCAAGGGTCAGTATGCACAAATGGCTGATCTCATAATCATAGATGGCGTCTGGTACGTTTCCCAAAGCCATGTTCCTCGACCAACCCCGGTTCCCACTCCCTTGCCAACTGCAGTACCCCTTCCCACTTTCGCGCAATGGCCGGGAGTCCCCATCTGGTCAGATCATCCCGGTTCGGCCACAGATCAATTTGGAAACAAAGTTGGTCAAGATGATATTCGTGCATTTTGGGCTTTAACAACTCGGCCTTGGGTTGGAACTCCAAATGGTTATTCTTATTATAGTTACGATCCAACCAATAATACTATTAATCAAAATCCAGCTTTGGCCCAAAGTATAATATCTTATGGCAGTATTGATCGGACTACTGTGCCGACACTTTCCTGGGGGCCCGCCGGTTTTTTCGGATGGAGTTCGGGATCTCAAAGCGCCAATGACCTTTGTGGCGGAAGTTTTGCTTGTACTCCGGCTACAAGTCTCGCCGGACCTACTGTCACAGCATCCGGTTGTGGTGCAACTTTAGCAACCTGTTCGGCGGGCACAAACCCCAGCAATGCGACTTATATTCTCAACGCGACTCGAAGTGGATTTGTTGATGTTGATATTCAGGCTGCATCTCAGGCTCCTAATCAAATTCCACGGAGCAATATTTTGCCCGTAAATTTTGACATGAGAGCCTTTTATACTGCTCTAGCAAATACTAACCAGGGAGAGTTGGGATCTTATTTTAGTAGCGGCAGGCAATTTAATAATATGATTTACATTAGTTCAAATTGGCCTGGCTCATTAACGGGATTTTCTCCTGCAGGAAACGCTTTGGATCATCCCTACCAAGGAGCACAGGCAGATGCCGTCCAGCCCCAAAGCTGGTCTCCATCAGGACAAAGTGCTTTACCATACCCACTCTGTTCAACTGTACCCTCGGGCGGAAACCCCAATGGGAAAGCAGGTCTGGCATTTGATCAGGTGGGGGCAACGGGATGGTTTAAAGTTCCTGATTGTGCAACTTACTCCACAATTTCTTCAGCTACACCTAATCCTGCACTGGACAATGCGTTTCCAAACTCCATTCGAATCATAAACGCCGACACAATTACTACACCCCTGGCCTTTGTTTCAAATTTACCAATTTATTTGACTGGCAATTTTAATACGGCTTCCTATGCCAACTATGCCAACGCTTCCGGCACACCCTGGTCTTCAACCATGATCGGAGGGGATATGATTTCTGTCTTATCAACAGGGTGGAGCGACGGCGGAGCAGCCTGGGGAGTGGCCCCATCGGCAGGTTCAAGAATTGCTGGAGACACAACTATCGACTCTGCCTTTGTCACTGGCTTTATGTTTAGCCCAACGGCCCCGGGGCTCGAAGGCATACCCCCATTACTCGAGAATTGGTCTGGCCATAATCTAAATTACGCGGGTTCGATTTACTTAGGGTACTACACCGTTTATTATGCCACTCCGCCGGCTACATCTGGCGCCGCTACCTATCAACCCCCCACAAAGAATTTTAATTACGAAACCCATTTTGGATACCCTATTAATCAACCTCCAGGGACCAGCAATTATCCTGTCTATTCTGTTTCAAAATGGATTGGCCATTAAACAGGGGCACAAAGACTAAGCCGCCCCCATGAAGGAGGGCGGCTCAACTAACCACTAGTTCTTTGTTGAATCTAAAATCACGTCGACTCTGCGATTCTGAGCCCGACCAATCTTAGTTTTATTAGTTGCTATGGGTTTTGAATCACCGTAACCAGAAGCGGTGATTTTGCCACCCTCTATAAAGTTGTTGGCCTTAAGATACCCATTCAAATTGTCCTTTGCTTTTGATTAATCAACCAAGTGGGTTATCTTATCCCCAAGAGAGGCTGCGGCGTTCTCAAGCTTGCTTTCAATTGCTCCCTTGATTTTTTGAATATTGCCATTAACTTTTTGCGCAAGCCCCTCCCTCTCAAGATCAGGGTCATTTATTGCTTTACCCGCGGCCTGTTTAACTGCCCCGACGGAAGAGTTGACAACACCTTTTAATTTACTATTTAGGGAATTCATTATTTTTCCTTTTCTGAGCCTATCGGCCCGTAACGTTACCTGAGCGGGTGAACAGGCGAATTATAATTAAAAATGCCATTGCCCCGACAACCGACATACCTAAGGTTCCCCACATTCCGTAAGCGGTGAGGCCAAAACTGTTAAAAATAAAGCCACCAACGAATGCGCCCACGACACCGACTACCATATCTCCCAGAGCTCCTAGACCATGGCCATCTAGGAGTAAGCTCGCAATCCAGCCGGCAAGAAGGCCAACAAATAAAAATCCAACGATGTTCATAATATTTCCTCTCATTTCGTTTTATAAATTCTTAGTTTTTTTCAAAAGAGTTATCATTGCAATTGTCGCGGCACACTCAAATCCACTCTCCAACGTTCTGATGAGTCGAGCGGTGTATCTAGAATCTTTCTTAAGAGCGTCCATGGCGTCTTGTGTCTTTTGAAAGCTAGCCGCTCGGTATCCATTATCCGTAAGTACACCTGTGACAGCCGTTTGAACATTCTGATCTTCGTCCAGTACTAGAATATGACCCTTTAAATTTACCTGCTCCAAAGTTTTGCCTCTCTTTAAAATTTAACGGCTTGTGAGTTGATTTGGGGGAGAGTGGTGTATTTTGTCTCACTGCCGCCGCACAATATCACAATTGCGAGCGTAAAAGGGTTATATTCGCTCCCTGCAACGGCGGATGCCCCTTGGGCTTGGGCCAGATATTGCAACTCCTTACTATCGAAAATAGAAGTGAGAAGTCTTAATTGTATTGGAGTAAAAAGTGAGATTATTGAAAACAGTCATTCTTTCGGGTTTATTTATCGCTATTGGAGCTTGCGGAGCAAAAAATGCGAGTGACGCAGCTCAAGGTGTAGAAAATCTTAAGAAAGCAAACGGAAATTCCGCCGCAGACTCGGCAAGCTACGCCTCCGCCTGTGTGAGCTCCACCCTTCCCGATGTTGGTCCCATCAAATTTCCTGGGACAAAAACCATATACGAACTTTCTGCATTAACCTTCAGAAAGATACAGGCTTATTACAGCGACGGAAACTGTACCAATGAAGCCCTTATAATTACGGAAAGCGGAAAAGTTGTCTTCAATGGCACAGCCCAACCCAATCAACCAGCCCAAGAAGATTTCAATTTTGAAAAGACCACTGTAAAACTCCAGACTGACACAGTTGTAAAAGCATTTAATCTTTTACAAATTTGTGGTTTTACAAAGAATGAATGGGCCGAGGGGACTGATATTGATGTCGGCTCCCAGTCAAACCAGGCCACTTGTCCCGGTAAGCCTTCTCCCCGTACCGCTCAAGAATTAGTATTGATTCAAAATTTAAATTTATATTTAGGAGCTAATGCGGATCAACCTATGCGTCCAGATCATGTTGATCAATCCAGGGTTTACACAAAGCAAAATTAACCTTGATGAATCGCCTTCAAATCTTTCCCTTTTAGAGAGAGTAGGCCACTGGTAAGACGGTCGATATCGATGGGCTTAGTCAAATGCATTTGAAATCCTGCTGCCATGGCATCTTTGCGGTCTTTATCAGATGCTAAAGCCGTAAGGGCAATAGCGGGAATTATTTTTTCACCTACGGGAACAAGCTTTCTAATTCGACGAAGAAGAGAATACCCATCCTCTTCTGGCATGGCCACATCCAGAATCATTAAATCTGGTGTATATTCTTTCAATACTTTCATTGCCGCCTTCGCGGACTCAGCAGCCTGTACTTCAGCCCCCGCCATACCAAGGATTTCCGTCAATGCAGCACGAGTTTCACCATCATCTTCTACAACAAGAATTCTTAATCCACTCAGCTTTATCCCATCACCCTTTTGGGCAATAAGTGCCGAAGAACCCTTAACCCGTGACTTCTTTATACTGGTTTCTTCTAAAACCTCTTTCGCTAAGGGAAGTAGTACTGTAAATGTAGCGCCCTTACCAACGCCCTTACTTTCTGCTCTTATGCTTCCACCGTGCATACCTACTAAATGATTGGCAATAGCCAATCCAATTCCAAGGCCACCGTGAGTTCTAACTATGGTCCCTTCCGCTTGACTGAAGCGGCTAAAAACATGGGGGAGAAAATCATTTGAGATTCCAACCCCTGTGTCGGTCACTTGAATCTGTCCAAACCCTCCTACAGATTTTAGCGTCACAGATACTTTGGCTCCTTTAGGGGTAAATTTTATAGCGTTAGTAAGCAAGTTTAAAATCACCTGCTGCAACCGTAGAAAATCACCGTAGACAAACCCAATATCAGGGCTCAGGTCAGAGTCGACTTTAATAGACTTTGTCTTGACCATATCGCTGACAGTATCTAAAGCGGCCAAAACTACCTTTTCAAGGTCTGTCGCTTCTAATTTCAAAATAATTTTACCGGTCACAATTCGAGAAACATCTAGTAAATCTTCTATGAGTTGGGATTGGGCTAGACCCGCTTTTTCAATTGCCATGCTGGCCTTTTGAACTTTGTCTTCATCAATTGGCCCACGTCTCAACATTTGCGCTCGTAATATCAATGACGTTAATGGGGTTCTCAGTTCGTGAGATAATGTGGCTAAAAACAGATCTTTTGTCATATTGGCTTTGTCTGCAACGCCTCTTGCAAGATTAGCCTCTTGAATAAGTTCGCGGAGCTTATTGATATTCACTAAAGACAAAACCGTACCTGCAATTCGATTGTCGATTGTCTTATAAGGGCGGATCTGAAGTCGATGCCACTGACCCTCGTGATCCTGAACCTCCGATTCCTTGATCGTGACCGTATCAATGACCTCTTGAATCTGGGAATTGAGATTTTCAATTTTAATATTTAATTTAATATCGTCGATTGACCTGCCTACGTCAGTTGGTACCAGATTCATCATGGATCTCGCTTTAGTAGTGAAGCGGCGTACCCGTCTATTTAGATCAAGAATAATAATTGGAATTTCAACGCTGTTAAGAAGATTCGTGAGATCATCATTAATGAGGGCCGTCTCGTAATTTCTGTTTTGTAACTCATCGTTGACTGTCGTGAGTTCTTCGTTGGTCGATTGCAATTCTTCTTTGGCCGTTTCAAGCTCCTCATTCAAGCTCTGAAGCTCCTCATTGCTAGACACAAGTTCTTCATTGGCTGAATTAAGAATATCATTAGTTTTTTGATGTTCCTCATTCAATGATTGCAAATATTCTTGAGTAGACCTTAATTCTATACTAAGGGTCTCAGAATGTTTTGTGTCTTTTGTGTCTTTGTGTCTTTTTTTCTTTTGAATTGGAACAGGTAACTCTTCAAAAAGCACCAAGAAGAGAGGTTCTTTAGACTCCGAAAGTTTAACAACGGGAATGACAACAAGGTTACATAGTTGAGCAGTGCCGTTTTGCCTAAAGTGCAGACCTTCTTTGCGAACAATGGTCATTTTCCTTTTAGCTTCACCAAGTGCAATCTTAAGAGGAGCAAAAAGACTCTCTCTAACCATCTTTAGAACACTAAGCTGAGGCTGCCCCGGAGGAGGTTCTAAATAGCGGCCTGTTTGTCCGCGAAACTGCAAAACGTCCATCTGCTCATTCACAACAACACCTGCCGGAGCGTACTGGGAAAGCAAGACGTTATCAATTTGTTTTGCCACGTCTATAATGTGACGCCCGCCTGGTTCAATAAGAATGGGTTGAAAGGCTTGCTTTCTTGTGGCCGTATTTTGCATGGTAATAAATTTGAGCTGGCTTGTTACGGCCTCCCTTGAAAAAATTTTATTTTCCTTATCCATCACAGAAAAAAGATAATTATGTGGTGAAACACTTTCAGTGGCCCCGAGAAGTAAAAACCCCGGTTTATTAAGACAATAGTGAAAGGTAGCAATAATTCTTTTTTGTAGAATGGTTTCAAAGTAAATGAGAACGTTTCGACACGTTATTAAATCTAATTTTGAAAAAGGGGGGTCTTTGGCGAGATCATGACGGACAAAAACACAGAGGTCACGGACTCTTTTGCTAATTTGGTATCCACCCTCTACTTTTATAAAGAAACTCTGAAGTCGAATTGGGTCTATATCGTCAAGTGCGCTTTCAGGGTAAAAAGCGGCTCTAGCCCTTATTATCATTTGCTCACTGATATCTGAACCAAACACTTGTATGGGAAATTTCGAAATCCGCTCTCCCAAATATTCGATCAAAGAAATAGCAATGGAATAGACCTCTTCACCAGACGAGCAACCCGTCACCCAAACTCGGATTGGGGTGCCAGAACTTTTATTCTTTATTATTTCTGGATAAATTGTGGCTTTGAGTTTTTTAAAAACTTCAGGATCTCTAAAAAACGAGGTCACGTGAATTAAAATATCGCGGGTCATAGCTTTGCCCTCTTCGGGCGTGTCTTGAAGATAATTTATATAATTAGTGAGGCTCGAGATCTTTAAGAGTGCCATTCTTCGGGCGAGGCGTCGTTTGATTGTGGGAGTTTTATATTCACTGAAATCAACGCCTGCAGTCGATCTCAGGAGAATAAAAATCTTTTGTAAATCTAAAGAGTCTTTTGACTGACTTAAGGACACTGCAAGGCGTCCGGAAATATACGGGTGCTGAGCAAGGCGAACTAGTTCTTGTGCGATCTTTGAAATGGGCATACAAAAATCTACAACGTCTGCGTTCACGGCACTTTGTGGCATCCCACTATATTTAGCTGTTTTTGGATCTTGAGCAAAGGTTACTCCATTTTCAGCCTTGATCACTCTCAAGCCGTTGGTGCCATCGGTGGCTGTCCCCGAAAGAATCACGCCAATAGCTCGACTCCCACAATCCGCTGCCAAAGCGTGGAAGAAAAAATCGATGGCCATGTTAAGCTTGCGAAGATTTTTATCACGGGGAAATAAAGTAAATTTACCGTGCAAAATACCAATATCGCTACCTGAAGGAATTACGTAAACATTATTGGGGTGGGTTTTGAGGCCATCGGTAATTTCATGGACGGGCATTTTTGTGGTTTTACTTAGAGCCTCGCTCAAAAAACTTGAATGGGTGGGATCAAGGTGTTGAATTAAGACAAAGGCCATCCCCGTATCAATGGGTAATTCCTTGAAAAGTTGTGTGAAAGTTTCAAGGCCACCTGCAGAAGCACCTATTCCAACTATGGGAAATAAATTTGAATTGTTAATTTGAATAATATTTTTTGGTGTACGGTGTATTCGGACGTTTTTTTTAGTTTTACTGACTCTGGTTTTTTTCAATAGCCAATGCTCCTACAGCGACATCACCTCCCTGAGATCTACATATGAAAGCTAATATACTCCCTATTTAGCGGAGGTCAAAGAACTCCTGGAGCAAGGGCCTCCAATGATAAAATGCTGCAAGGCGATCCATCACACACTGCGTTGGAGAATCTCCGATGACCCATGTTCTTCCTGGAAACTCTACATAAAAAATTGAATGAGGATGATGAAAATCTTTCCCTTCACTTTTGAACCCAAGAGCAAGCATAGCATCGGCAATTTTCTGATGATCTGTGGAACTTAAAAAATCAAGATCGTTAGAAACATATTTATTATTTGAATAAATAGAGACGACTGCTCCGCCCGTGAGGACAGCATCAATCCCAGACCTCTCGAGTTCACTTGCAACATACATTGCAAATTCTTTGATGCTCATTTGCTTACTGATTTTATTCATAATTTCTTACCTGTCCGAAACAATTCTTATGTAGCCGCTAGTTTCTTAATGTCACCGACTTCGAGAATGGACTTCTTATAGCCCACGGTGGTCGCGCTGATCATCGCTTGAGCTATCTCTTGAATACTACAAGCTGGAAATATGAAACTCAAAGCAGGGTAGAGCATCTTGTGCATCCATCTGTTGTAGCCATAGAAACTTTTCTGTCCGGGCATGGGTTTCATAAGTGCCGGTCGAAAATTAAACTCTTTCCCCGGGAACATCTTTAGGAGCGTATTTTCGGTTTTTCCCTTGATGCGCGCCCACATCACTTTTCCAGACTCAGTGCTGTCAGTCTGATAACCCGAAACAAAATTGAAAACAATTTGGGGATTGAGTTGCAACAACACCTTAGCAAGGTGAACGGTCGTGTCATAGGTGATCTTGGTGTAAGCTTCTTCCGAAAGACCGTTGGAACTGACACCGGCACAATAGAAGCAGGCATCGTAACCTTTAAGTTGTGCCGAATCGGTATTGATTTGAAGAAAATCCGGCGCAACCAATAATTTTAGCTTCGGATGAGTGAGGTCTATGGGCTTTCTGCAGACAGCCATAACCGAGTCCACTTTGTGATTTTGCAAACACTCCAGCAGAACTCCTTCACCGACCATTCCCGTAACTCCGGTGAGTATTACATTAATTCCCATTTTGCTCCTCTCCACAGTGTAAGAAATTTTGGATTATTGACAAGATCAAAGGTTACTTCAATACTCCAACCAGAGGAAACTTTTTATGCACGCCATATGTTTGACCAAATACGGTTCTATATCCAACTTTGCTAAAACAGAGTTACCGGCGCCGATACCCAAACATGGGCAGATTCGAGTGAAGGTTCACTCCTCAGCAGTTGGTCCCGCAGATTTCAAGGTAGCAATGGGATTGGTCAAATTTCTTCATGGTCGAAAATTTCCAATGACCCTGGGCTATGATTTTTCTGGAGTCGTCGATGCCGTAGGTGAGGGGCAAACGCGATGGAAGATTGGCGACGCTGTCTTTGGTTTTCTTCCCTACGGGCCAGGAAACAATCAGGGTGCTTTTGCCGAATTTCTGATTGCACCTGAAGATCAAGTAGCCCTCAAGCCTACTTCAATCTCACATGCGCTTGCTGCTGCGTCTGCTACTGCAGCTTTAACTGCACTTCAAGGAATTAGGGATCTAGGCAAACTTCCTTTGGCAAATGCACATGTTTTGATTACTGGAGTTTCCGGGGCGGTGGGTTCTACGGGTATCCTAGTTGCAAAAAAAATGGGAGCTCACGTTACAGCTATTGGCTCCCAGCGAGGCCTTGAATTGGCCAATCGCCTTGGGGCCGATGTTGTAATTGATCGGAAACAGAGTGGCTTCGACGAGAAAAGCCAAAATCTCTATGACGTCATTTTCGATGCGGCCGCGGCTTATCGATGGTCTTTCTGGAAAACAAAACTTAAACCTGGCGGAAGCTTTATCACCACTTTGCCGTCGCTGGCATACGCTGCAGACAAATTGGTGAGTCTTTTTTTCTCGTCGAACGCACAAATGGTGTTCGTGAAAGCTTACGATAATGATCTGAACCTTCTGGCAAAATGGCTTGGCGAAGGCTTTGAAGTTTCTATCGATTCTATAATACCTGTCGGAGAAGTTGCCAAGGGCCTTTCAAGATACCAGAAAGGCAACTTCGTAGGTCGAATTGTAGTTGACGTCGCAAATGGGTTTTAACGAGGCCAACTGTTGAGAAGTTATTTTTTTGCTTCTTCAGTTAAAAGATCTTTACTTTGCTGAGCCCATTTTAAAATGACCTCCCTTTCTTGTTGGGAAAGGGCTGAGTCTTGATGCATGATTCGGTAGCGCCAGGGCGGCATAGATTTGTCTTCGATCACGTCAGAGACAGCTTCAAGAAGTTCTTCGGGCGTTCCCTTTCCAATAAAGGGGTAGTCTTTGGACATATCTATCGTCTTATGAGCTTCAGAAATATCACGGTCGATCATAAACTTCACGCCGGGGATTTTAGCGTACCATGGAAAATCCGTTTGAATGCCGTGACAGTTCAAGCAGGATTTGGCAAAAATTGGTTTTACGGATGATTTATATTCGGTATTGATTTCCGTAACACGCGAATCAAGACTGGCCCCACTTGGCTGCTGGTCCCCCCAAAGGGTGGACCATGCAACCCATATCAATAGTGATAAAGAAACTATACTCAGATACTTCATAGAGTTTATTACCCTTCATTTCTTTTCAACGACAGTGAGACTGCCCTTCATATCTTCATGGCCACTCCCACAAAAAGCACTGCAATGAAATGGAAAGGTTCCAACTTTATCAGGCACAAAGCGAATTTTTTGAGTTTCTCCACCCTTAACCACAATCTCTAAACCGAGATCAGCAACTTTAAATCCATGTTTTCGATCAAGAGCTTCAACCTCCAGAACAACAGGAACTCCTTTTTGAAGTGTTATCTGATTCGGGTTAAATTCAAACTTTTTAGCGGTGATGTGAATCACAACTTCTTTTTCCTCTGACGAGCCCACACTTGAACGAAGACCAGTCAGAAGAAAGAGGCTACTAAAAATAATTAACCTGGTTACTTTATTTGATTTCATACTTCACCCCTTTACTGGCCATTCTTTAATTTCATCGATCTTGTTATTTTCTTCTTCAATACTTCTAAATCCCAAGCCTTTATAAGGTTGTGTGGGATCCCACGGGATCGGTGCTTTGTTTGGAACAGAACCTGGAGCGGGTAATGGAAAAATTAAAGACTTTGCAGAGTGATGACTAATGTGAGCTGTCTTATGATGATTCTCCTGATGAATATGGCCATAGAAAACAGTCACGTTTTTAAAGGGCATCAAAAGCTCTACTGCCTTGGAACCATCTTTAGTTGCCCAATCCCAAGTGGGCATAAGGTCAAAAAGTGGACGGTGGGTAAGAACAACGATGGGAGTGTCCTTTTTCAGTAAAGACAAATGTTGTTTAAACCAATCAAGCTGAGCGTCACCCAAGGCGCCCGTTGAATCAGAAACATTATCAAGGGCAATGAAGTGAACTCCTTTATGATCAAAAGTGTAGTGAGTTTCTCCGAACATTTCTTTATAAGCGGCTCCTTCATCTAAAGAAGCATCGTGCTCTCCTGGCAAGAGTTTGATATTTTGAACTTTAAGTTCTTTAATCATTTCTTTGAATTCTGACATGCGTTTTCTGCGCTCTTTGTCGTCATCGGTAGTATGCGTGAGATCTCCTGTGAAAACGATAAAGTCCGGTTGAATTTTCAAGGAGTTAACAGCCCTGATCGCTTCCTTTAATGTTACATCGGCGTTGGGATTAACTTTTGGTCCTTTAAATCCCCAGTGGGTGTCAGAGAGTTGAAGAAAGTAAAAGTCTCCATCTTTGCCGTAGGCCTTCGCCTCACCCCCAAGCCCAGGAATAGCTCCAAGTCCTGATGCAAAAACAACGCCCCCAATACCTGCAATTTTGAGAAAATCTCGACGGTCTAGTTGGCCATTTTTTATTTTTGGCTTTTTCATTGCTCTTCCTCCGTTATTTTTTGATCTCGAAAATTAAGACCAAAAGAAGGCTTGAAATATTCCCCAAATCCCAAAATAAATTTTGAGAGGCTCTTAAATCTTACCAACCTTCGAATTATTCTTTGATTTTAAGGGCTTAGAGGAGTAGAAAATTAGGGAATAAACTTCTCGGTTAAACAGTCTTATTACCAGATGGAGATTGTAAGAAGCGTGCAGGGTAAAAATAAATTCTCTGAATTTAATGGTGCCCTTTTGCCACATTTGGATGCCGCTTATAACTTTGCCCGGTGGCTAACTAAAAACCCGCAGGATGCCGAGGATGTCGTGCAAGAAGCTATATTACGGGCCTTTGATTTTTATGACGGTTTTCATGGCGAGAATTTTCGTTCATGGCTCTTAACAATTGTCCGCAATACTTGTTTTACCTGGCTTAAGAAAAATCGAAGTCACGAATTTGGCAGAGATGCAAATGACGACGTTGAAAACCTAGTTTCAAGTTTGCCCGATCCCCAAACAAAATTTTTGCAAATGGCCGATCAAGAGAAAATGAGAAAGGCCATCGAACATTTGGCTGTAGAGTTTCGTGAAGTAATTATTTTAAAAGAATTTGAAGGTCTATCATATAAGGAGATAGGACGTATTATTAAAGTTCCTATTGGTACAGTTATGTCTCGCCTATCTCGGGCAAGGGTGCACCTCCAAGAATACCTTGTTATGACTGGAGAGAAGGGAGATGTACATTGAACTGTAAAGAAGTAGGATTACTCCTTCATGCTTACATCGACGAAGAACTTGACCTTACGCAGAGCCTTCAATTTGAAGGGCATATTAAGACTTGTGGAAATTGCTCTAAGGTTCTTGAAGGGTTTCATGTTCTAAAATTGAAACTTGAAAATGAAACTCTTTATTATAAGACACCTGAAGATTTCGAAAACCGATTGATGGCTTCTCTTCATAAAAAGGGGCATTCAACAAGAGGCTTCCAGAACTTTTCTCAATGGAAGGCTGTTGCTGCGACTGCGGCTATTTTTGTGATGATCTTCTTAGCTCTTATGCCCCGCATTTATAAAACCTCCCAGAAAAATATATTAACTCAAGATGTTCTCTCAAGCCATGTCCGCTCCCTAATGGGTGCTCACATGATGGATGTTGTTTCAACCGACCAACATACGGTGAAACCCTGGTTTAACGGCAAACTTGATTTTTCTCCTCCAGTTACTGACTACAAAGATCAAGGATTCTCGCTCGCTGGTGGGAGACTCGATTATTTAGGCGGGAGAGCCGTTGCCGCTCTTATTTATGAAAGACGAAAACATAAAATTAACGTCTATGTTTGGCCCTCTAACGGTAAATCAGAGGCAGCAGGAAATAGCACCGAGCAGGGCTATAATATTTTTCACTGGACTAAGTCAGAAATGAATTACTGGGTGGTTTCAGACCTGAATCGAAGTGAGCTACAAGAATTTAATAAGTTATTACAAGGCAAGTGATTGGTCAGGTTGCTGACTTGCACATAGGTTTATATTAGCTCCAACTTTTTAGCCCTTTGGGTAAAATGCAATTGATACTTCTCCTTCATTTTGTCGCTTAAAAAACCTCTTTTAATAAGCTCAAATGCCTGAGGTAGTTTTTTCTTCATTTCATTGAAGACAAGAACTGCTCCGGAAGGGGGTAATGATATTCTAGTCGCCAGCAAGTTGAAATCAGCTCGGGTAAAAAATCCATTTTGTTTGAATTCTGGAGAAAATTCGTCATTTCTCAAGAGATCTAAAGCTAGATCTTCTTCGCTTGGAAAGTATAAAAACGTCATAAGGGCATCGTAATTTGGAGTCAAACTGTCAAACACTCCATCTCTATTGAACGATTTGTTTTGCACGCTGATATTTTTCAGATGGTAGTCGCCGTTGGCGGTAAGGAAACAAAAAACAACCCTAGTAAAGTAATCTAAAACGTTAACTAATTTGCTTCCTGTGATCTCAAGTATTTTAAGACCAACTTCTTCGTAGCTCTTCGAATACTTATATGTTTCCTCTTTGTCCCTTTGGAGCTGAAATATCTGGGCCATATCTTCTTTTAGAATTCTCTTTGTCTCATCAGGCGTCCAATCAAAACGTCGAACAATATAGGCCAATTCCCCACCTTGAAATTGGATGAGCCCACATGCAGGGGTCTCGATGCCAAATATTTCACCTAGCCGCATAGTTAGATGCTCATTTGCACTAATTTCGGGGAAATCCTCTACTGTTGGTTTCAAAATAAATTTTCCGTCTTTAGAGGTCGGTACCAGTTTATTAGCCTCTATTTTCATAGAGAGCTTCTTTTGAACCCCAGATATTGACATGCCCTTGGTATATTTTTGAGAAATTTCAGCTTTGAAAAGGGCTTTATCAAAGTCTAGAAAGGGCGAGACATGAATGTTTCCAAACAAGGAAATCACGCAAGGATTATGGTACCCGGGATACTTCTGCTCCCCACTAATCTCTTTCAGGCAAATATGGCACACGTTCATTTAGAATCCTTTGGGCGGATACTTATTGCACCGATAAGATCTTCCCCATTGGCAAGCAGTAAAGAGAAATGATCTCGTTCATCAATTTTTTGCGCCTGACTCTGCATTTTTAATAGCCATCCTTCTGAAACAAGGCCCGAGAAAAAAGGAAATAATTCTTCAGATTCATATGGCATTTCACGTAATGGAAAACTGTAACTAATGGGGCATGCTGCGGGACTATCAAGGTAGTCTTTTAAATATCTAAAAAAATACTTCCCTTCAGTTTTTTCCAACAAACCTGCTTTTTCATGATTAATAAATACTTCTCCTGCTAAAGTACCCAAATCTTTTTTCCTAAAGCATTAAGAACCTGATTTACATTCTTTAAAGATGGGGAACCTTTTCCGCTTTCAATATTTTGTATTGTTCCCAAGCTGACTCCTGAAAGTGCCGCTAGTACTTGTAAACTCACTTTTTGTTCCTTTCGAGCCTTTCGCACTATCTTTCCCAGAGTCTCTACTGACTCATATTGTCTATTGGAATTTATCTCCGTTATGATGTTTTCAGACAGTGCTGAAAGAGAAGAGGCCAGCTCTCCAAGCTTCGCCGCGTATCCACTTAGACCTAAACTGTTTGACTTCGGTTTTGCCATTATTTTACTAATTCTCTTCGATTTAGACCGTTATTGTTATTATAATAATAAAACTAAATCAATATTTATATTATAATACATATTTTAGCTAAATTTGAGATTATTTTACCATTTAATTGGTAAATTTATGCCATAATTACTTATATAATGATAAAATACAGCCTTTTAGCTGAGTTTAATATCACTATGTTGAAATTTAATTACTGGTAAGTAAATACCCAGCTTATGAAAATCTTATAAAAATTACACTCAAAAATGTTCTCACTTCAGGGAGAAGACGACCTTGATGGAAACGGCTAACCATACTACTTTGTGAGATCGGATTGCGCTGCCTTGATAAAAATAAAATCTAGGATTCTATATCGGTGTAGTATTAAGTCTAAAATACCTTTTCAGTTTAGGATTTTTGCTGGGACTCTTTGGTTTATACGCATTTCTTAACTCAGCAGCTCAACAGAAATCTCTTGTCGGGGCCCCGCCATGGCTTAAGGAGTTTCTAACTTTTTGCAAAATCAACTACATTACAGAAACTGAAAAGTCATGATTTTTTGGGAGCAAGGGAGGAATGGTGCTCTTGCAACCAAGACAAAACTATTTCACGAAACTCAATTGCGAAGGCTAATAACTCTTCGGCCTCTTCAATAGTAGTAACGTCAGCAGTATCATACTCAAGTTCATTTCTCTTGCCACGACATGCGTCTAAATAGGCTGTATTCTTTTTGTGATCAGCCCCAAGAATGAGTGGTAGTGGTTGGATTGGCCTTTATCCGGACGATAACCACTCGCATAGAGGAGAATGGTACAAAGTCTTAGGGACGCATTGTAGGCAAATCCAAATCGCCCGTCGGCGGACAACCCTTTGTTTTGCGAATCCTTAAGATCACGATCAACAATACCAAACAGATCTGAAATTTCGTCATTCGACGTTTTGTGTTCTTTAAGCCACCTGTTTTCAGCCCATTTTTTCAAGCTCATCTTCTGATCCCTTTATAAAAATTTTGTCACCCTCAAGAACACGGATAACAAAATGATTTTTTGCCCGCCTTCTCTTAATAAACTCAGCCTTCGTCATTATATGTGGATTAATTTCTCTGGCAATCTGTCCCTTTGCTGGAGAGAGAAGCTCCGTGAGACGTCTCAAACCCATATCCCCTATTACAAAAAGATCAATATCGCTCTGTGCCCGTTCTTTGTGTCTAGCAACAGAGCCGAAAATAAATGCGCATTTTACAGCATCATCAGCGAGTGATTTTGACAAAATTCCAACGGAACCCACGGTTTTCACAACGATGCTGTGAATGTCAGGGTAAAGGAGGTGTTGGTGATTCGCCGAATAATAAAGCCTATTGCCGTCTTGACGACTAACCACTAATTCAAGTGAATTTAGTTCTTTCAAAACTTTTTGGATCGAACCAATGGCAAGTCCCGTCTTTCTTTCCATATCGCGCATGTAAAGTTCTGCAGGTTCATCAAACAGAAGTCGGAATACCTCAGCTCGCGCTCTAGATGATAATAATTTTTCGAGAGGATTAAACATATGTATTATAATAGCATACAATCGTATTATTTTAATATACAAAATATTAGATCACTATTTCAGATTCAGGTTGTGGCGGAGAGCCCTGGAACATTCAATGAAAAGCCAATTTATCTAGTATTTTCATATATTTATGAATTGGCGGAGAGGGTGGGTTGCTCGATCCGCTTTTCTAACGGAGGGTTTGTGACTATCAGCGTATATTCTTTGGCCTTCTTATAATTTTCAACGATGTTAATTTGTTCTTCGAGATGACTCTTTCTCTTCGAACTGAAATTAATTGGGGATGAGATCGAATTTAATTATGATAGCCATTGTGCATTATATTACTCACTTTTTTCTTCCACCAGTTGCACTTCAGGCCTGAACTCGCACTTGCTATTTTGAGTAATATAATGCACACTCTTTTAAAGCTATCAGAAAGCGAGAACATCGTTGGTCTATAAAATTGAAAGAACCGAAGAGTTTTATCGCTGGCTCTCTGATTTGCCCGAGAAACTTCGCCTCCAGGTGACGGCCAGGGTATCTCGAATAGAACTTCATGGGCACTTTGGCGATACTAACATCTTAGGCGATGGTT
>Ga0207037_10001_pt2 | contig 19412 bp, 10 predicted proteins | sample Alteio_BWMinCont_75_FD_153268 | JGI IMG/M metagenome (GOLD analysis project Ga0207037, IMG submission 153268) | Enriched cells from forest soil in Barre Woods Harvard Forest LTER site, Petersham, Massachusetts, United States -... | ecosystem: Environmental > Terrestrial > Soil > Temperate forest >... | reverse complement strand
ATAAACCAATAGATCCATTTGGGCACGGGTCCGCCTCCCTCGTCTTTGGACAGGAGGGCTTGCACGGAGTTGACATCGTGGAAGGCGGCGACCACCAAGAAGGAGAAGTTGGTCAAAGCCATGCCCGGTTTGTCGCCTGCGCTTAAGAAGCTCTTTTGGCCGTCAAACCGGATAGCCGGATTTCCATTGGCAACTCGGTCCACCCACAAAGGAGAAGCCGAAGCATCCGTTTGGGAGGCATCGAAGCTATTGGCCGATTGATCCGACCAAACGCTCACGACATTGGAACTGTCCTTCGTGACGCCGCTGTCGGCTTTCAACCAAAGCTTCATGCCGCTATGGGGCAATACATAAACGGGCGCGGCCGGTCCTGATGTCGTCTCGGTAAAGACGACTTGCTCGGTATTCGGACCGGAGGCAACGCGAGCGACGACCGTGGTGCTCGTTCCGGGATTATTCGATAGGCTCACGTAGACGGACGCTTGTCCATTCCCATCAGTCGTGACATTCAATGAGTTCGATAAGGGCGCGTTTGCAAGAGCTGTGGCTACTTGTCCTTGCTGGGCAAGGAAGGTGACGGGGGCATTCGAAAGAGGGGTTCCGGCAGCATTTTTGATCTGAACGACGAGGGGAGCGGCGGCAAAGGAGTTGGTGGATCCTATTTGGGAGTTGCCGCTCACGATGGTGAGGCTGGGCAATACGTTGTTGTAATAATCCCAGGGATAGGGATCGTTGCTGGTGGGCAGTGCCATATTGACGAGGGTCGGTGCCGATTGGGCCGAAACATTGCCTGCCGCATCCACCGCCGCCACGGTATAGCTGTAAGTTGTGATGCTGGTGAGCCCTGTGTCCGAATAGGAGGCGGTTGTCGGCGTCCCGATTTGTGTCCCTCCTCGATAAACTCGGTATCCTGCCACTCCCACGTTGTCGGTGGATGCCGTCCATGAAAGATTGATCTGGGAAGAAGATGCCACGGTTGCTGTCAAGCCGCTCGGCACGCTCGGTGGTGTCGTATCCGGAAGCGCTTGGGTGGTGACACTCACGGAAATGGATGGAGCCGAAGCGTTGGCTGCTGCGTCAAAGGCGCTCACCGTGTAGAGATAAGCTGTCGCAGCTGATAAGCCCGTATCCTGAAAGGAATTCGTGCTCGAAGCCCCAATATAAATCCCGTTGCGGTAAACACTATACCCTGCCACTCCCACATTATCCGTCGAAGCCGCCCATGAAAGATTCACCTGCGTGGGAGATGTGGACGTTGCCGTTAATCCTGTTGGCACACTCGGTGGCGTCGTATCCGGGGGCACTGGAGTTGTGGCGCTCACCGATGCCGACTGAGCCGATGTATTTCCAGCAGCGTCATACGCAGCCACGGTGAACGTGTATGTGGTGGAAGGGGTCAATCCGCTATTGGAGAACGAAGAGGTTGGCGAGGTGGCGACCTGCGCTCCATTGCAAAAGATCTTGTAACCCGTCACGCCCACGTTGTCTGTCGATGCAATCCACGAGAGGTTGACCTGCGAGGGAGAAGTGGCCGTCGCCGTTAATCCTGTCGGTACACTCGGTGGGGTTGTATCGGGAAGAGCTTTCGTCGTGGCGCTTACCGATACCGACTGAGCCGATGTATTTCCAGCAGCGTCATACGCAGCCACGGTATAACTGTAAGTCGTTGAAGCATTCAGACCCGAATCAGAATAGGTCATTAAAGAGGACGTTCCAATCTGAACTCCGTTGCGGAAGATCTTGTAGCCCGTGACTCCCACGTTGTCCGTGGATGCCGTCCATGAAAGATTGATCTGGGTCGGGGAAAGCACGCTGGCAGTCAATCCCGTTGGCACAGACGGAGCCTGGGTGTCGGCATTAAACAGGGCCTGAATATCCGTCGCGCTCAGAGAGCGGTTGTAGATTCGGACTTCGTCAATCCTGCCCTGGAACGAATAGCCTCCTCCTGCAATCTGACATCCGATTTGCAGTGTTCCGCTTGCATTAAGAGGAACGATCGTATTGGAAACCGTGGTCTTTTGTACACCATCGACAAAAAGGCTCATGGAGCCCGCGTTCCACGTCGCTGTAAGCAGATGCCATCCGCCAAAAGGAAATGCACTGTTGTCCGCCAGCAAATTGTTTCCCGTGGAACCATTGACATAACTCCACATGATTTGACCCGTCCGGTCGCATTGGAGTGAATAAGCTTCATCTGCAAAGCTGGACTGTGAACCCTTGTGAATGATGCCTCCTGAAGGAGACGGGCTGGTCTGATAAACCCAGGCAGAAAGCGTCCCGTTGGTGCCCAACCGAAGAGCGACAGAATCCGGGATGATCACACCATTGTTTACACCATTGAATTGCAATGCGCTCCCACTTCTGCCAGCCACCCAGCTCGTGGTTGGATCCATGTTCGTCAGCGTGCCGTCAAAATGATTTCCCGAGGAATCCTTCGCTACCGTTCCGCTTCCTTCATCAAATTTCCAGTAGCCAATCAAGCCGCTTGTGATATCAGGTGGCAATAGAGCGCTGACTGTCAGGGTCAAGGTTTGGGTGCCTGTGCCTCCGGCATTCGTCGCGCTTAAGGTCACGGAGGATGTCCCAGCACTGGTAGGCGTTCCAGAGATCACTCCGGTATTGGTGTTGACCGAAAGTCCCGCAGGCAATCCTGTCGCATTGAAGCTTGTCGGACTATTATTGGCAGTGATGGTATAAGAGAAAGCTATCCCCACGGTGCCACTTGCGGTTGCTAAGCTCGTAATGGCAGGAGACTGTGGATTGACCGTCAGGGTCAAGGTTTGGGTGCCTGTGCCTCCGGCATTCGTCGCGCTTAAGGTCACGGAGGATGTCCCAGCACTGGTAGGCGTTCCAGAGATCACTCCGGTATTGGTGTTGACCGAAAGTCCCGCAGGCAATCCTGTCGCATTGAAGCTTGTCGGACTATTATTGGCAGTGATGGTATAAGAGAAAGCTATCCCCACGGTGCCACTTGCGGTTGCTAAGCTCGTAATGGCAGGAGACTGTGGATTGACCGTCAGGGTCAAGGTTTGGGTGCCTGTGCCTCCGGCATTCGTCGCGCTTAAGGTCACGGAGGATGTCCCAGCACTGGTAGGCGTTCCAGAGATCACTCCGGTATTGGTGTTGACCGAAAGTCCCGCAGGCAATCCTGTCGCATTGAAGCTTGTCGGACTATTATTGGCAGTGATGGCATAAGAGAAAGCTATCCCCACGGTGCCACTTGCGGTTGCTAAGCTCGTAACCGATGGCGGAGTCACAGGAGGAGGATTATTAACCGTTCCAGATCCAATCGTGATGGGCATGCCATTGCTCACGCGATTAAAGGTGTCGAACACAAAGAGATAAACGGTTTGACCGCTCGTGAAACCTCCCTGATGGAAACGGATCGTCACTGAACCGTCCGCCCAAGCTGTCGGAATCTGAATCTCACGATGCGTCGATGCCGCTAAGGTAGGCTGATCCCCGGCCATCACGCGGGCATAGGTGTCATCGATGTAGATATCATCCATATATACCTGGGAACCAACCGAGGGGGGAAGTTCACCGGGATCATTGTAATTGTCCGTTCGGAGCTGGGTTTGGTTATTAGGACTGTTGTTACAAGACTCCATATGTTGAATCATCGAACCGTCGCGTACATAGTCCCACAACCCCGAGTAATTGGACGGGGTTCCATCCCGATATTTTCCGGAACCACCGGAATATTGCCATCGGAACTCTTCTGTCAACCAAGTCCCACTCTGATAAAACGTCCCCTGCCACCGGTCAGGATTAGTGGTGTCAGTTTCACCATAAGCCAATGTGACGACGTCATTTTGAGCTGGATTATTATGATAGATGGCCAAAAAGTCATTAAACCCACTTGACGGCCACAAACGCCAAAATTTCTGATTTCCCGAAGGGGGATAGGTAAAGTAGCGTTTCTGATAGTGATAGATTCTGCTCCAGGGAGAAGTTTCTGGCTTGTCGATGCGGAATGAAAAATTATTCAGCCCTGCGGGGGCATTCCAGGTTCCCACGACACAATAGTGCGAACCGGCAGCCTGGTTCGCATTGGTGACGACAAGATTGCTATTAACGCTCCACGCATTCATTTGGCCAAATGAACTCGGATTAATCGATCCATTTTCGAAATCCGCCCAGATGATCGGAGCGACCGGGGACTTGATTCCAAAGCCCGAACCGGAAACGACCACACTGTTCGTGTCGGAAATCGTTCCTCCAATGGAAGCTATGAGGGGGCCCAACGCGGGGGCTGTCGTCGTGGCCACCGGAGTTGATTGCGCTGATATATTATTGGCCGCATCATAAGCAGCTACGCTGTAATTATAAGCCGTGGCAGCCGATAGATTGTTTGTGTCAGAATAAACCAAGTTTATTGACGTGCCGATCTTGGAGCCGTTCCGAAAAATAGTGTAACCAGTAACTCCTACGTTGTCCGTAGATGCGGTCCATGAAAGGTTGACTTGCGATGGAGAAATCGTCACCGCTGCCAATCCGGAAGGGACGCTGGGCGGCGTCGTATCCGTAGGAGCTTGAGTTGTGGCGCTGGTTGAACTCGATTGAGCAGAATTATTTCCCGCCGCATCATAGGCACTGACAGTGAAACTATACGATGTGGAAGCCGTCAAATTCGTAACCGAAAACGTGGCCGTTCCAGTGGTCCCGATTTGTGCCCCACTCTGAAATATTTTGTACCCTGCCACGCCCACATTATCCGTCGAAGCGGTCCAGCTCAGGTTGATTTGAGACGAAGAGATGGCGGTTGCTGAAAGATTGGCGGGAACGGTCGGTGCCTGGGTGTCTGAAACTGCCTGAGTTGTGGCGCTGGTTGAACTCGATTGAGCAGAATTATTTCCCGCCGCATCATAGGCACTGACAGTGAAACTATACGATGTGGAAGCCGTCAAATTCGTAACCGAAAACGTGGCCGTTCCAGTGGTCCCAATTTGTGCCCCACTCTGAAATATTTTGTACCCTGCCACGCCCACGTTATCTGTTGAGGCGGTCCATGACAGATTGATCTGGCTGCTCGACGCCACCATTGCCGTCAAACCACTCGGAACTGAAGGCGCTGTCGTATCCGATCCTGATCCTGTTGATCCCGATCCAACGATAATAATGGGGGAGCCACTGCTACTGTTGTTATTGGCATCCACCACAAAAAGATAAACTTGCTGACCGACAGAAAAACTTCCCTGATTGAATTGAGCTGTCACCGATCCATCCGCCCATGCGGTCGGAATCTGAATTTCTCGGTGTGTGGATGCTGCTAAAGTTGGCTGATCGCCAATCATCACCCGCGCATAAGTGGTGTCCACATAAAGATCGTCCATATAGACTTGAGAGCCATCCGCTGGCAAATCCGCTCCACCATTCGCATTATCCGTATAATTGTCCCAGATTCTCAGGTCGCTTTGCACAAGCCCGTGATTATTGATGGACTCGTTGTGGAACATGATTTTTCCATTTCGGATATATTCAAAGATACCTGTCCCATCATTGACAACGCCATTAGACGTCTGGTGATTGTATTCGAGCCCGGTCCCACCACTATTCTGCCATATAAACTCCTCTAGCAACCAGGTGTTGGTAGTGTATGTTGTCCCCGATGCATATCTGCCAGGATTGCTATTGTCATTCTCATTGTAGGCATCAATCTGGCTGCCCTGGTATATGGACACAAAATCGTTTACTTGAGTAGGATCAGAGGGAGCTGGCCAAAGACGCCACATCTTTTGATTCGCAGTAGGTGGGAAGGTGTAAAGTCTTTTGCCATAGCAATAGAGCAGAGAGAAAGGAGTTGGATTCACAATGCCAAAACCAAAGCTCTCCAAACCATTTGGATTATTAGAATCGATCTTCGTTCGATTCCAAGTCCCTACCACATTATATTGAGAATTCCCGTGTTGAAACGATCCGCCAGAATTTAACACGAGGTTTTGATTCACCCAGTTGGTCTGTAGTCCCAATGGACTCGGATTTAAATTTCCTCCTTCAAAATCCGCCCAAAGATAAGGTGCCGCTGGAGACTTCACTCCAAAACCAGACCCCCAAATGGTCACCGTGCTTTTATCAGAAAGAGTTCCTGTTGTGGAAGAAATGACAGGACCCGATGATTGTGCCCATGTGTTGATTGCACTACTCAATAGGAGCAACCACAAACCAAATGTAGTGAGAAGAAAAAGGATGGGGGTTTTATTCACAAAATTATTTCGCTGACTTTGGAAGATATAGGAGAGTGATCTCACCCTAAAATAAATACGTTGTGAAAAATCTTGTGATGCAAAAATCTAATTCACTCTTTCTATTCGTCTTTAGCCAAAATGGAAAAAAAGTTCGCTAGTTCGGAAAATGATTTTTGGTTCAAATGAAAATTCATACTCTTTGTTTGCTGAACACAGCGTTCCAAAATCTTGTGAATATCTTACTAAAAAGAGCATCAACCTGTAAGCAAACGAAATGCCAAGATATAGGAATCAATCAAACGGTAAAAAAACATCGAACGAATATTGTGAAATACATCTATTCCAACGCTTTATGCAAAAAAGATGGCTCATGGTAAATATTCAAAACAGTATGCTTTTCTGTGAAAAAGCAAAGTGGGGTGCAAAATTTTCGCGGTGCACGCATTATTGTCAAAGTTCGCCTTCGTTTTTGAAATTCTGCTCTCACGCAAAGAACTGATAAAAAAGAGGCCAAGGCATAAAACGTGCCTTTTCGTGAAAAGCATCTGAAAACGGCTTTGCCCCTGTTTATGATGAAGAGCCGAAGAGCCTAGATGGTGCGCGCTACAGGGTTCGAACCTGTGACTTCTTGCGTGTGAAGCAAGCGCTCTACCGCTGAGCTAAGCGCGCATTTTACGAGTGAAAAATGACGAAAAACTGAACGTCGATTTTTACCAGTGTAACCTCTGAATATAACCTTTTTTGAAACGATTTTCCTTGAATGCCGATAGAACGCGAGGGTATTCCATGGAGCATGGAAGAATACAGGCGCGTTGCTGATAATCTCTTCATTCGTGAAAAAACCGGCAGGTATTACGCCATTATAAATAAAAATAGGCGGCGTACAACACAAAGTCTCAAGACAACGGTCAGGTCGATTGCCAATGCCCGGTTGAACAATCTCCGCATTAAGCTCGGGGCCGCCAATATCAATCCTAGGGCCCGCGAGATTCCTGTCGTGGCAGCTGCGATTGTGGAGGTTCTCGAAATGGCAAAGAGGCAGGCGGATGCAAAGAAAATGAGCATGATGACCTACAACGGCATCAAATGGCATCTTGATCGGGTGTCCGAATCTCCTTTGGGAACGGTTAAAATCAACCAGGTTCGACCACAGGCCATCAAGGAATACCTGGATGAACGACAACTTAAACGTTCGGGACGCACCGCCCAGGTTGACATGACTCATCTGCGCAGACTCTTCACGGTTGCAAAGGATCGAGGATGGAGATGGGATAATCCTGTCGAAGAAATCAAACCCTACAAGCACAAGGCCAAAACAATCCGAGTCCCTGAGCCCGAGGAAATTAAGAAAATCCTGGAATTTCTCAGGAATTATCAACCCCATTTCAAGGACGCGGGAAATAAGGCAGCTGACTTTATCGAGTTTCTCTGTTTGAGCGGCTGTAGAACGCAGGGAGCCCAAACGGTCTCTTGGGAAGACATCAATTTCGAGAAGGGTACGATGACAGTCACCGAAAAGGGGAACAAAGCTCGCATCGTGGATCTTTTTGACGGCTTGCGGCAATTCCTTCAAGTCCGCCGTAAACCGAGCGGACTTCTTTTTCCTGGAACCTTTCGAACGGGGCGAAAGGGTAATTCTTTGGATTCTTACCTGCCCAAAACGATTCTGAACATCGCGTTTGAAGCAACCAAGGTAAAGCCCTTCTCGTTTCACAGTTGCAGACATTATTTTGCGACTCAGTGTTTGGAACAGGGAATCACTCCTTCCACGATTGCGGGATGGCTGGGGCATGTCGATAATGGCATTCTGGTCTTGCGACTCTACGGGAATCATTTGAAGCGGAAGCATTTTGCGAGTGAGGCCCCGAAGGTTAAAATCAATTTAGGCGAGAGCACTCCGCCTCCGGTTGCTCCAATAAGCGTCGATATCGCTGCGAAGAATCCTGACGTTTCCGTTATCCTTGCATGAGGGAATTGTACCGTCTGCGATGAGCCTCCAGAGGGTGGATTCTCCAATATTCATGTAGCAAGAGGCCTCGTATGGCTTGAGCCATGTTAATTTTGCCGCCATCTCGCTCACCTTCGCCCTCGCTTCTAATTTTTCTAAATCCACAGCCTTCGGTGTTTTTGAAGCTTTCATCCGTTTCACATTCACCTGATCTCAGTGAAGCTTGTTTGGCGCATCTTGATCGGCCTCACATCCTCGATGGATTTTTCTGGTAGTGGCATAAACATTTTGCGGGCGCTCAACTCTTACGCTTCGTGCGCCGAATAGATCAAGGGCGTTGTGAAACGTTTTGGTAGTTCCTGGCACTACCGGGAACTACCAGCCAAACAAGGACACAAGCGGCGGAGGTTCCTAGGGTCTGCGGGTGAATAAACTATTCCCGTTCTCCACGAAATTACCTGAACACATTCAGAACCGAATCACCGAAGTCTCGAAACTCCTTGGCTGTTCGCAAAATCACGTTGTTAACGAGATTTTAGAGATGGGATTCAACATGATCTTCTCCCCGGATTATGGAGGGTTCCCGCGCATTGTGACCATTGCCCGTGCAGTCTTGCTTGAAGCAAGAACGACAAGGGCCTCGGGGTCGAAGTCTCCTCTCGATAATGGGACTTCTATGATGGGTGAAACACTGCCACTCTGGCTGAAGTCAAAGCTTCAAGCTGTTGGGTTAAATGGCAAACAGATGCGAGCGATCCGTCGCCTGACTATTTCGGAAAGCATGATGCGCCGCGAATATGAGGCGCTGACCCAAACTCCGCCGTCCACTGCAAAACGTCAGCTCGCGAAGCTGGTCAAATTCGGAATCCTGGTAAAAAAGGGGAAGTCTCGGGACAGTTGGTATGAGCTCGTAAGTGAAGGAAAAAATCCATTCCAACGAAAATAATGAGCCGAAAGCGACCCTCTATGAGCCGAAATGAGCCGTAACCTTGAAAAAGTGAGCCGAAGTGAGCCGTAAACTGGCCCAGAAAAGCGAAGTCACCGCAAGTGATCGCGCATAGGTTTGCTCCATAAGACAGCACGCCTTGAAAGATCCTTTGAAAAATTTGGGGGGCTTTGCACAAACCTTAAGGGACGATCCGAAACAAATCCGACGCGAAAAGAATCACAAAACTTCAAAGGTTTTGTCGATTCCAATTGTCTTATGGATTAAAACGACCCGCATGGCCCTCCCCGACGAAAACAAGCATTGGGTTTTGCAGAGCCAGAATGGAGACCATGCGGCCTTTGAATCGCTGATACGCGCCCATCAACACATGATCCATTCCCTCACCTTCCGGATGACGGGATCGCTTGCTGACGCGGAGGACCTCGCACAGGAAACATTCATCCGCGCTTATCAGCAGATTCAGTCTTATCGCGGAACGGCTAAATTCTCCTCGTGGCTTTATCGCATCGGCGTAAACACCTGTCTTAACTGGCGTCAGCGCGAAAGCCGCCGAAGCCAAATCCACGACACATGGGCGAAGTCCGCTGAATTGGACCTCTCGCGCCTAGCGACGAAATGCGACGAATCGGAGCATCCGGTCCAGCAAGCGCTGATGAAATTGCCGCCCAAACAGCGCGCCGCCATCATCCTCACCGTTTACGACGGCCTCAACCACGCCGAAGCAGCGCAAATCCTGGGATGCAGCGAAACCACGGTCTCCTGGCGCATCTTTGCGGCTCGGAAAAAATTAAAACAACTTCTTGGAAAAGGAGGAAAAAATGAATGACTCCGAACTGAACAACCTTCTCAAATCCGTTCCCATGCCGCCGCGACCGGAATCTTATTGGAAGGATTTCCCCGGACGCGTCGCAACCCTCCTGCCCCGGCCCTCCAAAATCCGTCGTCCTGCGGCATGGCGCCTGCCCCGCCTCTCCTGGAGCTATGGCTTTGCCCTTGCCTGTCTTATTTTTGGATTTGGAGTCGGCCTTTGGCAGGGCCGAAGCCATCCGGATCAAATGACGGGGCTTGAGGATAAAAAGGTCGTCCGCGAAGTGATGGCTCTTTTCCCAAATCGCGTCCAGGCCATCATCCAGGATGAAAAAGGCATTCATCTGGTGCTTTCCGACCAGCCCAATGTGCCGGCTTCCACGCCGATCTGGGTCAGGGCATGCAGCAGCCATGGGAATTGCTTCACCGCAGTCACCTTCAGCGGACAGCAACTGCAGTTCGACGGCCAGCCCGTCGAAATCCTCGCGGGCAGGAACGGAAACGTGATGGTGGTAGGTACTCGCATGTTCTGGACAAGCGAAGAACCGGACCGCGCGGCCGAACACTGGCGCATCCGTGCCCGAACCTTGAACGACACTCTTTGAATCATATTTGCGTGAAGATCTGGTTTTTTATCCTGACTCTGACGATGGCGGCCTCGCTTCGAGGAGAGACTTCGCTCCCAGTGAGTTCCGTACGCCTGGCACTGATTGCCCAGGATCCAGCGGTACAAACCACTGCAGATCTGCTCGCTGTCGAACTCTCCCAAAAAAAGAACCTCCAATTGTTGGAACGCAGCGAAATTGAACGGGTTTACCGGGAACAAAAACTTTCCGCGTCGAACAAAGACCGCCTGAAGCTGGGACAAATCCTCGGCGCCGACGGATTGCTTCTGCTCTCCCACATACAGGAAGGCACCAATCAATTTCTCCAAGCGCACCTAATCGCGGTAAAACCCGGTGTGCTCCTCGATGCCTCGCGTTCGCCCATGCCGATCAACGACCCCGCGGACTGGGCTAGGGGCATGGCGAACCACCTGGATCCGCTCCTACCCAAGCTGAGCGTCCTGGTCAAAGACGCCATCCCCATATCCATGATCAATCTTCGCGCCGCGCAACGTTCCGCCACCTCGCAGGAAACCGAGCGAGAACTGACGCTGCTGACCATCGAAAGGCTCGCGCGCGAACGCGAACTTTTTGTATTGGAACGGAGAAGGATGGATCTCCTCAGCGAGGAAGCCAGGCTCAACGGGCTTGAAAACGCCTCCTTTTGGAACGGCAGCTACCTTCTCGAAGGCGTGATCGATCGCGACGGTTATTCGAAAGAAACCATGACGCTGAGTGCGCGGCTGTCACCCCCCCAGGGCGGGACGCCCATCCCCATCGAGGTCAGCGGAAAACGCGACGACCTGCCCGCCCTCGTCGAACAGCTCTCCCGGCAGGTCCTGGCCACGCTGCACCGACAAAGCTCCACACCCGAATGGAAACCCGCCGAAGAAGCGGCGCAGTTTTATTCTGAGGCCCAATGGGCTCTCAGATGGAAACTGCCCCAGGAAGCCCAGGTCGCGTCCGAAGCCGCGTGGGCGCTCGGAAAACGGGACATGGATGGCGCCCTCGTGCGCGTGAAATCATATCTGGCAGATCTGATGAACGATTCGGGAATTTTTGAAAATGGATTTGCCGACATAGGGAACGATCCCAAAGAAGTCGCTGCGACAATCCGATCGTTGCCTCACAGTTACGGTTTGACCACTGACATCTACGATTTCGGAAATTCCACCGACATCCATTACGTCCGTGCGAAACGCCCGCCCGAGCCGAAGGAAATCGAGACCGCGCTTCATGCTCTGGAGTTATACGAAGAATTCAGCCGCACCCTTTCGGCTGACACCTTGCAGATCACCTCACCTTGGTACGAGCTGGGGATCGATCTCCTAAACACCGCCTCACGAGTGCTCGTGCACGTGCATTTTGTTCCATCTTCAGATCCGAATCTCATAGAAAAAACGCCTGAATTGCGCTTGCTGGCGCGTTCCGTCGCGGGTTGGCTCTCGAAGGCGCCTTCCATCTACGCGAGTTATCATGTGGGCGATCGGATCGCCACAGCGGGCGAGCTTTATCATACCATCGGCGAAGCGCCCAATATCTGGCGATGTGAAACGGAGTTCGGATGCTTCTGGCAGGAAAAACCCGAGGACGCGATCGCCCTCTATCGTGAATTGATGGAGAGCCCCGTCTTCTGCTACGTCCATCAGTACCTTTGGAATCGCCCGCTGCAGGAACCCAGGCTGGCATCATGGAGTCAGGGAGACCGAGTCCGCAATCCGTCCCTTTGGAAGACCTTTCTGGGAGAGCTCCATGCCTCCACCAATCTTCTCGTACGCATGGAGGGAGAAGCACTCGACGTCGCCGACGCGCGAAATGAAAAGGACGCCGAAACATCTCTCCACACCCTGTTCGAGACCATTCTGACAAACCGTGAAACCATCGTTTCAAACAACGTGGACCTACTTTCATCAGACTGGCAAATCGGTGATCTGGTGACACATCTTTTGCCCAATCGGGTGAATCCTACGAAGGAAAAATTGGAACACGAATATTATCGTGATTTTCTCCCCAAATTGGCGGAAATGCGCCGCAATTATTGGGATGTTACCACGCGCCGTTCTCAATATGAACAATTGAAGGAATGTTTACGAAATAATACCCCCTTTGATTTTAAAAATTTCATGCAATATGCGCAATCGAAATTTACCCGTGAACAAGCGATTGAGATTCAACCACTCCTGGCCGCCTATCAATCAAACCTCGTTGCGCAGGCTCAAAATAAAAACCCCCACGCCAAGATTGAAACGCAAGCTGCGGCGAGCTGGATCGGATATCTTGAGGTGCAGGTGAAGAGTGCGCTGAATCCACAATCCAAACCAGTGGCCGTTTTCTCGCCTCCTCCCAAACCTTCCATCCCGGAACCGAAGAAGGCGGAAGCCGCGCCCTTTCTCATCACACGCTTCATGGAGCTTTCCGGTTCACTCCTTTCTGAAAAATCCATCGGGCTCAAACCCGGAAAACGCCTCTATCGTGAGGGACGGTATTGGATCGATGTCCATTACACCCCTTTGGACAAAAACGGAGGTTACCTGACCGAAAAGGCCGCTCTGATGGCTTGGGATCCTCAGTCCGATCAATGGCAGGCACTTCCCTTACCCACAACTTCCTACAACGACTTCGAAATCCTGAACGGCACGGTTTTCCTGAGCCAGGCGGATGGCTTGGCCCTCTATGATCTGAAAACGGGACCATGGAGGAATGTCGCCGTGCCCGGTTTGAATGGCGCCCGCTTATTTGTTGTAGATGGACATTTGTATTCGGCCTCCGCTGAGAGCATCGTGGAAATTATGGACGGCGGAACCCGTACGTCCATTCTTGCCAGCGCACGCCGCCGGCCAGCGGTATCTCCGCTCGATGAAATTTCCAATTATGGAGAGGTTCGTTTGTTTCCAGGAACGAACCACACCCTGCGAGCCTGCATCGCAACTCGAAATTTTGAGTATCAAATTTACGGGTGGGACGGCCATGCATGGTCCCTGGTCGTTCCAGCAAAAATGAACAGACCCCCTGAGATTTTCGAAGACGGCGTTGTCTATTCCGCACAATCTCCAACAAGAATGGACTGGAGACGCCCACCAGCCCTCTCGCTCTTGCGCCGCGACCAGAACAAAGATGAACTCCGCGTGCGCGAAGAAGATCAGCCCGTCGGCTCCCCTGAAGTCCCCCACACACTCTGCCAGACTCCATGCATCCCTGCTGAACCCTACTTCTTTTTCTATGCCGAACATTGCTCAGTGACGAACCAATCCATGGGATGGACGGTCGAGGAAAAAGACGGGCGACATGCAGAATTGATCCGTCTCGACCGCTCTTATCATCGCGTGGTGGTCCCCTTGAAGTTTGACGTCGCACAAGGTCCCGTCCCCAGCCTTGAGGTTGGATGGAAGCGCGGCGGAATCCCCGCGGGGCTTTGGCTGGATTTTGTCGGCGACTTTCTCATCATAGGATATGCCTCAACACCCAATCTCGTTGCAACGTCCGCAAGAATTGGCTTCTGGATTGCCTCTAAGAAGGAACTCCAAGCAGTTTTTGAACAACAGGAACGAATCCTGCGATGGGGAAGCCTGGAAAAAGTTGATGATGCCGGGCAAAAATTCAAGGCCGCCCTCGCCCGTTTCGATTTCAACCACAACGGAACCCTCGAACCGGAAGAAAAGGAAGCAGCCATCGACGACCCTGCTTTTCTCGCGTCGCAACTGGCGGCGATCGACGAGAATCAGAACGGCCAGATCGACCTGGAAGAACTTGTTTTTTTCGACGCGAATCGAAACGGAATTCTTGAACCCCGGGAAAACGCAGCTTTTGAAATAACCTTGGGATTGCTCGCCGACGAAATTCTGAGCGATTTTGATTTCAATCACGATGGTCAGGTCGATGCAACCGAGATCACGAACTCGAAAGCGACAAACCGTCGAACCACTTTTAGCTTTCCGGGCGATTGGAAGGACTTCGACGATAACCATGATGACCTATTGAATAAGGATGAAATCCAAAATCTTCTCCGTTTTTATTCACGCATCCATGTCCGGTCAAAAACCCAATTTTTTTATGAAGGGAACTTGCTCGATCTCCGTCTCAAGAAAAACTCCGCGGCGCAGAAGAACTTCCAAGCCGGCATCGAATCTTTTTGGAAAAATCAGGCCGTAAATCCGAAGGAACAGAAAAATCCGTGATGAAAACTCCAACGATCATTGGGCTTCAAATATTCGGCATCTTCCTTTTTTCAGGCTCCATCAAGGCCCATGCGGAATGGAAAGTGTTGCCTGAAAAAGAGACCCCGAGCATCTTTGCCGGTGAAAAGCGGGAGATCCATATCGTCGTGACTAACCCAGGAAACCAGACAGTGAATACAGAGGCACGCACCCGCATTTATCAAACAAGCACAACGACCGCTGTTCGCCTCAGCGAAACTTCATGGAAACATCTTCAGCTTCTGCCCGGCCAGACCGTGATCGAATCAGCCCTTCTGACTTTTCCATCCGTCAACGCAGAGACACATTTTGTTGTCCAATGGTTAGAAGGAACCAACACCGTACACGGCACGACCGAGGTGTGCGTTTACCCGCAAAACCTGCTGAAGGAATTGAGATCCCTCGCGCAGGATGAGCCTCTGGGCCTCCTCGACCCAGACAACCAACTCAAACCCTTGCTCAAGGAAATTTCGCTCGAATTTGTCGATTTGGAGGAGAGCGACATCTCCAATTACCACGGCAAGCTGGCGATTCTCGGCCCATTCGCTTCCTCCGAATCCATGAAGAACGGCCTCGGCGGGCGGATCCGGACCATGGCCGGTGCTGGCACTGCCGTGGTCTATATCCAACCCCCGGGAAATGAAGAGGATCTCAAACCCTCCTTTTATCCTGTGACCGTAGGAAATGGTCTGGTGATCATCGCCCAATCTCGGCTCACGGAGCATCTTGCAGAAAATCCACAATCCCAAATGAACCTGATCGGGCTCTGCCGCTTCGCACTGCGACGGACGGAACTTGCCCTCCCTTTCACAACCCCGGACCCTTGAAATTCTTTATGAAAAAACAAACCCTGATTCTCACATTCCTCATTGCCCTCAGCAACATCGTCCACGCCGCACCAGACGTCCTCACCGTCGCCATCTTCGACTTCGAGTCGAAGGACGAGGCGGTGCAGGGCCTCGGCCCCAAGGTCGCCACGTTGATCAACGCGCATCTGTCGGCGGAACCGCAGTTGATGACCGTAGAACGCACCGAACTGGAAAAAGTTCTGAACGAACATGAGATAGGCTTGTCGGGCAACGTCACACCGGAAAGCGCGACCAAGATCGGCCAGCTGACCGGCGCCAAGGTGCTCGTCACCGGACGCGTCTTCAAGGTGGACAAGGAAATGTTCATCGTTGCGAAAGTCATCGGCACGGAAACCAGCCGGGTTTACGGTGAGATGGTGAAAGGCCCTGTGGCCACGTCTATCGACGATCTCTCCGCCGAGCTTGCAAAGAAGATCGCCGCGACCGTCGCCGGCAAGGGTGAGACGCTGGTGGCCAAGGTCGAAACGTTTGAGGAACGCGTCGAGAAGATCAAAAAATCGCTCAAGTCCGGCCCGCTTCCCTCGGTCGCCGTCCGGATCAATGAGCAGCATTTTGGAGCGCCCGTGATCGATCCCGCCGCGGAAACCGAATTGGGGAAAATCCTACAGCAATGCGGATTCACTCTCGTCGATTCGAAATCCACCCAAAAGCCGGATCTTGAAATCACAGGTGACGCCTTCAGTGCCTTTGGTATGAGAAAGGGCAATCTGGTTTCCTGCAAGGCGCGCGTGGAGGTGAAAGTCCAAAAAAGCGGCGGCGAACTTCTGACCGTGGACCGTCAGACGAGCGTGGCGGTCGACATCACCGAGCAGACCTCGGCGAAAACAGCCCTGCAAAATGCGGCGACGGAACTGGCGGAACGGCTGTTGCCGAAGTTACAGGCGCACTAGCTGCATCCTGACGGGCTGGTTGCTCCCCAACGGAACAACCAGCCGCTTCGTGCGCAACCAGGACTTCATGATGCATCCATTCATCCGCCCCGTTCATTGTGGGAATCTCGATGCTTGCTCTCTGCATCGCACATACCATATCGCCTTGCGCTTCTCCACAAAGCTGTAGCGTTTCCTTTCAACCCGACGGCTACGACGTTCCTGCTTCTTCCCAACTTCTTGTTGCTCTTCCATTTGTAACACTCCTCCATCTTTGGAGTGTTACTCAATTTCTATCTTACGCTGGTCTCACGATCTGGTAGTTAGGACATTGGAAAAAAATAGACATGATCAAATGCTTCAATGCAGCCAATGAGCCGCCGGTTTGGAAAGGAATTCTTCCAACGCGATACCCTGTCCGCCTACAAGCAATTGTCGCTTGGGTTTGAATTGCCTGACAAAAGCATCCATACCGGGAAGCATTTCGCGGCGGCCTCCACTTTTCACTTCAATGGCAACTGTCGTCTTGCCCTGTTGCAAAACAAAGTCCACTTCATGGTTTCGTTCACGCCAATAGGTGACGCTGATGTTCGTTCCGAAAGTGGAATTGAACAAGTGCGCGCCGACGCAGGATTCGACCAATCGCCCCCAATAATCGCCGTCCTGTCTCGCTTCCGAGATTGAACGATGATCTTGCGCGCTCATTAAGGCAGTGTTTAACACTTGCAGTTTAGGGCTTGAACCACGCTGACGCACTTGGCCGCGAGAATATTTGGTCAATCCCGCCAACATCCCCGCGCCTTGTAGCAATTCCAGATAATGGGCGAGTGTGGTGGTGTTTCCGGCGTCCGTAAGCTGGCCGATCATTTTCTGATACGAGAGGATTTGGCCGGAATAGGCGCAACCAAGTTGAAACAAGCGGCGCAGCAGCGCTGGTTTGTCCACGCGCGTCAGAAGCAGGATGTCCCGCGAAATGGTCGTTTCAATCAGCGAATCCAAAATGTAACGCCGCCACCTTTCCGGGTCGTGGATTAAGTCGGCTGCGCCAGGATATGCGCCATAGAAAAGGTATTGCTCTAAAGTCCAACCGAACGCTTCGCGCATTTCGGTGAACGACCAGTGCGGCGCGGGAATCACTTCAAAACGTCCTGCCAGACTTTCAGTCAAACCGCTCTGAATGAGCAACGGGGATGAACCTAGCAAAACCACTTTCAGGTGAACGCCGGAATGGGTATCCTCGTCCCAAAGCAGTTTTACCATGCTTGACCAATCAGTAACTTTTTGGATTTCGTCCAACACGAGCAATGCGCCGGTCTTGCTCTCTCCTGCCTTGATTCGGGCAATGTCCCATTGCTGCTCAAGCCATGTGCGGTCACGTAGGGTAGGTTCGTCAGCGGAAGCGTAATGAGCGGGTATTTTTGATGCCGTTATGACCTGCTGGACTACTGTAGTCTTGCCGACTTGCCTGGGACCGGCTAATACCTGTACGAAACGGCGCTTTTCTTTGAGCCGTTTCAACAATTCATTATGAATGGTCTGACGTATCATACAAATTACTCAATACACTGAGTATTTTTACTCAATGAAATAAAGGAAGGCAAGTCGCATTTGGAAGACCAGAATTCACCTGACTTGCTCGAAGTGATTCCATGTGAAACCGAGGGCAGCGAGCTGATGCTTAGTCTCAGCAAAAGCTTTTTCCTTCATGCTGGAGCTTTTCGACAATGCTGGCCTCCTATGAAAATAGAGAAATCGGGACTCTGCAAGAAGATCGATACTCTGAAAAAAACTGCTTTTTTCTTGCGTGTGAAGCAAGCGCTCTACCGCTGAGCTAAGCGCGCATTTTACGAGTGAAAACCGACGAAATTCTGAACGTCGATTTTTACCAGTGTAACCTCTGAATGTAACCTTTGTTGAGCCGATTTTCCTTGAATGCCGATAGAACGCGAGGGTATTCCATGGAACATGGAAGAATACAGGCGCGTTGCTGATAATCTCTTCATTCGTGAAAAAACCGGTAGGTATTACGCCATTATAAATAAAAATAGGCGGCGTACAACACAAAGTCTCAAGACAACGGTCAGGTCGATTGCCAATGCCCGGTTGAACATTCTCCGCATCAAGCTCGGGGCCGCCAATATCAATCCTAGGGCCCGCGAGGTCCCTATCGTGGCAACTGCGATTGTGCAGGTTCTCGAAATGGCAAAGAGGCAGGCGGATGCAAAGAAAATGAGCATGATGACCTACAACGGCATCAAGTGGCATCTTGATCGGGTGTCCGAATCTCCTTTGGGAACGGTTAAAATCAACCAGGTTCGGCCCCAAGCCATCAAGGAATACCTGGATGAACGACAACTTAAACGTTCGGGACGCACCGCCCAGGTTGACATGACTCATCTGCGCAGACTCTTCACGGTTGCAAAGGATCGAGGATGGAGATGGGATAATCCTGTCGAAGAAATCAAACCCTACAAGCACAAGGCCAAAACAATCCGAGTCCCTGAGCCCGAGGAAATTAAGAAAATCCTGGAATTTCTCAGGAATTATCAACCCCATTTCAAGGACGCGGGAAATAAGGCAGCTGACTTTATCGAGTTTCTCTGTTTGAGCGGCTGTAGAACGCAGGGAGCCCAAACGGTCTCTTGGGAAGACATCAATTTCGAGAAGGGTACGATGACAGTCACCGAAAAGGGGAACAAAGCTCGCATCGTGGATCTTTTTGACGGCTTGCGGCAATTCCTTCAAGTCCGCCGTAAACCGAGCGGACTTCTTTTTCCTGGAACCTTTCGAACGGGGCGAAAGGGTAATTCTTTGGATTCTTACCTGCCCAAAACGATTCTGAACATCGCGTTTGAAGCAACCAAGGTAAAGCCCTTCTCGTTTCACAGTTGCAGACATTATTTTGCGACTCAGTGTTTGGAACAGGGAATCACTCCTTCCACGATTGCGGGATGGCTGGGGCATGTCGATAATGGCATTCTGGT
>Ga0207037_10185_pt2 | contig 19517 bp, 28 predicted proteins | sample Alteio_BWMinCont_75_FD_153268 | JGI IMG/M metagenome (GOLD analysis project Ga0207037, IMG submission 153268) | Enriched cells from forest soil in Barre Woods Harvard Forest LTER site, Petersham, Massachusetts, United States -... | ecosystem: Environmental > Terrestrial > Soil > Temperate forest >... | reverse complement strand
CGCAAATGCGATCTCGGCGGATCTGGGAACTCCGAGCGGTGCTGCGCTGCTAGCAAAACAGGTGCGCTCAATCGTCGGTGATCGATTGGATGTGCTTGTGCTCAACGCCGGAATCAGCAAGGCGGCACGCATCGCGGATTACACGGTAGAGGATTTTGACAACCTCTTTGCGACAAACGTTCGAGGCCCATTCTTCCTGGTGCAGCAGCTCCTGCCAGTTCTTGGAGAAGGCTCAAACATCGTTGTTATCTCTTCCGCCACAGCCCGTACGGTAGCGGGCAAGCCCGGTTTGGAAAACCCTTCGGTCCTTGCCTACGCCTCTACCAAAGGAGCCCTTGAGACTCTGGTCAAGCACTGGGCTGCCATTCTCGGGCCTCGCGGCATACGCGTAAATGCAATCGCACCAGGAGTCATCGACACGGATATGTCGAATTTTACGAAGACAGAAGCGGGCCGCGAGGTCGCGCTGGAAATGCAGGCACTGAAGCGAATCGGCAAACCTGAAGACATCGCCGACGTGGTCGCTTTTGTGGCGTCCGATGGGGCGCGCTGGATCACAGGTGCGAGCATTCCAGTCGATGGCGGCTCGAAGCTGTAACTGGTACCGCGAGGAGCGCAATGGAGACAAAGACGAACAAAAGTAAGGAGATCAGAATTCCTGGGCCTGACCATCCCATCACGATTTCTCCGGCTGAGGGTAAGGTGCGTGTAACGGTCGCCGGCAAGGTCGTCGCTGAATCGGCGCAAGCGCTTCGGCTTGAGGAGAAGGGATATCCGCCTGTCTACTACTTGCCCCGCAACGATGCAGACATGTCGCTTCTCGTCCGGACCACGCATTACACCTATTGTCCGTACAAGGGTGATTGTACCTACTACAGCATTCCCATCGGCGGATCGAAATCAGAATACGCTGTTTGGACATACGAAAAACCTTATGAGGCAGTCGCCAGCATCAAGGAGTACCTGGCGTTCTATCCCTCGCGGGTCGATGCAATCGAAGTGATCTCCTAAGTATGAAAGGAATTAACATGCCGAAGACTACACCCGAACAAAACAAGGCCCTCGTCTTGGAAGCGTTCGACACACTCTTTAACAAGCGCGATTATGCGGCCGCAGAACGATTCTGGTCGCCGGACTACATCCAGCACAGCGATCATATCGCACCTGGCCGCGACGGTCTGTTCAATCTCATCAAGAGCCTTCCGCCAACCTTGAAGTACGAACCGGGAGCGATCGTGGCAGAGGGAGACATCGTGATCGTCCACGGGCGGTTTAGTGGTTTCGGTGCTCCTGTGAATTGGATTGCCGCAGATATTGTGCGCATTCACAACGGAGCCCTCGTCGAGCATTGGGACGTCATTCAGGATGAAAAGACAGAAGAACAGTCGATAAGCAAGCGGCCCATGTTCGGAACTACATTCCCGACCTACGCTTGAAACGACCAAGTCTCGACGGGTAGGTTTACGAATGACTATAGCCCATAATCAAGGCGCCCCTTGCCTCGAACTGGAACGCTCTTTGCCAAGCGAAGTCGCTGCGATCTCTCCCTTCGTGGATAAGCTCATGCCCTTGATCAGAAAGTGTGGCTGTGCTGCTGAGGGCGAGAGCGACGTTGAGATCGCATTGCGCGAAGCCCTCGCAAACGCGATCATTCACGGAAATCATGAGAACCCCGGAAAACACGTCTATGTTCGTTGCCGCTGTAAACCTGATGAAATCTCGATCGCGGTAAAGGACGAGGGACGAGGATTCGACACTAATAAGATGACGAATCCTACAGCCCCTGAAAACATCGGTTCCGTTCATGGCCGCGGGATTTACCTGATGAAAGCGCTGATGGATGAAGTGCGCTTTGAAGAAGGTGGAGCTGTCGTTCATATGCGAAAGAGCGCCGGCCAAGCTGCAACCAACGATGCACAGAGGAACTCGCTAGAGTAGATCAGTTTTCGACTACGATTCGAAAGCGATATCGAGAACATCAATAAGAGAAAAATCCTTATTATGCGGGGGCGTAGTTCAGCTGGTTAGAACGCCTGCCTGTCAGGCAGGAGGCCGCGGGTTCGAGTCCCGTCGCACCCGCCAATTTTCCGTCTCGATCACTTCCTCGAGAGTGTGCGCTAGGTGTCGCTGAGTTGACACATTGCGAGCTGATGCGCGCCATGCTCAGCTCCAGCAAGGGTGCGCGATCAGGAATCGAAGCCCGCGGACAGTTCGACGCTCTCATGGAGAGCGTAGCGCCACGCGGCGACGTGACGTTCGAAGCAGACACCCTCGGCGGCATAACGGGACTTTGGGTGCTTCCGGCGGATTGGCGGCCAGACGAGGCGATCATCCACCTGCACGGTGGTTGGTTTAACTTTGGCTCCGCCAAAGCATACCGCCATCTTGTCGGGCATGTTGCAGCGAGAGCGGGAGCGAGGGCGTTTATCCCGGACTATCGGCTTGCTCCCGAATATCCATTTCCGGCTGCCACGAGCGACGTGCTGGCATGCTACCAAGGACTTGCCGAGAGGGAGGTTCACCGGATTACTCTTACGGGAGACTCCGCTGGCGGCAATCTGGCGCTCGGACTCGCGTCGCGCGTTACTGGCGAAGCCGCCTCCCTCGATGCGACTCTCGTCGGAGTTGCCGTGTTGTCGCCGGTTACCGACCTAACTCTTTCTGGCGCGACATACGAGACGCGCGCGGATGCCGATCCCCTGTTTACTCGCCCGCAGGTCGCGGAACTCGTGAATTCCTACTTAGGGAGCGCCGACGCGAGACATCCACTGGCTTCGCCCCTTCGCGGTCGACATTCCGGCATGCCTTCCACCCGCATTCACGTCGGTGACGACGAAGTGCTGTTGGACGACTCGCTCCGATATGTTGAGCGTGCAGTTGCCGCAGGCGTCGATGCCCGAGCTGATGTGTGGATGGGGATGCCACATGGGTTTCCCGCAAGCATCGGAAGATTGAAGGCGGCAGCACAGGCGCTGGATGCCATCGGTGCTTTCCTTACTGCGCGGCTGGGGAGCACAGCCAGATGAAGACCTTACTAAGAAACCAGCAGGACTGATCCCCGCTCCCAGGGGAAGGCACAATGACGAAACAAACCAAGCTCGGCGGCGGCTTACGCTTTACTGGAGTGCGGCAATTCTCTCGAAATCTGGGTCCGATTTGGTTCCGGTACGCCGGGTCAAAGAACTCCTTAGAGGATCAAGAACGGGCTGTCAGCACCGTTGAAATCCAATAAGTTACACGTCGTTATTGCCCTGTCACGGCGCAGTTCACGATTGGAACAGGCGGTCCGGCCGGTACCGCAGAGTTGGTCAAAACGATTGTGAGAATCGGGCCTCCAGGAACTCGCCCAGCTTGGCTGTAGCCTTGAATTGTGGGATGGGTTCCAGTTCCTTGAATGCCGACGTGAACGCATTCGAGAGACTCCAGATGGTTCGTGACCGGAACTCCTCATACTTCGGTTCGAAGTAAAGGTCATGCACGGTGCGGGCAAGATGTTTGGGAGCTTCGAGCTTGCCCTCGACGAACGCTTCATAGATGACCACCTTCGCCGTGACGTCGGTGAGTTCGCTTTTCTGCCACGCCTCTACCTGCTTGCGCATCGGCTCGAAGTTCCTCTGCATCCGATCAACGCCCACTGAGATGCAATCGATCAGCGAGAATGACTTCGAGTGTTTCGCGAGCACCGGAGTGAAGTCCCCGGCAAACGCCATGTTCGAACATACGAACACGCGATAGCCGCAGGTCATCGCCAGACGCATGCTCTTGTCATGCGAGTTGCGGAGACCGATGGAAAAACGGCATCCTTCCATTTCGGTTTCGAGATCGAGAACCCCAAAGGCCTTCATGCCATCCGGCGACACTGCGTACTCGTCGTGGACGACTCCGATGTGCCGAAACCCAAGAGTCTCGACTAGGGCTTGCACGATCTCGTGGTGCGGGACCGGACGGTGCGTTTCCGTCGCTGGCGGTGTGGGTACCAGGGTTAGTTCTTCGCGGCCAATCGTCCGGCCGCTATAGCCAATGAGCGTACTAGTTTCTGACATACTACTTTCCTCCTTGTTGATTTGAACTGCGATTTCTGAAGCTGAAAAAGGCGGGGTATGACTCGCTCCCCTCAGCTCACATCATCCGAACAACGTTGCCTGCTCCGGGATGGTCGGCTTCGTTCGCGACCTTCTGCCCGACAGCGACCCCGGTCGTTGCCCGAAGATCAGGACCGAATCTCTTGCGATGGCCTCCTCCACAAGGGTTGCGGGGTCAGGCTGAACGCCCGGCAAGACAGCCGGCGCTTCGAGCAGCGAGACATCTCCGTTTGAACGAGAGGTTGCGGGAAACAGTTTGTGGTGTTCCGCGTTGAGGGACTTCCAGACAGCATCGGCCGTTTCTCCGATTCCGTTCCTTTCGACCAGTTCCCGTGCCATCGCCGAGAGCATGTCATCGTCTTCGTCGATGTTCTGTAATCCCTCGCCGGCGAACTTACCCTCCATAGTGAGGGCCACTAGGAGTTTCTTTCCCATCAGGCGCAGACACGCCGTCTGCATGGTGCCTTCGTAGCAAAGAAACTTCACGCGCACCGGTCGCCTTTGTCCAATGCGCCAGGACCTCCGACTGGCTTGCCGTAAGGTGTGCAGCGAATATCCCGACTCGTAGAAGAGGATCGTCGGGAAGTCCAGGAGATCGAGCCCGGTTTCGACCAGCTTGGGATGGGAGATTACGACCTGTATTCCTTCCTTAATTTGTCGCGCATACCAGGCCTCCCGTTTCGACGTATCCACGCTCGCCCGCAGAACAGCCGTCCGGATGCCTTCGTTGCACAGGATGCGTTGCAGTCGGGCCGTAACGTCGTGCTTCTGCGTGTACACAGCAAACACCTGGCAGCGGCGGCCTTCAGCGAGTTCCTCCTTGATCTCCTCAATCAGTCTCCGCTCCTTCGAATGCAGTTGGTCTTCAGGAAGATCTCGCGTTTCGGCAATGACGAATGAGACGTTGCGCCTTACTTCCTGGTCGAATTCCTTGCCATACAGTGTTCCTAGGCCATAGGGATGGTCCGGATAGAGCAGTAGGGTGTTGAGCATTGTGCTCAACACGGACCTGTTGCCTCTGTGCTCTTTCAGGGCTTTCCGAATGGCATCTTCCAGTTCCCGGTATGCCGCCATCATCAGCGGGTCCATCGGGACGCTCAGATAGCTCTCTTCGTAGGGCGGAAGCTCTGCCGAGATGTCTTCAAGAAAGACGAAGGCACAAAGCTGCATCAGAAATTCGCCGAAGAGCAAAGGAGAAGCTCCCGGCTTTCGCCGAACCATGCTGGTTGTTTTGGCTTTGGAGCACCGATTATCGGTCGGCTCTACTTTTGTGATCGTTTCGAGAACGCCGTAGTCCTGGGTGAAGGAACTTCGTCCTGTCGTGCCCCACTCATAGCCGTGTTCCTTCATCCTTCCCGCTTCGAGCCGGAACAAGGTATTGAAGAGGTCGTCCGCATATCCCCCAAGAAGCGTTCCCGTCAGCCCTACAATCCGGTCTGTACACGAAGCCAAGGTGCCGAGAGCGTTGCCTTGGGCCGTATCGCCCGCCAGTTGGTGAATCTCGTCGCAAATCGTGTAGTCGAACCATCCCGGCATGTAGCGCCCGATGAATTCAATCGGCGCCATGCGGCGGATCTTGTCCGCGTCTGCCTGCCAGAGCGGGCTGTGCACTGGACGGCAGGATTTGTCGCCTCTGGACTCGATCGTCTCCGAGATCTTGACCTTCTCAAACTCGGCCAGAGTCAGGCGGCTGTCGTCGACGATGACTGGTTTGCCCGTGTCGGAATTGACGACGCAGCCCATGTATGGGCCCGAGCGCGGTACGCGGTACGCGTGCCGCCAGAAGTAGCCGAGCTTCGCGCGCTCACGGCCGACGATGAAAAGCGAAGGCCTCCCACAAAGAGATAGCCACCGTTTCCTGGAACTCGACGATTCTTTCCGTAATCGCAGTTCGCTTAGAGTGGTACGGAAACCTTCCCGCACGGCGCGGCCCTGCCTCAACCGCACTTCGTTCACGCCATGCGATTTGTTCTCGTCGCCTCCATTCCGCAAATCGTCGATCAGGAAGATGCGTACTCCCGGCAAAGTGAGGAACGCTTCGCGAGCCCACTTCTCGACCAAGTGCGGGGGAACCATCGCCAGAGAGGTGGATGGCTTTCCTTCGCTGTGGACGTGAATGGCACCGAGTGAAATCAGGGTCTTGCCGGTGCCGCATTCCGCGATCACCATGCCGGTCCGCGCCTGCTCCCAGCGTTGCGCAATTCCCATGATCGCGATGGTCTGCGCAGGGAAGGGCTTGCGCAGCAATCCCTCGATCCGCGGCGAAACTGGATCATCGAATTGGTGGAGCGCGGGATATTCCTGAAGAATGCGCGCTCCTAAAAGGCTGGCATTGGCACGCATATAGTCGTAAATGGTCGATAGTTCAGGCATGGAAACCCTCTTGTGGGCGGAAGGAATGTACAGAGAAGCCGAAACGAGAAGAGGAGAGAAGAAGTGCGACGGGAAGAACTACTCTCCTTGCGGGAAGATCTCTTCGAGACTGACGCCGGGCCAGCGGATCGAACCTGTCTGTGTCGGAAATGGGATCGCTCCGCTTTCCACTCCCCAACTGAGCCAGTCGAGAAACTGTTCTTTTTCGCCTTTGACAATCACCGGATCACATCCAATACCGAGCGCATGAATGACCGCACGATGCGTATCCAGTTCGTCCGCAAACCAGTTCGCCCATTCCGGGATTCCTGGAATCCCGTAAATGTGCGCGATGGAAGCCCAAACAAATCGCTTGTCCGAGCCCGCCAACAGAGTCCTTCCCGCGCCGGCAGACATGTTTCCCGAGGCGAACTCTTCCGACATGCCGATGAGGTGACGCAGCGGCTTCTTTCGTCCGGCAAGCTGTATCGAGCCTTTGAAACACTGCGCGTTTCGTTCGAGACACACTCGGATGGGCTGTACGCCCGGCCCCTCCACCATGAACCGGTCTCCCAGAGAAATTGCCGCACTAACCGCCGAGATCTGCGTATCTCCGCCAACCACAGAGATCAAATGGGCTCTTGCTTGTCGGGGAGGATCCGGCAAGACCTCTCCAATGAAACGGTCGAGGCGAAGGTTGATGCTTGTCGTTGTCTTCTCCGTGCTCTTTACATAAGTGAGCCAGCCGAACCGAAGGTGTGCATTTTTCATTCCCGCTCCCTCTTTTCGTGCGTGAGGATCTGGGTCTTGCCATTGGCGAAGACCAGCGTCAATTCATGGGAGAACCGCTCCCGATCATGCAGGATTCTGGCCCCGTCCTCTTCCTCTTCTTCCCAGTGGTCGGTGAACTTCACCGAACGCCAGTGTGCGATGTGGCGATCTTCTCCTTCGCCGAATACCCCATTGAGCATTCCCGCGGTGCAGAGCAGGCCGACATGCCCGCCATGCAAAGGCGTGAGTGGCCGGCCACGAACGTCGCGCTGTTTGGGAAGAAGTACACGGCTGGCCTGACGGTATGCTGCCGAATCTGGCAGCAAGTCTTCCACTTCGTCGAGTGGAATTCCAACATGAGTGAGCGTCGCTGGACCGGAAGGTGGAATCTCGTATCGCATTGCCGGCGCTTGTCCCAGGGTTTCAAGATCGGCTTTGCACGAAAGCATTTCCAGCCAGCGCACGGAGTCGAGCAGCGCGGAGTCTCGCAGATGCTGGTGTCGCTTACGCCGGATGCCAAAGACAGCAACCTGCTGGTACTGCACGCTTGCAGGGTCCGTCAGCCTGTACACGGACAGATCGGTAAAGTGCTCGCTCAAGATCCTCGCGCAGACTCTTAGTTGTGGTTGCGGAATCACCAATACCAGGACCCCGCCGGGTTTTAGCCAGCGATGGGTATGCTCCAGAAACACGAATTCTAGGCGCTGGTTGTTGCTCTGCCCGTTTTCAAAGTCGTAGGGAGGATTGAGATAGAGCAGCGACAGCACCTCGCTTGGGCAGCGCACTTCGAGCGTGTCGGCTTGCAACACCTCAATGCCAAGACTCCGGGCCTGTTCAACTCGGTTCGCGTCGATCTCAATGCCGTAACCACGGGCGCATGTTCCCTGAAGCAAACGCGTGAACGCCACGCCATCTCCCACACACGGATCGAGTGCTGAAAACTCGTACGCGAAGGTGAGGCAATTTCGGAGTCGCTCGGCTTCAGCTAAGGGAAGGGGGAAAAAGCCTAATTTCGTTTTGCCATGGGGCCGCACGGAAAATCTCCTCAAGAAAAAAGAAAGGCGAGCATTGGCTTCCTAGTACTCGGCCGGCAGCAGCAGCGTGGTCACCGAGCGGTCCGCTTCCGTAATGATCCAGAGCCTTTCTGTATCCGTGACCGGGTAGCTGCTCATCAGGCGGAACCCACACTTGAGGCTCAATTCGTTTTCAGTTTTGTCGTCCTGGCAGAGATCGCCCCAATCACCCCGGAGATGCCGGGAGAGGAATTCCAGGGGCGACTGATTGGCCTGCTCCAATAAAGCGAGTGCGCCTGGCGTGGCAACAATTTGGCCTGCGGAAAAAAGCGGAATCGCAGGTAGGGAGTTCATAATTGACCTCCGGTGTCATGGACTGATCTGGATGAAAGGCAGAATTGATCCATGCCGAGCAGCGCAACGGACCAGGGGGGAAGTCTCAAATTACTTGTTTTCGGCGTTTGGAAACTGGCCGGGCTCATCACTGGCGCGCCGTTCTTCGCGACCGCTCGAAGTTCGGAGCAGGATGCCGTTCTCGTTCTCAGCCCTTCTCTTCGCGATCTTGGTGTAGAGATGAATGACGTACAGAGATTCACACCCTTCACAATTCGAATGCTGTGGCCGTCCGTCGCGCGCGGGGTCATAGCGAGAGTGCAGGCTGCATTTACCATCGAAACGAAATCGGATTCTGAGCGACATCGAATACCTCACCAATAGCGGTGCGAACCGCGTCCTCCGTTGATCGCCAGCGCAACCAGTTCGTCGACCGTATCGGAGACAGGCATCTCTCTCATGGCGATGAAGGAGCAGAAGCCGTTTACGGGAATCGGGCGCTCATCTTCAATTCGGTAGCCGCGCTGAATATGTTGTTGTTTTCGTTCTTCGTACAAGTCGGCCCTGGTGGTCACACGAATTCTCATGGCCATCCTCATTTCTAATGAATTGACAATCGGGTTGAAGTCGGAGCAAGGCGGGCGTTGATTGAGCGGGAGCTCGCGCCGGCACTACTCTTTGTGTATGCCTGACACCGTTCGCGGAGATTCAGAGGCTACCTCCGGCTCACTCTCCTTCGTTGGAACGAGCCTCTCCCAACGGATCGAAAAACGGCGGCGAGGTTGCCCTCCGTCATAGAGCTCAAAAACGAGTCCGTCGGAGATATAAAGCGCAATTGGCAAAGGAATCAGCGGAACACGGTCGGCGTGAGGCGGAGGATTATGTTCGACCATTGGCCCGGCCTCCTTTCCTAGTGCTTTGGGCTGAAATTCGTAATCGAATCCATCGACGAATAGAATTCTTAGCTAGGTAACTCACATTCAAACCAACGCGTTTTGGATTGGTCCACCATCCACCAGCGCCCAAAATTGGCGTGTCGCGGGGGTTGACAACACGGGTGCATCGGGTTTATGATATAAGTTAGTTAGATAACTAACTCTTCCGAGTCGGAGAATATGCGCACGGCACAACCGGACAAGCGAACGCGGCTGATTGAGACTGCGGCGAAGCTGGCGTATGGACGCGGTTTCCGAGAGACGAGTCTGGCGGACATCGCCGAGGCGGCTCGCGTGCCGGTAGGCAATGTCTATTACTACTTCAAAACCAAGGAAGAACTCGCCGAAGCCGTGGTGGAGCGGCGCCTCGAGGAGTTTCGCGCAGCCCAGGCGGAGTGGGACCGCTTGAGTTCTCCGAAGGAGCGGCTGTTTGCTTTTGTGGACACCATTCGTGGGAACCGGGAGCAACTTGCGCGCGGAGGATGCCCTCTTGGCGGGCTGTGCACGGAGTTGCGGAAGGAGGGCGGCGCTCTCGCGAAGAGATCCGCGGCCCTCTTCAATGAGCCCATGCGTTGGCTTGAGGAGCAGTTCCGGGCCCTTGGCCATGAAAAGGATTCACGAGAACTCGCGGTCCATTTCTTCTCCGCCTTTCAGGGCATGGCGGCTGTTGCGCTCGGCACCAACGACCGCGAGGTGGTGGTGATGGAGGCAAAGAGACTTAAAGACTGGATCGGCACCTTGTGACACGCAATCATCGAGCAACCAGAGAGGATCGGCACCATGAAGAAGCTTGAGGGAAGGGTTGCGCTCGACGACCCTACATCGCCAATCCCGACCTGGTCGAGCGGCTCGCGACCGGCCCTCCGCTCGCCGAAGTCGGCTGGGAAACCGTCTACGGGTCGGGAGCACGCGGCGAGTTCGACTATCCGGCTATCCATGGGCGGCGGGCGAGTGAACTCAACCAGAGGGGCTAATACGCACCCGTCCGATCAATAGTGTCCGAAGTGTTCGGAAGTTGGGCGTCTTTTGTGCGGGGTATTCAATTATGAAACTCACGAGCAATACGATTTTGATCACCGGCGGTGGCAGCGGCATCGGTTACGAACTCACCAAACAACTCACGGCACTTGGTAACACGATTCTTATCACGGGCCGCGATCAATCTAGGATGGACCGTGCGAAAGCGGCCTTTCCCAAAATTCACACCTTTCGAAGCGACGTTTCCGATCCGAAAGCGATCGCCACTCTTTACGAACAGGTCACCAAACAATTTCCCGAGCTCAACATTTTGATCAACAACGCCGGCATCATGCGTGAGATCAATGTTCACGACAAAGCCGGAAGCCTCGAAGACATCACTCGCGAGATTGAAATCAATTTGAGCGGGCCGATTCGCATGGTGAAACAATTCTTGCCGCATTTGAAAACAAGATCAGAGGCCGCAATCATGAACGTTTCATCGGGATTGGCATTTGTTCCATTGCCCATTTCACCGGTTTATTGCGCCACCAAGGCCGGTCTGCATTCGTTCACCGAGTCTCTTCGTGTTCAACTGAAAAACACCAAAGTGAAGGTATTTGAGCTAGCACCGCCGGCGACACAAACCGAACTCTTGGGTGCCTTTAATTCTGAAGACATGAAAGGCGTTTCTATCATGAAGGTGGAAGACATGATTAGAGTCGCCGTCAAAGGAATGCAAACCGATCGATTTGAAATTCGTCCAGGGCAGGCGAATCAGCTCAAAATGATGAGTCGCGTGGCGCCTGGATTTATTTTGAAACAAATGAGCCGATCGGTCGACCGTATGCTCGGCACACATAATTAATTTAAAGCTTCTAAGACGCCAGGCGGCCTGAAACCGCAGGCCCAGACGGCGAAGCCTGAAGGGGAGCCTCATAGATTACGCATCGATAAGTTAGTCAACTGACACATGATCGGGGTAGCGAAGCGATCGAATGACCAACCAGCCCTAAGCGGGCAGAATGGATCTTTTATGAAAATTGTTTTGATTGGCGCAAACGGAAAGATCGGCGAACTGGTTCAAAAGGCATTCGCGGGTGCTGGCCATGAGATAGTCAAGGTCGGACGCAAATCAGGCGATTTCCGAGTCGAGATCGAGAACCGCGACAGTGTCAGGAAGCTTTATCAAGCCGTCGGCTCGTTTGATGCCGTGGCCATTGCAGCAGGTGAAGTCGCATTTGCTCCGCTTTCGGAACTCACCGCCGAAAAATGGCAGTTCTCGTTGGGAAGCAAGCTCATGGGTCAGATCAGCCTGGTTCAGGAGGCGATCCCGTTCATCAAAGAAAATGGATCATTCACTTTGGTTTCGGGCGTTCTTAATGAAGAACCGATCTTCGCCGGTGTTGCGGGTGCAACCGTCTCGGGCGCATTGGAAGGTTTTGTTCGGGCTACCGCAATCGAACTTCCCAAGGGATTGCGTATCAATTTGGTGAATCCCACGATGCTAGAAGAATCCGTACCTAGTATGGGTTCGTTCTTTCACGGCGTGATTCCGGTCGAAGGATGGAAAGTTGCACAAGCCTACAAACGCGCAATCCTGGGGGCGCAAACCGGCCGCGTTTACAAAGTTGATTGAGCTTGCCTAACGGGTGACTCGGCGGCGTCGGCTAGATCGAGTTCAAGCGATTACAAGTCATTACTTAGCCCGTGGCGCTGCCCCTTCGAGTGCTACCACGATCTCCCGGAGCGTCTTGAGATTATCCACTTGGCCAAGTGAGCTTAATCTCAAAGATCCTAGAACTCCGGCAAAAGCCGCCAGACCAGCCTTCTCTCGCGCGGCTTCGGCTCGGCGTAGTCCTCGTTCGGCCGCCTGCATGTGTGCCAGCACTTTTTCTTGGATCGCTTGGTCTTGAATGCCTTTGGGATTCCAAACCCTCGCCACGCTTTTCAATAACCCGCGATACATTCGTTTCCCCACTACCTGTTCCATCTGCTCAATTTCGTGGAGAACTCTGTCTCGGTGACCGTTCGCATCGCCATTGTGCTGGCCATTGCCGCCATTTCCAACAATTGTTCGTTCTGATGGCTTCTGCTCACGCGCGCAACTGGGCCGAAGGCCTTCTTGCCAACCTGCGGCTGTGGCCCATCCTGTCAGTTGCGGAACTGATTTCGGCCGCTTGCGGTCGTCCAGATCAACCCAGGTTCCAGTGAAGTAATAAAGATATCTGCCGAGTCCAAAACACGCACAACTCCGTTTGAAAGCCTGTGCTTCCGCTGCCGTACAGGAATTATCATCATCAGCCCACTCTTCTCCAGTAGCCGAATGCGAACCCAAACCGAAAATCGTCAGATCACATGTGACCAGTACCTTCGCAGCGATCTTTTGGTCTTTGCTTCGTTCGAAATTTGCGCTGGTGTGAATCTTGTATTTGCGCGTCCAGCCGGCTGGGGTAAACAGCGCGTTTAAGCGATCGGTATAAGCCCGCTGATCGGCATACGGAACGACCTGGCCCCGCATCGGCTGCTGGTTCTTCGTCGTGTTCATCACCCGCCATTCGATCTGCGCGGAATCAAACGGCACTTCCAGTGCCGCCACCAGTTCCTTGACCCGTTCGGTCGGGACCTGAAGAACTCCAGGGGCCGGCATTGCAGGCGGCGGGCCGGATGCGGGGAAATGGTCTTTCTGTGCATGACCGTTTGGGGCGCTCATATGGGCTCCTCCTTGGTTGACGTTGTTTCCTCATCCGGGCGCTGGCCGTACATCCAACGTCGCGGCTTGATCTGCAAGAGCCAATCTTGTGCGGTGGGAATGCGGCCCAGGTCTTCTTTGACATGCTGCTCTCCCACATAGCGGACCGGAACTTGGTTGCCGTCGCTATTCGCGATGGCAACACCAAACAGTTTCTCCGCCAGGAAAATGCCCTCGGTATGGTGACGTAAGGCCCGGTGGCGGAAGTCTGCGAGGAACGCTTTCGATTCATCGAACCAGTTATGAATCGGCAGATAGTCTTCTGCTCTTCCGCCGAATTTCCTGGCGCTGCTCTGCGCGTGTTTGAGTGGGTGGGCCATAAACTACACCTCGTAAGTCGTGGTCGTGTAGTCTTCAAAGCGATCGTTCCGCTCGACCGTCACCTTGCGAGCGGCCACATCGAGTACCACGTCCCCGAACCCGCCGCAATCGTTTTCATATCCGAAGGGCACAAGAGCTTCGAAGTGCTCCTGCAGGCGGGAGCCGGCGTACTTCACGGGCTCGTGCTCCCCAGATGAATACCATTCGCTGGCATAGCACTTCACTTCTTCGGTCGTTCCATCGTCGCCGTAACCGTCGAAGTGGACCGCCACGAACGTGATTCCCGCTGCGGCCAGTCTGTCGCACTCCGCCAGGAGTGCAGCCTTTGCCGCGGCTTGTTGTGGTTCAAGTGGTTCTCCATTGTTCGGCTGTGTCTGTTCCATCGCATGATCCTTCGTTCGGAAAATGTTGAGGCTGTGTTCAGGCTTGATCTGTCCGGGGAGATGAAAGTGAAAATCTCGACAGTGAAAGCCAATAAACGAACTACCTGATTCAGGGTCAGGAGGTCTATTTATGACCCGTTTTGAAAAAGTAGTTCTCGTTTTAATGCTGTTGCAGGCTGCGCTGCAGGTTCTTTCGTTCTTCTGCAAGTAAGCCACTGGCACCCGCAGAAGGTCGTCTAGAGTGGGAAGCGTATTCCTGCTTTTGACGATCGCGGGCTGCCTTTCGTAATCTTCGCCAGCATTTCGGATCAATCCGCAACGCTTGCGCGCCAGGCAAAGACGAGAGTCCGACGAATGCCCCGTGATAGGAGATTGTCCCGTAGCGAAACAGCCGCGCGAGCAGAGCAAGCGCGTGATGGGCCAGCGTCGGATTAACGAACGGCTCCTGCCGGTCGAGAGCTTCCGCCGCGCTACAGCTTGGCAGGCCATCTCCGTCCAGTTCTCCTTGGATGACTTCCGGGAACAGCTCTGAGACTGTCCGTAGCCGGAGCCTGCGCCGCCGGTTCCTTCGATTCAGTGGTTCTCCCAGCACAAATTGACCGCTGTCCGCATTGTTCCCCAGGTCCAGCCAGTAATCGACCTCACTCCAATCCTCCGCACACTTCGCGATTGCCGCACGAGCTTTTCGTGTGTCGACACAGCCGATCACGATGTCTACACCATCGAGTCTGCGCTTAGGATCTAACCGCTCTGGAATACCCTGCCAATCCAGTCCCCAGAAGAGATTCAGGCGATTGGCGAGAACCACAGATTTATAGAGACCAATCTCAGATTGACTGAACGGCTGGCGTACGCAGTTCGTCGCAGAGATGACATCCGGGTCGAGCAACGTAACATGGATCCCTTCCGGATGTCCGTAGGCCAGCAATGCCTGATGCAGGTACGGCAACCCGGCCGCGATCGCGCTGCCGTTGCCGCCGCAACCGACGACCAGCACGCGCACCTTGTGCTTCAGTAACCCAGGATGAATCTGGTGAGTCTCCATGGCTTCATCCTTCACCTTCTCTCTCGATGAATTCCTGAAGAGTTTGTTTGCTGTCGGCCAGAAACTTCACAGGAAAATGTTTCCGTCCAGCAAGGTTTGACCACAGACCTAAGAACCCGGCGCAATGCGTTGTCAGACGGACAGCACCACTGGGGTGGGTGAATTCGCTGGCAAAATACGCCTTCTCCCAGCCTGACAGGGAGGCAACACTTATCTCCCCCGGAACTCGCATACTGCCCAGACAAACTCGGCCGGCCGAGTCGGTGTTCCAGTACGGAACGTTTTTCAGGTGCGTATCGGATGCAGGCCGACAGTCTTCTACCAGCGCACGCACGAACAGTTCCCGCCCGTGGATCATGAACACAAGGGCAGGGTGGGGATACATCTTGCCATTCAGTTTTTTCGCCTCGGCATTACTGTCGCCGAAGAACATCAGCCGCGGTTGCGCCCGGCTCCACCATGCGATCAGTTCCGGGGTTCTTGCCAGCACATGTTCCGGCAAAACTTCCGCTGCCATGCTCGCCCCCAAGCCTTTGGCGAGCGTCTCAAGAAAGCCCGTAGTAACGGACTGTCCGGCGCGCAAGTAAGGCGCCTCATTCGGTCGGCACTTTACCTCATGCAACGTGGCAAAAGCCCTGCTGCCTTCCTGATAAAGCAGCACAGCCTGCTTCAGACTGAAGATTCGGTTGTCGCCGACCCGCACGTGGACGTTCATGACTGTTCCTCGCTGGTAATCACGCCGTCGTCGTTGCCCGGCATCAGATCAATCAGCCGGCTGGCAGCAGCGAGTGTGTCGCAGACCACGCCCAACGTCCGGAACCCCTGGCGAATGCCGGCGGGATCAGAAAGGTCGAGGGGAATAATAAGGTTGGGTTGGGGCGTCGTCTCCATTGCGGTCTCGGCCTCATCGTCAAAGCACCCCACCACAGCATCGCCCGATGAGAATGCGGCCAGCAGACATGGCAGTGGCGGATTCGAGTCCATCAACTGCTCTCCCATGTCCTCAGTGAATTCCGGCCGTTTGGCCTGCTCCGAGATCGAACACAATTCCGCCAAACCGCTGACAAGCACACGCAGTTCTTGGTTCCTTATCGTCTGGTTCAGATCCTTCAATCCTCGGAGACTCATGGGCCGCTCTTTGAGACACTTCGGAGTGCATCCTTCAATGTCTGGCACTTCGTACTGCTCGGGATTCTCTTCGCCCTCGTACCATTCGCGCAGCATGTCGACTCGCTCCTCGGCATCGTGGTAGTCGTAGACCCGCACCCACCGGTTGAGGGATCCGACAAAGTGCCTGAGGAATGTCGCGGGCAGACACGGATGTACGCTCCCAAGCAGTTCCATGGTTGAGTTCAGCAGCACGAATGCCGCGCTTTCTGGATCGACGATCAGGTAAAGCGTACCCTCTTGTCCTCGTTCATCCGAGTAATCGACCAGTCTGTCGCTGAGAGTAAGATCCAGATCGAAGCGACGCTCGATTGACGCTCCGCCATGGTTGCGGATCCATCGCTGAAGGGTCAGCAACAAGTATTTGGTCGCATCTCTTCCGCTCTTCTCCCAGTCCTCCACGGCCGCGATATCGGACTTCACCAAGATCTCGGCCAACGCGATTACCTCTTGGTCGTCCGCCGAGAAACGCTGTTCAGTCGGAACCTTTTCCAAGATGGGCAATACAACTTCACATGGCGGGGCGATCAAATGGTCGGAAGCAGGGATCCTTCGGGAGGGGCGAGGCGTTTCCCGGCGCGCCAGCGGGAGCATTGCTCGACCGCCCTCGCCAACAGTGCTGAGGACATCTGCAGTTCCTGACATTCGAAGAATCTCCCGAGTACGGTTTCGTGCCGCGATTCCCGCTCCTGCGTTAACAAGCGCAGTTCCTGCAGAACCGTTCTTTTTCCGTTCTGGGAAGCGCAATTTTGCGGCTGAATGGTTGTTGATTGTCTCCCCCGCTGTTTGCGAGAGGCAGGAACGGATTTTTGTGATCTCGGACGGGTAAACCTCACTCTAGGCATGGCGGCCACTATTTCCACAGGTTGCCCGTAAGATGGAGGGTCTGAAGGCTGGGCAGCCTCCAATCTGTCGGCTACAATCTCCCCCGGAGAATTTCTATGATGACGGATCCAGCCTCCGGTATCAAACGGGAAGTTCTGCAGTTGATTGAACTTCAAATCGAAACGCTCCGACGAGAGGGGCGCTTGACTGATTCCGACTTGCAACAGTACCGCGCGCGTTCCGGGGAAATCTCTCGTCTCTACCGGGAACTCGATCGAATTGGAAGGACGCGTGTAAACAGGCAATTCGCCAGGGCGTCGTAAGCTCACCCTGGTTCGAGGGGGCCAGTCGGTCGCCCCCGGCGTGAATGCTTTCGCTGGGGCTGCCGCCTGTTGTCTAGCTCAATCTGGCACCGATGTCGTTTATTCCACAGCGCGTGCGTTCAAACGTGTGTCGCGATGAAGCGAATTCTTCTTTCCTGGAGCAGCGGCAAAGATAGTGCATGGAGTTTGCACGTTCTCCGCCAGCGTCGCGAGTATGAGATTGCAGGACTGATGACCACGTTCAACGAAGCCGCGGACCGTGTGGCGATGCATGCCGTCCGTCGCGAACTGGTCGAGCAGCAAGTCGCGGCAGCAGGATTGCCGCTTTGGAATGTCCCTTTGCCCTGGCCTTGTTCGAACGAGCAGTACGAATTGGTGATGGCTGAAACGTGCGCCAGAGCAGTCGAGGCGGGAATCGAAGGGATCGCATTTGGCGACCTGTTTCTCGAAGACGTGCGCACGTACCGCGAAAAACAATTGAGAGACACCGGCCTTCTGCCGATATTCCCCTTGTGGGGGCAGCCCACTCGGGACCTGGCAACGCAGATGATCGCCTCTGGCATACGGGCTAAACTGACCTGTGTTGACACGCAGAAACTCGACGGTTCGTTTGTCGGACACGAGTTTGATGAGAAACTGCTGGCTACTCTGCCCTGCGGAGTCGATCCGTGTGGTGAGAACGGCGAGTTTCACTCATTTGTATATGCAGGCCCAATGCTGAGTGTCGATATTCCAGTCTCGGTCGGCGAGAGCGTCGTACGCGATCAATTTGTGTTCGCCGATCTGAACCCCGCCTAGGTACTACCCCTTTGTTCCAATAGCTCTCACAAAGCTGTACTGCAATTGTTCTCCAGAGGCTTCTGGTCCCGTGATCGCGGCCGTTGCGAGCTCGGGATATTGGTGACTGTAGATGGTTTTTACTTCTTCCGGCGTCATCCTCGGATCCGGGTCCGGAAGTTTCACGCCGTTGTACGTAAAGCTGCGAGACAGCACTTTTGCGTCGATCATGATGTAGCTTCTCCCTCTTCTTCTCCGGCCGCCTGGGTCGTTGCCTCGGCGTTCTGCTGCGCAGCGAACAGACTCGGTGTCGTATCCGCTGCGGGCGCCGTCGGCCCCGGTGACTCGTCCTTCTTCGCGATAGCCGGATCAGGCTTGGAGGCGCGCTGCGTTGTCTTCACCTTTTGACGTGCCGCTTTGGCAGCCGCGTCCATTTCCGCCTTGGCTTCGGCCAAGGTGCTGCCGAGCGCAAGGTGAGAGTCGACATAGCTGGTTAGATGCCTGCCTAGTTCTGAATCCAACTCCTCGGCTGATCCGGTAAAGCTCAGGGGAGTCGTGAGAGCGTGGTCCTCGCCTTCCTTCACTTTCGCGGGAATCACGTTCACCCTCACTTTTTCGTCAACTCTCGCGACTGTGATCAGCAGCGTCCGTTCTTTGAGCAATGGCATGAGTTCGGCAAACACGTTTTCTTCCCTCCTTAGTTCTTGTTGGTTCAAGCTTTGAAACTGACGACCAAAAGGCGCCGGGACGGGGCACTCAACCGCGGGGTTGGGGGTGAGTAGGAGCGGTGTGCGCCCGTCCCTGTCTGTGGCTCTGCCAAGGTGGAGAGGTTTCCACAGATCTCTTCTGTCTTAGAAGGGAATGTCGTCGTCAGCTATCGCGGGGGTAGGCTGCGGGCTGCATTCTTCGCTGGGAATTTCTCCGCCGGCTTTCTGCCCATTGTCCCGCGAACCGAGCAGGACAATGTCCCGCGCCACAATCTCCGTTCGATATTTCTTTTCGCCATTCTGCCGGTCTTCCCAGGTCGATGTTTGCAGCTTGCCTTCAACGTAGAGCTTCGATCCCTTGCGGACGTACTCTCCCACGATCTCCGCTAAACGCTGCCAAGCCACGACGCTGTGCCATTCTGTTCTGTCCTGCCATTGCTCGTTCCTGTCTTTGAATCGTCCGTTCGTGGCGAGACTGACTTTAGCCACAGGAACTCCACTGGCTGTGTACTTGACCTCAGGATCCTGGCCTACGTTTCCCACCAAAATTACCTTGTTCACGCTTTTCGCCATGTCATACTCCAGTTGCTTTCTTATGAACATCCACTCGTGCTGCCACATTCCATGCAGCGATAACAGGTACCGTTTCTCACCATCAACGAGCCGCAGAACTGGCATGTAGGCGCGTCTCCCAGCCCCACGACCTGACCAAGTGCCTTCACGACGCTGCCTGTCTCACGCTGCGGTTGGCTCGGACTCTGTAGCTCAAACAGG
>Ga0207037_10205_pt1 | contig 19560 bp, 22 predicted proteins | sample Alteio_BWMinCont_75_FD_153268 | JGI IMG/M metagenome (GOLD analysis project Ga0207037, IMG submission 153268) | Enriched cells from forest soil in Barre Woods Harvard Forest LTER site, Petersham, Massachusetts, United States -... | ecosystem: Environmental > Terrestrial > Soil > Temperate forest >... | reverse complement strand
CTCCAACTTTGGGTCGTCACTAACTTTTGGAAACTCCGTTTTGCTTTTATTTTGAGATAGTTTAGAGGTTCACGGAAAGTCGCCTCTGTATAGAAAAGAAATAGCAAATTAACTTACTTTATCTCAAAACCACTTCCGAATCAGATCTAAGTGTCCGGTAGCGCGGACCTTCTCGGGCATCTGTTCGAGTTTAATCGCCGATGGACTGGCATCATTTTTTGCAATGTGCTTGGCCGAATTCCTGATTTAAGGGGAACGGATGCCCCCAAATTTGGCCTAGGCCAAAGAATGGGGGTTCAATATGAGAAGAACAACACACATCTCTCATATCGTGAAGAGATTAGCAAAACTTGAGGGGTTTTTGAGAATTTAAATCTCTTAGGACAACTCGTTTTGTTGATCTTAAGATTCATGAACTGGAACTGACCTAATCAAAGAAGTTTTTTGAACAGGGAAGAAGTTGGGGGTTCGGCCACTTAATTAATGACTTATGAGGTCAGTGAATCATAAAAACCACGCGTCAAAGACTAAAGTGGCACGGCCATTGACAAAAGTAGCTACTATGGCTATAGTATAATTAATTATGGCTAGAATTGTGGGAATTAAAGAACTTAAAGATTGTGCCTCTGAGATTATTGACGAGGTTTTAAGGCGTGGACACTCTATCGTTGTAACTAAAAATAATAGAGAGGTAGCGCAGATTGTACCAGTGTCTCAAGAGCCTCTGCAAAAATTAAAAGACATGGGAAGACTTGCCTCAACCCCCCAGCTGAAGTGGGCAGATATAGAGTTGAAGAAAATTAAAAACATTAAGAGCGCCGATAAGGCCATACGATCTATTATTTCAGATCGAGAAGAAGATTGAAATTTCTATACCTTGATTCATCAGTTTTAGTTTCATTAGCCCTCTACGATCCTGTTCGGATTCAAAAAGCACAAATCAAAATGAAGCAATTTGATGTTTTGGGCACCAATGAACTTGCCATAGTCGAATGCCAAGCGGGCCTTAGTTCTCAGTTGGGTAACAAGGGAGTGGACCTTACTGATGCCGAACAAAATTTAAATCAAATTTTAGCTCGAATTTATCTTTATAAAATAGATTCTCTTATTCTTGGTCATGCTCGAAGTTTGGTAAAAAGTTATCGGAATTCTTTGGGTCTGAGAACTCTAGACGCCATCCATTTGGCCACTGCAAATTTGATCTTGCAATCATTCAATAGCTCAACAGGCGAGAGTCATATGGAATATTTAACTGCCGATCGAAAACAACACAGCGCCTTTACCACAGAAGGTTATGTGGGATCCCTTATCTAAAGAAAGTTAAAACCGATAACTCCCGGAAATAATCATATCGAATTCGAAGATGGCGGGGTTTCCGTTGAGGATGGCACCAAGGTGGAAACTTGGAGTGATGTAAAAATTCTTCGATGAAGAAAAGTCATACCCCGTGGCTGCGAATAGTAAAATATAGTTCGAAAGAGATGAAGTGGGAAAAGTGTAAACAGGTTTTGCGCCAATATTAAGACTGCCGGAATTTCCCATTTCATACTCAAGCCCTGGCCCGTACCACCAGTCGCTACTAACACCCCCATACTTTTTTCCGATTACGCCCAAAGCGTATGAGGTTTGCTGATCAACAATAGTGCTTGGCTGGGTGGTCCCAATATTTGTCCCGGTACCGGTGAGGCTACTTGGCTTGTAAGTGGCGTCCACTTCGAGAGTAAACGTGGGTGTAAAAGGAATATCAAAGAGAAGCCCTAAAACAAGATTTGTTCCTGAGAGACCCGCAACACTGACCGAGTCCCCAACCGAATCGGTAATCGTCTTTGAACCTTGGTATTGGTAATTAAAACCAATGTTAACACCTAAAGCATAGTGACGTCTGAGGCCTAAATTATTTCCTTTTGGTGCTTTTGGTTTTTTCAAATTTTTCTTAGCGGGCTCTCCATTTGGACCGTCACCAAAAATTGGCGGGGTCAGATCAACAAGGGCCACATACCCGATTACTTTCTTCCCTGTGGCGTCTTGAATGAGGACTTTTTTGAATCCTCCGCCAGGATTGACCCCAGCGGGAACGATCTGACCTCTTTTAAGAATTGTAATTACGGGGGATGACATTGTTGGGCTTGTAAAAACTCTAACGGAATCAACGGCAATGGTGAGATTTTCCGTGGCACTGGCATTAGGATTAGCCAGCTGCGCCAATACGGCACAGGCTACGAACAACATTGTCCAATAGTGCAAATTCTTAGATTCAGTTTTCATCGATCTCTCTTTGTCTCATCTTAGGGTTTTTAGCCCCCTAAAAGCAATCTAAACGACAGGATTTCTTGACTTTTTACTGGTCCAGGACTACTTATGACGTCTTTGTACATTTAACCTTGCCGTCGGAAATAAATGAGAGACATCAAGAATTTAAAAGTGAAATTAAATGAGATCCCTCAAGGTGGCCTTGAACTCCATTATTCAACCTCAAGCCATGAGTTGGACTGTGCCCTTTTCGACCTTCTCGGTGAGACTCCAATTTACAAAGTCGATCTTCTTTTAAGTCACTTAGATAGCGTGACCCAACTTAAAGGAAGTATTTCAGCGACAGTGACCCATTCTTGCTCAAGATGCGCTGAAGACTTTCAAAGTCCCCTAAATAAAAAATTTACCACTGTTTATTCAAAATCTGAAGAGGGAATAAAAACACTTTCCGATGGCCTGGATGATCTCCAGGGGTCTTTCGATATTGAGTTTATCACAGGCAATGAACTTGACGTAGGCGAAGTGGTTCACGAACAAATTGCAATTGATATTCCTTTTCAACCCTTATGCTCCGAAGACTGTAAGGGCCTCTGCCCCCAGTGCGGAGCAAACTTAAATACAGAAGAGCCCCATGCTCATTCTGAATCTGAAGATAAAACCGATTCGCCATTTGCGAAATTAAAAGTATTAAGAGGAGAGTAAAAAATGGGAGTACCCGCAGATAAAACCACAAAGATGAAACGTAACAAGCGCCGAAGTCATCACGCTCTTGTTCGTCCTAACCCGAGTGCATGTCCTCAATGTGGCGAGCTTAAGCTCTCCCATCGCGTTTGCGCTTGCGGTTTTTATAAGGGCAAAGAAGTCGTTGCGGCTCGAACACAAGCCTAAGCCAGAAGAGAGATTAAAAAATTCACGTGAGAATTAGTCTCGATGCCTTCGGGGGTGATTTAGCTCCCGAAGTCAATATTCGTGGTGCCCTAGAATTTCTTAACGAGTCTCCAGAGGCTAAAGTCATTCTTACGGGTCCAATTAAAAAATTAGAGAAGCTCATCGGCAAAAATTTATCTTCAAGACTTTCGCTGATCGATGCTCCTGACCTTATCGACATGGCTGAAAAAGCATCGGGCAATCTCAGACATAGAAAAGATTCTAGTCTCTATAAATGCATTGACCTTGCTGCACAAGGAAAAACCGACGCTTGTGTTTCAGCTGGTTCTTCAGCCGCAATGATGGCTTTGAGCCTTTTACTTATGAAAAGAATTAAAAACGTCGAACGCCCAGCTTTAGTCACCCCCGTTCCAACTCTTAAAGACCCCACTTATTGTTTAGATATGGGTGCCAACGTGGATTGTAAACCCATTCATCTTTTGCATTTTGCTTTAATGGGTCATGCCTATGCTCAAGTTATAAAATCCATACCTCGCCCAAGAATTGGGCTCATCAGTAACGGCGAAGAAGATACTAAGGGAAATGAACTCACCCGAGAAACTCACGGACTTTTGAAGTCCATACCAGAAATAAATTACTCTGGTTATTGTGAAGGTCGCGATATTTTCACCGGCGAATATGACGTTATTGTTTGCGACGGTTTTGTAGGGAACGTTATTTTAAAAACAGCAGAAGGCTTAGGTGAAACTTTGATGGATCTACTTAAAGAAAGTTTTTCATCTTCACTGACCGCGAAGGTAGGATATCTCCTCGCAAAAAATTCACTACGTCCTTTAAAAAAGAAATTAGATTATGCGGAATATGGGGGTGCTCCCCTTCTTGGCATTGGTGGAATAAGCATAATTTGTCACGGAAGGAGCACTTGGGCGGCAATCAAGAATGCTTTACATGCTGCGGAAAAGAACTATAAAGAAGGTTTGGTTACAAAGCTAAATGAGGCCATGAATTTTAAGAGCCTTGAAAGTACCCTCACTTTGGCTAGTGGAGATTTGACCCTTGACGACAACGTATAAGACAAAAATTTTAGGGACCGGGGGATACCTCCCCGAGGGCATCCTCACCAACGCCGATATTGAAAAATTAGTTGATACCAATGACGCTTGGATTGTAGAGCGCACCGGGATCCGCCAGCGCCATATCGCTCCTAAAAATATGGCGACCAGTGATCTTGCACTTATTGCCGCACAAAGGGCCATTGAAGCCGCAAAAATCTCTCCTAAAGATATCGACATGATTATCTTTGCATCGGTGACTCCCGATCAAGCCATGCCCAATGCAGCATGTACCCTACAAGCTAAACTTGGCACGGGAACATGTGTCGCATGGGATCTCAATGCCGCTTGCTCAGGTTTTGTTTTCGGGGCCAGTGTCGCCAATCAATATGTTAAAACGGGAATGTATAAGAATATTTTAGTGATCGGGGCCGAAGTTCTCTCTCGCATCGTAAATTACAAGGACCGGGACACTTGCATTCTCTTTGGAGATGCTGCGGGGGCCATGATTTTCGGCAGGTCTGAGGCGAAAGACGGAAGCGAGATTTTAGCTGAGAGTTTATTTTCCGATGGAAATCTGGGAGATCTTCTCACTCTTTTGGCCGGCGGTTCAAAAATGCCCATCACCCATGAAGTTCTCGACAAAGGTCAAAACAATATGATCATGAAGGGCCGAGAGATTTTTAAAAACGCCATTCGCACAATGTCTAAAGGAGCAGGAGATGTGCTCCAAGCGACAAAAATGAGTCTTGACGATGTGAAATGGTTTATTCCCCATCAAGCCAATCAAAGAATTTTAGAAGGTGTGGCTAAACAGTTAGATTTTCCCATGTCCAAAGTCATAATGAATCTTGATCGCACAGGGAACACCTCTGCGGCCACCGTTCCCGTTGCTTTTGATGAAGCCGTTCGCGATGGACGTATCTTACGTGGAGATATTTGCCTTATTACTGTCTTTGGCGCAGGATTAACTTCCGGTGCAATCTTAATGAGGTATTAGAGTGAACCATTTCGCCGCCCTTTTTCCAGGCCAGGGAAGTCAACATGTGGGAATGGGTAAAGAATTCTATGATAATTTTAAAATCGCCCGGCATACCTATGAAGAAGGTTCCGATTTCCTTAAACTTGATTTAAAAAAACTTTGTTTCGAAGGCCCAGATACCGAGCTTAAGCTCACCGCAAACGCTCAACCCGCCTTGGTTATCACAAGCATTGCAGCATGGAGAGTTTTTGAATCAGAATCTGAACGAAGACCCGAAGTCGCTCTGGGCCATTCCCTTGGAGAATATTCAGCCCTTGTAGCTGCAGGTGCGATCACTCTCGGTGATGCTTTAGTTACGGTGAGAATTCGAGGTCAAGCCATGCAAGAAGCTGTTCCTGTGGGAACAGGTGGAATGACCGCAGTTCTTGGACTTGGGGATGAGGCTGTCGTCAGGGCTTGCAAAGATATGCAAACTGAAGCTGCGACCGAGGCTGGTTTAAAAAATTGTGTGATAGAAGTCGCCAATTTCAATAGTCCCGGGCAAGTCGTCGTCAGTGGTCATCAAAAAGCCCTCGATTATATGAAAGAACATCTTAATGCCGCGGATTATGGGGGCACTCGAGCGAAGATGATTCCTCTTGCCGTAAGCGCACCTTTTCATTCCTCGCTTATGAAGCCCGCGGCTGAGAAATTAAAAAAACAGTTAGAGAAGATATCTTGGAATCATCATTTTGCGTTTGACGTTATCCATAATTTAACAGCTGAAAAAAATCACGACGGATCCCAAATGGTTTCCCTTCTTTATGAGCAAATGACAAAGCCCGTTCTATGGTCAAGTTCCATTAAAAATTCTTGCGTAAATGAATTTATGGAATTCGGAGCGGGGCGAGTTCTTACGGGGCTAGTTAAAAAAATACTTCCCGAAGCCAAAACGGCAAACATAGATATTTTGGAAAATTTAAAAAACACTTGTAAAGCTTAGGAAAATTTATGGACCTGAATTTGAAGGACAAAGTAGTTTTAGTTACCGGAGGAAGTCGGGGTATAGGGCGGAGCATTGCTCAACTCTTTAGCGAGGCCGGAGCCAAAGTCGCCCTCACCTATCAGGCTAACGAGCTTGCTGCCCAAGACACACTTAAAGACCTTAAAGGTTCGGGCCATAAAATCTATAAATTAAACATCTCCTCCCCTGAAAATGTTGAAGAAGTCATGGGTCAAATCACGACCGAAATGGGAGGGCTTAATATCCTTGTGAACAACGCCGGAATCACCAAGGATCAACTCCTCTTACGCTTAAAAGCTCAAGATTGGGATCAAGTCCTAGAAACTAACCTTCGTGGGGTTTTTCTAACGACAAAACTTGCCGTTAAATTCATGCTTAAAGCTCGAGCGGAGGGCTCCATAATCAATATAACCAGTGTTATAGGCCAGACGGGAAACCCAGGTCAGAGTAGCTATGCCGCCAGCAAAGCCGGAATCATTGCGTTCACCAAATCTATTGCTTTAGAGGTGGCTAGCCGTCAAATTCGCCTAAATTGCATTGCCCCTGGATTTATTAGGTCAGATATGACAGATTCTCTCACTGACGAGCAAAAAAAGGTGATATTAGATCGCGTTCCGCTCGGGTCCATGGGTGAGGCATGGGATGTTGCAGCTGCATGTTTATTTCTTGCGTCACCACTGGCTCGTTACATTACGGGGCAAACCCTCAATGTTAACGGCGGTCTGTATATGAATTCATAAATAAAAGGAGCCCTTAAAATGACCTTAGACGGAAAAGTAAAAAACATTATCGTTGAACAACTTGGCGTCGACGCTGAACGCGTCAAAGCTGAAGCTTCTTTCATCGACGATCTCGGTGCCGACAGCCTCGACATCGTTGAGTTAGTCATGGCCATGGAAGAAGAATTCGACCTTGAAATCCCCGACGAAGCTGCAGAAAAACTTCGTACCGTAGGGGATGTCACAAAATATCTTCAATCAAAAGGAAAAGCCTAAAAGCTTTCTCTTCCCATGAATAAAAGACGAGTCGTCGTTACGGGGTTGGGGGCTATTTCTCCCGTGGGTGCAACGGCCCAGGAGGGATGGAAAAATTTGCTCGAGGGCAAATCGGGTGTTTCTAAAATCACCCGCTTCGATGCTTCCCAGTACGCTTCACAAATCGCTGGTGAAGTGAAAAACTTTAATCCCGACCAGTGGATTGCAAAAAAAGAACAAAAGAAAATGGATACCTTTATCCAGTATGGTCTTGCCGCAGGCAAAATGGCCATGGACGACTCTAACCTAAAAGTGGATGACAAATTGTCTGAGCGTTTTGGCGTTATTGTTTCAGCTGGAATGGGTGGATTACCGGGAATCGAAGAAACTCACTTCACTCTTACCGCGCGAGGACCAAGTCGTGTAACGCCATTTTTTATTCCTATGGTTATCCCCAACTTAGCCGCAGGCCAACTGGCCATTGCTCACAATGCAAAAGGCCCCAACTTATGTATCGTTTCTGCGTGCAGCACCGGGGCTCATTCCATCGGTGAAGCCATGAGGTATATTCGCGATGGGATTTGCGATGCTTTTATTGCTGGGGGAACAGAGTCAGTAATTTGCCCATTAGCCGTTGGCGGATTCTCAGCAATGAGAGCTCTCTCCACCAGAAATGACTCACCCGAAGCGGCCTCGCGCCCCTTTGATAAAGATCGTGATGGTTTTGTTATCGGAGAAGGTGCGGGAGTCATGATTTTAGAAGAAAGAGAACACGCCATGAAACGGGGAGCGCGTATTTACGCCGAACTCGTAGGTTATGGTTTAAATTGTGACGCCTATCATATTACAAATCCCTCTGAGGGGGGCGAAGGAGCCGCCCGATGTATGGAAATGGCACTAAAAGATGCGAGTTTAAACCCAAGCGATATTGACTACGTCAACGCCCACGGAACTTCGACAGGCGCCGGTGATGTGGCCGAAACAATGGCCTTAAAAAGAGTATTTGGCGACGATGCCAAGAAAGTTTGGGTCAGCTCCACAAAAAGCATGACGGGGCATTTACTTGGTGCCGCTGGTGGCCTTGAAGCCGTTGTTTCAGTTTTAGCTTTGCGAGATAATGCTGTTCCCCCAACAATAAATCTTCATGTCCCAAGTCCAGAATGTGATTTGGATTATGTTCCAAACACCGCTCGCGAAAAAAGGTTAACCCATACACTTTCAAATAGTTTTGGATTTGGGGGAACAAACGCCACCCTCATTTTCAAGAAACATTAAAATGCCCGCACGAAAAATTCTCATCGCCTCTGATCACGCAGGCTTTGAGACAAAAGAAAAATTAAAATCTGCAATTAAAGAAGTAGAATTTATTGACCTGGGTCCGAAAGACACGATCTCTGTTGATTATCCTGATTTCGCAAAAAAATTATGTCAGGAGCTTCTGACTACGGGCCTTGAGGGAATATTAATTTGCGGAAGTGGTCAGGGAATGGCCATCCAAGCCAACCGCTTTAAGGGAATTCGAGCGGCACTCTGCTGGAATCCAGAAATCGCAAAGCTTTCTAGAGAACATAATAATTCCAATGTTCTTTGTCTGGCGAGTCGTGCCATTGACGAAAATACAAATATAGAAATTTCAAAAACCTGGCTCCACACCCCTTTCTTAGGCGGCCGCCATCAAAATCGCGTTGAAAAAATAGATAAATAAAAATCTTTGTCGAGGAATCCCCTTGATATGGTTGAGCGGAATAATAATTTAGCGGAAAGTTGTCTTTCCTTGAATGTCTTTAAAAACTCCTGCTAGAGTAGGCGAAAATCGAATCAAATAGGAGGCCTTCTGTGACCACCCCCCTTCAAAGTCAAGACCCCGAAATTTATTCTGCAATTGAAAAGGAAAAATCCAGGCAGGCTAATGGTCTTGAAATGATTGCCAGTGAAAACTATGTGTCGCCAGCAGTTCTTGAAGCCCAGGGGAGTGTTCTCACCAATAAATATGCCGAAGGTTATCCTGGCAAACGCTACTACGGCGGTTGTGAATTTGTAGATCAAGTTGAGCAATTGGCCATTGATCGGGCAAAAAAATTATTTAATTGCGCCCACGCCAACGTTCAACCTCACTCAGGCTCCCAAGCCAATATGGCCGTGTACATGGCGGAACTTAAACCTGGTGAGACGGTCATGGGAATGGATCTCTCCCACGGAGGACATCTCACCCACGGATCCCCCGTTTCTTTTAGCGGAAGTTTATACAAAGCCGTGCACTACGGAGTAAATCAAAAAACAAAATTAATTGATTACGATATTATTGCCGAGAAGGCCCGGGTCGAAAAACCAAAGATGATCATTGCGGGGTACTCGGCTTACCCAAGAGTTTTAGATTTTGCTAAGTTTAAGGAAATTGCAGACAGCGTTGGCGCAAAACTTTTTGTCGATATGGCGCATTTTGCAGGTCTTGTGGCCGCGGGCATTCATAGTTCACCCGTACCCTTTGCTGATTATGTCACAACAACGACCCATAAAACTCTGAGGGGTCCGCGAGGTGGTATGATTTTATGTAGCGAAGAATTAGGGAAAAAAGTGAATTCAAAAATATTTCCGGGAATTCAAGGGGGCCCCCTGGAGCATGTTATCGCTGCAAAAGCTGTAGCTTTTGGAGAAGCGTTAAAACCTAGCTTTAAAAAATATTGCGAGCGTATTGTTGAGAATGCTCGAGGGTTGGCTGAGGTTTTAATGTCATACAAATTTGATTTAGTCACTGGGGGGACGGATAACCATCTTATGTTACTTGATCTCACAAACAAAAATATTACTGGTAAAGATGCGGAAAATTGGCTCGGAGCAGCTGGCATCACCGTAAATAAAAATACCGTTCCTTTTGAGACCCGAAGCCCCTTTATCACCAGCGGAATCCGCATCGGAACCCCCGCCCTCACCACTCGCGGAATGGGTTTAAGTGAAATGAAAAAAATCGGCGCCTGGATAAACGAAGTTCTCACATCGGGTGGCAACACTTCGGTCACCACGCGCATTCACAGCGAAGTTAAAGAACTCGCCATGAGCTTTCCGATTTATAAGGAGTAATTTGATAATTGCCAATCTCCTCTCGCTAAAATCCCAAAACACTTATGTTACTTTCACAAACCTTTGCGAATAAAGTTCTCTCGTTCGCCAATTATTATGATTTCGACAAAGAAGTCTTAGGTTTTCCTTTTCGTTACTTCCCCCGAGGGAAAAGGGATGAATGTGATCTATTTGGAGGGCGAATTTGCTTTCGCATTTCTTATTTGTTTTTTTGTCTGTGTATTGACAACAACCATAATCCCTTTGCCAAATAGAAAGTCTTAAAGCTGTTGGAATATGTCGACACCATTTTGAAACTTTCTTGCACTCTTCAGTCACTTCCCCAGGGATATTATTTTTAACGCAACGTTTATTCGGAGCGGAAGTAAACTTATGTTTCATAGAGGGGTCAGAGACCTTCACACTCCCAGCGACACTCTTTGAAGAAGAATCTGTACCCTCGGAATTACTCCGATTTGGATTTAATTCCTTTAAAGCCATATCAACCGAAAGTTCAATAAGTTCCGCAGTTGTTGGGTTTGAGTTTCTATGGGCGGTTAGATTTCTTAGAAGTTCAAGCTTTGACATTAAATCCTTTGAAGCGACAAATGTTATTTGAGTTAAATCTTCGGTTAAGGGTCTTTCTTTCTCTCTAAATGATATATCAACCGGAGAAATTTTTATAAATTCTCTTTCACACTGGTCTTGGGACTTATTTTCAATTTTTTCTAAAAGCTCTAATTTCATCTCTTTTGAATAGGTTTTTTCTTTTTCCTCTCTTCTTAAAAAACTATGGAGTTTTGTTAAAGTGGTTAAGTTCACACTCCCCGATTCAAGTTTCTCTTTGGCCTCGGGGATATTTCTGATCAATCTCATTGCTGAAATTCTTCTATAAGCAGCACTTTCGGCATAACCGAGTTCTTTAACGCAATAATCAAAGAGAGATGAGAACCCTCTGGCAAGGTAAAGTTTTCGATATTCTATTTCTTCAAGGTGACTTAAAACTTCTTGAGTGATTCTTTTTTCTTCCCCAACTAAAGCCTTAATTTTAATTAGAAGCTCACTATCAGAAAGTTCGGCGATTAAGTTCATAAAAGTTCCTCCTCGGAATTAATTTTCAACAAAAGGACCTTAACATGATTTTCTTAAATTAAATTTTTCGCTCCAGGATGATTTCAGAGAAACGTTCTAAGAAAAAACTTCAGCGAAGAATAATTTTGATTAATGGGCAAGCCACATGCCAGGAGAAGAGCCACAGTAGGAAACTTCAGGGGCAATTGAAGTTGAAGTGTACTTAGAAATTTTCTAAGAAAAACAGCTACTAATTAAATGTTCTTAAAAAACAAAAATTTTTCCGCATCCACGAAGCTCGCGCGCCGCTACCCTTTCTCAAGTTACCCAAAACTCCCGCTCTACTCCCCTTAACCAACCCTTTCACTATCCGAAAAATAGCCACTCATTTCCGTCGCGTCCAGCGACGAGTATTTCTGATGTAAGACTTGATGAACCTGAGACTTATTGCATCGTTAATTTGCTCCTGACTAAAAAATAAAATGGCTTTCCAAATTACTTTTTATTGAACTTAACCCGATTGTGCTTAACACCATAACTATTAATCGCAATAAAAAACTCGGTGGACTCATCAAATTGAAAACTTGAATTACGTACGCCTTTAGGTAAAACGCAAGTCATAAGATCCTTGCATTCAAAAACATATTCTTTCCATTCATAATCGGTATAAGTTGAAAGTATTAATGTAGGAATTCCATTTATATTATCAAGGGACTTTACCTTCCAATCATCGAAATTAGTCTTTGAATCATCGATGCCTTCAAATCTATCACCGATTTTGAGTTTTTCAATACCGTACCCCGGTTCTGGGTCGCCTCCAACGCCACGGATTGCCGCACTAAGTTGGGATTCATCGGGGATCACCTTTAAAAGTTCTCGTATCAATGTTCGTGTTCGCGCTGATGTGGGTTGGTCAGAAAAATAATATATGGCTTCATGGGCAATAAGTACTCCCTGTTGGGCCGGAGAGAGTTTAGTTTTTACAATAGGATCAACATACATATCAGGGCCATCCATCCGTACAGCACCAGTCTTTCGACTACATCCAGCGGGCAAGTTATAAGGCTCTGCAGAATCGTCATATTTATGAAGGTCTGCTTCAATCCAATTTTCCATGGGACCAATGGCAGCAATAGCATTCTTAAATTGAGTGGCAAACCCACGTCCCTGCAACTTCTTTAAAATAAGGTCTAAAACCTCATCACGAGACATCTTAGTTATGTCAACAAGTGCAGGTGCTGGTGCTCCAAAGGTGGGAAGGGTTGAATGATAATAATCGAGAACGACAAGAGGCTTTCCAACACAATCTACTAAGTTACCACCATGCCCTTCCGCTCCGGCGTAGGCTTGAATCGCCCTAAACATTATTAATGTTAATAAGATTAAAACTAACCTCTTCATAAACTAATCCTTTTCACTTTCTAATTTGGTTAATGGATAAAATGAAACACCTAATTGATAAACGCTATCGCGTATTTGATCTTTTTGAAGAAAAGTGCAAAGTTCTCTTCGAAATTTTTTTATGCGCTCTTTTGCCTGTGGAAGACGTTTGCTATTAATGGCCATAGTCATTGAAGATTGATCACGATTTTCAATTGGTACCTCTTCAAGGGCCGTCATGGCACGCTCGATAACTTGTTTTTGAAGTTTGCGAAAAGCGGTAGCCGTAAATGAATTGCCAGTGGTTGTAATGAGATCAGAACCTTGTTTCCATTTTCCATTTCTCCCAATCTCAATAAGCTCTAATCTCAAAAGTCGCTCGATGGCTGCATGGGCTTCATTGATTGAGATTGCTAACGTCTTCGCGATCCACTTTGCGTCCGGCTGAAAGTTAGAAATTGTGACAAGCTCAAAAATAGCATAATGGTACCAATCGGCAATGACCCTAAAAGTATCCAGAGTCAATTCTTGAGCCTGCCCGATTTTTTCTCCTAATGACTCAGAAACTCCCAAAAATTGCGTCATCTCTTCGGGACCAAGGCCCAAGCGATGTCCAAGAACGAGTTTGCTTTTTCTCGTTAAGTTTCTCTTTCTTCTTAATATCTGAGAAAGAGTGGAGGGATCAAGGCCAAGAAAGCGAGCAAATGACCTCAAAGAATAACCCTTATTTTTCTTGCAGCGTTCAATAAGTTCATTTTGCAAGTAGAGCCTGAAATCGGTGATTTCAAATTTCTCAACACTCACTTCCGTGAGCTTATTTTCTAAGGGGATCTCGTTCTTCATTAAGAGAGAACTTAAACGATTAGTTGCCGCATCGCAATGTATTTTGCCACAAAGTGTGGCAACTCCTTTTGCCACGCCTGGAGCTCTAACCCTGGCACACCCCTTGTAGTATTCCTTTAATCTAGAACCGATCCTTCAAAGGTTTGGTTCCTATAATAAAAACGGCTTAGAAAGTGACTATTTTTGGAGCATTCATGAAGTCTTTTCAAGATTTAAGGGTTGTTGGCCTTGGCATTGCGGGAACAGTGGTTTCTATAATTGCTATGGGGGCCCTTTTAAACTGCGGCGGTGGAAGTGGAAACTCAACTCCCCCGGGGGTTGTCTCCTTGGGTATTGCGGCCGATGGGTCGTGTACTCCAAGACTTGTAAAAGACCTTACGCAATATCTTGATTCTTGCAAAGATTATCGCGGCGAACATCAGGATCACAAAATTGAAAAAATGAAGAAACTTGCTGAAGATTGCAATCAATTTACACAAACCTACGGCGAGGCCGTTGTCTGCAATCTCACTGATCTTTCTGACTTCGGTAACAGGGACAGGGATGACTTGAGGGATTGCCTCAAACTCTCAGACGATCAAACGGATCTCAACGGAGTCTTTCAAGTTAAAGTTAAAGGTCTCCACGAATATTGTGGAGGTGTAGTCACAGAATATTCGAACCAAGTTCAGCAGGGCCCACCACCGGGGTTCGTAGACAATAATGACTCCCATAGATCCCATAGGTCCCATATATCCCATGAGGACGATTAATCCCTTCCTAAATTTGACCTCATAATCTTTGAGTCGCCCCATTTGATCATTTGTGCCATACTTTTCCCATGCGAGATGATAAGTGAACATTCTGATTTCAAATGACGATGGGATTGAGTCCAAGGGCCTTTTACTTTTAGCAGAGGCCCTTAAAGACCTAGGTCAAGTGACCGTTGTAGCCCCTCACCGGGAGAGATCCACCGCAGGGCACAGTTTAACTCTTCATAAACCCCTTCGCTGTTATGAGGTAAGACCCCGGCATTTCGCCGTTTCTGGAACTCCGGCCGACTGCGTCTATATGGCCACGAGACATATCCTTAAAGGAAAACCTGATGTCATTGTAAGCGGAGTCAATCGCGGAGCTAATCTCGGTAACGATATTTATTATTCTGGAACTGTGGCTGCGGCCCGTGAAGGAGCCTATTGGGGAGTTAAGGCCATTGCTTTTAGCTTGTGCCTTGGCAAAAATTTTGACGAAGGCCGAAGGCCTTATTTTTGGGAAACAGCCACCCAGTTCGCCAAAATATTTGTGCCTTTAGCCGTAAGAAAAGATTATCCCATCGACAATCTTCTGAACGTGAATATTCCGAATCTTCCCCACTCCGAAATTAAAGGAGTGAAAACTTCTAAATTGGGTAGACGTTTTTATAGCGATGATATCGCTGAAAGGTTAGACCCACGAGGCAAACCCTATTATTGGCTGGGGGGTTCTTACAAAGGTTTTGAAGAAATTCCAGGGAGTGATTGCGTCCACGTTGATGAAGGTTATGTGAGCATCTCTCCTTTAAAACTTGATTGCACCGATTACTCACTTCTTGAGGAATTTAAAAATTGGGAAATCGACTTTTCTCCAAATCTTTAATTCTCATTAGTATAAGTATCGCGTGCATAAGTTGCTCGACAATGGCCCCTGAACCTGTGACTACGGTCATTACCGTTCGAGATCCAACTGGCAAAATAGTCTCACAGTCTCGTTCAGTAAAATTTCTAATGTGGCCCGTGGCCCGTCACAAAATTTCTCAAAATTTTAGGCCTGAAGAAAACTCTAGAAAGAAATCCCACGACGGAATTGATATCTCTGCACCCAGGGGAACAAGAATTTATGCCCCCGCTGATGGAACGGTCATTTATGCCGGTCATAAATTTCACGGGTATGGACGAATGATTATGATTGAGCATTCGCCGATCTTTACGACTCTCTATGGTCATTGCCAAAAACTTTTAGTTCATTCTGGGGAGGCCGTTAAACGGGGAAATCTTATTGCCCTTGTCGGGCGTACGGGCCATGCAACGGCCCCCCATTTGCATTTTGAAGTTCGCGTTAAACGCGAACCCGTCAACCCCCTTATTTACTTGGAGGATTAATTTATGTACCTAAGCCCCGGCATGGGAACAATTCTACATTGGTGTGTTTCGGCATTTGCATTTCTGGTCACGGCTTATGTTATCCCCGGCTTTGAAGTCGGGAGTTTTGTTGCAGCCCTTATCGCTGCAGCGGTTTATGCCTTTGCCAATATGACTGTGGGGATTGTTCTGAAGGTTATGACCCTTCCTTTAAGCATACTCACATTTGGGATATTTTTCTTTGTGGTGGATGCCATTGTTTTAAAAATGTGTGCAGCGGTTGTGCCGAAATTTTCAATTAAAAGTTGGTGGTCCGCTTTCTTTGGAGCCCTTTTGCTTTCACTTTCAAATTCGATTTTGCATTATTACTTAATTTGAGGGAGTTGCAGACTGAGGGGCAGGTACCGGGGACAAGGGGACTTGGCAAGTGGCCAGCTCCCCTTCAATTCGGGTCACTGCTGAAATAAGAGAATTACTCACGAGAAAACTTCCCAATCTTCTTGCAAAAGCCTGATCTTTTTCATCTCCAAGAATAATCGCAGCGATAGAGCGGCTCAAGATTGTTTCACCCCGCATATCTCGAGCAATTCCTTTGAAGCGTCTTATAAAATGACTTTGCTTTTCACATGGAGTGTTTTTTAAAGCTTTATAGAATTTAAAAAGAGCCATGTCTGAAATATACGGTCTATATTGCCAAATTTTCAGAGGGCTTTTGTAATTGGCTTTATAAAATCGGGTATCACGACGTCTCATGTTGTGAAGATTATCAAAGAATTTATCCGTCAAAATTTCATCACGTAAATTGTCGTTAATAGGGCCGCACTCTCTTTCTGTGCAAATAACACGGTCTACTGACATAGTAAGGTCAGAGCGCTCCCTTGGAACATTATCGGGATTCACAATTTTAGTTGCCACTTCATCAAAATATTTTAACCATTCTGATTCTTCATCAGGAACTTTTTCACCAGCCACAGGAAAAGAAGGGTCTGCGGTCAGAGCTTCACATACGGCTTTCTCAAGATTTCTTGGTTTCTTTTGAATGATGCCATTCCAAAATGTTTTTTGACTGTCTGTAAGAGGAGTCTTAGGAAGCACCGTATTCCCGTGATCGTAATTTTTCAAGCGAAGATCTACAGCCAGCTGAACGATTTCAGGCAAAACCCGTACGGCTCGCCCATAGGAAAGTTTTGCTTTTTTTTCATCATTCTTAACGATGGCTTCCAAAAGAGGTTTAGATTTTTCTGCGGCTACAGGGTCAATCACATAAGACGATTTCTTGTTGGATTCCACTGGTAAGGGAGTTTCAACGGTAGGAGGTTCATTTACTTTTTGGTTCGATTGGGGTGGCGGTGGGGAGTTTTTCATCTCTTGGGTACCGCAACCGAGAAGGTCAAAAATCGCAAAAATAACTACAAAAACAATCGAAACTCTCGAAGAATAGCTCATGAGAGTAGCCTCGCCAATTTTAAAAAATCTTGCAAGGGTTATTTTAAAAGGAAGAGGTTTTCTTCATTGTGACATAGCCATTCATGTTTCGGAATTTCTCCTTCTTATGAGCGCCTTCTTCAATCATAGTTTCATTCGCTCAACGGCGATAACGCCTTTAACGCTTTCAAGGACCTTCATGACTTTATTGAGGTGAGAAATATCTTTAACGTTCACTTCAAAAACACTGACGGCTTTATGGTCTTTGGTGGAACGAATCTGGGCACTTGAAATATTCACCCCTTGATCGGTGAAGGCTTCAGACATCTTTTGTAAAAGCCCCGGAGCGTCTGTACTCATAATGCGAATTTTGGCCACTCGTTGGGAATCCATCTGAAGGTTCCATTCCACATCGACCCTACGCTCTTGGTCCATATCATAAACTTTGGGGCACTCGGCAAGGTGAACCGTGATGCCACGACCGCGAGTTATAAAACCCACAACAGGATCACCTGGAATGGGACTACAACATTTTCCAAATCTGACGAGAATGTCATTCATGCCGTGAATTTTTATCGCAGATCTGCTTTTTGCCGATTTCTGTATGGCCGATTTAAATACTTTCTTTAAGAAACTATCGGGCTCCGCGGGCTCCACATCAGGCACTTTTAATTTCTCAGGCGCAACAAGTTCAACTATTTTTTCTGGTTCTATCTTTCCATAACCAACCTGGACAAAAATATCGTTGATCTCACCTAAGTATAAGTCTTTGAGAAGTTTCTCTAAGACGGCCCCCTTGACCACCTTATCAAAATTGAGACCGTATTTTCTTAGACGTTTCTCGAGCATTTCTTTACCCAGAGTGATGGCTCTCGCTCTTTCTTCACTCTTGATTGTGGCCCGAATTTTATTTTTCGCTCGGCTGGTGTGGACGATCTTGAGCCAATCCTTGGTCGGTTTTTGAGAAGGAGACGTTACAATCTCTAAGCTATCTCCATTACGAAGCTTGTATTTTAAAGGAACAATTTTTCCGTTCACTTTTGCGGCCACACAATGATTTCCAACGTCTGTATGAACAGAATAAGCAAAATCGAGAGGCGTAGACCCAAAAGGAAATTCCATAACATCGCCACGAGGAGTGAAAACATAAATATCGTCAGTAAAGAGATCTGTCTTAATTGTCTCTAAAAACTCGGAAGGGTCTTTGAGCTGTTGGTGCCATTGAAGTAATTGATGGAGCCATTCAAATTTCTTTTCAGTTTCTTTATCGACTCCGCCGCCCTCCTTATATTTCCAGTGGGCCGCAATCCCACGTTCTGCCGTGAGATGCATTTCTTTGGTGCGAATTTGAATTTCAACACGTTCCCCACCGGGACCAATAACTGTTGTGTGAAGACTTTGATAGTTATTGGCTTTAGGCATGGCGATAAAATCTTTGAAGCGGCCCGGGATAGGTTTCCAGAGATTATGGACCACTCCCAAAACTTCATAGCACTGGGCGACCGTATCGACGATCGCCCTGAAGGCTAAAATGTCATAAACTTGGTCGTAATCGATATTGGCTGCTTCCATTTTTTTATAAATAGAGTAGAAATGTTTTGGCCTCCCTGAAACCTCTGCTGGGATATTTTCTTTCTTGGTTTCTTTCTCTAGAAGGGAAATAACCTCTTCAATATATTTTTCTCTTTCCTTTTTTTTCTTCACCACCCGTTGAACAAATTGGTAATAAATTTCCGGTTTGAGATACCGTAGCGATAAATCCTCTAATTCAATTTTTACCCAACTGATACCAAGTCGATTTGACAGAGGGGCGTAAATATCTAAAGTTTCTTGGGCAATGGAGATTTGGCGATCCAGGGGCATAAAATTAAGGGTGCGCATGTTATGCAAACGATCGGCAAGTTTTACAAGAATGACCCTGATGTCTCGCCCCATGGCGATGATCATTTTTCGAATATTTTCCGACTGTCGTTCGTGGGTATTACGAAATGTCATTTGAGAAATTTTTGTAACCCCATCAACGAGTTTTGCAATGTTAGGCCCAAAAAGTTTTTCGATATCTCCAAGGGTCGCAACGGTGTCTTCAACGGTATCATGAAGAAGACCTGTAATAATTGTGTCCAAATCCAAATGCATTTCCGCAAGAACTGTGGCCACCCCAATGGGGTGAAGAATATAGTCGTCACCTGAGCGTCTAAGTTGCCCCTCGTGGGATTTTGCAGAAAAAAGATAAGCTTTTTCTAACAGATCAAAATCGGCTTGGGGGAAGTAGGCGGCAATTTTTTCTTTGAGTTCTAAAAAAGCAGCAGGGGGCGCAAGTTTTGATTTGGTATCAGATTTTTTAAGGGACTCACTCATTTCCGGTTATCGCCATTTTTTATGGGGATACCGCCCTATTATCTGGTTAAGTCCTTCTCGATTTGATCTTGGGCGGACCCTTGGGTCTCATCAATATCATACCAGATTTTCCCAGCAGCGACTTCTCTAAGGGAAGTGACAATGGCTTTATTCTCTTTGTTACTGACCATAGTTTTGGATC
>Ga0207037_10203_pt1 | contig 19598 bp, 18 predicted proteins | sample Alteio_BWMinCont_75_FD_153268 | JGI IMG/M metagenome (GOLD analysis project Ga0207037, IMG submission 153268) | Enriched cells from forest soil in Barre Woods Harvard Forest LTER site, Petersham, Massachusetts, United States -... | ecosystem: Environmental > Terrestrial > Soil > Temperate forest >... | reverse complement strand
ACACACTGAACCCCAGAAAACCGTCCAACTGAAACTGAAATCACTGTAACACCGAGGCCTGAGAACTGATCAGTTAATACTAACTTTTCGTCGCGGGACTTTCACAAGGCAATTCAGATCAAAGAAAATTTCGTGGTCACAAGAGTGAAGGTTTCTGATGATTTCGCCGATCAAGGCACGTAAGAATCCCTTTCGCTGTGGTTGTAGATGTGTGAGACTTTTCTTTATGTTTTTTATAAAATTTGCTAAATTTAAGTTGACGCAATTTACGACGTTCTCTCTTCAACTCTATTGAACTTTTGCTAAACGAAATATCAAAAAACATTAAAGCTTAAATCTTTGATGAATGATGAGCCCTGTGATGCGCTTAAATGTGCACCTGATCTCTGTTCGAGATGTTTTGACCTTAGCCTCTAAAAAAGTCATGTTAGTGTGAGCCTCGATTTGATGAAAAAAATCAATTGTGGAGGGCGCACACACATGGATATCAAAAAACTTTCTGACCAAGTTCTTTGGGATCTTACTAAATCTAAAGTTCAGATAGAGAGAAATCTCACTTTAGAAATCATTGAACTCTTGCGAGAAGTAAGGTCTCGAAGACTTCATCTGGAGAGAAAGTATGATTCCTTTCATCAGTATTGCGTCAAAGAATTAAAATATGACGATGGCATTGCCCATCGAAGAATTAAAGCATTAGACTTAGTCACTCAAATGCCAGAAGTCGTTCAAAGCCTCCAAATGTACCTCGTCGAGGTACCTTAAGGCCATTTCATGCCTTTGGAAAATCAGCCATGGCTCAGTATTTGAGAACTTAGCGGAACTTAATAAAGTTTACGTTTTGGAGGATTATCTTTTGGAGGTCTTTTTCATCAAAGAATAATATGTTACGCCAGAAACAAAAAACCCCACAAACCAGGCGTAGAAATAAATATGATTGGCCCAGAGAGGAAACAAATCTTTATCTACAAGACCCACTGTAGACAAAAAACCTGGGACGTTCGGAAGAATTCCAAGGACCAAAGCAATAATGGCCTTTGAATTAATACCGTTAGAATACCAATAAACACCCTTCTTCTTATAAAGATCATCAACCTTAAGTTTTTTATTTCGAATGAAAAAATAATCGGCAATAAGAATTCCGCCCACTGGGCCAAGAAGACTTGAATAAGCAATAAGCCAAGTAAAAATGTACCCATGGGGGTCAGCGATCAATTTCCAAGGGAAAATAAGAAGGCCTATGATTCCGGTAATGTAGCCACCCATTCGAAAATCAATTTTTGACGGCGCAAGATTTGAGAAATCGTTAGCAGGGCTTACAATATTAGCTGCAATATTTGTCGCAAGAGTAGATATCGCAACAGCAAGCATTGCAAAAGTCACTAACCAGGGAGATTGAAATTTCCCAGCCAAAATGACCGGATCCCAAATTGCCGATCCGAAAACCATGACTGTCGCGCTTGTAACAATGACCCCTACAAAGGCAAAAGCCGTCATTGAAAGAGGGAGGGCGAAAGCCTGGCCTAGAATTTGAGCCTTTTGAGATTTGGCATAACGGGTGAAATCAGGAATGTTAAGCGAAACTGTGGCCCAAAAGCCCACCATTCCCGTAAGGGCAGGAAAGAAAAAACTCCAATATTCTTGGGGCGTTGAAAATTTCGAGGGTTGGGAGAGAATGGGGCCTAACCCGTGGGCCGCCCAAACTGCCCAGCAAGCTAGGGCCAGGGCTGCAAGTGGCAAAAATACAGCTTTGAACAGCAAAAGTTTTTTTATGCTGTCGATACCGAGATAGACAACAAACATATTCAGACACCAGAAAAGAAAAAATGTAATTGCGGGGCCCGTTTCTAATCCAAAAGATGCTGGAAAAATCGGAGAAAGTTGCGCGAACCTAGGAGACCAAATTTTAACAATTTGAAATAGAGAAAAGCCACCGATCCAAGTCTGAATTCCAAACCATCCACAAGCAACCACGGCTCGAAGCATTGCAGGAATATTGGCCCCCCTTAGTCCAAAGCTTGCCCGTGCAAAAACAGGAAAGGGAATTCCATATTTCGCACCCGCATGCCCATTAAGAACCATGGGAATAAGGACAATGGCATTTCCTAAAAAGACCGTAAGGACGGCCTCCCACCAATTCATTCCACCCTCGATAAGCGAGCTCGAAAGCATATAGGTGGGAATACAAAGGGACATACTCACCCAAAGGGCGGCATAATTACGCGTTCCCCAGGTGCGAGATCCAATAGGCACGGCAGCCAAGTCTTTATTTGTGTACGACATACAAAAAAGCCTACCCGGAAATCCTTTGCCTGAACAGTCTTAATTGGTTATCTTCTCCTCGGAAAAACCAAATATTGGGGAGTTAAAGTTTATGATCAAAAATTATATAAACGGGGAATGGGTTTCGTCTTCAGGTAAAGACTCTGTAGATATCGTAAATCCTGCCACGGGTGAAGTTTTAGAAAAGTGCCCGCTGTCGACGAAGAACGATGTGGATAACGCCGTTGAAGCCGCAAAAAATTCTTTCAAGGCTTGGCGAGAAACTCCCCCAACGGTTCGAGTTCAACATATGTTCAAACTCAAAACATTGATGGATGAGCACGCAGAAGAACTTGCGAGGCTTGTCACTGTGGAAAATGGCAAAACTCTAGTTGAAGCCCGTGGAAGTGTTGGGCGTGCCATTCAAATGGTCGAAACGGCGTGCGGAATTCCAACACTGATGATGGGTAAGGTTTTAGAAGATATCGCCTCTGGAATTGATTGCCATGCGGTGAGGCGCCCCATGGGGGTTTTTGCCGCGATCACTCCGTTTAATTTTCCAGCCATGGTTCCTTTCTGGTTTTGGCCCTATGCTGTGGCCGCTGGAAATACATTTGTGTTAAAACCCAGTGAACGCGTTCCTCTCACACAAATGAAAGTTTTTGAACTCATTGAAAAGGCCGGTTTTCCAAAAGGTGTAATGAATATGGTTCACGGTGCAAAAGAAACCGTAGATAGCCTTTGCACCCACCCGGATATTGTCGGCGTTTCATTTGTAGGTTCAACCCCCGTTGCAAAACACGTCTACACCTTGGGGACAAGTCACGGAAAGCGAGTTCAAGCTTTAGGGGGAGCAAAGAACTTTATGGTTGTTTTACCCGATGCCGTTATGGATCAGGCCGTAAAAACAGCCCTTGATTCAATAATTGGTTGCGCAGGAGAACGTTGCCTCGCAGGTTCAGTTATTCTTTCCGTTACGGAAGCGACTTATAAGGAAGTTTCCGAAAAAATTGTTCGCTACGCTAAAGACACAAGCGTAGGAAATGGTTTAGATAAAAATACTCAAATGGGTCCCCTCATTTCTCAAGGGGCAAAGGACCGCGTGAGTAAATTGATTCAGTCCGCCGTTGATGAAGGCGCAAAAATTTTAGTCGACGGAAGGATTGGACTGGAAGGAATGAAAGGCTACTTTTTAAAACCCACAGTTCTTTCTGGAATCACAAAAAATATGAAAATCGCCAAAGAAGAAGTTTTTGGCCCCGTGGTTTGTCTCACAAAAGTAGAAAACCTGGACGAAGCCATCGAATGGATTAATACAAATGACTACGCCAACACCACCACACTTTTTACTTCAAGTGGCGCGGCGGCTAGAAAATTTTCTTATGAAGTCACACCCAGTATGATCGGAATTAATATTGGTGTTCCCGCACCCATGGCTTTCTTTTCATTCGGCGGAGCAAAGGATTCTTTCTTCGGCGATGTCAAAGTTCATGGCACCGCGTGTATGGAATTTTTCACTGACACCAAGGTCACGGTTGAACGTTGGGTGAAGAACTCAAGTATTTGGTAAAAGGAAATAGTATGAGCAAACTTTTAATTAAAAATGGGACTGTCGTGACGGCTACGGATATTTACGAAGCCGATGTTTTTATCGTCGACGAAAAAGTTCAAACAATTGGTTTAAATCTTGACCTCAAGGCCGATAAAACAATTGATGCCAAGGGATGTTATTTAATTCCCGGTGGAATCGATGCCCATACCCATATGGAACTCCCCTTTATGGGAACATTTGCCAGCGACGACTTTGAAACGGGAACCATTGCCGGTCTCCATGGAGGAACAACAACAATTATTGATTTTGCAATCCAAACTCAAGGGGACACTTTAACTGCGGCCCTTGCCCAGTGGCATGAGAAGGCCAAAGGCAAAGCCGCCGGAGACTATGCCTTCCATATTGCCGTAACTGATTTTAATCCAAAAACAAAAGCCGAAGTTAAAGATATTATTGAAAAACAAGGTGTGACTTCTTTCAAAACTTTTATGGCGTACAAGGGTGCCCTCATGATTGACGATCGCCAAATGGTCGACCTTTTCAAAGAGTTAAAAAAATACGGCGGTCTTCTTACAACCCACGCCGAAAATGGCGATATGATCGACAGCCTTATCGCTGAAAATGTGGCTAGGGGAAATAAACTTCCAAAATTTCACGCCCTTTCTCGTCCTGAAATTGCAGAGGCGGAAGCCTCGGGTCGAGTTATCGATATGGCTTGGCAAACAGAAAGCCCTCTTTATATTGTTCATATGACCTGCGAAGGAGCATTGAACCGAGTCAAAGAAGCGACAAAGAGAAATCAAAAGGTAAATGTTGAAACGTGTGTTCAATATTTACTCCTCGATGAAAAACTTTATGACCAAGGCTTTGAAGGCTCGAAATGGGTTATGAGCCCTCCCTTGAGAAAAGAAAAAGATCGAGTGGCGCTGTGGCAGGCTATAAATCAAAATCTTGTTCACACCGTGGCCACTGATCACTGCCCCTTTTGTATGGATCAAAAAGAAATGGGCAAAGATAACTTTGCTAAAATTCCAAATGGCGCACCCGGAATTGAACACCGTATGGAACTTATGTTTTCAGAGGGCGTTGGAAAAGGTCGAATCTCCTTAAATAAATTTGTCGATGTGACTTCAACAGCACCTGCCAAAATCTTTGGCCTCTTCCCAAAAAAAGGAACCATTGCTGTGGGGAGTGATGCTGATATCGTAATTTTTGATCCTGAGCAAGACCACACCATTTCTGCTAAGACCCATCATATGAATTGCGATTACTCAGCTTACGAAGGCTGGAAAGTTAAAGGGAAGTGCAAAACAACAATTCTTCGCGGCACCGTTGCCGTTGACCAAGGTAAAGTTCTTGTGAATAAGGGCTTTGGGAAATACTTGCCCCGAAAGCCCGTAAAAAATTTAAATTAATTTTTTGAGGAGAGAGTGATGTCTAGAATAGTTAAGGCCGGCCTGATTCAAGTGGCCAATAAAATGAAGACGGAAAGCACTTGCGAAGAACATCGCAACGCCATGATCGAAGCCCACCTCCCTTATATTAAGGAGGCGGCAAAAAAGGGTGTGCAGATGCTTTGCTTCCAAGAGATTTTCACGGGTCCTTACTTTTGCCCGTCACAGGATACAAAATGGTACGGACTTACTGAGGACATTCCCAATGGCCCCACAACTCAACTCATGTGTGAGCTCGCAAAAAAACACAGCATGGTCATTGTGGTCCCCATTTACGAACGTCATATGGATGGAGTTTACTACAACACTGCAGCCGTCATTGATGCTGACGGAAAGTATTTAGGAAAATATAGAAAAAATCATATTCCCCAAGTTCAAGGCTTTTGGGAGAAGTTTTTCTTTAAACCTGGAAACTTAGGTTACCCCGTATTTCAAACGCAATTTGGAAAAGTTGGAGTTTATATTTGTTACGATAGACACTTCCCCGAAGGAGCAAGGGCTCTAGGCCTAAACGGCGCTGAGATTGTTTTTAATCCGTCAGCCACTGTAAAAGGTCTTTCCCAATATCTATGGGAACTGGAGCAACCCGCCCATGCCGCGGCTAATGGATATTTTATTGGAGCCATTAATCGCGTAGGGACAGAAGCCCCATGGAATATTGGTGAGTTTTATGGAAGTTCTTATTTTGCGACCCCAAGGGGAAAAATTATCGCAAAAGCGTCCGCCGACAAAGATGAGTTACTGGTGAGCGATCTTAATTTTGACGAAATCAAAGAGGTTCGTGATCTTTGGCAGTTCTATCGGGACCGCAGACCTGAAACTTATGGCGTACTTACAGAAATCTGAGGAAAAAATGGCAAAAGCAAAGACAAATGAAGACCTTTTAGAAATCAGAAGAAAACATTTTCTTCCAACGGCCTATCTTTACCATAAAGACCCCATTCATCTTGTTAAGGCCCAGGGTTGCTATGTTTTTGATGAAAAGGGAAAACGCTACCTTGATGGCATTGGGGGAATCGTATGTATCTCTGCTGGCCACAATCATCCCAAAATTAAAAAAGCACTACTTGAAATGCTAACTGAAGATCAAATTCAGCACACGAGTTTACTTTATATGAGTCGTCCCGTAGCGGATCTCACAGAAAAATTAGTCGAAGAGGCCCCGAAAGGTCTAGATCGCGCGGCTTTTACAAACTCTGGCTCCGAAGCTAACGAACTTGCTTTAATGGCCGCACGCCAAGCTACCGGCGAAACCATGGTTGTTAACCTTCGTCACGGATATCATGGCGGAACCTCGGCTCCTCTTGCAAATTGCGGTCATCACACCTGGAGATTCCGCGCTCAACCCGTGGCCTCAGTGACATCAGCTGTAGAACCCAATTGTTACCGTTGCGCTTTCAACCAAAAGCCCGAAAGTTGCGGATTGGAATGCGCAAAACATGTTGAAACCACAATTCAAACGACAACCCACGGAAAGATCGCTGCCTTTATTGCTGAGCCGGTGATGGGTGTGGGAGGATTTATCACTCCGCCTAAAGAATATTTCCATGAAGTCACAAAGATCGTTCATAACTACGGCGGTAAATATATCAGTGACGAAGTTCAAACTGGGGCCGGCCGTGGCGGCAACGAATTTCTAATGACCAAAGATTTAGAAATCGACGCTGATATCATTACTATGGCTAAAGGTTTTGGAAATGGTGCCGCTATCGGTGGCGTTTTGATGAAGACTGAAATCGCAGATTCGATGAAGGGTAAACTTTATTTCAATACCTTTGGAGGTGACCCCTATCAAACAATGCAAGCCAAAATCACAATGGAAGTCATTGAAGAAGAGGGTTTGATCGAAAATGCTAAAAAAATGGGGACCCTATTAATGGAGGGTCTTAAAGAATTAATGAAGACCCACCAAATTATTGGCGACGTTCGCGGCCGCGGGCTTATGGTTGGTATTGAACTCGTCAAAGACAGAAAAACAAAAGCTTACGCTACGGAAGAAGCGGCACTCCTAATGGATCTCTGCAAAGAGCGCGGCGTTCTTCTTGGCAAAGGGGGTTTGTTTGGAAATGTCATCCGCATCGCCCCACCCCTTTCCATTACCAAAGACGAAACAAATCACATGCTCAAAGTGATTGAAGAATCTTTGAGAGAGCTAACTAAGTAATTTCAAGCTGGAGTGCCTGAAGCTTTCAAAATTGACACATGGTATGACCTATGGTATTCTCTTAATAGAATACCAAGGAGCCTTTTATGACCGTGCGTAAGATAGCAATTTCTGTCCCTGAAGAAGTGCTAATTGAGGTAGACAGGCTTGCGAAAAAATCTAAAACAACCCGAAGTAGTCTTATCACCCAAGTGTTAAAAGAAGTTTCCCATGCCTCTAATCAGGCAGAAATTGCTGAGAGGATAAATCATCTTTTTAATGACGAAGAAATTATTGAAGAACAACGATCAACAGCCCAGCTTTTTCTTCAAAACAAAAAAATTAAATATAAGGCTTCAGATTGGTAATCCTCCAGGGGGATTTAGTATGGGTGAAACTCCCTGCTCCGAGAGGTTCTGAACCAGCCGGCAGGCGCCCAGCTCTTATTTTACAGTGCAATGCTTTCAATAAAAGTAATATCAATACCGTTGTGGTTGCGGCCATTACCTCAAATCTGAAGTACGAAATTATGCCCGGCAATGTACGACTTTTGAAAGGGAATGGCGGAATTCCCAAGTCTAGCATTATTAATATTTCGCAAATTCATTCCATAGACCGTCAATTTATTGAATCTAAAATAGGTTCTTTATCTGAAGAAAAAATGTTGAAAGTTAAACAAGGCATTGCCGTTCTCTTCGATTTATAAGGCCTCACCTGTCCAACAATTTCCGTCCAGTGTCCGATCGAAATACCGGACAATTATCTTCATATTTAGGTTAAAATTTCCTGAAGCTAATCCAGTTCTTGCACTAACGGGAAAACGCCCCGGGAGCCGAGGCACTTAAAACCAGATCTTACCTGTGTTTTGGTGTGGCAAGAGACTATGAAATTAGTGGTTTTGTTCATTCCTCCTCATCGGAATGAAAGCCAATTTTCCGATGTGAAGACAGAGTAGGGGAAACAATCCTTCTGATTTCATCAAAAACCACTTTAAATTGGGCGTCATATCTCTTTTCTAGAATTGCTAACTTTTGTGCCAGTTCTTTATTTGTTAACAAGAATCTCTTCAACTGTACAAATGTACGCATAATTTCAACATTAACTAAAACGGCCCTTTCGCTGCGAAGGACGCTGGAAAGCATGGCTATCCCCTGCTCTGTAAATGCAAGGGGTAAATGCCGTCGGCCCCCTCGATGTTCATGTTTTTGTTCTTTTTTTGAGGTTCCAGTTTGGAACCTCAAAAGCTCGAATTCTTCTGGTGTGATTTGAAACATAAAATCTTCTGGGAATCTATTTCTATTTCTCCTAACGGCCTTGTTTAAATTCTTTGTTTTGACTTGGTAGAGAGGTGCGAGATCGGAGTCCAACATGATCTTGCATCCACGAATAAAAAATATTTTTTGAGCGATTTCTTTGTGTGAAAGAACCTGCATACATTACCCCTTGCCGAAAAATGCAAAAGAGTATTAGCAAAGATTCTGCCAAGGTCATTGATGGCTATTTTGCTTGTAGAAATGGGATCGGATCCGAAATTCGGAACTATTCCGACCCGCCGGATGGTTTTATTTTATTAAAGGACAGTACAATAGAATAAGTCTTTTAGCAGCCAAGATCCTTCTGAATCCCCAGCCTGTCTTATAGATAGACCGAAGTTGCCGTTCTTACCTTTAGCAAGCCCGGGAGAAACAAAAATACGACCATACTGGCTTTGGTCAGCAAGATTTTGCATATCTTCACTTCCATACATATAAGAACCATTATCAAGTTTTTTAATGAATGTTCCTCGAATAACGTAGCCGTCTTTTGTTTTAAAATAAACTTTTCTGCCGTCTAGTTTAACGGCAATAACTTTATCTTCGATCAACTCCCCCTTAGATTTTCTCACGCAGCGAGCTTCAGTGCCAGCAAACGCTGTCAGACTTTGACAGAAAATAAAAATTACCATTACTGAAATAATTTTTTTATACAAAGACATACTCTTCTCCCCTTTAATCGTTTATTGCGAATGTCTCACAAGGGCCTACAATAATTGCGCCAAGGAGAGTTCTCCTCGTTGAACAAAACCAAAATATTTTAATTCGTCCCATGACCATTTAAACACTAAAGAATTGCCACTTCTTGCTTCTAAGCCTTGTAGGTAGGACTTTGTGGATTCCTTGGATCTTGTTTCCAGGTGAGATGGGGTTTGCCGTTTTCGACTTTAACCATGGTGATGCATTCGGGAACGGGGCAAGCCAACTGACAGAGGTTGCACCCTACGCAGGCAGAATCGATAACTTCATATTTTTTCTTTGCGCCATTCTTCAGAGCGGAGATAGCTTGGTGGCTTGTGTCTTCACAGGCAATAAAGCAAAGACCGCATTTAATACAAAGATCTTGATCAATTTTTGCAACTGTTTCAAAATTAATATTTAAATTTTGCCAATCCGTAACGTTGGGAATGGCTTTACCAATTATCGCGTCTAAATTTTTATAACCTTTAGAATCCATCCAATTATTTAAGCCATCGATCATATCGTCGACAATTTTAAAACCAAAATGCATGGCGGCTGTACAAACTTGAACGCTTCTTGCTCCTAAAACCATAAACTCAGCGGCATCACGCCACGTTGAAATTCCACCGATACCAGAAATGGGCAAACCCTTTGTGGCTCCATCACGGGCAATTTCTGCGACCATATTAAGAGCTATTGGTTTTACGGCAGGACCGCAGTACCCGCCGTGAGTTCCTTTGCCGTCGACCGTAGGTCTTGGAGCAAGCAAATCAAGATCGACTGAAGTTATAGAGTTAATCGTGTTGATAAGGGAAACTCCATCGGCACCGCCTTCTTTTGCGGCGCGAGCGGGATTTCGAATATCGCTAATATTCGGAGTGAGTTTTACTAAAACCGGAAGGCTTGAATGTTTTTTGCACCACGCCGTTACCATTTTAATATATTCAGGAACTTGACCGACGGCAGAACCCATTCCTCGTTCACTCATACCGTGGGGACAACCGAAATTAAGTTCGACTCCATCAGCGCCCGTCTCTTCAACTCTTTTCAGAATCTTTTTCCAAGATTCTTCCTCACAGGGGACCATAAGAGAGACGATCATAGCTCTATCGGGCCAATCTTTTTTGACTTGTTTGATTTCTTTTAAATTAACTTCTAATGGGCGATCCGTGATGAGTTCAATATTATTAAAACCCACAATTTTTTGACCGTTATAATCTAAAGCTCCATAACGAGAGGAAACATTAACAACCGGAGGATCTTCACCCAAAGTTTTCCAAACAACTCCGCCCCAGCCTGCTTCAAAAGCTCTTACCACATTATAAGCTTTGTCCGTCGGAGGAGCCGATGCGAGCCAAAAGGGATTGGGAGATTTGATTCCTGCGATATTACATCTGAGATCAGCCATTAATTTTTCTCTCCCATAAGGGCCCTATGAATAGCGTGGGCCGCAATTTTTCCGTCTTGAACGGAAGTAACGGTAAGATGCCCCCCGTTGATGCAATCTCCGCCGGCATATACACCGGGCAGCGTTGAGGCGCCATTTTCATCCACAACGATTCTTCCTTTTGAGATTTTCAAAAATTCTGGTGCATCGCCCAAATCTTCGGGGCGTAAAACCTGTCCGATCGCCTTAAAGACAACATCGCACTCAATTTCGAATTTTTCGCCGGTTCCTGTCAAAGTACCTTTGGAATCGATAACGGTCTTTTCAAATTCAATCCCAATAACGCCTTTTTTGTCCCCAAAAATTCTTAAAGGTTTGGCCCCATATTTAATAAGAATGCCATTTTTTTGGGCAAGCAATTGTTCAGCCCAGGTGGCGCCCATTTCTTTAGCTCCACGTCGATAAACAAGGGTCACTTCGTCGGCCCCTAAAAGTTTTGTTTGAACGGAAATATCAATGGCCGTATTCCCACCGCCGATCACCACAACTCGTCTTCCCACTTTAAGATCGCCCATATTTTTTGTTTGCCTTAACTCCGATATATAGTCGACGGCGTCAATAACGCCCTCGAGATCTTCCCCTTCGATACCTAGGGAGTTGGTTCCCGTTAAACCGGTTCCAATAAAAACAGAATCATATTCCTTGCGCAACTGGGCTAAAGAGACCTTCCCACCGAGGGGGTGTTCGTATTTAATTTTCACTCCCCCCAAACTCAAAATAAACTCGACCTCTGATTGAGCAAAATTATTTACCACTTTATAAGCTGCAAGGCCATATTCATTGAGGCCCCCGGCTTTTGGCTTTGCCTCATAAATAACAACATCGTGACCGAGTAACGCCGATCTATGGGCGCAACTTAGCCCCGCAGGACCCGCTCCAACCACTGCAATTTTTTTCCCCGTACTAGGAGCACGCTCAAAAGGGTTAATCTTTTCTCTAAAAAGCCAATCCGTCGCATATCTTTGCAGTTGCCCTATGGTTACCGGCTTGTCTTCAGAAGTATTTCGAACACACGCCTGCTCACAAAGAGTTTCAACAGGACAGACCCTGGCACAAGTGCCACCCATAATATTTTCACTTAAAATGTCTTTTGAAGCGCCGAGAAGATTTCCCGTAGAAATTTTTCTTATAAAACTGGGAATGTTGATTTCGGTCGGGCAGGCTTCAATGCAAGGAGCATCATAACAAAAATAGCACCGACTGCTCTCGGCCGTTGCCGTCACTAAGTTCAAGGGATCTTTTTTGTCGCAAAATCCCGCGGCTATTTTGTCTGGAGAAAGCCTCTGGGCCTTCCGGTCATGATTTGGCATAAGGGGTAATTTTTAGCCCTGAAATGGAGTTAGAAGCAAGGGAATCTTAGAATAGGAGATTTAACCGAAGTCCGTATTGCCCTGGCAATCCATTAGGAAGGGTCGAGAATATTGTGGCAATCCTTAAGGCTAACTCCACATTCACGCGAGATGTACGGAAGAAAGCAAAACCAAAGTCTGCCCCGCCACTAAATCCACTCACAGAGGTGGTTGAAAGATTAATAGTGTTTCCCTGAACTTGAGCGCCACCATAACCCATATCAATTCCACCAAAGAGACTTGTACTTGATTGACTGAAAAAGTAATCGGCTCCAATTCCGATAGTACTAAATCCACCGGTCCCGTCTAAGAAAAGTTTTAACATCACTGAGGGCTCGGCTAACTCCCATGTGTAACCGATGATTCCGCCAAATTCCGCCGTTGAACCATTATTTAAATTATATAGTTCTGTGGGTCCAAAACCAAAAATCCATCGACCGACGACGTCTTTACGATTTGTCCCGCTTACGGTTTCAGCTTTAGTCACTTCATGGACATTATCTTCAACATTTGGAGCTTTTTCGGTCATCACGGCCCGGGCAAGACGTCGGCAAACGACATCAAGTTCGTCGGGTTGGGCCGCCTTAAGTTGGCTTGCAAACTTCACTTGTCCGTTTTCAATTTTTTCAACACTGACCATGAGAGCGCTGCCAAGCTTTACTACTTTTGCCTTAATAGTAATTTTTGCCTCGTTGGGATCAGTAGAGATTCGGTAGTCATTCATCTCGCCAACGCTGGCTTCAATTAAATCATGAACCGCTTCCCCCTCGCTGGCGCCGCCCGATGCGGTAACCGTTGAAACATAAACTGGGGTTTGAGCTGCAAAACCAAAAGAACTAAACCCCAAAATCAAAAATGAAACAGCGAGAAGCCTTTTCATCAAAACCTCCGAAAAACGTTAATTCCTAATAGGGGACCGTAATACACTGTCGTTCAATCTTTCAACTATAAAAAACACTCAATTGGATGTCGTTGATTTTAAGACGTTCCAACCAGTTATCTCCAAAATAGGCTTGGCATCCTTAAGTAAATTGTTTTTGTAGCGAGCGGTGACCTCCCGAGTTTCCCCGGGCATAAGAGTTATGTAATTGTCTTCCCATAAAACGGGGAGAATTTCTTCACCAGAATTTCCGTTAAGTTTAAGGCGAATAAAAAAGGCAATATGACTTCCGGTATTCTTGAGAGTCACGACCGTCTCGCCTTTGCTCGAACGAACCCCTGTAGACACCGTTACCGGGGGAAGAGTATTGAGCTGAGTGAGATCCCCCTCCACCAAAGTGGGCGTATGAGTGAAATCAGTTTTTGGCCAATCCATCACTTCTTTCTGAATCGAAAGCCAATAAAAATTATGGCTTAAGACGGCTCCAGAATTTTCCCTTAACTCTAAACGCACAAAATAGGTTCGAGTAAGATCGGTAAAATTGGGCAAAGTGAGAATTGATTTTGTTGCGTCTGCATCTACAGAGACGGGAGTTTCATTTTTGAATAAAGGCTGCAAATTAAAATCGAAAACTTCTGTTCGAGCAATGAGAGCTTTTGGATTGTAAGTACTGTTAACAACGACAATGGATTCATCATCGTAAGAATACTGAATGTGTACCGGTTCAAGGGCTTTCTTCGCTCCGAAATAAGATCCGCCGGTTCTAAGATAATAATCATAGAGATGCCAAATCATGGAGGGCCACGCGTTGTTGAGCATCCATTGAATGATCCCTGTTGTAGATTCGTATTTTCGCTTTCCATAGGCTTCGTACATGGCCCGATGGCCATCGTAAGCGAGCACTTGGGATTTCATAGCGTATTCTGAAATATTATGGGATTCCCCATAACGACTATCGAGTGCATTGCTGAAATATTTAATTTGCTGGAAGTGGGTGAGGCCTGCGTGAAAATTCCAAACATCATCAATGGGCCAGAGATGATCCACGGGCAACATTTTCTCTAGACTTTCTAAGGGAGGGACCGCTGGCCCCATACTTGTCTCTGTATTAAATCCAAAGGCTCCGCCGTGTTCCGTATCATTAAGCCAGTACGACGGCGGAACATAGTCATAAGGCCCCGTCATTTTCACACCGGTCTTACCAGCAAGGGTCTCTTCACTGGCCGCACTGGCGATTGTTGGGTTAGGCCAGTTTTCTTCTTTAAGAATGCGTAAATACATTTCTTCAATTTTTGGTAATGGAGCCATATCACTTCCATATAACCAAGCTAAAACACTCGGGTGATTTTGGTGGCGCCTCAATTGATCGCGAAATGAGCTTTCGGCAATCTGGAAATCTTTATTTTTCCAATCTTTGCCTTGTTCCCATCGACTGCAGCAAGCCCAACCTGGCATCACAAGAATTCCCATTCTGTCGGCTAAGTCTAAGAGATGATCGGAGTCCGACGGACCTTCAAAGCGAATGGTGTTAAGATTGAGATCACGAACGTACTGAAGTTCCTGGAGCTCGCGTAAATTAGAAGTTTTTAACAAGAGATCTGGAGACCAACCTCCCCCTCGAATAAAAATGGGTTTTCCGTTGATTTTAAAAAGTCGACCTCCATTAGTCACAATTTCAGAGGTGATTTCTCGAATGCCAAATGAAATGGTTTTTGAGTCTACAACTTCCCCACCCACATCGGCCATCAAATTAAGATCGTAGAGGTTGGCCTTTCCCATTTGTAGGGGCCACCAGAGTCTTGGGGAAGGAACTTTTAGACTCACGGTAATTTGTTTTTGTTCATGGCCATTTAAAAAAAACTTTGATGAAAACCCCAAGCCTTCAACGTTGCCCCTTAAGTTTGTTTCAATGGCCTTATCGCTCAAATTTTTCACATCGGCGCGAACTTTTAGAGTGGCGACGTCGAGAGGCTTGGTTAACTGAGATGTAACTAAGATATTTTCTAAAGCCACCGACCCTGTGGTTTTTAAAATAACATCTCTAACGAGACCCATGTTTTTGTCACCCGGAGCGGGATTCCAGTCAATTGATGTATTTGATAAACTATCGGGCTGGGGTGCAAAAATTTCTACGGCTAGAGCATTTGAACCGTTATAGGACAAATATTTTGTGACCTCAAATTCATATTGCCGAAAAGTTCCCACCACTTTTTTTATGTCTGCAATTTTTTTTCCGTTAAGCCAAATATTTGCAGCATAATTAATTCCGTCAAATTTAACGAAAGCGTGGCCACCTTTTTGAAGTCGTGGGTTTTGAAAAATTGTTCTATACCACCACGAGGGAATAAACGGACTCCCCTCGGGCATGGGAAGATAGTAAAAAATTTTGTTAATGGGATAATTTGTCCCCGGAACTTGACGTAAATTCATTCCAAAATAAGGGTCAGAGACCACACCGTTTTTTTCTAAAACGGCAACTACGGTTGCCGGCACACTTGTTTCATACCAACTTGAGGTATCAAATTGCGCCAAGGAAAGAACGTCACCGCCCACTTTAAGTGCCGCCGAAGATTGAACCGCCCAATTTTTATCTAATTTCAGATCAATCGAGGCTGAGGCAGAAATAGCCAAAAAGGTAAAAACCAAATGTAGAATTAAACCCGTTGACTTCATAGAACCCCCATAATGCATAATTCAACTTCCGTTTAACGCTAATAGCAACTATGTTTAAGCCAATGGAAAAGAAAACAGACCTTAAACCCATCCCCGGCAACTATCAGGCGGAAGCCCTGATCTCTAAAAGCCCAATACAAAGAGGGTGGCATCAATCGCGGGTCCATCTTTTCAAGAAAATATTTTCTTTTTCGGTAACAGATACCGTGGCTGATATCGGTTGCGGAAGCGGCATTATGATCAGTGCTATCAAAAATCAAGTTGGTCATGCTTATGGGATCGATTCAAACCCTGCCGCCGTTGAATTTGGTAAAGCAAAATTTAAAAATGACAAAAATGTGGAAATTAAATTAGGCCAACTAGATCAAACGGGTTTAAACCCTGAAAGTTTAAATTTTATTCTCTGCACAGAAGTCATAGAGCACGTTTTTGATAGTCAGGTGGACAAAATATTTCAGCATTGGTTTGAAATTTTAAAACCCGGAGGAGAAATTTTTCTCACCACGCCAAATGAAAAATCCCCTTGGCCCATTATTGAAATGATCCTTGATAAATTTAAACTCGTTCCTCAAATGGCGGGCGAACAACACGTCAGTCAGTGGACAAACAAAAAACTTCGAGATACTCTATTAAAAAGCGGGTTCAAAACCCTCCAAGGGGGAACCTTTAATCTTTTTTCACCCTTAGGTTTTGCTCTCTCTGAAAAAGTTGGAGAAACTTTACTTGGGTTTGAAACCACCTCCTTAAAATTTGGTGGACCGCTCCTTTGGATCAAAGGCAAGAAACCCTAATTTATAATCTCTTAAGTTTTTCCAACTGGCGACGGGCATCTTCAATAAGTTCGTGTTGTTTCGCAATTTGCACCGCTTGATTTTCAATCAAACGCTGGGATTGAGTCAGTCTCAATTCAAAACTCTGAACAATTTGATTGTGCCGCTCAATAAGTGAGGCAAATTTGAAGTCACTGTTTTGAGTTTCTTTAATTTTACTATAGAGTGTCGCCAGCTTTTCATGATTCTCCCGAGCCGTCAAAACGGCTCGCTCTTCCAAGAATTGAACTCTTTGGGTAGTTTTTTCCAAACGAAGGTTAAGAGACTTCACCCACTCTTGAACCTCGTAGCGAAGTTTTTCTGTTCGGGCTGCGATTTCATCATAGTGGGGGTCAACTCGATCCCCTTCAAATAACGGGTAAGCTTCCTTCTCTACAATTGAAGGGTTATAAGTTTCATTAAATATGTCCATGTTGATCTGGCGACTCATAGACCCATGAAATCACCCTCAAAGCTCGTCGGCAAGGGCTAAATAACAATAGACAATAGACAACTTGGTTTTTATTCTTATAGAGATGGCAAATGTAGGGGAATTGACCACTTTCATTTTGGGCGCCTTTAAATCCGAGGACGATGGTCGCGTCGCTCTCTATCATTATCTGAAAAATTTCTTCCCCGAAGAAACAGTAATTACTCCTTTGTTAATTAATGAATTCTATTCTGAGGCTCTTTACAGCCAATACTGGCAGGAGCGAAAAACTAATCTTCAAAGTGATGTTCAAGAAGTGGTTCAAAGATTCTTCTCTCTGAGTCATGATCCATTTAGATTGGATCTCCTTTGGGATCTCTCTCGGATTCAGATCATTCAGATTGCTCAAAGCGAAACACTTTGTTTGATCGTCAGGGAATTTGAGCAAACACTCACTGCCGATGGCGAAACCTTTCGCGTGATGCCCGAGAGCGATTCCCGAGCTATTTCCGTGAGGCGCACAAGCCTTGGTGAAGTTATTGTTCGGACTTATAGTCATCTTGCAAGAATTCAAGGTTCAAAACTTGTTCCTCTTAAAGCCGATCAAGAAATTTTCTACGATCCGGGGATGGAATTAAAACGGGGGATATTTCAAAAACTAAGACCCGCCCAACACACCCAAGTGCGCTTCATCGCTGAAGGCAACCAAGACGTTATGATCACAGCTCAATTCGTAAATGGATTCGCATTCCGCCAAAGCCAAACTCTAAGTCTCGGGAGCATTAACCAGGAATCCCGTATTTTCTTCCCTCTAAAACGCTTAGAACGATTCTATATCTATAGACCCAGTGACCCCTATTACATGGAACTCATAAGCACTATGGAGCGGGCCCTTCTCATGCTCCAAACCCATAAGGATGGTGCTTTTGAATTCGCCCGCCAGGCCTTTGATGGTGGACAGATTGCCTTTGATCAGATATTTCCTGATGACAAAGCTCTGTACTCGAGGCTCCGTGAATTAGCCAAGTGGATTTCAAGCCCTGCCTATTCTCGCACCAAGGAAGTAACCGATGAAGCTCAAAGACGTCCAACTCGTTCGCCTCCATAAATATATTGCCGATTGTGGCATCGCCAGCCGAAGAAAGGCCGAAGACCTCATCAGATGGGGTGATGTCACCGTTAACGGCCAAGTTGTAAAAGAAATGGGTTACAAAGTTATTGCCGGCAAAGATTCAGTAAAAGTAAAAAATAAACTCCTAAGACCCGCTACCAAAAATCTTTATATTTTATTATATAAGCCAACGGGAATCGTAACGACATTGAATGACCCCGAGGGTCGCACCACGGTTAAAGATTTATTAGTTGGAGTTAAAGAGCGGGTATTTCCCATCGGTCGGCTTGACTACGATAGCGAAGGCCTCATTATTCTGACAAATGATGGCGAGTACGCCCAACAAGTTATTCATCCCACAAAAAATGTGAAGAAAGTTTATAACGTTAAAGTCAAAGGCAAGCCCGAGCAAAAGCATATTGAACGTTTAAAAATGGGCGTTACGTTGGCTGAAGGTCGGGCAAAAGCCGTTCACATCGAACGCATGCGCTCTAGTGACAATCACGATTGGTTCAAGGTCGTTCTCACCGAAGGAAAGAACCGGCAAATTCGTCGCATGTTTGAAAAAATCGGATTTGATGTTTTAAAACTCAAACGAGTCGCTATCGGAAGGCTTACTTTAGGAAGCCTTATGCGTGGACAATTTAAATTTCTCACCAAAGAGCAAGCCGAACTGGCACTGAAGAGTTAGTCCATAGGTTTCCAAGTTTCATAGCTTTTTATCAAAGCTCAGAACTTCGTCAACTTCGCCACCAACTACTTTGCCCAGAACGGCTAAAACCACTCTCAAAAAGGTGAGCAGATACCGAATTTTGTATCTGCTCAAGTTTTATAGAGTTAAATTCTTGAAATTATAGGAATAATCTGTCTAGAATTTTTCCTGTGAGCAACCAGAGTGGGACAGGGAAAGGACACCCTAGTCAGGATCGAGCGCTGCAGAAGTCTAGGCGGGAGATCAAGCAACTAGAAGAAGCACTTCATCGAGCAACGAAAGAAACTGAAAAATTTCGTAATGAAGCCGAGCGTCTTAAAAAAGAGAATGAAAAATTAAAAAAACAATTAGCAGCGATTCGCAAACCACCCAAATGGGCCAAAGCAAATAAAACTGAAGAACAAAAAAAGAAAGCCAAGAAGAAGGGCCCCAAGTTTGGCCACTCTCCCAATCCTAGAGAGAAGCCAGAAAAAGTTGACGAGACTATTGTTGTATTTCCAGAGCAGTGCCCCGAGGGCAAGGGAGAACTTCCGTTTCCATCGGATTCAAAGTGGCATAGTCATGTGCAAATTGATTTGCCAGAACCTGGAAAGCCTCAGGTAACAGAGTTCGTTGTGGGATCGAGCTGGTGTAAGGGCTGCAAGAAATATCACTCTGCAAAGGGACGATTCTCAAATAGCCTCTATGGTCCCAGACTTCATGCCTACGTTTGTTATTGTAAGTATGAGTTAGGGCTTACGCTTGGAAAAATTCAAAAATTATTAAAAGGCCAATATGGGCTCAAG
>Ga0207037_10191_pt1 | contig 19621 bp, 18 predicted proteins | sample Alteio_BWMinCont_75_FD_153268 | JGI IMG/M metagenome (GOLD analysis project Ga0207037, IMG submission 153268) | Enriched cells from forest soil in Barre Woods Harvard Forest LTER site, Petersham, Massachusetts, United States -... | ecosystem: Environmental > Terrestrial > Soil > Temperate forest >... | reverse complement strand
ATCAAGGAACGGCCAGAACAAAAGAAGAAGACCCGGAATCAATGAGACAAACAAGCCCAATGTCTTGGGAAGATAAAGAAAATATTTCAACTAGGTGGAGCGATGGTCTTGGCGGCCTTGACGGGAGCCGCGATGGCTGACGATGCTGGCACGCTGTTTGGAAAAAACTGCGCGGCTTGTCACGGGAAGGATGGCTCGGGTAATACGCCTGCCGGCAAAAAACTCAACGTCAAGGATTTCACCGATCCGAAGGTCCAGGCTGAAATGAAGGACGAAGAGATGATTAAGGCCATCAAGGAAGGTATCAAGGATGGCGGCAAGACGAAGATGAAACCATTTGGTGAAAAGTTGAGCGACGAGGATGTGAAGGCGCTTGTCGCGTACGTCCGAAGTTTCAAAAAATAAGTCGAAGGTATCGCGCAGAAACTGGGCTGCCTGGATGCAAGGAGCCCAGTTTTTTTATGGCTTAAGGTCTTGCAAGCAAAAGAGCCTGCAGTGGCTTGAAAAGGGAGAGATCAGGCCAACCGACGTGTAGTGGTCTTCAATCGTTCGGCTAAATTGGAAGGAAATGGATCCAGCCTCACTTCAGAAACAGCGCCGCATTTCCATCTTTCGGAACTGGATCAGTCTGGGTGGCCTGATCGTTGCGGGTGGAAGCATGTTCGCGTTTTTGCTCCTGTTCATCCTCGACGCCCTGGCACCGGTCAGCAATCCGTATGTCGGCATTCTCGCTTATCTGATCGCGCCAGGATTCCTTGTCACCGGCCTTTCGATGATTGCCGCAGGCCTGTTCATCGAGCGCGGTCAGTTGAAAAAACAGAGTCCAGGCTCGTCGATCCCGCTCCTGATCGTCGACCTTTCGCGCAGGCGGGACCGCAGGAATCTCATTCTGCTCTCGTCTGCCGCATTGATCTTCATGGTCATGACAGCGGTGGGCAGTTATCGCAGTTATCATTTCACAGAGTCTGTGGAGTTTTGCGGCCAGGCGTGCCATACAGTCATGAGGCCTGAGTTTACCACCTATCTGCACTCACCGCACGCCCGCGTCGCGTGTTCGCAATGCCACATTGGTCCCGGTGCCGCATGGTATGTGAAGGCGAAGATCAGCGGCCTGCACCAGGTCTATGCGGTGATGCGCCACACGTACGAGATGCCGATCAGCACCCCTATTAAAAATTTGCGGCCCGCGCAGGAGACTTGTGAGCAATGCCACTGGCCGAAGAAGTTCGTCGGCAATATTGACCGGACGTACCGCCACTATTTGAGCGACACGAACAACACGCCCTTCGAGGTTCGGCTGCTCCTCAAAGTGGGCGGTGGCGATCCCACGCACGGCCCCGTCGGCGGCATTCACTGGCACATGAACGTGGGCAACAAGGTGGAATATATTGCCAGCGATGAGCAGCGCCAGGTGATCCCGTGGGTGCGCATCACCGATTCGCAGGGCGTGGTAACGGAGTACAAGACGGCCAAATTCAAATCAGATCCGAAGGATGTCGTCCGCACGATGGACTGCATGGATTGTCATAATCGTCCCGCGCATAGCTACCAGACTCCGAACGACGCGATTGAACTCGCGATGTCACTGGGACAAATCGATGCGACGATTCCCAACATCAAAAAGGAATCGGTGAAGGTGCTGACGAAGAAATATGATGGAGAGAAGGAAGCCCTTCAGAACATCGCCACCGTCCTTGTCGAGAAATACCCGAATGATGCACGGATTCGTTCCGCCGTGGACGCGGTGCAGAAGATTTATTGCAATAATTTTTTCCCCGATATGAAGGCCAATTGGAAAGTTTACCCGAATGACATCGGCCACAAGAATTGGCCGGGCTGTTTTCGCTGTCACGATGGAGATCATACGACGGCGGACGGAAAGAAAAACATCAAGGCGAATGATTGCAATGCGTGTCACATAATCCTGGCTCAGGGCTCGGGGGATGAACTGGAGCAGCTTGATTCCAAAGGGCACGAGTTCAAACACCCGGGTGGCGACTATGCGGACATGAAGTGCAACGATTGCCACACCGGAGGCGACTAACGCGGCCAGGACAGCAAATAGATTTGCTGAGAAGCATGACAAAAAAGAGGCGGAATCGGCCAATCCATGTCGAGTCGGGATGTTTCGCGTGAGGCATGCTGTAGGGCATGATGAAGTCTTCACAAAGCGGGTTCTGGTCTTTCACCCTGGTGATGATGCTCCTTGCGATCCTTGTCATCCCCTGTATCGGAGGCACAGGAGTCGAGTCCCGTCTCGCTACCGGGGTCGCCCAAGCTCGCGTCTGCGACGGGCTCTGGTTGGGTGCGTGGCTTGTCCTTCTTTGCATGAACCTGCTCTGTATGGTGCTCGTCCGCTACCCACTGAAGTCAGATATGACGCGGCCTCTTTCTCGCTTGCTGGATCGAGCGTCGGTTCTTCGCCATCCTAATGGATTGCTTCCATGCAGAAAGAATGTAAGCATTATTTTGATGCATAAGAAATTGTCGTTGTTTTATTTCATTTTGAGCGTCGTTGGCCTCGTTTTTTTCGCAGGGTGCAGCAAGGAGGAAATCAAGGTTTACCGTGTTGATAAAGAGGCTGCTCCTTCTGTTTCTCCCATGGGAAACGAGATTCCGCCGCCGGAGGTTGCAGAGCATCTGGAGTGGACGACGCCTTCCGGCTGGGAGCAAAAAGCCCCCTCGTCGATGCGTTATGGAAGTTTTGCGATTTCAGGGAAAAATGGGGCGCAGGCGGATCTTTCTGTCATCTCTCTTGCCGGGGAAGCGGGGGGTGTTCTCGCCAATATCAATCGCTGGCGGGATCAGCTCGGCTTGTCTCCCATCACCGAGGGCCAGCTTTCTGACAACTTCACTCAAGTGGAGGTTTTGGACACCAAAGTCGTTCTTGTTGATTTCGCGAACTCAAATCCATCCGACGGAAAAGTCAAAACAAGGATGCTTGCCGCCATCCTGCCTCATGGACCATCGACCTGGTTTTTTAAAATGACGGGAGACGACTCCCTCGTCGAAGCTCAAAAAACACGCTTCACCCAATTTTTAAAGTCGCTGCGATTCACGGGGGCGTTTCCATCTCCCATGATGGGAGCGGGAGATTCGATGCCGTCACTCTCCAGACCCTCTGGCACGCAAGCTTTGAGCTGGAAGCTCCCTGCTGGATGGAAGGAAATGGAGGCTTCAGGAATGCGCAAGGGCAGTTTCTTGGTGAGTGGAAAGCAAGGCATGCAGGCTGACGTTTCCATCATCTCCCTGCCGGGAAACGCGGGAGGCTTCCTCCCTAATGTGAACCGGTGGAGAGGCCAGATTTCTTTGCCGCCTCTTACCGAGGAGGAGTTCTCAAAGTTTGCCGCTTATTTCGATGTTCGGGGAGAACAGGCCCTGTTGGTCGATATGCTCAGCCAGAGCGTTCTCGAAAAAAAGACGTCCCGGACCCGTGTTATCGGGTCCATTCTGGTAAAAGAGGGCCAATGCTGGTTTTTCAAAATGATGGGAGACGATGCTTTGGTGGAATCCCAAAAAGAGGCCTTTACCAACTTCGTGAAGTCTGTGGAGATTCCCGGTGCTTGAATCCATCATTAAAGCGTTTACCTCTCTTAAGCTGACTGTCATCTGCTTGGGATTGGCCATAATTCTTGTCTTCATGGGCACGATTGCGCAGGTCGATCTGGGGATCCATGCCGCGCAGCAAAAGTACTTCCAAACTTTTTTTGTTTATTGGTCGCCGGCAAATAGGGGGTGGAGGATCCCCGTTTTTCCAGGAGGTCATCTGATTGGCGGGGTTTTATTCCTCAATTTGATCGCCGCGCATATCTATCGCTTCCAAATGAAATGGAAAAAAACGGGCATTTTCCTTCTGCATCTCGGTATTTTTTTGCTTCTTTTGGGCGGCCTGCTTACCGAGTGGCTTTCGACGGAAAGCCAGATGCGCATCCATGAAGGTGAAACCAAAAATTATTCAGAAAGTTTGGATGCCATCGAGCTTATCATCGTCGATACCTCCTCCCCGGACCTTGATGAGGTCGTCAGCATTCCCGATCGGTTTTTAGTCCCTCATCAAGTCATCCAACATCCACAACTGCCCTTCCGTTTGAACGTGGTGAACTTTTTTCCAAATTCCACGCTGGGGCACCGCAAGGATGAGAGTGAACCCTCCGTTGTGACGCAGGGTTTTGGAAAAACCCTCAGCGTCACCGAAGCCCCGCGCGCGACGAAGGTCAATGAAGCGGATGTTCCGACTATAATCGTGGAAATTGTGGGAGTGGAAGGTTCCTTGGGGACATGGCTCTGCTCGACAGCACTCATGGAGCGGCAACATTTTTACTATCAAGACAAAAGCTATGAGATCCAACTCCGTCAAAAGCGCTACTACAAACCTTACAGCATCAAACTGCTGCATTTTGCGCATGATCAATATGACGGCACTGACATCCCCAAGAATTTTTCGAGTAAAATCCATCTTGTCAATTCAGAGAAGAAGGAAGATCGCGAAGTGCTCATCTACATGAATAATCCCCTGCGTTACGAGGGGGAGACTTATTATCAGGCAGGATTTGAGAAGGACAATCATACCACCGTCCTTCAAGTTGTTCATAATCCAAGTTGGATCACTCCTTATCTGGCGTGTTCCATGGTGGGTCTTGGTCTGGTGATTCAGTTTTCGATGCACCTCTTTAACTTTGGGAGAAAGAAGAGAGCGTGAGAACCTTTTTTCCATGGATGGTGCTCATGGTCTGCGTCCTTTTCTTGTTGCCTGATTTGCGAGGGCCGAAGGATGAGGATTTTTTCTCCCGCCATGAATTTGGTGAACTGCCTGTGCTTGTTGGTGGACGTCTCAAGCCTTTTGACACTGTGGCCCGCAACTCTCTGATGATCATTCATGGCAAGCAAACCCTTCGTAAGAACGGAAAGTCCATCAGCGCGATCGAATGGTTGATGAATGTGATGATGCGGCCTGAAGTTGCAAAGGACGATGAGCTCTTCGTGATCAACCATTCCGATGTTCTTGGAATGATGGGATGGAAGAAAAGTCAGAAGAAATATTTTTCTTGGAGTGAACTTGAGCCTCACTTGGATGAAATTCTGAGACAAGCCAAGCTGGCGGATGCCGTGGATTCACAGGTGCGATCTCCTTTTCAACGGGAGATTGTGAAATTACAGGAACGCCTGGAGCTTTATCATCGCTTAAAAAACAGTCTGCGCGTCGAGGAAGATGTCGATTTTGTGAAAGAGATCGCGCTTTTTGAAAAAACCCTCATGCCGGGAGCAAAGGCTTTCCTGGCTAAGAAAAAAGGCCTGCCATTCGAACAAAAGAATTTAGAGTTATGGGAGGAGTTCAACAACCGTTACCAGTTCCTGGCTGAAGTGGCCTACGTCTTCCCCATACCTCCCGAAAACGGCCAGCCTCTCAGCTCCTGGACAAGCATCGGTCACAACCTGCTGGAGGCTGTGACGCAGAAGCCCATCAGCCCGATGGTCAAAGAATATGCGGCAATGGTGAGCGCTTATCGCAACGTGGCTCCGGTTGAGTTTGACCAGCATCTTTCGGAGGCCATGCGCATCATCCATTCCCAATTTCCGGACACGGTCTTCAGAGCGCGGTATGAATGTCGCTTCAATCATTTCGAACCCTTCTACAAATGCATGACGCTCTACGTGCTGGTTTTTGTGCTGATCTGTTTTGCATGGCTTGGCTCCTCAGCCTCTCTTCATCGAAGCGCCTACATGGTTCTTTTCCTTGCGTTTCTCGTCCACACAGCCGGTTTGGTCACGCGCATGTACTTGCAGGGGCGTCCACCGGTCACCAATCTCTACTCGTCGGCCATCTTTATTGGATGGGGTGTGGTTTTGCTCGGACTCATTCTTGAAAAGATCTACAAGGATGGCATTGGTGGTGTGACGGCTTCCATTCTGGGATTTATCACCCTGCTCATCGCCCACCATCTTTCTGGAGATGGAGACACGATGGAAATGTTGCGAGCGGTTCTGGACACCAATTTTTGGCTGGCCACCCATGTGGTGTGCATCACGCTGGGTTATGCTTCCACGTTTTTGGCCGGGTTTTTGGCGCTGATGTACATTTTTCGCGGAATGCTCACGCGTTCACTGGACAAGCAAAACGCTCAATCTCTGGCGAGAATGGTTTATGGAATCGTTTGTTTCGCCACGTTGTTCAGTTTTGTAGGAACTATTCTCGGAGGAATCTGGGCCGATCAATCGTGGGGGCGTTTCTGGGGATGGGATCCCAAGGAAAATGGCGCCTTACTCATCGTCCTTTGGAATGCGATCATTTTGCATGCGCGATGGGGAGGGATGATCAAACAAAAGGGCCTCATGGTTATGGCTGTTTTTGGAAATATCGTCACGAGCTTTTCCTGGTTCGGAGTGAACATGCTCGGGGTCGGACTTCATTCCTATGGATTTATTGACAAAGCTTTTTTCTGGCTTTCGACTTTTGTTGTGAGCCAGCTCCTGCTCATGATGATCGGAGCGCTTCCCGATCGTTATTGGCGCAGTTTCGCGAAGCCGAAAAGATAGCGGAACCGGGCAGGCGATCGTTCTTCTCGTCCCTTTTTTTGATCACGAAGCTTTGTGGGAAGGCTGCACCACCTGTCACAAAGTCCACGATCGGTGAACGCCAAGATGTTCGCGGAACGCAACCAAAACCTCTGCCTTGCAAATTTCTCCTGTCGCAGTCATCATGAATTTTTAAATAATCTAATCGGCTAATCTTTTATGAAAACAAAAATGACATTCATCGCAGCTTCCGCTGCATTGGCGCTTATGGTCGGTGCCGCTCGCGCGGATGATGCCAAGACCGTATACGAGAAAAATTGTGCGGCGTGTCACGCCAAGGACGGCACCGGCAATACGCCCGCAGGCAAGAAACTTGGCGTCAAGGACTACACGGATCCTGCGGTCCAGGCGGCCATGAAGGATGATGAAATGATCAAGGCCATCAAGGATGGCATCAAGGATGGCGACAAAACCAAGATGAAGGCCTTTGGCGACAAACTGAGCGCTGACGACGTGAAGGCACTCGTCGCGTATGTCCGGGCTTTTAAGAAATAATTTCGCGCTTCGGGGCAATCATCAGTCCCTGGGATTGCCCTGACAGGTGTGTTGTGCGCACCACCCGGCTCTGCGGAGATTGCCGCCACAGATCGTTCGGTTGGTGCTTCTCAACCATGACCATTGTCATGAGCTACTTCGCCACGCGCCATGTTCTGGTCTGTGCGGCTTTACAAGCTCGAGATGATAGATATCGGACATGAGGGATTGCTGGTGGCGATTGTCCTGAGGACCCTTCCATGTTTCATTCTGGCTCTGTTTGTTCCTCTCTTCGACCTGCCCGAAAGGGGCGAATGGAAGGCGCCACGACCGGGCTAAAAAGGAGGAGTTTGCTCCAATGGAAGTGTACTTCATGGCGGGTGCCCGGTTAGAATGGAATTAAGATGGATCAGGAATCACCACCCCGGCAGACCCGGATTTCGATCTTCAGAAATTGGATCTGTCTTTGCGGTCTGATCGTGGCTGGCGGCAGCATGTTCGCGTTCCTGCTGCTTTTTATTCTCGACGCGCTCGCGCCAGTCAGCAACCCGTACGTTGGCATCCTTGCGTACTTGATCGCCCCCGGCTTTTTCGTCACCGGGTTTTTGATGGTTGCCGTGGGCCTGCTCATTGAGCGCCGACAGTTAAAAAAACAAGGGCCCGGCTCCACGATCCCGGTGCTCATCGTCGATTTGTCCCGGTCGCGCGATCGCAAGAACCTGATCCTGCTTTCCTCGGCGGCACTGGTGTTCATGGTGATTACGGCCGTAGGCAGTTATCGTAGTTATCATTTCACGGAGTCGGTTGAGTTTTGCGGTCAGGCGTGCCACACGGTGATGCAGCCGGAATTCACCACCTACATGCACTCACCGCACGCGCGCGTCGCATGTTCTCAATGCCACATTGGGCCCGGCGCCGAGTGGTATGTGAAGGCGAAGATCAGCGGCCTGCACCAGGTGTACGCTGTCATGCGGAGCAGCTATGAAAAACCGATTTCTACGCCCATCAAAAACCTGCGTCCCGCTCAGGAAACATGCGAGCAGTGCCACTGGCCGAATAAATTCGTGGGCAACATCGACCGCACCTATCGTCACTATTTAAGTGACACCAACAACACGCCGTTTGCGGTGAGGCTGCTACTCAAGGTCGGCGGGAGCGATCCGAACCACGGGCCCGTCGGCGGCATCCACTGGCATATGAACGTGGGCAACAAGGTGGAATATATCGCGAGCGATGAGCAGCGCCAGGTGATCCCATGGGTGCGTGTCACCGACGCCCAGGGGGTCGTGACGGAGTACAAAACGTCGAAGTTTAAACCTGATTCCAAGCAGGTCATTCGGAAGATGGATTGCATGGATTGTCACAACCGTCCTGCGCACAATTACCAGGTGCCGGATGATGCGGTGGATCTGGCGATGTCGTTGTCACGAATCGATCCTGGCATTCCCAGCATCAAAAAAGAGGCTGTGAAAGTTCTGACGCGGCAATACGCCAATGAAACCGAGGCACTTCAGAAGATCGCAACCGAGCTCGCGGAAAAATATCCGGACGATCCACGCATTCGTCCCGCCATCGAGGCCGTGCAGCAGATTTACCGCGACAATTTTTTTCCTGAAATGAAGGCGAACTGGAAGGTCTATCCGAGCAACATTGGCCACAAAAACTGGTCCGGTTGTTTTCGATGTCATGATGGCGAGCATCTAGCTTCGGACGGCAAGCGAACGATCAAAGCGAATGATTGCAATGCATGTCACATCATTCTCGCACAGGGCGCAGGCGCGGAACTGGAGCAGCTCAATTCCAAAGGGCAGGAGTTCAAGCATCCCGGCGGGGATTATGGTGAGATGAAATGCAGCGACTGCCACACGGGTGGGGATTGACGCCCCGGGGGCTGCGCGGCAGCCTGTGTGTTATTTGGAATAACACCGCAACACACGGTGATCGATGCTACAGAGCACTTCGTAAGGGCTTGTTTCCGCCCATTCCGCAAATTCGTGGACCGTGATTTCGTCCTGTCCATCTTTGCCAATCAACACAGCGGGATCGCCCCATTGAACGTTGGGAACTTGCGAACTATCGACCATCATCATATCCATCGTGACACGTCCTAGGATTGGGCATCGGCGGCCACGGATCAGAACTTCGCCTCGATTGGATAGTTTGCGAAAAACGCCATCGGCGTATCCGACGGCAAGAATGGCGACACGCGTGCGCCGTTTTGTTTTGAATGTTCCGGCGTAGCTGATCGTTGTGCCGGCAGGCATTTCCCGCACGAGCGCGACACGCGTTTTCCAGGATAAAATAGGGCGGAGTCCCTTTGCGCCGAGGCGCTGCTTCCATCCCTTCTGCGGATTGCCCAGTCCGTAAATCGAAAGTCCTGGGCGGACTGCGTCGATCCAGTCCGGGACCGGCAGGCGAAGCACACCGGCGCTATTTTGAAAATGAATGCTCGGCAGGGGAATGTTGTGCGCTCTCATGTGCTCTCGAAACTTTTGGAGCTGTTTTAACTGAAGCTTTGCTGAAAGCACATCGACGTCCGCAGAGGCGAGATGGGAGAAAAGACCCGTCACTTGGATATGTTTCGAATCTTGAAGCTGCTTCACCAGATCAAAGAGTTCCTTGGCGAAGGCGCCAAGGCGGCCCATTCCAGTGTCGAGTTTAACATGCACCCGGATCTTGCGTCGGGCGCGTCCCGCCGCCTTTTCCAGGACTTTCAATTCCATTCGGCTGGAAAGTGTGAGGATCCATTGAGGATGACGAATGGCTTCGACGACTTCCTCGGGAAGAAGAGGCCCAAGAATCAGCATATCGGCTCGGTGCAAGGATTGGGAGAGGGTTGCCGCTTCGTCAATATTTGCCACCGCGAATTGGCGAACCTTTTCATGAGCGAGCCGACGGGCGATGGGAAGCATGCCATGCCCATAAGCGTCCGCCTTGACGACGCCAATCACCTCGCAGTGTGACGGAATGAGAGAGCGGATGGCTCTCAGGTTATGAGCCAAGTCGGAAAGATCGATTTCAGTCCAGGAACGCACAGAGGGAAGGTCTGGCTCGGTTCAATCTCCAAAACTGATACCCAGAGCCCTTGCGGTTTGCACCATGTCGCAGTCGGGAGGCACCGTTTTCAGCTGGCCGATGGCTTCCGTGATTTTGACAATGGTGGTATTGGGGGGCTGAAAAGCGACCATGTAACCGAATTTCTCTTGGATGACTAGTTGCACCGCACGTGCTCCGAACTGGGTGCAAAGGACACGGTCGAAGGTCGTGGGACCGCCGCCGCGCTGAAGATGTCCAAGCACGCAGACTCGTGTTTCCTTGCCGGTGCGTTTCTGGATCTCTCCTGCAACGACAGCACCGATGCCTCCCAGGCGATCCTCGCGATTCACTTCGCCAGATGTCAGCGTCACCTGTGTCCCCGTGGGATCCTTTGCGCCCTCCGCGACGACCACGAGCGTGGAACGATTGCCCGCTTTTTCGCGTTCTAAAATTTTTGCACACACCTTTTCATAAACGAACGGAATTTCGGGAATCAAAATTACATCGCCTCCGCCTGCGACGCCGGCATGAAGCGCGATCCAGCCCGCGTGGCGGCCCATCACCTCGAGGACAAAGACGCGATTGTGGCTTTGCGCGGTCGTGTGAAGGCGGTCGAGCGCTTCGGTGGCGCAGGTGACTGCGGAATCAAATCCGAATGTGTAGGCCGTGCTTTGCAGGTCGTTGTCGATCGTCTTGGGAATTCCAACAACCGGCATTCCGTGTTCGAAGAGTTGTTGCGCGATGCTCAGCGAGCCGTCGCCGCCGACGCAGACCAGCGCCTTGAGATTGAGCTGCTGAAAGGTGCTCTTGGCGCGGTCAAGGATCTCTTTGGGAATTTTGCCGGTTTCGCCAAGGCCGGTTTTGGCGGTGAATTGTCCCTTGTTGTTGCTCCCCAGGATGGTGCCGCCCATCGTCAGGAGCCCGCCCATGTCCTTGTAGTTGAGAATATCATATTCCTCCTTGTTGAGAAGTCCCTCAAAGCCGCCGTAAATGCCGAGCGTTTCCCATCCTTGTTTCGCCGCGGATTTCACAACCGAACGGATGACGGCATTCAATCCGGGGCAGTCACCGCCGCCCGTCAGGATTCCCAAACGTGGAAATAAACTCATTTTGAAACTATATCGAAAGAATCACGAGCGTGGAAAGGAGGAAAGCTTGTCGTGAGACAGCTTCCTCATCGAGCGGCGATGGCGGGAGACGAAACCGGGGCGCGAACGTAGTGGGGTTCCAGTTCGCTGAGACTTCGTGCGGGCGGCAGTTTTAATTGATGAGCCAGGCGTCCCGCCATGCTCGCGGTGGGTCTTAATGCCAGCCATTGCGCATCTGTCCATTGTGGCAATTCGCGGGTTGTCATGTCGTAACTCACAATCGTCCTTCGGGAGCCTTCGGTCTTCTTGAAGATGACCTTCTCCGGCGCGACTTCCTCCCATCTCATGTGCGGTTTGCCCTGTGAGATTTCAAAGAATGCCGCGTAAAGCTCCTCACGGCGCGCGTTTTGAAGCAGAAGTATGGTTTTTGCGGAGGGCGTCTTTTCGATCGCGAGACTCGCCAGGATGAGAGATGTGGGTACTTCCACCACGGGCAGCGGCGCCAGGCAGAGAAGCCCTTTCAGAAAGGCGTATCCCACGCGCAAGCCATTGTAGGAACCCGGTCCCTTGCCGATGACGACGCGGTCGATCGCTTGCAGGTCGACATTCAATTCCTTAAAAAGAGGATCGATCAGTGTGGAGGCATTTCCTTCGCGCGACATTTCACGAAGGATGGTATCGTCCTTGCCAATCGCAAGACTGACGGAAGGAGATGAGGTTTCGATGGCGAGCCACGGCATGGGAAAGGATGTTCAAAGTTCAAGGTTCAAAGTTCAAGGTTCAAAGTTGCGGAGTGAAATCATCCGTTTCGAATTTGCGCCTTGCACTTTGATAGCTCATTTTCGAGCTTCGAGTTCTGCCTTTGAACCTTGAGCCTTCAACCTTGAACTCTGTCCAAGCGATCACCTTCGACGTGGGAGGGACATTGCTGTCGCCGCATCCGTCGGTCGGCGAAATTTACGCGGAAGTGCTTCTCGAACATCGAATCGTGGCGCGGCCCGAAATATTGAACGAAGGATTTCGAAAAGCCTGGAAGGCGTCGCATCGCGTTCCGCGCATTGGATTGAGCGAAGAGAGCGAGCGAAAGTGGTGGCGTGAGGTGGTTTATCAAACAGTTGCAGAATCGTGCGAGGGGGATCGTTTCGAAGAAGTGTTCGACCACCTCTGGGTGACATTCGCTGAAACCCGGCGCTGGCGGTTGCACGAGGGCGCGATGGAAATGCTCCGTGAATTGAAGACGCGCGGTTACCGGTTGGGTGTCATTTCGAATTGGGACAATCGTCTGCTGGGATTGCTGGATGGATTGGCGATTTCGCCGTGGATGGAAAGCGTGGTGATTTCAAGCCAGGTTGGTTTCGAAAAGCCGGATCCGCGCATTTTTCAGGCCGCTCTCTCACAATTTCGTCTGGAACCGCGGCAGATGCTGCACGTTGGAGACAGTGATTATCATGATATTGAACCTGCAAGGCGGATTGGATGGAAAACTCTGAAGATCGAGAATGGACCGGCATCACGCAACAGGGAGGATTGCATTTCCACCCTTCACGAAATCCTGGTGTTGCTCCCAAGCGATCCTATGCGAACATAAGCTTCATGCATCCTGCGCTCAGAATTCTCAATATTCCTACTGCTCCACGCCATGAAGATCTCGTGGCTGCCTTTGTGTGTGACTGGCTCAATCGGCTTGGGATTGATTTTTGTGAGGATCACCATGGGAACATCGTGGCTGAATATCGCAGCGGCAGGCGGAAGGAGGCGATCGCATTTTCCGTTCATATGGACCATCCCGGCTTTGAGGTTCTTGCCATGCAGAAAGAGTTGCTGCATTGTCGATTTCTTGGAGGCGTGCCACGCTCTTATTTCAAACCCGGCGTGCCCGTCACCTTTTTCAACGCGGGAGGCTGTCGGACGTGCGAGGCGGAAATTGTGCGTATTGCAGAATGGAAGCCCGAGATGAAGATTGTTTTGCTGCGTGCCAAAAGAGGGCAGGCATTGCCCAAGCAGTTTGGCATGTGGAAACTGCCGGCGATGCGATGGGATCGCAAAAGAAATCGCATCGTGGCGCGGGCTTGCGATGACCTGGCAGGCTGCGCGGCTGTGCTGGCCATGCTTGAATCCTTGAGAAAACGCCGTCGCGCCTGTCATGTCTATGCGATTTTTACCCGCCGGGAAGAAATCGGGCTTTGCGGAGCGCTTGAACTCGCGAAATCAGGACGATTGCCAAAATCAATTCCCATTATTTCCATTGAGACGAGCAAGATGTTTGACCACGCGCCGCAGGGGGAAGGGCCGATTGTGCGTGTCGGCGACCGAAGCTCCATCTTCGATCCGGTCCTCACCAAGCAATTATGCGCGATTGCGCATCAGTTGAAGGAAACCCATGCATTGCCTTTCCAACGTAAGCTTATGGATGGAGGCACGTGCGAAGCCACGGCGTTCCTGGATGCGGGATACGCAGCCAGCGGGCTCTGCGTTGCTCTGGGCAACTATCACAATTGCAGCGAGCACGATCGGATTGCCTCGGAGAATATTCATTTTGGTGACTGGCAGGCGCTTGTGAAACTGATGGCAGCCACAGCAGTTGAAAACATAGTTTAAGAAAGATCCTTGAAATTTCCCGGTCTTAATCCACTCTTCCGCAGATTTTTTCCTTTCATTTCCTCTCCGCCTGATTTTTCCTAGGCCTATGGCCCGTATCCAGCGAAAACCCAGATATCAGCGCATCGTCCTTAAACTCAGCGGTGAAACGTTAGGAGAAAAGGATGGCCAGCACATCTCATCGACTGTTCTTCGGCGGATCGCCAAGCAGATCAAGGAAGTCAAGGATCTCGGAATCCAGCTTTCCATCGTCATCGGCGGAGGAAATATTTGGAGAGGATCCTTTTCCAAAGAGATCGAGCGAGCCACTTCGGACTACATGGGAATGCTCGCGACCGTGATCAACGGACTCGCGCTGCAGGACGCGATGGAAAAAGCGGGCATTATGACGCGTGTCCAATCCGCCATCGATATGCAAGAAGTCGCGGAGCCGTTCATTCGCAGGCGAGCCGTAAGGCATTTCGAAAAAGGCCGTGCCGTTATTTTTGTGGGAGGAACGGGAAACCCTTATTTTTCGACCGATACGACCGCCGCACTGCGCGGCAGCGAAATCGGAGCGGACATTATTTTGAAGGCAACGAAAGTGGATGGCATTTATGACAGCGATCCCATGAAAAACCCCCGCGCTAAGAAATACGAACACATCTCTTATCTCGAAGCTCTCCGCAAACGGCTCAAGGTCATGGATTCCACAGCTTTTTCCCTCTGCATGGACAACCATATTCCCATCGTGGTATTCGACATGTTTAAGGAGGGGAATCTGAAACGCGCCATCATGGGTGAACAGATCGGCACCATTGTCAGCGATTGAATGTGCTTGCTATGTGGAATCGGGAGAGTGCCGGTTTGTCAAACAGCTTGTGCTCTTTCTTAATTCGCCGTAAGACGTAGGAACGCACCATGTTCGACCACGTCCAGATGGATTGGAGATCTGCCTTTGAGATCTTGATTCTCTCAGTTTTTATCTATTTCCTGCTTCGTTTCATCCGCGGTACCCGTGGGGCGCGAGTGATGTTAGGCCTTGCCTCACTTCTTCTCTTTCTGACGCTGATGAGCCAGCTCTTCGAACTCAAGGTCATCAGCTGGCTTCTGGGACATTTTTTCGAATTCATCGTGGTGGCCCTGGTCGTGATCTTTCAGCCCGAGTTGCGCCGCGCGCTTGCCGAGTTGGGAAGCCGTCCGCTTTTTTTTACGGCGTCCCATGAGCGCGCCGTTGTCGATACGCTTGTGAAAGCCGCCATGTCGTTCTCACCCCGTCGAGTGGGCGCGTTGATCGCCGTGGAACGCGAGATTGGCATCAAAGGAGTCAGTGAAGCAGGCGCGATGATTGACGCAAAACTTTCGTTCGAGATGATCGACCAGATTTTTTATCCCAACTCTCCGCTGCATGATGGCGGTGTGGTCATTCAGAATGATCGCATCGCTGCGGCGGCATGTATTTTTCCGCTGACTCAGCGGACAGATTTGGCTAAAAGTGTGGGAACGCGTCATCGTGCTGCCTTGGGCTTGTCCGAGGACAGCGACTGCGTGGTGCTGGTGGTTTCTGAAGAAACCGGATCCATCTCCGTGGCATGCCAGGGTAATCTTTATCAAAAACTTGACGCGGAACGCTTGAGAAGCCTGCTCACCCGTCTTCTCGTGGGCTCTACGGAAAACTCCTGGGCCGGCAAATTCTGGAGCATGATGCGAAGATCTTAATTGAGGCTTTCACTATGATGAGGTTCTGGCTCACTCAAAATATTGGTTTAAAGATTCTCGCGCTTTTTCTCGCCACGCTGATTTGGCTGATGATCCATCATCGTTTGCCACCCGTCAGCGTTCAAGCCACGCCAGTGGACACTTCTCAGGAGTTGTCTCCGGCGTCTCCCTGATCCCATGACGCAGCATTCAGAGGGCTTTCATTTCGTCCCTATTTTCCCATGACTTCGAAAACTCGCGAAAACAAACTCTTTGGAACCGATGGGGTCCGGGGCATCGCCAATGTCGAACCCGTCACTGCTGAAACCGCGTTGAAACTTGGCCGTGCCGCGGCGCATTGGTTCAAGAAATCCAATGGATCGCGGAGTAAAGGCAGGCACAAGATCATTATCGGCAAGGATACCCGTCTTTCCGGTTACATGTTGGAAAACGCGATTGTTGCGGGCATCACCTCCATGGGGGTGGATGCGCTGCTGGTTGGACCGCTGCCGACGCCAGGGGTCGCCTATATGACACGATCGCTGCGCTGTGATGCGGGGATCGTTCTGACGGCTTCCCACAATCCTTATGAGGACAATGGGATCAAATTTTTCAGGCGAGACGGTTATAAGTTGGATGACAAGGTCGAGGATGAAATTGAAAATCTTGTTTTCAGCGGACGGATCGACAGCATCCGGCCCACCGCCACGGAAATCGGCAAAGCCAAGCGCATCGATGACGCTCTCGGACGGTACATTGAGTTCGTCAAATCAAGCATTCCCAGGACCCTCACACTCGAAGGATTGAAGATTGTCGCAGATGCCGGAAATGGAGCGACCTACAAGTCAACGCCGTGCATTTTGCGCGAATTGGGTGCGGATGTTGTGACGCTGAACGACGAACCGAATGGCACCAATATCAATCAACGGTGTGGCAGCACGTTTCCGGAAGTGATCGCCAAGGCTGTATTGGAACACAAGGCACACATCGGCATTTCGCATGACGGGGATGGTGACCGGGTCATTTTAGCGGATGAAAAAGGAAAGGTTGTCGATGGAGACACCGTTCTCGCGATCACGGCTTTGGCTGCGTTGAAACGCAAGGAATTGCGCAATAAAATACTTGTCGCAACCGTGATGAGCAATCTTGCGCTGGACAACCTGATCGAATCCTCGGGAGGAAGATTGGAAAGAACGGCGGTCGGCGACCGTTATGTCATCGAAAAAATGATAGAACTCGACGCGAACATTGGGGGTGAGCAGTCAGGTCACATGATCTTTCGGGATCACGCGACGACAGGGGATGGAATCGTTTCCGCCCTTCAGGTGCTTCGAATCATGGCAGAGTCTCACAAGGCTTTGAGCGATCTCGCCACATGTCTTAAACCCTATCCCCAGGTGCAAAAGAATTTGAAAGTGAAGGCCAAGCCTCCATTGGAGGAGTTGAAGTCCGTTCAAGAGCTCGTCAAGGCGGCGGAGAGAGACTTGGGAAAGAAGGGGCGGGTGCTTCTCCGTTATTCCGGCACAGAGCCGAAGGTCCGGTTGCTCATTGAGGGTGAAGACATGTTGCGCATCGAAACCCATGCCACTCGCATTTCGGAAAAACTCGTCGAGATGATTGGTGGATAAGGAGGGCTGAGCAGCTCGCCGCTTTCGAAAAATCTTGCCTTTTCACTCTTGGCTGGTTAGGCTCTGCATCCCTTTTTAACCTGTTTTTTTTATGCCTACAGCCAACGATGTTCGTAAAGGAATGGCCATTAAGTATGGTGGCGAAGTTTGTGTCGTTCTCGACACCCAGCATCGCACTCCCGGCAACCTGCGAGCTTTTGTCCAAGCCACGATCCGCAGCATTAAAACGGGCAAATCCTCCAATGTGCGATTTGCTTCGACGGAACCCATCGAGACGGTGCCTCTTTCCCGGCGAAAACTCGAATATAGCTATAAGGACGGCACGGGTTACGTGTTCATGGATCCAGACAGCTATGAATCCATCACGCTGATGGATGATCTCGTGGGCGACTGTAAAAATTATCTGACGGAAGGCTCCATCTGTGAGGTTCTCTTCAATGACGAGTCTCCCGTTCAGATCGAAAGCCCCTCCAGCGTCAACCTCAAGGTGCTCGAATCGCCCGAAGGCGTTCGAGGTGACACTGCCAGCAACGTCCAAAAACCCGCCTTGCTCGAAACAGGCATCACGGTCAGCGTGCCTCTCTTTATCAAAGAGGGAGAGATGATCAAGGTGGACACGCGTACCGGACAATACATGGGGCGCGCGTAGAAAAAAACTCGGGATGCCGCGCCCGAGACCTCAGCGTGCCGTGGCGACGTGCATCGGGGCGGAAATCCCGCACAACTTGCTGACCGTCGTGAATTCATACCCCTCTGCTGCCAGCGAATCGAGGATTTGAGGCAGGGCTTCGAGCGTTGTCTTGTGAATGTCGTGGCAGAGCACGATGGATCCGCCCCGGGTTTGTTTCGTAATGAAGTTGCAGATCTTCTGTTCGTTTCGGACTCGCCAATCCCTCGGATCCACAGACCAGAGAATGACGCTCAGATTATGTTCGCGAAAAATGGCTTTGGTGTCGGGCCGAAAGGCTCCGTAGGGCGGCCGGAATAAAATCGGTTCTGTTCCAGTGATGTTTTTAATCTCGTTCTGCGTCTCCGTGATTTCTTTCTCGATCAGTTCGGGTGACATGACCGTCATGAGCCGATGATCAAACGTATGGTTTCCGATCTCATGTCCTTCCGCCATGATCTGGCGAACGACCCAGGGATAGCGTTTCACCAGATCGCCTAGAACGAAGAAAGTTGCCTTCACATGACGTTTGCGAAGTTCATCGAGCACTTTGGGTGTGTAGATGGGATGGGGACCATCATCAAAGGTGATGGCAACCAGTTTCGAATTTTTAGGACCCGAGGTATAAATGGGGAAATGGAGATCCTTGTCCACTTTCGGCGTTTCCGGGGCGAGTTCGGTCGGAGTCGACGTCAACGATTCCGGATGCAGTTCGCGGATGGGTTCGGGATGCGTCAGTTGAGCACTATTTTCAGCAATTTTTGGTGTGGCCGTCGGCTTGGAAACGAGAGCCGGTTGGGATTGTTCGGACTTTGCCGCTCTCGATTCGGTCGACGGGGGGAGTATGACAGGGGAAGATTTTACCGGGGCGCTCATTCCCACAAGAGAAGAAGCTGGCAGAACCATCGGCTTGTATGAAAACGCAAGCAATGCCGCCAGGCCAAAAAGAAAAAGACAAATTCCTAGACCAAATTTTTGCATGTGAAGAAGGCGAACAGGGAAAAGAGGGGTGGCACCTTTTTACTATATCGGCATTCACAATCCTTGACAATCGGTTTTCGCTCGTTTTCTACACATATTCGCATGGAAAACTTCCTTTAAAGGGGATAGATAGCATCGATGTGGTTTTTCCGGCCTGGTTCTCAAAAACTGAAGCTGGACCAGGCCACCCATTACACGCTCGTCCGGTGTCTGGGTGAAGGGGGAATGGGAGCCGTTTACGAGGCCATTCAGCATGGGGCCCATGGTTTTACGAAACGCCTCGCTGTCAAACTTATCCATCGGAATATTGCGACCAAACGGGAGTTTCTTGGAAACTTCGTCGGCGAAGCGAAACTCGTAGCCCAGCTCGTCCATGCCAATATCGTTCAGACGTATCAGCTTGGAAATAGCCGCCAGGGACCTTTCATCGCCATGGAATATATCCATGGAGCCGACCTGGCTCAACTCATTCAAGTGCAAGCCTCACGCGATCGTCGCTTCCCCATCTCTCTGGCTGTTTTCATTGCCAGCCGGGTGGCGCGAGGGCTCTCTTATGCCCATAACAAGCGGGGGCATGAGGGCGAGCTTCTCGGCATTGTTCATCGCGACATCAGTCCGCAGAATATCATGATCTCTCGTGATGGGGATGTGAAGATCACGGATTTCGGCATGGCAAAAGCTCTCAACCTGATGCTTGATCGGGAAGGCGATTTGATTATGGGCAAATGGCGCTATATGTCGCCCGAGCAGGCGGCAGGAAAACGAACCGAGGCCCGCTCCGATTTGTTTTCGCTGGGGGTGGTCTTGAGTGAGATGCTTGCCGGCGTCAATATTTTTGCCGCTGAAAACTCGTTGGCGGAGCGCAAGCGCGTGATGGAGCTCGAAATTCCGGACTTCCG
>Ga0207037_10200_pt1 | contig 19676 bp, 15 predicted proteins | sample Alteio_BWMinCont_75_FD_153268 | JGI IMG/M metagenome (GOLD analysis project Ga0207037, IMG submission 153268) | Enriched cells from forest soil in Barre Woods Harvard Forest LTER site, Petersham, Massachusetts, United States -... | ecosystem: Environmental > Terrestrial > Soil > Temperate forest >... | reverse complement strand
ACACTAAAAATAGAAAATATTGCTCGGTTTTAAAGGTTTTCAACCTTAAAAACTCGTATTTTTATGAACTTTCCACTTTACGAACTTTACAAAATATTATATAACTCATGGGATTATTCAGTTTTCTGCAACAAGATATAGCCATTGACCTTGGCACGGCGAACACCATTATCATACACAATGATAAGGTGGTGGTGGATGAGCCTTCCATAGTGGCTATAGACAGAATGACCGGCAAGGTAATTGCCATTGGCCGGATTGCCCAGCAAATGCATGGCAAAACGCATGAAAACATAAAAACAGTGCGTCCGCTGAAGGATGGTGTAATAGCTGATTTTAATGCAGCAGAACACATGATACGCGAAATGATACGGATGATACACACAGGCAGAAGATTATTTACCCCTTCTCTTCGAATGGTTATCTGTATTCCTTCCGGAATTACTCCGGTAGAACAACGTGCCGTTAGAGATTCCGCAGAACATGCGGGGGGCAAAGAAGTATACCTGTTGCATGAACCAATGGCTGCCGCAATTGGTATAGGCATTGATGTAGAAGAACCGATGGGTAACCTGGTAGTAGATATTGGCGGTGGAACTACCGACATTGCCGTTATAGCGTTGGGAGGTATTGTTTGTGATAACTCCATCCGCGTAGCAGGCGATGAATTTACCGCCGATATTGAAGAATATATGCGCCGCCAGCACAATATGCTGATTGGTGAAAGAACAGCAGAAAGAGTAAAGATAGAAGTAGGTGCTGCTGTAGCTGAATTGGAAAATCCACCACCGGATTATGCTGTACACGGCAGAGATTTGATGACCGGTATACCTAAGGAAATACAAGTATCCTATTCGGAAATAGCACACGCAGTGGATAAATCTATCTCGAAAATTGAGGAAGCTATTTTGCAAGCGCTGGAAAAAACCCCGCCTGAACTTTCAGCAGATATTTACCGTACAGGCATCTATCTCGCTGGCGGTGGCTCCATGCTTCGCGGATTAGACAGACGGGTTTCGCTTCGCACAAAGCTTCCTGTACATATTGCCGAAGATCCATTAAGAGCCGTTGCACGTGGTGCTGGTATCGCACTTAAAAACATTCACCGCTTCCCTTTCCTGCTCAGGTCGTAAATTAATTTGTTAAAAAGCATATAGTAATCTGCCAATAATCTTTATCTTGGTAATTACAACCTTTTCATAAACGCTTTTTAACCGATAATTTATTTGCCTATGAAAGTTTACAGACTACTTTTCTTATCCTTATTTTTTGGCACACAAATTACGCTGGCCCAAACAGGGCTTAACATTCCCCAGTTAACCAACTTTGATACAGCCATGAATGGGCTGTTAAAAAGATATAATGTTCCCGGAGGCCAGTTAGCCATTACCCGGTATGGGCGTTTAATTTACAATCGTGGATTCGGATATGCTGATACATTAACGCATTCACTTGTTGAACCCAACTCTATTTTCAGGTTGGCAAGTGTTTCAAAGCCTATAACTTCCATTACGTTGATGCATTTATTTCAGGAAGGGAAATTCCATTTAGATGATACCGTGTTTGGTCCCCGTGGCATATTGAATGACACTAATTACAGCCACATCAAGGACCCGCGGGTTTATAACATTACCTTACGGAATCTATTAACCCATAGCGGTGGATGGAACCGCGATATTTCAGGCGACCCCATGTTCGAATCGTGGACCATTTCTACAGCCATGGGAGTTACTCCGCCTGCCGGACCTGTTACTATCATTGATTATGTGCTCCGCAACCAGATGCTTGATTTTACACCCGGTACTCAATATCAATATTCTAATTTCGGATTTTGCATCCTTGGAAGGGTGATTGAAAAAATCACAGGAGAGGCGTACGAAAACTATGTGCGCGATACTATTTTAATTCCTATTGGCATCACTGATATGAAAACAGGCTTTAACCTGCTGAAAAATCAACTCCCTATGGAGGTAAGCTACTACGACTACCCCGGAGAACCTTATACACCCTCTGTTTACGATAACGTAACTATGGTACCATTTCCCTATGCAGGCTTCAATATTGAAGCCATGGATTCACATGGGGCGTGGGTAGCATCGGCTGCCGACTTATGCAAAATACTTGTTTCAGTAGATGGATATTATACCGCGCCGGACATCCTCTCACCTTCCACTATTGATACTATGACGCACCCATCTGCCACCAATGCCAATTATGCACTTGGATGGCAGGTAAACCAGTACCATAATTGGTGGCACACTGGCTCTCTCCCGGGCACTTCAACCGAAATTGTAAGGGCAAGCAACCAAATGAACTGGGCCATCTTATTAAACTACAGGCCTGAAAATGATAGTGCCATTACAGCCGCCGTTGACCAGTTGGTGTGGAATGTAATTCCCACCATAAAATCATGGGATACGCTTAATTTGTTTACTGCTGTTAACACTATTCCTGTGCCTAACCTGCCTACTGTTACCATCTATCCAGTACCCAGTAATGGTACGGTTAACATCCTTTTAGCCGGTTCAGGATACAGCTCCGTAAGGGTTATAGACCTGCTGGGAAAAGAAGTTTATTCCACATCAGTTGATTCTCAAAAACGAGATCAGCATTTGTTTATAAGCATACCACACGTTACTAATGGGCTGTACATTATCCAGGTAACTTCTGAAAAGGGTGTAGTAAACAAACGACTCGTTATAGAAAAATAGCTATTTCTCAGTCGTTAATACGGATGGATTATAGTATTTTTGCACCCATCTCATGTACGGTATAATTGCATTTTTCCGAAGATTTTATTTCTCTCTGCTATTTATAGCATTAGAAATAATTTCTATTGCATTCGTTGTTACCAATAATTATTACCACGAAGCCGGCTATTTCAATTCATCAAATAGAATAGCAGGAACTGTTTACCGTACATATTCAGGGGTTACCTCCTACTTCAGCCTGCAAAGTGTAAATCGCCAGTTAGCCGAAGAAAATGCTCAGTTATTGAATGCTGAATCAAAAACAAAAGATACCTCTACTTACAAAAAAGGTACTCTGACAAATCCATTCGGTCAGCAATATAATTTTATGTTGGCTGAAGTGATAGATAATTCTACCAACCTGCCCAATAATTATTTGACTCTGCGTGCCGGCTCTGAAGAAGGAATAGGCGAAGGCATGGGAGTAATAAGCCCTGCAGGAATTGTGGGAATAGTGGTAAAAACATCTTCGCGCTATTCCGTGGTAATGTCGCTATTACACCAAAAAACAATGGTGAGCGCCATGTTTAAAAAAAGTGGAACATTTGGTTCCCTTTCCTGGGACAATAATAAAGATTATCGCTTTGCTACGCTCAATCAAATACCGATGAGTGAAAAAATAAAACAGGGTGATACTATTGTTACAAGCGGATTTTCTACGATTTTCCCAAAAGGAATTATGGTAGGAACTGTTGATAATTTTAAAGCTATTCCAGAATTATATTTCTATACTGTGCATATAAAGCTTTCAACCGATTTTAAAAACATCCGGTATGTATATGTAGTAAACACGATAGAAAAGATTGAGAAAGACAGCCTGGAAAGAGCCGCACAAAATGCATTAAATGATAAAGTAAAATAATGGTTGAAGTGGGGAAAAACATATTACGGTTTTCATTCTTTATTCTGCTGCAGGTAACTATTATCCGTCATCTCGACTTGGGTTCTTATTTCAACCCTTTCCTTTTTGTCGGCGCTATATTAATGCTCCCTATCCGCATCAACAAAACCCTGGTACTGATTATTGCCTTCGCAACCGGATTAATCATTGATATGTTTTATAATACCATGGGGATGAATGCTGCTGCCTGCACATTTATGGCCTTTTGCAGACCACGGGTATTGAAGGTATTTGCCCCTGCAGGAGACTACAATGGAGATGCTACGGCTACCGTCAACTCTATGGGGATTCGATGGATGATTAGCTATGCAGGAGCATTGATTTTTATTCATCACCTGGTTTTATTCTACCTTGAAACATTTTCGTTGCATGACTTTTTCACCACTCTTCTCAAGGTTATATTAAGTGGTGTTTCTACACTTATCCTCTTTTTGATAACCCAAAGTCTTTTATTCAGAAATCCTTAATGAACGCTCTTCTTTCAAACAGAAAATATATTATTGGAGGAATCTTCCTTGTAGTTTGCATTTCGTGCATTGTACGCCTCTTTTATATGCAAGTGATAGATGATAGCTTAAAGCTGGATGCAAGTAATGAAACCTTCCGCCACATCACACAATATCCTCCGCGGGGATGCATATTTGACCGCAATGGACATTTATTGGTTAGCAATGAAGCCGCTTACGATATTTTAGTTACTCCTTCGCAGGTAAAAGATTTTGACACCAACTCCTTCTGCACCGATTTAGGTATCGCCAAAGCAGATTTTATTTCCGGGCTTAAAAAAGCGACTATTCAAAATACAGCATATCATGCTTCAGTATTCATGAAGGAAGTAACACCCGAAATTTATGCCGCGTTCCAAGAGAAAATGTACAAGTACCATGGGTTCACTTCTCAAGTACGTACGGTAAGAAGATATCCGCTAAAAATAGCGCCTCATATTTTAGGGTACATCGGTGAGGTAGATAAAAACCTCTGCGAACGCGACCCGGAATATAAAGAAGGTGATTATATCGGCATCAGCGGTGTTGAAGAATCATACGAAGATGATTTGAGAGGAAAAAAAGGAGTGAAGATTGAGATGTTCGATGCCATGAATAAGGAAGTAGGCGATTATAAAAACGGGAAATTCGATACCCTGCCTGTTACCGGTGATAACCTTACATGTAGCATTGACGCTAAGTTGCAGGAGTATGGTGAAAAGCTGATGCAGAATAAAGCAGGCAGCATTGTAGCCATCGATCCACGGACAGGAGAAATATTGGCTCTTATTTCAAGCCCTAACTATGATCCGAACATGATGGTGGGAAGTGTGCGTGCGAAAAACTATGCCAGGCTTTTGCAGGACAGTATTGATGTTCCTTTGTTCAATCGTGCACTAATGGCTATGTACCCACCGGGTTCCACCTTCAAAACTATTGAAGCCCTTATCGGACAACAAGAAGGAGTGCTGGATGAAAATACCGTTTATAGCTGCCCGGGCGCATTTCATATCGGTAATGTTACAGTTGCCTGCGACCTAAGGCATGGCCCTTTGCAGCTCGAAAAAGCAATAGCCTATTCCTGCAATACGTATTTCTGTAATGTTTTTATGAGCATTATGAGTAATAAAAAGTATCATTCCACCGAAGAAGCTTTTGCTTCCTGGAGAAGATACGTAACCAGCTTTGGCATTGGAGTACGTCCGGATATTGATTTACCCAGCGGGCTCCGGGGTTCGTTGCCAACCGAAAATTATTACGACAAATTTCACGGTAAAGGACATTGGAAAGGTTCCACCATTATTTCGCTTGCTATAGGCCAGGGAGAGTTGGGAGTAACCCCATTGCAACTCGCTAACCAAGCTGCTATCATTGGCAACAGAGGCTATTATTATACTCCCCACATTATAAAAGGTATCGGCGATAAACCCGCATCTAAAAAATATACCACCAAGCATTTTGTACCGATAGAATCAAAATATTTCGAAGTAGTTGCTGACGGTATGTGCGATGTAGTAAACGACGGAACCGCTGCAGCCAGTAAGATTCCCGGTGTGGTTATGTGCGGAAAAACAGGTACCGCGCAAAATCCAAACGGCAGAAATAACTCCTTGTTTATTGCTTTTGCTCCGAAAGATACACCACGTATTGCAATTAGCGTGGTCGTGGAGCGGGGCGGATGGGGCGCCGATTGGGCTGCTCCTATTGCCAGTTTAATGATTGAAAAATATTTAACAGACACCATCAAAAGAGCCGAGATAGAACAACGCATGCTGAATGGTAACACGATTCAATACCTCGCAGAAGAAAAAACAGCGCCTAAGAAAAAACATAACAAGCATACTACAAAGCCCGTAAGAATGGCTTCTATCAAGAAACCTGATCAATGAGCAACCGGCGCAATAATATTATACCCCACATCGACTGGATTACCATCGGCCTTTATGGAGTCATTGTGCTAATCGGATGGATAAATATTTATTCGGCGGTATTCAACCCGGTTCATCCCAATATTTTTGATTTTTCGCAGCGCTACGGGAAACAATTTGTATGGATAATGACCGGTTTCGCGATGGCATTTTTAGTTATGATTTCCGAAGCAAGTTTCTTCCCCGCATTCTCTTATCCCCTTTATGGAATGTTTGTATTTGCAGACTTGGTAGTACGATTCGTGGGAAGAAACATAGCGGGCAGCCATTCTTGGTTCAGGATTGGGGAAATAGGTATACAGCCCGCAGAGCTTGGCATGTTCGCTATCAATCTAGGTCTTGCTAAATATTTGAGCAATGAAAAGAATACCACCAACTCAAAAAAAATCCGTTGGATAGCCATAGCCATGATAGTGTTTCCTATGTTGTTAATTATTATCCAAAATGAGACAGGCGTTGCAGTTACCTATGTTGCATTCATTTTTGTTCTCTACCGCGAAGGCTTATCGGGAAATATTTTGCTGATAGGATTTTTAACGATTGTACTTTTCATACTGGCATTGGTTGGCAATAAATTTATTATTTCCATTATCCTTGCCGTGATTGCCCTAGTAGCATTTTTAATTTTCTCACGACGTAAAGTGAAAGATATTACAAGAATCGGGGGGATTCTGGCACTTAGCCTCGCCATAATATTCGGTACTAATTATGCGTTTAATCACCTGGAGCCGCACCAAAAGAAAAGAATACAAGTTTTCCTACAACAAAATGTAAACAACAGCAAAGAAGGTTATAATCTGCACCAGGCGGAAATAGCAATTGGTTCGGGCTCCTATATGGGAAAAGGGTATTTGCAGGGCACACAAGCAAAACTGAATTATGTTCCGGCACATGCCACCGATTTTATTTTTGTTACTCCCTGTGAGGAATGGGGATTTGTCGGTGCTACAACCATCGTTATACTTTTCTTTGTACTTATTCTTCGCCTGATATTTCTTGCTGAACGGCAACGCTCTCCCTACAGCCGGATATATGGATATGGAGTGGCTTCGATATTTTTTATTCACGTCGCCATTAACGTAGGCATGAATCTGGGACTTGTTCCCGTTATCGGGATTCCATTACCATTTATAAGTTATGGAGGCTCTTCTTTCTGGGCATTTACACTACTGCTATTTATCTTCTTACGATTGGATGCAGACAGGTTGCAGATATTGCGTTAAAGCCCTTTCGTTTTCTCCTTCAGCAAATCTAATAAAATATTAATAGTAGAAAGATGCGTACGGAAACTAAGCACAGCAAGCCGCAGCATGAATCTATCTTCCAACATAGTAGAAGAAATAAACACCCTACCATCTTTTATAATTTCATCCATGAGCTTTTTATTAAAAGCATTTGCATCACCGCTTTTAGGAACGTAACGATACGATGCTACAGACAATTCAGGATAAGGGCCTGTCTCAAAACCTAGTTTTTTTATTTCAGCATAGAAGTATCTTGCGAGCATTAGCTTTTCCTCCAGGCAGGCACGGAATGGTTGCAATCCCAATAATTTCAGGGGAAGCCAAAGCCGTAATCCCCTGAAGTGCTTAGTAAGTTCGGGAGATGCTTCAGCAGGAGATAGCTCTTCGTCAGCAGCCAAGGCATCCTGCATATAATTGGCACGGTAATATTGCGAGGCCATTAATGCTTGCTTATTCTTCACCAACACCATTCCAAGTCCGTAGGGTAGAAATAATCCCTTATGAGGATCCATCACAATAGAGTCAGATAATTCAATGCCCTTTAAGATTTGTCATAGTCCGTCAATATAAAGAAACCGCCATACGCTGCATCAATATGATACCAGAGGTTGTGTTTTTTAGCGATGTTTCCAATGGGTTCCAACGGGTCAACTGCACCAACATCGGTAGTTCCTGCAGATGCAATCACCAAAAATGGAATGAGATTTTGCCGGATGTCTTCTTGAATAATTTTATTCAGTTCATCGGGCTTGATGCGGTAATTTTCATCAAGTGGCAAATAGCGAATAACGCTTTCGCCAAGCCCAGCTATGCGAATAGCTTTGAAAATACAATGATGGGCTTGAGATGAAACGTAGATAACAGACTTCTCTACTTTCTCAGAAGTTATTTTTTGAAAATCTCTTGCAGCCACAATAGCTGAAAGATTGGCTATACTTCCGCCACTGGCAAGGTTTCCGGCACAATCAGCAGGGTATCCGACAAGCTCTGCGACCCATCGTATGAGGCTGTTTTCCAGCCGCACAGCTCCAGGTCCCGCATAAAAAATTCCCGCATAGCGATTGGTGATATCAGCCCAATAATCTCCCAAAGCAGCATAATAAATGCCTCCTCCGGGAATGTATCCTAAATGGCCACCGGAAGCAGGATTCAAGCCCGAAACATCTAATCCCGTTTTAAGTGTCTCCAGAACTTCATTTAAAGATGTGGGAGCTTCACTAACTGATAAATTAGTCAGGATCTCACTTGACTTTCGTTCTTCAACAAAAGCAGGAATAGTTTCTATATTATCAATAAAATTCTCGGTGTAGTCGATTACTCCTTCCCTTGCTGCTTTCCGCAACTCAGGCGAAGGCTCAAGTTGTCTCGCAATTTTTTCAAGCTCTTGTATTTTTAAAATATCCGGAGAAGCATTCATCTCATCCATTGGCTTTAACCAATCCTAACATCATTTCTTCTACTTCAGCAGAATTCCACTTATCAGCAATATTGGGAGTACTGAGCACTTTCCGCATGATAGCATCTTGCTCCCGGCCTTTATTCAGTGCATAGCTATAAGACAAATCACTAAAAGTAACCATAGAATAAAGCGGCAACCATTTATCGGGATGTTTGCTGCTGAAATGAGCTTCAATTTTTTTCTGCAATATAAAATCAGGATGTGTAACAAGGTCACGCATCTCAATAAAATTAGCTATTGCAAGCTCAGCTATTGCATCGGAATTGGTTTTGCGCAACTGTCCTATTTCTTCAAAAACCTTTTTCCAAGCCGCTTCATCATCTTGTTTGTTTAAGTGTTTTTCCATTATTTCATTCAACACCATACAATCTTCGAAGCCGCAATTCATGCCTTGTCCGTAGAAAGGAACAATAGCATGGGCTGCATCTCCCAGCAATAACATTTTATCTTCAACATTCCATGGGAAGCACTTTACTGTGACCAAGGAGGCAGAAGGATTATGGAAAAAATCATGTAGCAACGTAGGCATTAGCGGAACTGCATCAGGAAAGGTTTTGTCAAAAAACTTCTTTACAGATTCTTTTGTTGTCAATGTTGAAAATGATTCTTCTCCTTCGAACGGAAAAAATAAAGTACAGGTAAAACTACTGTCGATATTAGGAAGTGCAATCATCATAAATTTTCCGCGTGGCCATATATGCAGGCAATTTTTCTCCATGGCAAAGCCTCCATTTGCAGCTGGAGGTATAACCAATTCTTTGTAGCCATAGTTGAGATAATGCTGTGAATATTCAAACCTATCGGTAGAAAGTTGCACTTGCAGGCGTGTAGCAGAAAATGCTCCATCCGTACCAAAAATACGTGATGCGGAGAAGTGGCTTTCTTCTTTTGTAACACCATCTTCCAAAATTAATGAAGCATCTTTTAACGAAATATTTTTGCAACGCTTGTTAAAATGTATTTTACTCCCCTTCTCTTCTGCAAGGCTCATCAAAAGGCAATTCAAGCCTCCGCGTGATACGGAATATATAGCGTCTCCTTCTTTCCCGTAAGGCAGTAAATTAGTTCTCCCTTCTATATCGTGAATCATACGGCCCTTCATAGGAATGGCTATTTTCATTATTTCGTCCGCAATGCCAACTCCTCTCAAAGCTTTCCATCCACGGTCGGAGAGCGCCAGGTTAATGGATCTGCCACCTGCCATATTCCCAACGCGCATATCATCCCTGCGTTCAAATAATTCTACTTTATATCCCCGTTGCGATAAATAAATTGCTAGTAAAGAGCCCACTAATCCGGCTCCCACAACGGCCATCGGTTTCTGTTCCATATTTATTCTTTTGTTTTCTTCTCCCTTGCTCTCTTGTAAATTAACGTAGCGCCCCAAAGCATAAAGCCCAGTAGAACCAGGCCTAATATGCCCCAGAGGAAACTTACCGTATCTTTCAGGGTAACTATAAATACAATGGCGAAAAGAAATATCGTTGCCAATTCGTTCCACATGCGCAGTTGTGTAGACGACCACGTAATTTTATTTTTTACCAGCCTGCGATAAATAATATGGTTTTGAAAATGGTAGAGGGTAAGACCAAAAACAAACGACAATTTAATCAGTAACCAAGCGGGAATATCCCATCCATAGCGGCTATAGAGCAAGGTAAAACCAAAGCAATACGTAAGGATTGCAGATGGCCAGGTGATGCCATACCACAACCTTCTTTCCATTATTTTATACTGAGTTTGCAGAATAGTTCTTTCCGGTTCCGGTTTCTTTTCCGCTTCGGTGTGATAAATGAAAAGACGCACTATATAAAATAGTCCGGCAAACCAGGTCACCACAAAAATGATGTGTAATGGAAGTATGTAAATCATGATTTATTTAAAATAGGATAAAAAGCATTTTTAATATGATTAACATTGTATGTATCTCCTGTCTTCATCACCGATAGAATATCAAAGCGGCTTTCCAGGAGCAGGTTTTTCTTTTCCAGATAGGCATTCGCAGCCTTGATAAGATTCCGCTGTTTTTGCCTGTTTACAAACACTTCCGGTTCGCCGAAAGCATTTGATGAGCGTGTTTTTACTTCGGCTATTACTAAGAACAATTTATCCTTCGCAATAATATCTATCTCCTGGTTGCTGTACTTCCAGTTTCTTTCCAGTATTTCATATCCAATCGAGCGCAGATATTCCGCTGCTTTTGTTTCGCCTTCTCCACCTGTTTTTTGCGTCTCATTCATCTGTGCGAAGATAGATAAATCTGAACTTACATGTGAAACTTCATCCCCAGGTTATAAAACACAAAACTCCACATATCGCCAAATTCATCAATTTGTTTCGACATCGGTTTTCCGCCACCATGGCCCGCATTATGGTCTATCCTGATTAAAACTGGTTCATTGCCTTTTTGATGAACCTGCAACGTAGCCGCAAACTTAAACGAGTGCGCCGGAACAACCCGGTCATCGTGGTCGGCAGTGGTGATAAGGGTTGCAGGATAATTAGTATCTCTCACATTATGCAAAGGAGAATATTTCATGAGGTTATGAAACTGCACCGAATCATCGCTGGTGCCATAATCGTTCGCCCAAGACCAACCGATGGTAAATTTATGATAGCGCAACATATCCAATACACCAACGGTAGGTATAGCCACCTTGGCCATATCCGGGTGTTCCGTAATAGATGCACCAATCAGCAGACCACCATTAGAACGCCCGTGTATAGCCAGTTTGCTGCGCGAGGTATAGTTGTTATCTACCAAATATTTCGATGCGTAATAAAAGTCATCAAACACATTTTGCTTGTTGAGCTTGGTTCCGGCCTCATGCCACTTTTCGCCATATTCGCCACCTCCACGCAGATTGGGGACCGCATAGATGGCCCCATTTTCAAGGAACAATGCAGCCGTTGGGCTAAATGCAGGCAGTATGCTGATGTTGAATCCTCCATATGCATATAAGAAGCAAGGATTATTTCCATCCATCTTCATGCCTTTTTTATGAACGATATACATGGGTATTTTCGTCCCATCTTTGCTAGGATAAAACACCTGCTCGGTTTCGTAGTCGTCCGATTTAAAGCCATTATCAGGCTTAGCAAACAGGTTTGATTTTTCTACTGCAACATCGTAACTGAAAATAGTGGGCAGCGTAATGTAATTGGTAAATGAATAGAAAATATAAGGTGTTTTTTTATCGGAAGAAAAATCGCTGTTGCCAAAACCCGGCAGCGCAATTTCATTCAGCTTGCTGCCATCCATGCTGTATATGTAAAGTTTCGTTTTCACATTATCGAGATACGATACCACCATTTTGTCTCCCTCGGTTAGCCCGACACCTTGCAACAAGTTTTCCTGTTCCGGTATCACATTGGTCCAGTTGGCGGAATCGGGGTTGCTAAGGTTTATCCATACCAGGCGATATTTGGGCGCACCCTTGTTTGTCATTACCAGTAGTTTATTTCCGTTGTCGTCAATCACCGTGTTATCATTCCTAAAATCGGCCACCACTGTTGTAAGCGGGGCATCCTTCGCTGAAAGGTCCTTTACGAAAAGTGCATTTCCATCCGAAGAATTCTCCGTATGTATCACCAAATATTTTTCATCTTCGGTTGTGTAGGCACCTATCGTCTGCATAGGGTGTGCCTTATCTTCATACACAAGCTGGTCAGCGCTTTGCGAAGTACCCACCTGGTGATAATATATTTTCGGGCTCTCATTTTTGTTCACCAATGCGCCGCCTTTAGGAGCATCGTAACGTGTGTAATAGAATCCATCTCCTTGCCAGCCTATATCCGAAAATTTGCTGTAGTTCAATGAATCATTCAGTCGTTTTCCCGAGGCAATATCCACTACAAAAAACTCATTCCAGTCAGAACCGGCGCGGCTAATAGCATAAGTCAAATACTTCTGGTCGTTCGAAACAGCAATTTCAGATATGGCCACTGTTCCATCCGCAGAGAAAGTATTCGGGTCAACCAATATGCGCGGAGTGCCCGTCAATCCATCTTGTACATATAGCACACTCTGGTTTTGCGAGCCATTGTTTTTATAATAAAACACATAGTTGCCCTTCATAAACGGCACACTGTATTTTTCGTAATGATATAGCTGTGTAAGGCGTTGCTTCAACGAATCGCGGAAAGGTATTTTGGAAAGATAGCTTTGCGTAAGCGCATTTTCATCCTTCACCCATTGGGCTGTTGCAGCCGATGTATCATTTTCCAGCCAGCGGTATGGGTCGGCCACTCTCACACCAAAGTAAGTGGTAACCGTATCTACCGTGCGGGTTTTTGGATAGTTGTATGCAGATGGCTGATGACAGGCTGCCAACAATAGCAGACCCATTGAGAGCGGATATAATTTCATGCTTTTTTAATTGGAACACGAAATTAGGGAAATTTTCTTCATTACGTTCCTGAAACAAAAAGGCCAGCATTACACTGGCCCTTTGTTTGTTTTGAAATCAAATCCGGAAGAATTCTATCTGAATCTATGTTTTATTTTTCTATTACCAGTTTACCTTCTCCAAGTAAATTACCATTTTCACTGCTTATTACCCTATACAGATATATTCCGTTGGGTTCTCCACTCAAATTAATTTGATAATTGGATAAGTTGGTAATCTGATAATTGGAATACACTTTCTCTCCAATCACATTATAAATCTCCACTGACGACTGACTACTTACGACTGACGACTGAATGGTAAATTGCCCGTTATTCGGATTAGGGTAAATCGTTATTTGTCCCCCTCTTGATTCTATGCTGCTTACTCCAGCCGTTGATTGAATAGTAACGCATATACTGTCTTCACATTTGTTTGCATCCGTTACATGGCAGCAATATGTCCCTGCACTGGCATGCGAAATGGAATCGGTAGTGCTTCCTCCCGGACTCCACAAGTAAGTGTATGGCGAAATTCCTCCGCTTGCACTTACCTTGGCAGAACCATCGCTGGTTCCGTTATCCGGTTTCGAACTTGATGTAATAACTATGGCAGTTGGTTGAGTAATAGTTACGGATATTGAAGTACTGCATCCATGTGCATCCGTTACAACTATTGTACGAGTACCAGCGGTTAGCGCTGTTTCCGTAGCGGTTGTGTGACCATCTGACCATTTATAGGTATAGGGGGATGTTCCTCCATACACAAAAGATATTGCGCTGCCTGTATTATCTCCGTTGCACCGTATATTTATTACACTATCTGATATATTCAGCGGACTAGGTTGGGTAATAATTACCGATGCAGTGGCAGAGCCGCTACAAGAATCCATTACCGTAACTGTATACGAGCCCACAGACAACCCTGTTGCTACATTGGTGCTTCCACCCAAAGGTGTCCACGAATAAGTATAAGGAGATACTCCCCCGCTTATTTTAGATGTCGCGCTGCCTGTACTATCTCCGTTACATAACACATTGGCCGTTGTGTTTGCCGATATACTCACAGCACTGGATTGGGTAATAACAGCCGTTGCTGAAGCCGTACAGCCGTGATTATCCGTTACATTCAGCGTATAGTTGCCGGCCTTTAAGCCAAGAGCCACCGAATTGGTTTCACTCGAAGGTGTCCATAAATACGTATAGGGGCCTGTTCCACCGCTCGGGTTGGCAGTTAATATGCCATTTTGTCCTCCATTGCAACTTACATTGCTTGTTACACTTACCGTGGTGCTTAGAGCGCTTGCAGGCTGGGTAACGGTTACCGATGCCGAAACAGAATGCCCGCAAGGGTCGTGCACAGTAATAGTATAGGTGCCCACGCTTAATCCGGTAGCAGTATCCCTGTTTCCTCCTTTGGGTGTCCATGAATAGGTATATACCGGCGATGAGCCAACAACAATACCACATACCGTGCCATTACTTCCTCCAAAGCAGCTTACCCCGGATATCAAATGTCCGCTAACTGAACCCACTGTATCGGTATAATAAGCAATGATCACGATGCCATTACCAGTATCAATACCAGCAAGATTAGTTTGGTTAGTTCCAATATTATATGAACCGCCGCCGCCGCCTGCATTCCACCCAGTATTAAAACCGGTAGCTCCGCCGCCGCCATTGTAGCCGCTACCGCCGCCACCGCCATAGCATGTAGATGCACCACCGCCACCATATCCGCCGGTAGCCGATTTTGCACAACTGTTAACAACGTTATATAGGCCGCCTGCACCGCCGCTAAGGGGGGTACTGCCGCCTGCACCACCTGCATAACCTCCACAAGACGCACCCGTACCACCATTCGATATCCATCCGGCACCGCCTCCACCGCCACTATAACTACCGGCACACGTACCGCCCGAACCGCCGTTACCACCAACACCTCCGGGAGCAGAACCACCATCGTAGCCGGCACCTGCGGTAGGAATGGAGTCAGCCGAACCATTACCGCCCGTTTCTACAGAATATGATCCGCCGCCGCCGCCGGCAGCAATCATCAACTTGTTACTGTTAGACGAATTCCATATAAATGAGCCGCCGCCGCCTGAACCTTCATTATCTATTGCTCCTTTTTGCCCTACCATAATATCCAACACATTGCCTGCAACTACGGTAAAGGTTCCAACAATTTCAGCACCGCTACCACCGGGATATGGGCCCAGGTTCTGGTAGTTTGAAGTCCCGCCTGCCGCCCCGAAAGCCGTAATAGTTACAGAATTGATACAGGGCACTGTCCAGGTTTGTAATGAACCTGTATAGCTAAATGTTTTAACTACTTGCGCGGTTAAATTCTTTCCAACAAAAATAAAAATGATTACAGAAAGAATAAAAGTAATTTTATTATGTTTCATAATGTAATATTTTATATGATTTTTAATTTTATCTAATCCAAATATAAGAAAAAATCAATATATCATCTCTTTTTTCTCTATTTATCTTTTTGGGGGGGCGACAAAGCCCGTCATTGCGAGCGGAGCGTGGCAACCCCGAGGGGCTCATGAGCTCCTTTAAATAAAAGCTTTGCGAATAATCTTACCTTTTAGTTCTTAATTCTTAGCTCTTTTTGGGCGTGCCCCAAGCTAGGCAAGGGTCGGGTCCGCCATGGCGGACCCTCGTCTCGCCCTAGGCGAGACGAGGGCTTTCCGCTGCTATCCCTGCCCGAACTGAAGTTCATTCAGGTGGGCCTCACGCTGGGGAGGTAAAGTGTAGCCGGAGTAAATATTATTCGTACCTTTGACTTATGAAAACAATTGTAATTAATAAGGAAGACAGAACCTTATTAAAAATGATGAAAGAACGGGAAAAAGAGAAACTTCTGCCTGCAAAAAGTATTGATGCTATCATCAAGAAATTAAAATAACTCCCTTACTAGTTCTTCTTTTGTAATACCAAAATGTTCTGCAATATCAGACAGAATAGATGACAATGTACCTATTTTTAAATTGTTGTGGCTAGGAATCGTAATATGGTGTTCTCCTTTTTGAGTAGTTGAAAGACGAACATGACTACCTACCTGCCGGGTGGGGATATAGCCAAGCTTTTTTAGCTTTTTAATTAATTCCTGTCCCGATAAGTCGCGGGGTATCTTCATAAAGGCAGAAGCTCTTCTTTTACAAAATGGAGGCGGATAATTTGGGGAGTAACCTCTTTTTCAAAATGGCAACTTATCGCTTCGCGAATCATTTTTTTTAATTCGTCCATTGTCTCTGCTTCCGTATATATACTTTCACCCAATGCTTTGGCAGTAAAGCCACCTTCAGGTGCCTCCTCCACAAGAAAAATAAGTTCATTCATTGCCATTCTGCTTGCTGATTTGTGTTAATTGCAAATATACGAATTTTTATGGAAAACTTGGACGTTACCTTGCATTGTCTTTCCGCTTATACCTTATTATCTCATATTTATTTGTTGGGGCTTTCCGCTGCTATCCCTGCCCGAACTGAAGTTCATTCAGGCGGGCCTCACGCGGCGTTATGTTTTGCGATACCTCCGCTTATATCTTATATCTCATCTCTTATATCTATTGATGGATTTTAAAAGTTCAAAACTGGTAATTGAGCTACGGTTTTTAGCCTTTGGAAGAAATAAGCCTGGAAATGGTTCTCACCCAATATATCTTTACACTTCAACCAATAAAAAACAATATGAAAGCATTAATCTTAGCATGTTTATTTGGTGCACTCTTCATACAAGGGTGCGCTGTCTATGCTGAACCTGTTGGCGGATATTATTACAGGGGGGGATTTTGGTATTATCATGATGTACACGGAGTAGAATACCGCGAGAACCATCGTTACCACCATCCCCCAGATCAACATTTCGATGACCATCACGATGATCGTCATTAACATAAAATCAGGCTGTTAATTAAAATTTGTCTGTATACACTCTTTGGAATGTCTCCCCACAAAAGGGGAGACAAGAGGGATGGGTGTGTCATCGGCTTTGCCCGCCGTAGCAATGCGAAGGGGGGACTATACGTTGCAAGTCCTTATATATTGGGGGATTCTACGAATATGTATTTAAACGTGCCTCAACTTTTTTTAAGGTATTCGATACCCCAATATTCCAAGTTTTTTTAACTAATTCTTCTTTTAGCCATGTTTGCGCGTTTCTAAGATATTTTGTTGCAACTTCATCATAATACCTATTATTATACAATATGGCCTGTTCCCCATATCCAATAGCATGAAACGATCTTCTCTTATCGTCATGAAAACATTTCTCAAGTATTGCCATGCTTTTATCTAATTGCCTTCTTATTTCATCATTTTCTTCTTGCGCATTAATATTGGCATCAAAAAGAATAAATGCATGGGAGTTTCTAATTGAAAAATATTTATTATCAGTCTGAGTCAATGCACGATCAATCCAGTGGAATGCATCAGTATATATTTTCTTATAAGCAAGATAAAGTGCGCCCTGTTGCAACACATATGGATTTTCAAAGTCATTAATATAAACCTTTTCATAAAAATTCTTACCGTCTTTCCAATTAGTAAATGCCCGACTAATAATATTTTTATCATATGCCCTTTTTCTGTAAATATTATACGAACAAATTTGAACTGTTGGAATATTTTCCAATGTTTTACCAATAACTTTCTTTAATAATTCTGTCCCAGTATGTTTTAATATTGTCTCAGCCATATAAACTGATCTTGGATAATAGTAATCCTGTGTGTCATCTATCAAAAGCTCACCTGAATAATCTATCAAAAGTTCACCCAATTTATTTCTCATATCAAAAACATCATCATAGGATTCTATTTCCTCAGAAAAATAGCTGTATACCATTTCAAATGATAAAGGAACACGAGCGTAGTGAACATAACTACAAAGAACAAGGAATTCAGCCAATTGGGGATCGCTTTTTTCTAATTCATCAATAACTTTTGTAAACCTCTCAGCAAGATTAGGCGATTTAACATTTCTACTAATAAATTCAAATAAAGAATCATCCACATAATCATCATTTAACTCTCTCTTCAATACTGTATTTCTAATGGTCGTTGGAAGAAAATTATATATACCTTGAATATCTGCTTCTGTAAGCTCTGTAACGTTTGAAATATAGTACTCATCTTCATTAATTAAATGAGAAGCAATGCCATAATTATGTTCCCGTTCAAAACCTATTAACGTAATGTTGCTATATTTCGATAAAAAGTTGAAGGCTTCTAATGAATCGCAAAAATTATCAATAAAAATTAGAGCTCTTCTATTACCCAATATCCGAACTAAAAGAGATGCCTTTGAATATTCAATATTATTAAACGCAAGTTTTATACCATCTGTAAATTCAATATCTGTAGCAACTTGCATCATTAACGTTGATTTACCGGCCGCTGGAGTGCCCAATACAATTACATTCTTATTTGAAAATATCTTGTCTTTTATAGCATAAAAATGAGACGTTTTATAAATTTGACCACTAAATATATCAGACCATATAGGCGGATTCCCTATAAAAAACTCATTTATTGGTCTTACTTTTAGACCTACAGCATTCTTAGGTACAATGTTAATAGGGAATAAATATTTAATATCCGAGAAATTCTCTTTGGCCAATTTGTTGCCTTTTTCTACTTTAGATAAGTATTGCAAGAAATCTTGCGTATTTGATAGTATAACATTAAATTTTAATGATTTATAATAATCATATAGCTCCTTATCTTCTTCTAGAATGATTATCCATTTTTCCTTTTGGGCTGCAACTAATGTACCTTGTCCCATCACTGCTTGAATTACTCCAGAGTCATTAAAGCTATAGCCACAGAAAATTGTAGGATACCTTTCAATCGCCATAGATAAATAATTCCAAGTCCTTGGTGATCTCGAATATGCGTTAGCAAGAGAAGAAGTATCAAATAATAATGATTTTTCAGGTGTGCGAATTGTTCCATGTAATGCCGAGAAATCAATTGAAGATTCATCGTTTGGATTACTTCCATTTAAAGAAACATCATTCAGATATTTAGTTGTAGATTTTAAATATATATTATGTAATAGATCATCAATATTAGTAGTAAATATACTTCTAATATTTATATCTAATAAGCAATTATACAAATCTGGAAAATCTTTGACTGTAAACCTAGACTGTAGATATGAATAAAACTCCTCCTTTCGATTGGCTTCCATTATGGAAGCCAACTGCGATAACGAAAAATTTCCTGGTTTGTTAAAATAAATTTTCAATTCGTCGCATAACTTTGCTCCAGTAGGAAGAGTTTTATTTGCCTTATCTTTTGCAAGGATAGAAAATCCAGAACCGAGGAACAAATTAACTCCATTCCGTAATGAATGTTCTAGTAGATTTTGATTTTCAATTTCCATAAAATGAAAAAATTAGTAGATGACATATTAGGCAAAAAATAAAATCATTGCACATATTGAAACTTTCCTTGTAATTAGGACAAAAATAATATTTTTCTTACTTCAAAAAAATAATAAATAATA
>Ga0207037_10124_pt3 | contig 19694 bp, 15 predicted proteins | sample Alteio_BWMinCont_75_FD_153268 | JGI IMG/M metagenome (GOLD analysis project Ga0207037, IMG submission 153268) | Enriched cells from forest soil in Barre Woods Harvard Forest LTER site, Petersham, Massachusetts, United States -... | ecosystem: Environmental > Terrestrial > Soil > Temperate forest >... | reverse complement strand
GTACAAGGTCGCAAGCATCGTCTCCATCGCACGCGTCAGCGGAGCCAATTCCTCGGTCGCGGTTGCGTCTGCTGGAACTTTGAGATTCCAGTCCGAGGCCGAGACCTTTCCCGCGCTAGTAGCCAATGTTGCCAGTGGAGAAAGCCCCTGACGTATGGCCCACGCCGCAACGAGCGTGGCGATTCCTAGCAATACCAGGCTGCCGATCAGTGTGAGGATCGCAGCATGCCACAGGTTTTCGCGGAACTCGTCGGTCGGCGCTGCATAGATCACCGTAATGGTTGCCGTGGATGTTGTGTCCGGCCCTTCGCGATCCAGGACCGGAAGATGATCCAGGCGAACCATCCGGTAGTGAACCACGTCGACGGTCGCGTTCCAGTATTGGCGGTTCGACTTTGGCCTGCCTGAAAAATCTTTTGGCCAGTTCGGGGACGCTCCGATTACATGGCCACTCTCGTCGACGATCTGGTAGAAGTCGGGATGACGCCGGTCCAGCGAAGGCGGCGAGAGTTCTGCGTCGAAAACCAATTTATGGTTGCCCTCCTCCGAATACCGGATGAGCGCCGCAACGCTCATTGCCCGCCCGTGAAGCGCGGCATCGAACGCCGCCCGCAGCTGTCCGCGTGTAAAGTACGTCGCCAGTGCGACGAGGGCGATGGTCAGGATCAGTTGCGTCGCAAAAACTGAAGCAATCAGTCGCCGCCGGATGGAGAGTTTCGGCATCTTAGTTCCGCAGCATGTACCCCTGCCCGCGCGAGGTTTGTATCAGATCGCCATTCCGGTCGTCCAGCTTGCGGCGCAGTCCGGAGATATAGACCTCAATGACGTTGCTGAAGCGTTCCCAATTGAAATCGTAAAGGTGTTCGAGCAACTCCGTCTTCGAAATGATCGCACCTGAGCGATGTGCCAGATATTCAAGCACACGGTATTCCATCCCCGAAAGCACAATCGGTTTGCCATTGCGACGCACCGTACGATCTGCGGTATTTATTTCCAGATCCTGCACTTTCAAGACGGGGGCGCCGTGGCCTTTGCCGCGACGAATAAGTGCTTTCGATCTCGCGACCAGTTCACCGAGATCGAAGGGTTTGGTCACGTAATCATCCGCCCCGGAATTCAACACCGCAACAATCGATTCTTTCTCGTCTCTGGCAGTCAACACCAGAACCGGCGTCGCGATTCCGGCACTGCGCATTCGTTGCAATACTGTTATGCCATCGATTCGCGGAAGCATCAGGTCGAGCAGCACGAGATCATAAGGATTGGACTCCGCCATATACAAACCTTCCTCACCGTCGAACGCCAGATCGACGGCGTAGCCTGCGCCTTCGCGCATGCTGCGGCCAATGTTGTCCGCAAGACGCCGTTCGTCTTCGATGATGAGAACCCGCATGGCCTGAGATTACGCTCGCAGGGCATTTGTTGAAAAGTAGTTGGAAGGGGACGGATCCCAGTTGGCTGAGAATGGCCTTTATCACGTCGAAGCAGACTTAACCCTGCCGGGCCAAGCGTTGCCGGAGGGTGTCGCTGTCCAGTTCTCCCTCCCATCGCGCCAGGACCAGCGTTGCTACTCCATTTCCAATCATATTCACCAGGGCTCGGAACATGCTCAGAAAACGGTCGATCCCAAGGATCAGCGCCATGCCTGCTACCGGAATAGTTGGGATCACGGACAGCGTAGCCACGAGCGCGATGAAAGATGCGCCTTGCACGCCGCTGGCGCCCTTGGACGTAAGAACCGCGACGGCGAGAATGGTGAGTTGCTGGGTCAGAGTCAGATGCGTGTTGGTAGCCTGCGCCACGAAGAGAGCGGCCATGGTCATGTACAGGCTGGTTCCGTCCGTATTGAAAGTGAATCCGGTTGGAACCACCAGGCCAACTAGGGACTTGGAGCAGCCGAGCTTTTCAAGCTTCGCCATCAAGGTCGGGATCGCCACCTCGGACGAACTTACCGCAAGCACAAGCAGGATCTCTTCTTTAATGTATGCCAGGAAACGAAAGATGCTAAAGCTCGCCGCCCAGGCGATAGCGCCGAGCACGATCACGACAAAAAGCATTGAGGTGAGCCAGAAAGTCCCAATCAGCTTGGCGAGGGGGCCGAGGGAAGCAAGACCGAATCTCCCGACCGTATACGCCATCGCGCCGAAAGCGCCGACTGGCGCGAACTTCATCAACAGCCTGGTCACTTCGAAGACGACGTGGGTGAAGGAATTCACCAGGTCAACCAGCGGTTTGGCTCGCGTGCCAACAGCCGACAACGCAAAGCCGAAGAGCAGGGCAATGAAAACCACTTCGAGGATATCTCCCTTGGCGAAGGCATCGACGACGGTGGTTGGAATGATGTGCATTAGAAAGTCTGTAACGCTCTGCGCTTTCGCCTGTCCGGCATAGTCGGCGACTGCTTTCGCATCCAGGGTAGCGATGTTCACGTTAAAGCCGCTGCCCGGCTTTACCACATTGCCTACAAGCAGTCCGATGAGAAGGGCAATGGTGGAAACGACTTCGAAATAAAGCAGAGCCATGCCACCGACCCGTCCGACTTTCTTCAAGTTCTCCATGCCGGCGATGCCGGTGACCACCGTGCAAAAGATGATCAAAGTAATGATCATGGTAATCAGGCGGATGAAAGCGTCGCCCAGCGGTTTCATGGCAACCGCACGAGCCGGATCTACGTAGCCCAGCACGATTGCCAGGAGCATGGCGATCAGGACTTGCACCCATAGGACGCGGTAGAACGGAGGCTTGCTGGTTGCGGGCGCGGCGCGTGTGACACCTGGCTGCACGGGTGGAAGAGTTTGCATCGTCGGTCGTTCGTCCTTAATTCGTCGTTGCCGTTGCGTTAATTAGGAAGTCTTTACTTCGCGGGTTCAGGCTCAAGCGTCCGCACCTGCCACGGAATAATTACCTCTTTGAAGATGCGGGGGTCAGGCCACACTTTTACTTGCCTCCCGAGGTGACCGCCTTGCGGATTAATCCATGCGGTCTTCGGCACATCGCCTTTGTCCAGCAGGAGATAGATGTCGGAGATCGGCACTTGGGTATCGAGCACCCCGGCGAGAATCAGCATGGGCGACATCGGTTTGCCAAGCAGGCCTTGTTTGACGAGAGACATTTTCGGTAGCACTTCCGCCATTTGATCCACGGTGGTCACGTTGTCGAAAATCGCCATCAATGCTGGGACCTGATCGAATAGATACTCGCGATTGCCAATCAACGAATTCATCAGAAAATCTTTTTGAAAGAAAGTGTCGGTGGGCGGCGACTGTGCGCTTGCTCCCCGCAAACGGGCGCGTTCCACGATGGCCATCTTCGTTGCCCAATATGCGCCCCAACTCACGCCGTGCATGGTCACGCGGTTCTTGTCGATCTCGGGCCGGGTCGCGATGTAATCGAGAATGCGCGAGAACATGCGGTCAGAAGTTTCACTGACCTTGATCGGACACTGCCCGGTGCCCGGGCCATCGACGGCCAGAAAGCCGATGCCGAAGGGCAGGATCGCGCTGAAGCTCTCCGATAAATCTTCCTTGCGGCTATCCAGTCCGTTCACGGCCAGCACCAGCGGCACCGGCCCGTTTGTGTTCTTTGGCAGGCGGAGGTAGCCGATGATTTCTTTGCCCTCGAATGGAATCTTCACTATTTCAAGCGGTGGATCCCAGAAGCGCGCGTGCGCCATGAAAGCTTCAATGGCTTTTTCGTAGGAGCGCTGTTTGCCCGGCGACGCGGGGATGGGCCAGCGCCCGAAAGAGTAAAGCCGCCACGCGCGGATGTAGTCAGCGTTGGCTTTCGCGGGATCGGTTTTCTCTAGTGCCTTGGCTTCATTCATGTAGCGATCTGCAACAGCCATAAAGGCCGCCGCCCACTCATCTTTGTCGCGAGTATGAATTGAGTTGAAGGCTTCTTTCACGTCGTTCGGATCGAGTCCGATGAGCGGGTACTGGCCCACTTCGGCGCGATGGATGGCTTCGACCTTGATCTCTTCGATGGTGCGCTCGGGGCGCTGCTGGGAGAAGGAAGAGACGCTAAATGAAAAAATCAGAATCAGCAATATTGCGAATGTCCTCGTCAAGAACATGGTTGGTCCGGCGGAGCGAGTTTGCTGCCCAAATAGTGTCGACACAGGATGGTTCCTTTCCAGTTTGAAAAAAGATGGGGCCGGCGGGAGCTCCGGCCCCACTTACAAAAACCCGGCAATCAGAAGAGAAGCTTCAGGCCCAGTTGAACCGCGCGCGGTCCACCAGAGCCAATAACGGGGTTGGCCGCAGCGACATCCGGAGTGGCGCAACCGCAACCGAAGTTCGCAGCGGAAGGATCGTTCAGACCGAAACCGTTCTGTCCGCCGTAGGGATTAGCAAAGTTCGGATGGTTGAAAATGTTGAAGAACTCCGCGCGGAACTGAGCGCGAAGCCGCTCTCCGAACTGCCAGTTCTTTGCAATCGAGAAATCGAAGTTACGGAAACCAGAATCGGGGAACGTGTTGCGGCTCATGTTGCCGAACTGACCGAGCGCTGGAGGAATCATGACCGAGTTGCCTTTGGCATAGCAACCGAACAGGTTGAGAGCCGTGGTCGCGGGCCCCGCCGTATTACCTCCGTCCAGAGCCAGAGCTTTCGCGTTGCAAGCCGCGTTGTCAGTGGCATTCGTCTGACTATGGTTGCCGGGAAAGAACGGAATCGCCGTCGGCCCCGACTTGAAGTCATTCGGGTTCCCGAAGAAATTCCAGCGGATGGGGCTGTTCGCCGGGGGACTGACGGGCAGCGGCCCCACTCCGGCAGCATCCGTTCCCTCATCCATCGGTCCCCAGTGTTGCGGCGTTTGCAGGTTGATGATGGAGTTGATTTCCCAGCCCTCCAAAGCCTGCCAGTAACCCTTCTTGCCGGGTATCGCGTAGGTGAGCGAAACCGTGAAGCGATGCCGAATATCGAAGTCGCTGTTCCCGTATTCGTTGGCGAGGTTAAACGAGTCTTGCGGAAGTCCCGATCCGTAACCAAAATCCCAGTTGGCCGCCACGTCATCTTGAGCGTGCGAGTACGTATAACCAGCGACCATGCTCAAGCCATGGAAGTTTCTAGCGTTCAGCGTGACTTGCAGGCCGTTGTAATTGGACCGGTAAACGTTACCCATCTGAAAGATGTTGCTCAAGTATGGGAACTTCGTAGCGTAGGGTCGGTTTGCCTCTTCACCTCCGGTGCTATCGGGCGCGCAAAACGTCGGATCGCTATATCCGGAAGCGACGCATGCGGCGATGCTGCTCGCCGGCCAGCCCGATCCCACCGGCGGCTGATTAATGTCGCGAATCCCAGTGAGATTCTCCCCATTGTTGCCGACATACGCCAGGTCGAGCGATAGGTTCGGAGTAAATGCATGTTGCACGCTGAAGGTCCAATTCCATACGTACGGAGTGGTCAGGTTATGGTCCACACCCATAATTGCGCAGGGAGCGGCGAAGCAGTTGATCTTCTGGTTGAGGTTGCCGTAAATCGGACCGTTGTCCCACGGGTAATTGGGGAAGATGGTCAGGTTGCCGGTGTTGATCGTTCCTCCCGCTGTATCTCCGGCGGCGTCGATGATCGCGCCGGTAGGCACGCTGGGGAGGCCGAAGCTGTTGTTGAACGCGAGGAAAGACTCCCAATTGATCGTTTCGTAAACCAGGCCGCCGCCGGCACGAATCACCGTTGTTCCTTTGCCGTTGGTATCCCAGGCAAACCCGGCACGCGGAGCGAAGTTGGTGTGGTCTGAGTTGTAGGGAGAACTGATCTGCTTTCCGACCTGCACCATGCCGAGATTGGGATCGAAATTGCCGAGGAGATTATTGGCTTCCTTTGGCGGCGTACTGATTTCATAGCGCAGTCCAAGATTAAGGGTCACATTCCGTGTGACACGCCAATCGTCCTGAATAAAGGCGGCATAGCCCCAATTATGGATCTGCCTTGTAGGATTTCCGGTGAGCACGGACACCTTGAACGGTGCGCCCGAGAAGAAGTCTTCCAATGTCGTTGTGTTGAGGACGTTACTCGGATTGCTAGGATCGGGTGTGTTGCCGCCCAGGAATGTGATGCTGCCCCGCGCATTCCCCCACGCGCCGCCGGTTACGTAGTCCCGGTGAAACTCCCCCCCGAACTTGATGGAGTGATTGCCGCGGGTGTACGAGACGTGGTCGAGGAATTGGGTAATGCTGTCCGGCCCTTGGAATTTAGGCCATTTGAATCCGCCCAGGCCGGGAAAGAAATAACCGCCAAACCCGATACGCGGTAGACCGCCTGTATTTGGACCCGAGACACCAGTGTCCAGCCCGTAATCGGTCGCGGGTGTGTTGAGATCGCCCGGCAGGGTTGGCTGATAGAGGCGGTTATAGCCAAAGCGTGCTTCATTTACCCAACGAGAACTGGGATTCGACACCCAACTTACGCCAAACACCTGCGCCCGGGTGTGAATATCGGAGCGCCACTTCGACTGCAGTTCGGGAAAGTCCTCGACCGTTCCAGTGTTATTGCCGAAGAAGTACATCCCGCTGATGCGGTTCTTCACGTTAACGTTGTAATCCACTTTGCCGACCGCGTTGTAGACCGTGACGTTGTTGGGAAATCCGTTTGGGATATTGATGTTTGGATTATTGTTCGTGGGGAAGCCGGTTCCGTTGCAGGTAACGGTAGCGCCTGAAAGTGCGCACCCGGCGACTTGTAAGCTGGCGGGGCTGACCGTGATTCCTCCCGCTTGCAAATCCGCAATCGCGTTCGGGATGCTGTTCGCGCAATCGCCAGTGGTCAGGAAAAGGCAATTGCCCGCGGCCGGCATCGAGACCATCGACGGGCTCGTGATGCCCCCGAAAGAGTTTCCAACGTTATACATTTGTCCTTCGTAGGCGCCAAAGTAAAAGAGCTTGTCTTTGATAATCGCACCGCCGACGCTGCCGCCGTACTGCTCCAGCGATGTCCCGAGTTTGGGATTTGGCACGGTGTTGAAATAATTTCGGGCATCCAGTGAACCGGTGCGACCGAACGCAAATGCGGTGCCGTGAATCTGGTTTGTGCCGGACTTCAGACCGACGTTTACCACCGCTCCGGGCTTCCACCCGAATTCGGCTGGCGCATTTTCTTCCACGTTAAATTCCTGGATCGAGTCGATGGGCAGAATGGTCGCCGAATCGCCCGCGATCCCGGCGCCGTTGATGATGGCTTGTCCGGAAAAAGGCTCGCTGTTGAACAAGCCCTCAACGAAGTAGGCGTTGTCCTCCGCCCGCAACCCGTTCGTACTCGTCGTCGAGAATCCGCCGCCGGGATATCGCATCACACCGGGGCGGAGTTGGAGCAGGTTCTCATAGTTGCGGCCGTTCAGTGGCAGGTCGTTGATCTGCACATTACTTAGAGTTCCACCGAGAGTCGAGGAGGTCGTGTTAATTAGTGGAACCTCGGAGGTCACAACCACCGTCTCGGAGAGCGATCCGGCCGGGAGCGAAATGTCGACACGCAGGTCCACGGCAACTTCGACGGAAATGTTGACGCGCTCCACGGATTTAAAACCTTTTGCTTCCGCGCGCACTTTGTAGACACCGGGTTGCAACTCGGGCGCCGAATAGTTCCCCGAATCATCGGTGACCATAGTTCGAGCGGTGCCGCGCTGAACATCAGAGACGACTACCGTAGCGCCGGCCACAGCGGCGCCGGACTGATCGGTCACGGTCCCAAGAATGCGACCGGTGATGGATTGGCAAAACATGGGAGCAGAGGCGGCGACCAGCAAGCAGACGACGCCTAGAAACCGAATGCCATTCGACGGAGAACGCATTACGACCTCCATATCCTGAAAGAGGATGGAAGAGCTCTTGGCCGCAGACCTCGCGGCCGCTTTCGACCTGAAACTTGAAAATGTCTGGCGATTTGAAGGTATAGCCTTGACGCGGCCTACCCGTCAAGTAGTATTGTGGTTCGACCATAAGACCGCTGCTTAGACGCCAGCCCCGGCTTGAGTCGAAATGCGGTTGGGGCGTAGCCTAGCAAGCGGAGGACACAGCAAACATGGCAATCGCGAGCATAAATCCCGCGACCGGCGCAGTTGTCAAGAGGTTCGAGCCTCTTGACGAAGCTCAAATCGAGCAAAAGTTGCAGTTGGCGGTGTCGGCGTTCCGGAAACATCGCCGGACTACGTTCGCGGACCGCGCGGCTAAGATGACGCGGGCGGCTGAGATTCTGGAAAAGGAAAAAGACGAGTGTGCCCATCTGATGACCCTCGAAATGGGCAAGCCTCTGAAGGCCGCGGTGGCCGAGGCACTGAAGTGCGTGGCGGGATGTCGCTACTATGCAGAAAATGCCGAGAAGTTTCTGGCGGATGAAGTTGTAGAGACTGGGGCGAAGCGCAGCTTCATCCGCTATCTGCCGATTGGTCCCATCCTGGCCGTGATGCCTTGGAACTTTCCCTTCTGGCAAGTATTTCGTTTCGCGGCGCCTGCGCTGATGGCGGGCAATGTCGGGCTGCTGAAACATGCCTCGAACGTGCCGCAGTGCGCGTTGAAGATTGAGGACATTCTTCGCCGTGCCGGCTTTGCCGAGGGCGTCTTTCAGACGCTGCTCATCGGCGCGGGGCCGGTCGATGGGATCTTGAACGATCCTCGGGTCGTGGCCGCTACCCTGACCGGCAGCGAGCAGGCTGGCATTCAAGTTGGAGTTTCCGCCGCCAAACGGATCAAGAAAGTCGTGCTGGAGCTGGGTGGCAGCGATCCTTTCATCGTGATGCCCAGCGCCGACATGGATGCCGCGGTCACAACCGCAGTCGACGCGCGCATTCAAAACAATGGGCAGTCGTGCATCGCGGCCAAGCGCTTTATCGTTTCGGAAAAGATTGCCGACGAGTTCGAGCGTAAGTTCGTCAAACGCATGCAGGACTTGCGCGTGGGTGATCCTTTTGAAGAAACCACGCAACTCGGGCCCTTGGCCAGCGCGGACGCGGTTACTTCCCTCGATGCCGATGTGAAAAGGAGTGTGGCTGCGGGGGCGCGGGTGCTTACCGGCGGCCATCCCCTGCAGCGTCCCGGCAACTTCTATGCGCCCACGGTTCTAGTCGACGTTCCGAAAGATTCCCCAGCTTACAACGAGGAATTCTTTGGTCCCGTGGCGTCCATTTTTCGCGTGAAGGATCTGGACCAAGCCATTCAGATCGCCAACGACAGCCGTTTCGGGTTGGGCGCGAGCGCCTGGACCAGCGATCCTGCGGAAACTGAAAGGTTTATCAATGAACTCGACGCCGGCATGGTCTTCCTCAACAAGATGGTTGCTTCGGATCCGCGGCTGCCATTCGGTGGTGTGAAGTATTCGGGCCACGGACGCGAACTGGCGGTCCAGGGGATACGGGAGTTTGTGAATATCAAGACAGTTTGGATCCAGTAGTCGGAATTCGACGATCTTGGTAGTTGTGGTATGGTGGTCATACCAGTGGACGTCGTGAGCAGAGAGGGCGGTTTGATGAGGGGCCTAATGACAGACGACACGGCGGACGCGCGAGAAACCAAACCCATGTATCGGGTGGTAAAGACGTCGCGCCTCTACGAACAGATTGTGCAACAGGTAGAAGCGTCCATTTTGAAAGGCCAACTCAAGCCCGGGGACCAACTGCCCGCCGAGCGCGATCTTGCCCAGCGATTTGGAGTGAGCCGCACCGCGGTACGCGAGGCGGTGAAGACCTTGCGTGAAAAAGGACTGGTCGAAGCCTATTCCGGCCGCGGCACCTTCGTGACCAATGGGACTTCGCAAGCGATTCGTCAGTCGCTCGATCTAATGATTCGCATTAATCAGCAGGAAGGCTCAGCCAACCTGGCCGAGTTGCGGCTGGTGCTGGAGCCGGAGATTGCCGGGTTGGCCGCTACTCGGATCGAGGAACAGCTTTTAAGTACCATGCGGGAGGCAGTCGCCGTAATGGATCGCAACCTGCGCGACCCGGAAGCCTATGTGGAAGCGGATCTCGACTTTCATCTGGCGCTGGCGGAAGCGGCTGGGAATCCGCTGATCCTTTCGCTCCTGGATTCGATTGTCGGGCTCTTGCGCGAGCAACGCAGCCGCATCTTCGATGTGGACGGAGGACCGGAGCGAGGCCAGTTCCATCACAAATGCATCCTCGCGACGATTGAAAAACGCGATCCGGACGCGGCGCGGGCAGCGATGCGCGCCCATCTCCAGCAGGTGCTCGTGGATTCGTCGTCTTTCGGTAAGAAGTAGTTCGTAGCTCGGCTCGATACCAGCGAAAGGGAATGGTTGAATGGCGAAGCTTGGATTCATCGGTCTCGGCGTGATGGGCGGAAACATGGTCGCCCGCTTGCTCGAAAAAGGGCACACCGTGACCGGCTACAACCGGACGCGCTCCAAGGCGCAATGGTTGATCGACAAGGGCATGAAATTCGCCGAGTCTCCCAGGGCTGTGGCAACGGCGTCCGATGTGACCTTCACGATGGTGACGAACGCCGCGGCGCTGGCGGCGGTAACTGACGGACCGGACGGAGTACTCGCGGGCCTCGGTGCTGGCAAGTTCCACATTGACATGAGCACCGTGGGCCCCGAAGTGAGCCGTGCTCTGGCTGTAAAAGTTCGCGAGAAGGGCGCCGACATGATCGATGCGCCGGTGTCGGGCAGCGTGATTACGTTGCAGCAAGGCAAGCTCTCAGTGATGGTCGGAGGTCGCAAGGAAACCTTTGAGCGCCTGAAGCCTTTGCTTCTGGATATTGGACCGAAGGTGACGTACGTCGGAAACAACGGCGTTGCCCTGTCTATGAAGATTGCCGTGAACCTGAGTCTTGCCGTACAGATGCTGGCTTTTTCCGAAGGCGTGCTGTTGGCGGAAAAAAGCGGGATCGCACGAGAAGTCGCAGTCGACGTTTTGGTTCACAGTGCCATCGCGTCGCCCATGATTCAGTACCGCGGTCCGTTCGTCCTGCAGCAACCAGAAGAAGCGTGGTTCGACGTCAACATGATGCAAAAAGACATGCTCCTGGCGATGGAGTTGGGTCGCAAGCTGAATGTTCCCGTTCCTACCACCGCCATCAGCAACGAGTTTCTGACCGCCGCGCGAGGCATGGGCTGGGAAAAATTAGACTTCGCCGTCATGTTTGACGTTCTGGCGCGCATGTCGGGTGTACAGAAATGACGACTGCCACACAGCCGAGAGAAGCTTTAGAAAAAGTCGATCTGTGGCTCCGGATGTACCGGCAGATGGTCGCCATCCGGCAATTCGAAGCCCAGGTCAACGAACTCTACACGCGGGCATTAATGCCCGGCTTGGCACATCTTTACATCGGTGAGGAAGCGGTCGCGGTGGGCGTATGTGAAGCGCTCGAGCGGACCGATTACATCACCAGCACGCATCGCGGTCATGGACATTGTTTGGCGAAGGGTGCCTCCCCCGATAAAATGTTCGCCGAACTGCTGGGTAAGAAGGCCGGGTACTGCAAGGGCAAGGGCGGTTCCATGCACATTGCAGACCCGGCGACCGGCAATCTGGGAGCGAATGCGATCGTATGCGGTAGCGCCGGCATCGCGACGGGAGCCGCGTTTTCGTCGCGCCGTCTTGGCAACGGCCGGGTGGCCGTCTGTTTCTTTGGGGAAGGCGCGCTCGGCCAGGGTGTGCTGTACGAAGTCATGAACCTCGCCCAGCTTTTCAAGCTTCCCGTGATCTACGTCTGCGAGAACAATCTCTACACCGAATACACGCACTACTCGGAAACCACGGCCGGAGATATCCTGAAGCGCGCAACTGCCTTCGGCCTGGAAGCTGCCAGCGCGGATGGTCAGGACGTCCGCGCTGTTCATGGCGCTGCCCAGCGTTTGGTGGAGCGCGCCCGCCGTGGAGAAGGTCCGGCGTTCCTGCTCTGCGATACCTATCGCTATCACGGACATCACGTCGGCGACATCAACCGCGAATACTACCGCTCCAAGCAGGAAGAACAAACCTGGAAGACGGAGCGGGATCCGATCACGAATTTTGGAAAGTGGCTGGTTGAGCAGAAACTCGCCGACGCGGCTGGACTCGAATGGATGCAGACTGAACTTGAATCTGAAATGAAAAAAGCAGTCGAGTTCGCAGTCGCAGCGCCGTACCCGTCCGTCGATGAAGTGGACGAGGACGTGTATGCCTGAAGCCGCCGATCGTGAGCTGACGTTCGCGCAGGCGATTCGAGAAGCCCTCGCAGAAGAGATGCGCCGCGATGACACCGTCTGCATCATGGGCGAGGACGTCGCCGAGGCGGGCACGCCGTTCAAAGTTCTCTCCGGACTGTTAGAGGAATTCGGCAAAGACCGCGTGCTGGATACGCCGATCTCCGAAGCCGGCTTCACCGGACTCGCCGTAGGCGCAGCCATGACTGGAATGCGCCCGGTGGTCGATATCATGTTTGGCGACTTCATCACTTTGACTATGGACCAGATGGTGAACCAGGCCGCGAAGGTCCATTACATGTCGGGCGGAAAGTGGCGAGTGCCGATGGTGATGCGCACCACCATGGGCGCGACTCGGCGCTCGGCGGCACAACACTCGCAGTCGCTGCATGCGTGGTTCTGCCACGTTCCGGGATTGAAAGTGGTTTTGCCTTCGACACCTTACGACGCCAAGGGTCTCCTGAAGGCCGCGATTCGCGATGAGAATCCGGTTGTCTTCTTCGAAGATAAAATGATGTACAAGCTGAAAGGGCCCGTGCCCGCGGACGAATACACCGTTCCGCTTGGAGTTGCAGACGTGAAGCGCATCGGTGAGGACATCACACTGGTCGCCACCAGCAGCATGGTGCAAGTGGCGTTGGGCGCGGCCACGCTGCTTGAGGAAATCGGAATCAGCGCCGAAGTGGTCGATCCGCGAACCATGTGGCCGCTCGACGAAAAAACTCTGATTGAATCGGCGAAGAAAACGTCGCGGGCGATCGTTCTCGACGAAGGCTACGAACGCTACGGCGTGACCGCGGAACTTGCGTCGGTGATTGCCACGGGCGCATTCTACGATATGGACGCTCCGGTCAAGCGCATGGGCGCAATGCATGTTCCAATTCCGTTCTCGCCGCCTTTGGAAGATGTAACCGTGCCGACCGAGCAAACCGTGTTCGATGCCGCCCGCAAGCTCTGCGGCCGATCCTGAGAACGCACTCAACCGAAAAAGGAGAATTCCGATGGCTCTGCCCACGTATGGAACGATGGCGGTGGATTGGGAAAACCGGGTTGACTTCGATCGCCTGCGCCGCGAACGTCTGGCGCGCGCCAAGGAACTCCTCGGCAAGTCTGAGATGGGCTCGTTGTTGTGTTTTGATATGAACAACGTTCGCTACCTGACTGCGACCCACATCGGTACCTGGGCTCAGGACAAGGCGAATCGCTTCACCCTCCTCCCGCAAAATGACGAGCCCATTCTATGGGATTTCGGATCGGCCGCGAAGCACCACCAATTGCATTGTCCCTGGCTCGGCGAGCGCTCGCGGGCTGGAATCTCGGTGTTACGCGGCGCTATGACGCCGGAGATGGGCCGGGCGGAAGATGTAGCCAAGAAAATTCGCATCGAGCTGGAAATGCGCGGCCTGCACAGGGAACCGGTGGGCGTAGACATCGTCGAGTTGCCAGTCCTCTTTGCTTTGCAGAAGGAAGGAATTAAAGTTGTCGATGGACAGGCCCTCATGTCGGAAGCGCGCCTCATTAAAACGCGCGACGAAATCAGTTTGCTAAATCACTCCGCCATGATGGTCGACGCTGCTTACGACGAACTCTATCGCGCCATGAAGCCCGGCATGAGCGAAAACCAGGCGGTGGGTCTGGTGAGCAAGGTGCTTTACGATCTCGGTTCCGAATATGTGGAAGCTGTAAATGCGATTTCAGGAGAGCGCTGCAATCCGCATCCCCATGTTTTCTCCGATCGCGTGCTGCGTCCCGGAGATCCCGTGTACTACGACATTCTTCACTCCTACATGGGATACCGAACCTGCTACTACCGATGTTTCACGATCGGCTACGCCTCGCACGCCATGAACGACGCGTACAAGCGGTGCAGGGAATATCTCGACGCGGCAATTGAACTCGTGCGTCCAGGACGAACCACCGCCGAGATTGCCTCCGTTTGGCCGAAGGCGCAGGAGTTTGGCTTTGCGAACGAGGAAGCTGCCTTCGCTCTCCAATATGGTCACGGCATTGGTCTCGCCATCTGGGAAAAACCCGTGATCAGCCGTCTCGTATCGCTTGAGCATTCTTGCGAAATCAAGCCGGGCATGGTCTTCGCGCTGGAAACTTTCTGGCCATCGACCGATGGCTGGAGCGCCGCCCGTATCGAGGAAGAAATCGTCGTCACCGAAACCGGCCATGAGGTCATAACGCGTTTCCCGGCTGAGGAGCTTTTGGTTGCCGGGCGACACTATTTCACGGTAGATGGTCCGTTGCCCGCAATTCGTGAGACCGAATCCAAACCGAGCACTCGCGTACGCGAGATGATCGAGGCGAGCTCCAAGCAGGAACGAGTTAGCGTCGGGGACTGACAGGTTGCTCCGGACAAAACCCATCCTTTGTCATTCCGAGGAGCGTGAGCGACGAGGAATCTGGGTTTCTCCGGCCAACCCAAGAACCCATCCTTCGCTTTGCTCGAGATGACAAGAATGTAAATAGGTTGAGACAACGCAAGCGGTGTTCCCGCAAATAAATTTATGGCTATCAGTGTCGTGATGCCCGCGCTCGAAATGGCCCAGGAAACTGGCAAGCTCATTTCGTGGCTGAAAAAAGAAGGTGACTCTGTCGCCAAAGGCGAGCCACTTCTCGAGATCGAGACCGATAAGGCAGTAATGGAGATCGAGTCTCCCGCCGATGGCGTCCTTGCCGGAGTGAAGGCCCAGCCTGGAGCCGACGTGCCGGTGGGCCGAACCATCGCCTGGATCGTGCGTCCCGGAGAAGTTCCCCCGGCGGAGGAAGTCGTTGCGACATCGGGAAGAAAAACGACCGCCGTCGTGCCCTCCGTGGGGCCGACGAGTGCATCGGTGAATCAAGGCGCGCAATCAGCGGCCCAAGCGCTTAAGGTTTCGCCCAAGGCGCGGCGTCTCGCCAACGAACGCGGCGTCAATCTCTCTGCTGTCCGCGGATCGGGACCAGGCGGAGAAATCCTTGCATCCGACATTCTCGCTGTTGCCGAATCCAAAACCTCCGGGGTCGCGGACAGTGCCAGCCCCATCTCCCGGCTGATGGCGGAACGCACGACGCAGAGCTGGACCACAGTTCCCCACTTCTTTGTCGTACGCGAAGTGGACGCAGGTGCTCTGAACGAGGCGCGAAAAAAGCTAGGGGCGGAGCTCGAAACATCGCGCGGACTGAAACTCACGCACACCGATCTGCTGGCAGCCCTGGTCGCTCGCGTCCTCGTAAAGCACCCTCGCATGAACGCAAGCTGGACTAGCGAAGGCGTCCAGGTAAATGCCGAAATCAACATAAGCCTGGCGATGGCGGTGGATGGCGGAGTAGTGGCGCCGGTGATTCACAACGCCGACAAGGCCGACCTGGCGGAAATCGCGGCAGCGCGACGCGATCTTACCGAGCGCGCACGCGGCGGCAAGTTGCGCCCGGCCGATATCGCCGGTGGCACTTTCACGATCAGCAATCTAGGAATGTTCGGAGTGGACGCGTTCACCGCGATCATTATTTCGCCCCAGGCCGCGATTCTCGCCATCGGAAGTATTGCCGAGCGCGTCGTGGCGGTTGACGGACGTCCCAGTGTCCGCCCGACGATGACGTTGACGCTTTCAAGCGATCATCGTGTTGTGGATGGCGCACGGGCAGCAGAGTTCTTGCGGGACTTAGTCGAGGCAATCGGCAGTCCGGAGCAATGGCTAGCCTGATCCCGTCTTTGTCGAAAAACGGCGTCAGGCACGCGCTTTGTCGATCATCGCCTTCCAGATACCTTTGGATTTCAGGACCAATTCAACGGCTTCCCGTATCGCGCCGTGGCCGGCAAGGGCTTTCGTAGTGTAGTGCGCGACCTGTTTTACCTCGGGGACGGCATCGCCCACGGCAACGGCGAGGCCAGCGCGTCGCATCAAGGGAATATCCGGAAGATCATCCCCGATATAGGCGACGGCGGAATCAGAAACGCCCGCTTTTTGAAGGATCTCTTCATAGGCCGGCATCTTCAGCGGTTGTTTCATGTAGATAAACTCCATCTTCATTTCGCGGGCGCGGCGCAAGAGCGCAGAACTTTCGCGACCAGTAATGCAGCCGGTGCGCAGGCCGGCGGTTTGTGCCAGGGTAAGGCCCTGTCCGTCGTGCGCGTCGAACCTTTTGATTTCAAGGGCGGTCTCGTCAGTTTGAGAGAGCAGGATGACGCCGCCGTCCGTCATCGAGCCGTCAACGTCCATGAGCAGCACTTTAATTTGTGCCGCGCGCCGCTTCAGTGCGGGAGAGATTTTTGGAAAACCGGCCAACCAAGCCTCCGGAAGGTTAGAGATAAGTTAAAGCCCAATTGATCATACACAGTCGCTTGCCGACCGCGTTCGTCGAGTCAACTGCGTTGTAAAGACTGAGCTGAGCTCACCAGATTTTGTGGAACCGTCCTCGCCTGGATTTTGTCCGCTGCTGATGCTAGATCTGGCCGACGAAGTTCCGCTATTGCAGATTGAGCTGTCTCAGCTTGACCGCGCAGCGGGTATTGCCGCACGATCCCACTGTGGAGTTGGTCAACGTAGTGAAATACATGCTTGAAGCCTGATTTTGAGTACTCACGTTGTCAACAATAATGCCGCTGATTCCTCCCGGGTAGTTCACCGTATTCAGGCCAGCAGTAATGCTTCCGGAGCTGATGTCATTGGTGATCACGTAACCGCTCGTTCCCGCGCCAACCAGCCCGCTCATCAACAGGTCGTGATCGCCAGAGATGCCCCCAAGGTCCAAGTTAGGATTGTAGAGTTCCGTATAAGGCACACAAGGAAGATTGGTCACGTTAGTGCGTTGCAAACTTCCCGTTGGCGTGGAGTTGATCGTGGGATAGGAAGTGAAGCCTATCCAATAGTGTGTCGGAGTTGTGTCGGCAGCGCCGGTTCCGCAGAGGAACAGCTCCCCCGTAGAGGGGGTTGCGCCCCAGTATGCATTGTCAAAGGCGCCGGCATGAAGATTAACGCCGCCGAGCCCGATGGGAACGTTCACCCGCGCAGTGAGGTCCATCCTGAGTTGCGACACCACGGCCGCAGCACCCACGGTACCGTCGTTTCCAGAGAAAGCAAAAATTCTCTGGCTACCGCCCGAGGCGTCCAGAATGATCGAGTCGGGGATACCATAGGCCGTTCCGGTGGCGGTGCAATCCGCGCCTGTTCCGGTGCGGCCCGGAGGGTGAGCGGTCGTACATCCGCCACCGCCGATCATGACCGGGCCGGCATTGAGCGTGGGCGCGGCGCCGCCGGCATTGATCACCCAAAGCTCACCGAGTTGATCCCCGACGAACAGGCGACCGCTGGGGAAATCATAAACCGGGCCGTTGGGTGTGGCCTGAGCGCCACCTGTACCCGCGACGGGAAGAGTGAAAGTCCAATCCACTGTCGGCTGGATGTTCAATGCACAAGTGAAAACGCAGCTGATGCGATAGATCTTGCCGTCGTCGCTGCCGACGAAAGCTTTGTCAGTCTGATAATCCACCCATGCAGAGGCCAGCGTATTGGTGGCTGTACTCGAGTAGGCTACAGATTTGAGGCAAGAGGTGGCGGCTGTGCACGCGCCATTCAGTGTAGGAGCTGCCGCTGCAGTGGCGGAGGTGCCTTGTCCCGCCTTCCAGGTGAGCACGTGGAAGATGGCCGACCCGGCTGCGCTCTCCACATAGGCTATTTTCTTGCCGTCGATCGAAATCGAGGTAGAAGTTAACACCGAGCCGGCAGCCGTGCTTCCGTTGTATGCCCAAGTGATTGTGGGATTCGCCCCGCACAGTCCAACGGGACCGGCACCTGCGTAGAGATTGTTCACGCCGACCAGATTCGCCTGCCCGTTGGTGACGCCCGCGACGTTCAAACCAAATACTGCAAAGTCGTTTGCACAGCTGGGCGCGCCGTTGATGTCGAAACTGTATTTGGCTGGGAACATGGATTGAGCCACATTGCCCGCTCCCATGCTGAGGCTCCAGTCAATCCTCAGATTCTTCTTTTTCATTTTGTTTACATTGGTGCCATCAATGATTCTGCGCCGAGGGCCCAAAACCACAGGGCTGCGGTTCTCCGGGTCGGGCGGGGCGGACGCAACCGATGACACGCCATCCTGAACACCCAACAAATTGCGCTCGGCCAAATGGAAAAGAATGCGAGGCTCAGTTCTCGCCGCATCAAGGTTGGCAGCGGAGGGTCCTCCACTGAGAACCACGTGGCCGTAACTCCAGTCCGTCACCCGGCCAGTATGCGTTTGGCTGAGCTGGTCCTGCATCTGCGACGCTAGAGGAAGGGTGGCAAGAAGAAGCCAGGAAACCCCAAAGAAAAAGCGCAATGGATTCATCGATCCTCCTGCGTGAAGAAAGGATACAACTGTACGAAGCTTCAAGACTAAAGGAAGTTTATGAGATTCTTGAGCTTCTGCGTCGTCACCGTACAAAGTTAGTAATATCGGTGAACCAGTTGCGACGTTCCGAAACCGACCTGTTCGACAACCAGACAAATATAGACGCGGCCCGAACGCAATGGGGAACGACTCGTAGCGGGCCTGCCTCAAAGTCGGGCGATTGAGCGTTTATAATTGAAACGAATGTTTCATATATGATAATCTCTGGTCATGAGTCGAACCGTAAACGAAAAGCGACCGGAGGAATTGCTGGACGCCATCGTCCACTATCTAACCAGAAACGGCCTCTCTGATCTCTCCCTCCGGCCCTTGGCCAAAGCAGTCGGATCCAGTCCGCGAGTTCTGCTGTATTACTTTGGATCAAAAGAAAAACTGGTGATCAAGGTTCTGGCCGAGGTCCGTCAGCGGCAGCGTGCCATCTACGGCCAGATGCAGGCGGCCACGTTTGAAGAGGCTTGCCGGACCATTTGGAAACACATGAGCGCGCCCGCTTCGGAGCCGCTTTTCCGACTTTTCTTCGAAGCCTACGGCATCGCGTTGCGCCACCCGCGACTGTACAAAACATTTCTGCGCAGCACCATCGAGGATTGGTTGGGGTTCGTGGCTGATCCGCTGCGCCGCGAAGGGTACGCCCTCGATCAGGCGCGCGCCTTCGCCACCGTTGTTCTAGCCGGATTTCGAGGCTTTATGCTTGATTACTGCGCGACTCGCGACCGCAAACGCCTTGACCACGCCGTAAGTTTGTGGCTTCACACCCTGGACTCGATTCCGCTCGATGGAAAGGGCGCGTAGGGAGAACAGATGGCCATAAAGAATCGAAGCACGCTTCTGACTTTGGTTGGACTCTTGCTCACATTTGGTTTCCCCGTTCTCCCGATATCTAGGTGGGAAAACGAGTTCGCGAATGTAAGGCATCTTGTTGGTTACGAAATCATCTGGTGGGCGCTAATCGGTGTGGTGCTGTTGTATGTGAAGTCGGTGGAACGGCGGCCGCTGGCGTCTATCGGATTTCGCGCGCCCAGGACTTGGGACGTTCTCATAGCGATCCTAGCCGGTGTGCTGATGCTTGCCGGCCTGGCCGCCATCTACTACGTTTTATTCCCTGCGCTTCATTTGAATGAAGGCCAACAGATGAATCAGTTGATCGCCACACCCTTCTGGTGGCGCTTCATCTCGGTGATT
>Ga0207037_10172_pt1 | contig 19695 bp, 10 predicted proteins | sample Alteio_BWMinCont_75_FD_153268 | JGI IMG/M metagenome (GOLD analysis project Ga0207037, IMG submission 153268) | Enriched cells from forest soil in Barre Woods Harvard Forest LTER site, Petersham, Massachusetts, United States -... | ecosystem: Environmental > Terrestrial > Soil > Temperate forest >... | reverse complement strand
GCCTGTGTACTCAAGCTTGTCTGAGAGAAGAGGAAGGCCATGTTGGCGAGGCTTCTGGCCTGGTTGACATCGACCATTTCGGTGGTGACATTCCAGCTATCGCCCCAGCGGTCATAGAGCGGATAAATCAAGCCCGTGTTGCCATCGGTGGGGTAGCTCAGGGAGCTGAGTTCATTGCCGCCACTGGCCAGCGCGTAGTTGGAAAGGTACATGAAGCCCGTCTGCAAATTGCCCGTGGGAATGCCGGAAGGGGGCAGCGCGCGGCGGTTATTATTCTCATATTGGCTGACGATCCCATGCTGGCGCTTCCAGCCCATGCCTGTGATGAACGTCATGTTGATTGGGTTACAGCCGAGCTCGAAGTTGAGGTTCTGGATGATGGCATTGAGATAATTGGTGTCGGCATTGAGCTGATAGGCCACCGCCATGTCGAAAGCCTGGTCGCTTGAAAAGTACCAGCCAGCCGAATAGGTGCGTTTGCTTTCATCGGGGAAGCAGGTGCCGTAGGCCGAGTGCTGGGTGCGGGTGAGCTGGGCCTGGCCCGCATTCTGGACCTCGGTCTGGCAGAGGGCCAGATAGGGGGCGTTCATCTGGCTTGCCGAGAGCCTGCCTGTCTTGGCGGCAAAGGCATAGTCGCGGATCGCGCATCCGTAGCCCTCGAACATCTGCCACCAGGTCCACTTGGAGATCGTCGTACTGGTCGGATCCGGCAGCCACGCCATCAATTGCTGCTGATAGGTCGGATCGCCCGTGGCCGCAAACAAGGCCGAAGCCGCCCAGCACAACTCATCGTCGTGCAGGAACGTATCGCCATAAAAGTAGATCTTCTGATAAGCCCCCTCTTTGCCATACTTGGCGATCGCCTGCATCAGAAAGCTCCAGCCGGCCTGGGCTTTTTGGAGATAGAGCGCCGCTTCGGTCGGAAATTGCTGCTTAAAGAGCGGCGAGGAACCTAATTCAGCCAGCGCACCCACGGCCGCTGCGGTTGCCGAGGTGCTCTTGGGGAAGACCACCTGGGGATACCCATCATTGGGTGCGACCAGGGAAACATTCCATTCGTACGGCTGGTCGCGCGGATAGACCAGGGTGTAAAATCCTCCGTCGCTATCCTGCATCTTCGCCAGGAAGTCGGCTTCCCATTTGGCTTCCTGCAGGAGGTCGCTCTTGCCATCACCGCTTTCGGGAATGCCGAGGTTGTCCAGCTGGCCGGCATTGGGAAAGGCGTCGGCTGCGAAGGTCAATGCATGGATGAACAAGGCGCTGTCGCAGGTGTATTTGCTGTAGTCGCCGGCGTCATGATGGCCTCCGGAGACATCGACGGTGCCCTGGTTGACGTAAGGATAAAGCAGCGTGCTCGGCCCGGTCACCGCAGGAGCGGTCTGGGCGGCTTGGGGACTTGCCGCGCTGCCCGTAATCATCGACCAGGTGTTGCTGAAGCTAGCCGCAGGCATGGGAATGGAGGCTGGTGCCGTATGGCAGGCGTCATGGACGAAGCGGGTAAAGGGCAGGGCGTTGCTCCCACCGCAGCGCTGATGATAGATCCCAAGCGCATAGGCGCGGGCTGCCGCCGCCGCAATGCCATCCTGGATCAGGAAGGGATAGGAGGCTCCAAGGCCGGGAACGACGAGCCAATATTCGCCCGGTGTGGTGAAGCTTGAAAAATCTGCCTGCAACACCTGCTGGTAGGGAGCTGGTGTGATAAAGCCCACGTCGGGGCGGGCCGTCAAGGTTCCATCGAATACATCCGTTCCCGTGCTGACATCCACGAGCTTGAAGGTGGTCACACCCGCAAGGCTCATCTCCCCCAGGGATCCAAGGCTATAGCCCACCATCGCTGTCTTCGAAAAGGTGGGCATGTAGCCCACCTGGTTGACGTGAATGGCAGGGCTCCAGCGAAGCGGATCGGACACGTCGGAAAATTGCATCGTCGGCGGAAAGACGCTCCCGTCCGGATTGGTCACTTGGACGGTTTGATTGTCGGCGATCGCACTGCCCAAAACCAGGTAAAGGGAATTACTGATGCGCAGATCCCGAACCTTTTGCGGCGCGTCGAGCACGCGACGCTTAAATCCCACGCTTTGCACGGCGATCGTTTGCGATCCCGCCTGAACCACGAATTCGCTCGCTGCAGGCAGGGTCAGCTGATTGCTGGAATTGACAAAGTTCCACATCGTCACCTGCCCAGGATCCACCGCCTTCGTATTGATCAGTACAAGCTCCAAAAGAGTCGGTGACACCACGCGCAGTTCATACGTTCCTACCGCTGGCATTTGCACAGGATCCAGGTCCATGGTCGCATGGACAGCGCATTGCAAAGAAACCAGAAACGAAAACCAACTGAGGGAAAGAAGAGTTGTTTTCACAACCATCCCTAGAGCACGGCAAGTGCCAACGCCCAAATAACGCCCAAAATTTCTTCAAAAGTTGTAAAACGTGTTTTTGTAGGTGAAAAATCTCTTCTTATTTTTACTGGGTTTACCAATAGCAAACCCTCATGCAGAAATTACGGATGGGAGACAAAGGAGTGGCGCAATAATTACGCGGACGAGCCAAGTCTCCTGACGGAAGAAAAATGAAAGCCAGCAGGCAGAGAAAAAATGGGAGTTATTGCCAATTTTGGCCATTCCGACTTAAGCCGTCAGGATAGAAAATCGTCATTGAGATTGATGCCCAACGCGTTACATAAATCTATCTCGTGTTCTTGTTCCTGAAGAATGATTTCACGAAGCGTTTCGCTGAGCGCGAATTCTCCCATGGCTTCCGCCTGTTTGATGCGTTCCCGATAGTTGGCGATGGTGATGCGTTCATTTTCAAGATCGAAACGTAGCATTTGCTTCGCGTCATTCGAGGTTTTGACGGATTTGGGAGTGACGGTGGGCATTCCGCCGAAATAATCCACCTGTTGCGCGATTTTCAGGGCGTGTTCCATCTCTTCTGCCGCATGAACCCTCAATTCTTTCGCAATAGCGGTGTAGGCAGCTCCCTTGATCACCTGACTGTAGACGATATAAGCGATGACTGCCTGGTATTCGCCTGCCAGATCTTCATTGAGAAGGCGGGCCATTTCTTCACGTGTGAGGATGGTTTCTTCGAGGGTTATTTCGGAATTCATAGAGTCATTATCGCCGATTGCCCGTTCTGCCGCCATCAGGAGGATCCCTGTTTTCAGATCCGGGAATTCGCTGGATTGCGAAAAACCCGGTGCGTTCAATAAGCTGTTTTGGGCGGGAAGATGACTTTGCCGAACGTCTTGAAAATGATCATTAACTCCAGGTCCAGAGACCAGTTCTCGACGTAATAAAGGTCCCATTGGATGCGGCGTGTCAGGTCTTCATTGAGCCGGGTTTCGCCACGAAAGCCGTTGATTTGCGCGAGGCCGGTGATACCCGGTTTCACAAACGCGCGAATATAGTAGCTGTCCATGATGCGCGCGAATTGTTCATTGTGCTGCACAAGGTGAGGCCGTGGGCCGACGACACTCATTTCTCCCATCAGCACGTTCCAGAATTGCGGCAACTCATCGACACTGAACTTGCGGAAGATGCGGCCCGCAGGATATACGCGCTCATCGTTGGCGGTGGCCTGCTTGCTCACATCGGGATTGTCCACCGTCATCGTTCGGAACTTGAGGATCTCGAACTCCTTGTTCTGCAATCCAGCCCGGCGCTGCCAGTAAAAAACAGGTCCGGGCGACTGCAGCCGCTGGAAGATCCATACGATCAAGGTGATCACCGGAAGGAGAGCCACCACGGGAAGCGAAATCGCGATGTCGAGAGAGCGTTTGATGAGTCGGTTGACGGGATTTTGAAGCGGTTCGTCGCGGATGCAGATGAAGCGGAGGCCATCATCTTCAAAATAGGTGATGGGATGGAGAAAGCGTTCTTCGAGGTTGTCCACCATCAAGAGGCGCACGCCGAGTTTGTCACAGATGTGCACCATGTGGGTGATCATCTTCGGGAAGAATGGGAATTCGAGGAGAATCACGTGAGTGACGTCCTGTTCTCGGATGACGCGCTCAAGATCATCGGTGCCTCCAAGAACGGGGACGCCGTGAATGTCGCCCTTATCCTTCTCATCATTCAAAAGACCTACGGGGCGGATGCCGAGGAGTTCCTTGCGATTGAGCCATGCGGTCAGCGCGCCCGCGCGAAAGCCGGAGCCGATAAGAAGCGTTCGTTGTTCATGAATGCCCTTAAAAATTTTTTCGGCGAGGGCTTTGGGAATCCACCAATCCGTGATGAAGAGAACCAGATACATCAAAGGCAGGAAACTGAAGAGGAAGAAACGTGAGATTGTCACGTCGCGCGTGGCCAGAAGGTAAAACGTGAGAAATGCTGTCGCGTAGACGACCTTGCTGCTGGCGAGGCGGTGGCATGCCTTCAGATTCCCATGGAGCACGCCGATTTGGTATTCGTGGGAGGAGCGGAATTCGTGGGCCATCAGCCCAAGCACGATGAGGACGCAATAGAGAAGATAATGGCCGAACCAAGAAAGATCGTGGAGTTCAACGAATCGGGCGACATAAAGCCAGTAGGCGATGATGACAATCAGCACCTGCAATATGAAATGGATATGATAAAGGCCCTGAATCCGGCGTGTTACCATGGAGACGACAACTATAAAGGGGCCAGGAAGTGTGTCAAGCAGGCCAGGACTTCGGTAGTGTCCTAATTTGGAAACACAGAGAAAAAGAGCGCGATGACGACAATAAAGAAAATGCTCCAGAGCACGATTCGGGTCATTCTAGTTTTCCGACTTGTTTTCCCGTAATAAACGCCGCTCAATTTTTCATCTTTGTTTCTTCTCTAAGAACGCTGATTATTCCAACAGATCCAAGTTTATGAATCGGTATTTTACCGTCGACAATCAAAGTCTCTGTCAGGAATTCGGTGCCCTAAAAGACATGAGGCGGGTAAAGGTGGAAATGATAAGAAAGTTCAATTCAAAGGCACTTTTCCATCTGCGATGTCTCGAAAGGAAACCATTTTGACGTTGGGGTCCGTGGCAAGGTAGTTCGCTATTTGATGCAGGACATCAATCAAGGCATCATCCGGCCTGTTTTCCCTGTAAAACTCCCACCAGTGTGTCATGATGACTGTCAGTTTTCTGCGGGCGATATTTTCTTTAATCCTGGGAAGAATGGAATCGTATGCATAAGTGTGGGTCACCAAAGATCCCGGATGAGTCAGAAGTTTGAGGTTTCCCACTTGCCAATGAGCCATTGAAAAAAACTTTTTAAATGCGTAATTGGGCCACCACAAGGGTGAAAGTTTGCGCAATTCAAACCAGAACGCCGATATCACACGAAAACGTTTGGCGACCTCATGCAAGCCAACTCGGGAAAATCGGTCATGAGGCGCCACAAATGTGGTGGGCTTCTCAAAGCCAGCCTCCAGAAGAAGTTTGTTTCCTTCCTCCAGTTTCTCGATGATCACAGAAGGATCTTCACATGCAAACTCATGGAAGTTGTGATGACAGCCGTGCTGCAAAATCTCAAATCCCGGGTTGGCTCTAAGATAGTCAACCAACGGCTTGTTTCGGCCAATGGGAATCCTGCCTTCCCCTAACTCGTTTTTTACCCGGAGGTAAAGTTCAGCCTGGCCGTTGGCAAGGGTGATGCGCGTATCCACATGGGGGATGGTGGCCAAGCCTACGGACATCCCACGATCAAGAAAGGGGCGATAGAGCTGTTCCAAATAATTGACGGGTGTTAGTGCGTGAGTGTCATCATCCCGCAAAACCACGTACTTCATATATTATTTTCAATCAACACTTCAAATTGCCTGCCTGCTCTTTGGAGCCTCCTCTGTCACACAGGCAGATTTATTTCAAACAGTCAGGTGTAAACTTTCTGTAGCTGTGATTTTTTGGGCATCCAACAGAAAATGCTCAAGATCGCGGACATATCTATCAATTGAAAAATGCTGTTCCACGGTTGCTCTTGCACTTTTGGCCAATTCCCGGCTCAAAGCCGGATTTTTGATCAAGAGTTCGATCCGGGATGCCAGTTGGCCGACATCCTCTTCCTGAAAAATAAGCGCATTATTTCTGTCTTTAAGCATCTCTCCATGTCCCCCCCGATCCGTGCTCACCAGAGTCGTTCCGGACGCCATGGCCTCCAGTGGAGTTAATCCGAAAGCTTCCACTGAATTTGAAGCAAAAACTAAGATGTCGTGCTGTCGATAGATGGCTGCGATCTCGGCATAGGGAATTCTTCCCGAAAATTCAATCCTGGCGCTTCCCGAAGAGGCGCGTGCCTGAAGCATTTGCACATAATCTTCCGGCCCCTCACCCACAACGGTGAGCACCAACTTCTCCTTCCCTAGCCTATGAGCAACCTGATGCACGGCGTCAATGATCGTGTGCACTCCTTTTTGGGCAAGTAGGGAGCCAGTATACAATATCTTCACTGGTGAACCGAGTGCGCCAGGTTCAGGCTTTAGCACAAACTGTTCCAAAGGAATGCCTTGATAAATCACTTTTGAATTCTGGAGAGGAACCCCTTTGGCCACCAGATTCGACTTCAGGGTGTTGCTGATGCAAGTCGCATGGCTGAAATGAATATTTTGTATTGAATTGTCAGGCGATAACAAGTCCGTGGAAATATATCGAGAGAGCCGCCCTGGCTCAAAAAGCGAACGTCGCGGCAAATAACCGGCGATGGATTCATCATTAAAGGTAAATGCTATCGGCAGGGCGCAATCCAGCGCGGCGCGCACAGCCCCCATGGTCAGACGCAATTGGCTCCAAACAAAGATCAAATCCGGTTTGAGCTGCTGGATGCATTGACGGGTTTCGGCAAAATTCCTACGAAACGTTTTCCGCTTGTGCCAGAAGTTAATTTCAGAAGGAGGCTGTTCAAAAGGCATTGTCAATTTGAGCCGCCTCAAAATATGGTTGTCTTTGCCTTTCTGCCAGAACTCCTCTCTTGAGGGAATACTGGTCAACACAGAGATTTGGTGCCCCTTCTTTTCAAAACCTTCACACACTTGGTTACAGAGTATTTCACAACCACCGTAGATGTCGGGCGGATATAAATTTGAAATAACCAGGATCTTCATGTCGTTTGGAAAACTCAGTCAAAAAATGCGTAGGTTCCAATCTAATAGTACCCAAAGTCGCACACGTGGCAATCATTGACTTTCTTTTACTAATTCCATCTTCGCCATTGCCGCAAAACTGTGAGAGTAGCCCAAATTATTGAATCGACTAGTGCAAACAGGAAGATAAGGGGAAATCCCACGATCCAAAAAGCCATTTCATCAAAAAAATAATTGAATTGGACCCTATAGTTCGGCCGGAACCATTGAAAGTACCTGAGCAATATTAAAGGTGTATTCTCTGGGAGAGGGTGGTGGATTAAGATTTAAACCGCAGGTTCCGTCAAATATTGGAGGGCGCCTAGGCGGACACGAAAGTCTGCCCTCCATGGAAAATGTAGAAAATTTTAAGACAGGGCCACTACCAACAAGCGGATAAACCGGTTGGAAAACGATTTTGAAATTCCCACAATTGCCGTTACTGTCTATTTTCCATTGTTCGATCCAAAAATAATGTCAAACTGATGTGTCCGGTATCGCATGATTCAGATGCAAAATACGCAGGAAGATTTTTTGTGGATCGGATAAACTTTCAAAGAACACTCTGATTTCACTTCTCTCCACAAGTCATGTCGATCAATTGGAAACGTTTGCTCTTATGGAATACGGTGACGAACTATTGCCGGGTGATCGTGCGCATCATCACCGGTTTTTTTGTCTTTCGTTTGCTCTTCCAACATTTTTCTACTGAACAGTTTGGCTATTGGTCACAACTCTGGTCTGGTTTTGGCATTTCGGTTCTGGCGGATTTTGGACTGGGATTTACCGCCCAACGGGAAACCGCTTATTGCAACGCAAGGAAAGAATGGGATGGTTTAAATCGCCTGCTCAGCACGATTGTGTGGAGTTATTGCATCCTGGGATTGTTGATTTTTTTGATCTTTTTTCTCATTCAGCCGTTCTTTCTAAGCCACATTCACATTTCCCCTTCGAACAAGGCATCCTTCACCAACGCTTACTGGATTTTTTTTGGAGCCCTTGCCATTGGCTTTCCCAGCGGACTTTTTAACGAAGTTCTCAATGGCCTTCAGCGTTTCGATTTGGGCAACTGGGCTCAAATCGTCGGTTCTCTCGTCAATCTTTTGTTTGTCCATATGGGACTCCAATACCACTGGCCATTTGAAACATTCATTTTTATCGGAGTCGTGACATCGCTTGGCCCGAATCTTTTCAGCTACATCATGGTGCGACGCCTGATTCCCACGCTTTCCCTGAATCCACGCCTTTTTCATCACTCCAATCTCAAACGCGTGATGTCCTTTTCCATCATTTCCTATATCAGCACTTGGACCACCCTCATCATCACGCGTACCGATCAAACTGTGATCAGCTTCTGTATCGGAGTCGCCTGGGTGACCGTCTACCAAGCGGGATTCAAAGTTGCTGAAATGTTTTGCGGGTTCACGCTGCAAATGCAGGGAGCTCTTTCAGCGACTGCGGCTCATTTGAAGGCCCAGGAAGACTATGAAGCGTTGCAAAGGCTTTTGATCAAAACGACGCGTATCACCGTGCTTTTTTCGACGCCAGCTTACATTTTTGGGGCAGTTTATCTGGAACACCTGATCCGCCTCGTCACGGGTCTCAAATCGGTCGACAGCACTACATTGTGGGTCGGCCAGGCCCTACTGCTCAGCGCCTATTCGATGTTGCTTACAAGCAGCTGCACCAAATGGATTTTGGTCATGTCCGGATGGGAAAAGCCTCTCTTAAAGCTCAGCGTGACGGAAGCCTTGGCGAATCTATTCCTGAGCGTTTTTTTGGTGTATAAAATGGGAGTTTTTGGGGTGGCTCTCGGCACACTCATACCCGGCGTGCTCGTTGGCTGGCTTGGCATCCAGCACCTTAACTTGAGCTTCACCAGGCTGCGTTTGGGAGAGTGGATTCGCCAGGTTTACTCTCCCGTTCTGCTTCCCATCTGCCTTTCGCTGGTCCTCCTTTACGCAATGCTTCACCTGTGGCCTCTGCCTGAAGGATCAAAAATGTGGATCCTTCATTTAGCGCTGCAAGGGACGCTCTTTATGACGCCGACAGCCATCTTTCTGCTGAAAGAACGAAAAACGTTATTTTGACGCCTGCGATATGGACCGGCTGCTGCGCCATTGAGACACGCAATCTTCAAAAGCAGCTTCACAACGAGCAACAAATGGGTCTTGTGTGTATTGTTCCAAAACCATTTGCCGAGCCTTGGAAACAATCTCCTCTCGTTGAGGGTCGTTTTGCAGCATTTGTAATGCTGCCTTTGCGAGGCTCTCCGGTTTTCCTCCTTCAAATGTGAGGCAATTTTCGCCGTCCTTCAAAACCTCCCGCGCGCCTCCTGACAGCGCGCAGATACATGGCGTTCCACAGATCATCGCCTCGAGATAAGTTTGTCCGTGCCCTTCCTCCCAGGTGGAGGCAAAAACAAAAAGGTCCGCTTTCTGGAGACGTTGATATTTTTCTCGCTCTGAAACTTTACCCACAAAATGCACGCGCTCTTCCAATTTGCACTGTTGGATCAACTCCTCAAGTTCGCGTCGATAATGTGGATCATTCTCAAATCCGACGATCTGCAACTTCAGATTTTTCAGCTCATGGTTCTGAACTAAAATGTGACAGGCTTTCACGATATCATGCACGCCCTTCCCCCGTTCGATTCTGCCCAAAAAAAGAAGGACCGGGCCCTTTTTCAGCCCTTTGGGATGAGCTTTGATGATTTCATCCAGATCGGAAGGGGGCTTGATTCCCACACCGACCACCTGCGCATATTTGAAAACTGCCTGGGGATTTTGCATCTGCAAGGTGTGCTTGCTGTTGCTGATCGCGTAATCTACGCACACGGGGCGGTAAAAAATCATCCAACCATAAATTCTTTTAAGCTTTTTTTTGAAACTCCTGCCGGATTCCATGCAATCAAAGGAATAGCGATCGTGCAAAAAGACGACCGTGGGGCAAAGTTTTTGCGCCACGATCAAGGGTGCGTAACTGATCCTCTTGAGATCGCTCACAAAAATTAAATCGGGCTTGATGCGTAGGATCCATGCGAATGTTTTGAAATAATTGAAGAGACTCGTGTAAAAAGATTTCAAGGTATACCAGACACTTATTTTTATAGGGTATGGGTATGGCATCCACATTCTGAAAACAGGATGGACGCCTTCCTCATAAACATGTTTTGAGGTAGAAGTGAGAACCTGCACAGCATGTTTTCGACGCAAAGCGGAAACCAGGGCTTCCGTCAAAACTTCTGCTCCTCCAAAAACATTGGGCGGGTAGAGATTGGAAATGACCAGAATTTTCACTTTCAAGAGCTGAAATGACCTTCAGAGGTCCTGATGAGCAAACACCCGTCGTCCATCGGGCCACTGAGCTTCGACTTCAATCCATGAAGTCTTTTTTGAGATCGCGAAATCCTGCGTCACGACGGGTTCCTGGTTTTGAGACTCCCACACAATCAACGCTTCGCTCATGTCCATTCCGGGGGCTTCCAGATGCGCTCGGGGACCTTCTTGGGATTGATCGATCGTGATCTTTCCAGAAGCCGATTTCCACGGCTGGTCTTTAAGCGGACTTTGCGCCATCCAGTAGGCGAAATTTGCAAGGGTGCGTGAAAGCTCCACAATGGTGAATTCGGTGGATACGTTAAACGTGTCGCCCCATCGGTCATAAAAAGGATAGGGAAATCGTGGATCATCATCGGATGGATAGGACAGAGCATTGAGGTCTTTTCCATAAGTTCTCATGGCAGGAAATGTCGTTTGAGCGTTGCCGACCAGCAATCCAGATGGCGGGAGGGCGCGCCCATCGTTTTGGGCATATTGATGCACGATTTCGTGAGGGCGATACCATCCTAGGCCTGTGATATAGGATAGGTTGAGAGGATTGCAGCCAGCCTCGAAATCCATGTTGTGAATGATGGCATCCACATAGCCCGGAGATGGTTCGAGTTGATGTGCAACTAGAATGTCGAATGCGGTGCTGCTGGAAAAAAACCAACCCAGTCTCATGGCGCGCTTGGCTTCGTTTGGGACAGAGGTGCCGTAAGCCGAGTTTTCCGAGTCGGCCCTGCAGTCTTTTGCGCGAAGCTGGATTTGACGCCGGCATTTCTCAAGAAGTCCAGGATCGAGTTTTTCAGTCGCTACTCTTCCTGTTTTGTCGGCGAACGCGTAGCTGCGCGCCGCGCAACCGTAGGATTCGTAGAGGCTCCACCAGCTCCAGAGCCAAGTTTCCGGGTCACAAGGGTTGAATTCCTTCACCAGCATTTGATGGATTACCGGATCCCCAGTGGCGAGATACATTTCGGTGGCGGCCCAGAGAATCTCGTCTTTATCGCCCGCGAAATCGCCGTAGTGCGTGATTCTCTGGTAGGAGCCGTTTCGTCCAAAGCGTTTCCAGGCGCTCACGAGAAAAGACCATCCCTTCTTCGCTATTTCCAGATAACGGGCTGCGTCCTCTGGGAATTGTTGTTTGAAGCGGGGGGAGGATGCGATCTGGGCGAGGGCAGCCGTCGCAGCAGCCGTCGCTGATGTGTTTTTTGGCGCAACGATCTGAGGATCGCCTGCATCTGGAAGGACGTTATCCTCGTAAGGACGGTCCCGTGGATAAACCAGAAAATAAAATCCGCCATCAGAATCCTGCATCTTTGCGAGAAAATCCGCTTCCCATTTGGCGATTTGCAGCACGTCGCTCTTTCCATCACCGCTTTCCGGGATGCCGAGATTATCCAGGTCGGACACGCCCGGGAATGCATCCGCAGCGAAAACAAGATGATGAATAAGTTGGGCGCTGTTGATGACATATTTGCTGTAGTCACCAGCATCGTGATGGCCCATGCTCACATCAATCTTTCCACTTTGTTTGAAAGGAAAGAGGCATGTCTCGATGGATCTCAGGACAGGGGCTTGATTCTCAGGATCTTTTCTTGTGTTTTCTGCGTTGCTGGCCAGAGCTTTCTCGACGTTTTCAAAGGACGGAGTCGGGATATCAGCAGGTTTGTAGTGGCAAACCTGGTGGACAAATCGCGTGAAAGGCAGCCGGTTGGCGTCTCCGCAGCGTTGATGATAAAAACCGAGTGCCAACGCGCGCGCAAAGTTGGCGGGAGTCCCGGGGTGGATCCAGAAAGGATAAGAGACGCCAAGCCCTGGAATTTCCACGGCATAACAACCGGGAGTTTCGAATGAAGTAAAATCGGCTTCGAATACATTTCGATACCACATAGCTGGGAAACCAAGATCATTCCGTGACTTCAGCTTGCCGCGAAATACCACTTGCTTCGAATTCAGGTCAATCAGATGAAACTCCTGATTGGGAGGAATCTCCATTTCTCCCATATCGCCAAGATAGTAGCCCACCGTGGCGTGTTTTGGCAGGTTGGGAGCGTAGCCAACCTGGTTGACGTGGATGACAGGGGTCCATCGCGAAGGGGAAAAATCACTCTGAAACACTGTTCCGAATTTCCAAAATCGCTCGCTTGGATCGGTGACTTCCACTTTGGCATCAGAAGGAAGTTCATGACCCAGACGAAGAAAAAGAGAATTTCCAATCCGAAGATCGTATTTTTTTAGGGGCGCATAGAGCACTCGACGACGAAATCCGACTGTGGCGATGGGAATGGGTTCATGGTTGGACTTGACATGGAGCTGCCGGGCGAGTGCCTGCTGTTCGGGAAGATCGAGATTCCAAGTTTCCAGCGCGCCATCCAGCTTTTTGGTCGAAACATACGTGAGCTCGAGAAGTGTGGGACTCAGAATCCGGAGCTGGTGCTCACCCACCGGAGGAGTCTGCAATGGATTAAAATTGGGATAAACGAGTGGCGCTCCTGAGAGGGAGCTGCACACGAAGAGCATGAAGGCGAAGGGCCAGCGCATTCGAAAATCATCACATGAGCTTGCCAGAACCGCAAACTTTTTGGGAACCGTTATGAGTCGAATGGCACGGCCTGTCCTAGCGCGCGTGGCCGCGAAGTTTGCGGCAGCGATCAAGGTCCGTATTTATTGGCAATATAAGTCTCGATGGTCTGCCTGTCAGAGTCGGAGAGCGCCTGGTTGTAGATCAGAATTTCTGCGATGTCGCCATTGAGGAAGTTATTGCCTTCGGCTTGGCCGATGCGCAAATCCGAATTAGGGACCGGCATCGTCGCGCTCGTGTTCACCGAGCCCAAGGCGCCCCCGTCCAGATAGTGCGAATAGAGGGAGTCGGCTTTGATGAACTCGAGCAGGTGGAAAATGTTTGCACCCGGGGTGAATGCGGTGGAGTAGCTATGAATATAGCCAGGTTGCTCATGCAGATCCATGGTGCCGGAGAGATACCAATAGATCCATTTGTTCACCGGGCCTCCGCCTTCGTCTTTTGAAACGATGGCTTGCACTGCTGAGGGATCGTGGAAAGCCACGACAGCGAAAATAGACATGTTGTTAAAATTCAGAGCCGGTTTATTGCCGGCACTCATAAAGGAGGCAACGCCATCGAAGCGGAGAGCAGGCTTGCCGTTGACGGCGCCGTTCACCCACTGCGGGCGTGCAGAAGCGATCGGTTGTGTCACATCATTTCCATTAATCGAGGAATCTGCCCAGCTGCTAACGTAGCCATTGGGATCCTGAGTGACTCCCTCGTCACCCTTCAGCCAAAGCGTAAGTCCAGTTTGCGGCAGATCCGATGCACTCATATTTTCAGTGAATACGATCTGGGTTGCGTTGCCCGTCGGACCGGCAGACGCCGCAATTCGATCCGTAATGTTGGTGACGGCGGGCGGCATGAAATAAATCTGCGCCACGCCGTTGCTATCCGTGTTCAGACTGAACGAGGAAGTGAGTGACGGATTTGTTGTGGAAGCGGAGATCTGACCTGCGCCTTGCTGCACGGTGAATGTCACGGGCGCCCTGGCGAGTGCCACACCATTGGAAGTCGTGACAGAAATTTGCAGCGGCTGCGGCAGAAATGCGCCGGGCGATGTGGTGACCTGATTGTTCCCGCCGAGCATCGTCAACACGGGTGGGATCGCGTTGTAATAATCGAAAGGATAGGGGTCGATCGCGTCGGGAAGGCCGTCGCCGTCGGAATCATGAAGCAGAACGGGCACGGGAGTTGACAGTGCCGATACATTCCCGCTCGAGTCGATGGCGGCGACCGTATAATTGAAGCTTGTATCGAGAGTCAACGTGGAATCCGAATAATTTGCAGCTGATGTCGACGCGATCTGCACTCCATTGCGATAGATGAGATATCCTGTGACCGCGACGTTGTCGGTCGATGGATTCCATGTCAGATTCACCTGGGTATCGGAAATGATCTGCAGTGAGAGATTGGTTGGAGCGGAAGGCGGCTGTGTATTGGGCTGGGACGGAGGTGGAGGGGTGGAAGGTGCCATCAATCCATATTTCACCATCAGGTAATTCTCTATTGTCTGACGCTGGGTGTCCGGAAGAGCTGAATTGTAAACAAGAACCTCACCAAGGTCACCATTCAGGAAATAGTGTCCTTCGGCCTGGCCAATCCAGATATCAGCATTCGGAGCAGGAAAGAAGGAGCTCGTGGAGGTTGAGCCTATCGAAGTTCCATTTTGGTAATGAGTGTAAACTCCGCCGCTTTTAACCACATCGAGAATGGTGATTTGATTGGCTGGGGGCGTGAACCCGGACGAAGAGCCATGAATGCCGCCTGGTTGCACATGCATGTCCATGACGCCGCCAAGATACCAATAGATCCATTTGTTCACGGGACCTCCGCCTTCGTCTTTGGATATAATCGCCTGGACTGAGGTGGTATCCCGGAAGGTTACAGCGGCAAAGTAAGACACGTCGGAGAAATCGAGCCCGGCTTTGTTCGGGATATCCAAATAATCGATGTTTCCGTCAAAGCGCACCACGGGTTCGCCATTGACCGCATTGGCGACGAAAAGGGGACGCCCGGAACCGGTCTGTGATGCATTATTGTTGTTGCCCGACTGATCCGACCAACTATTCACGAGATTCGAATTGTCCACGGAAACGCCCGCATCGGCTTTTAACCAAATCTGTAGTCCATTCTGGGGGATTGTGACAGGAGCAGGAGTAGGAGCCGGTGAGGGCGTAGGAGTTGGGGCTGGAGTCGGTGAGGGTGTTGGGGCTGGCGCAGGAGGAGGAGTTGGAGGAGGCGTCGGTGCCGGTGGGGGCGTAGGAGGAGGCGTGGACTGCGGATTACCCGTAATCGTCACAGAAGCGACGCTGGGTGTGGAAACCGTATAACCAGGACCCCCGGCAAGGGTCGCGATCAGTGTCGAACTCGTGTTCAAAAGTGAATTGGCAGTGGGGACAACCCTCATCGTCACACCGCTTTGGCCCGCGGGAATTGTTACGAGGCTCGGCAGATAATTATAATCCAGGCCATTCACCGCGGTGCCGCTCAAGGTATAAAAGACTGTCAGAGAGTTGGTGCCGTTGTCGCTGCGCATCACCGTAAAACTTCCACTCACATTCGTCTGATAGGACGTCGTCGGATCGTAAGCCCGGATGCTCGTCGTCTCGCTTACTGCTGCGGGCGGAGCGTTTGTGACCACGACCGGCGGCGAATTGGTCACCACCACGGGAGGCGTATTGGTGACGACCGGGGGTGGAGTGACGGGAGGAGCATTTGTTGAAGTATTCGCGACGACCGTAAAGTCCGATTCTGCAGAAACACGCCGGCCATCGGGAAGTTGTACTTCCGCTTCGATCCAGCTGGGACCGAGGACCGAAGGGATGAGATTGAACGTGCCGCCATAGGCTGGCTGCTGACCTGCGGTTTCCCAGACAATGTTGGCTTGGGACAAATCAAGTCCTGGGACTTGCGCGGTGGCGGTGTAGGTTTGGTTGGTGGCCACCTGGTTGGGAATCCCGGTGATCTGCGGCGAAGCCGTCCTCCAGGCCTGTGTACTCAAGCTTGTCTGAGAGAAGAGGAAGGCCATGTTGGCGAGGCTTCTGGCCTGGTTGACATCGACCATTTCGGTGGTGACATTCCAGCTATCGCCCCAGCGGTCATAGAGCGGATAAATCAAGCCCGTGTTGCCATCGGTGGGGTAGCTCAGGGAGCTGAGTTCATTGCCGCCACTGGCCAGCGCGTAGTTGGAAAGGTACATGAAGCCCGTCTGCAAATTGCCCGTGGGAATGCCGGAAGGGGGCAGCGCGCGGCGGTTATTATTCTCATATTGGCTGACGATCCCATGCTGGCGCTTCCAGCCCATGCCTGTGATGAACGTCATGTTGATTGGGTTACAGCCGAGCTCGAAGTTGAGGTTCTGGATGATGGCATTGAGATAATTGGTGTCGGCATTGAGCTGATAGGCCACCGCCATGTCGAAAGCCTGGTCGCTTGAAAAGTACCAGCCAGCCGAATAGGTGCGTTTGCTTTCATCGGGGAAGCAGGTGCCGTAGGCCGAGTGCTGGGTGCGGGTGAGCTGGGCCTGGCCCGCATTCTGGACCTCGGTCTGGCAGAGGGCCAGATAGGGGGCGTTCATCTGGCTTGCCGAGAGCCTGCCTGTCTTGGCGGCAAAGGCATAGTCGCGGATCGCGCATCCGTAGCCCTCGAACATCTGCCACCAGGTCCACTTGGAGATCGTCGTACTGGTCGGATCCGGCAGCCACGCCATCAATTGCTGCTGATAGGTCGGATCGCCCGTGGCCGCAAACAAGGCCGAAGCCGCCCAGCACAACTCATCGTCGTGCAGGAACGTATCGCCATAAAAGTAGATCTTCTGATAAGCCCCCTCTTTGCCATACTTGGCGATCGCCTGCATCAGAAAGCTCCAGCCGGCCTGGGCTTTTTGGAGATAGAGCGCCGCTTCGGTCGGAAATTGCTGCTTAAAGAGCGGCGAGGAACCTAATTCAGCCAGCGCACCCACGGCCGCTGCGGTTGCCGAGGTGCTCTTGGGGAAGACCACCTGGGGATACCCATCATTGGGTGCGACCAGGGAAACATTCCATTCGTACGGCTGGTCGCGCGGATAGACCAGGGTGTAAAATCCTCCGTCGCTATCCTGCATCTTCGCCAGGAAGTCGGCTTCCCATTTGGCTTCCTGCAGGAGGTCGCTCTTGCCATCACCGCTTTCGGGAATGCCGAGGTTGTCCAGCTGGCCGGCATTGGGAAAGGCGTCGGCTGCGAAGGTCAATGCATGGATGAACAAGGCGCTGTCGCAGGTGTATTTGCTGTAGTCGCCGGCGTCATGATGGCCTCCGGAGACATCGACGGTGCCCTGGTTGACGTAAGGATAAAGCAGCGTGCTCGGCCCGGTCACCGCAGGAGCGGTCTGGGCGGCTTGGGGACTTGCCGCGCTGCCCGTAATCATCGACCAGGTGTTGCTGAAGCTAGCCGCAGGCATGGGAATGGAGGCTGGTGCCGTATGGCAGGCGTCATGGACGAAGCGGGTAAAGGGCAGGGCGTTGCTCCCACCGCAGCGCTGATGATAGATCCCAAGCGCATAGGCGCGGGCTGCCGCCGCCGCAATGCCATCCTGGATCAGGAAGGGATAGGAGGCTCCAAGGCCGGGAACGACGAGCCAATATTCGCCCGGTGTGGTGAAGCTTGAAAAATCTGCCTGCAACACCTGCTGGTAGGGAGCTGGTGTGATAAAGCCCACGTCGGGGCGGGCCGTCAAGGTTCCATCGAATACATCCGTTCCCGTGCTGACATCCACGAGCTTGAAGGTGGTCACACCCGCAAGGCTCATCTCCCCCAGGGATCCAAGGCTATAGCCCACCATCGCTGTCTTCGAAAAGGTGGGCATGTAGCCCACCTGGTTGACGTGAATGGCAGGGCTCCAGCGAAGCGGATCGGACACGTCGGAAAATTGCATCGTCGGCGGAAAGACGCTCCCGTCCGGATTGGTCACTTGGACGGTTTGATTGTCGGCGATCGCACTGCCCAAAACCAGGTAAAGGGAATTACTGATGCGCAGATCCCGAACCTTTTGCGGCGCGTCGAGCACGCGACGCTTAAATCCCACGCTTTGCACGGCGATCGTTTGCGATCCCGCCTGAACCACGAATTCGCTCGCTGCAGGCAGGGTCAGCTGATTGCTGGAATTGACAAAGTTCCACATCGTCACCTGCCCAGGATCCACCGCCTTCGTATTGATCAGCACAAGCTCCAAAAGAGTCGGTGACACCACGCGCAGTTCATACGTTCCTACCGCTGGCATTTGCACAGGATCCAGGTCCATGGTCGCATGGGCTGATGACAATCCCATCTGAAATGCGCAGATTAAGATTAGGGCGCGCAAAAAGCTGAGGGGAAAGGAAAAATTCACGAGAGGAGCGAGTATAAAGCATTCTCCTTGCCAAACTATCAGTAGTTCACTGATGTTTCGCATCGGGAAAAATCCTAAAGACAATATTTTTTCAGAGCACGCAAGGTTTATTTGCGAAAACAGCCGATAATTTTAAGATTACCACTCAACCGATTTTTGAAGCTTTGCAAAAAAGAGAGTTTTAGGTTCAAATGGGACGAAAAGAAAATGGTGGCAGCCCTGTAAAAACGATTGGCGAGATTGCTTTTTTGGTATATTTTAACTTTTCGTAAATGACTGCCATGGACTTGGTTGCTTCTCTAGCTTGTGACGCGAAAAAGTCGAAAAGGGCGTTTTTCCACCCTATGGAACCCCCCTATGCGCCCAGCTTTTGAGGCCGTAAAGTATCTTGTCCATATTTTTACAAGATATTCTCATTCAATGAGATGCAACAAAATGAGGTACCTGCTGCCTGGGGAGACTTTCGCACGGAAGTGACGACATCCGATTCATTTTATGAAGCTGGGAGAGGTATCACATAACATATTTGCAGACGATCTGAAGACAGGGCTGCATTCGATTTCCATGGAGACATTGGCTTTGGAGGGGGTGCATCTTTGGCGTGCTCCTCTCACGGCCGATGACGCCATGCGGGAACGGTTTTATGCCTTTCTTACTGCGGAGGAGAAGAAGCGTGCGGGGAGATTTCATTTCGTCGAAGACCGTTTCCGTTACATTGTCGCGAGAGGATGTCTTCGTTATATCCTGGGTATGTATCTCAATTGCGATCCTTGCGAAGTTGCCCTTGCTTCGAATCCCTGGAGTAAGCCCTTTCTTGTAGAGGATGGTGGCCAGAAGTCGCGTCTTCGTTTCAATCTATCCCACTCGGGGGGGATGGCGCTTTACGGGTTGACGCTGGATCGTGAAATTGGCGTGGATTTGGAAGAGATGCGACCGCTGGACGATCTCGAGTCGATGGCATCCATGGTTTTCACGCCGCGGGAGATTGAGATTCTCGATTCCGTTTCCACCGCCGAAAAAGAAGAAATTTTCTTTCGATTTTGGACGCGCAAGGAGGCGGTGATCAAGGCGGTGGGGCGCGGGCTGAGCATACCGCTGGCCCGCATGGATGTTTCGGACATCTCGCATCCCATTTCTGGAATGGAAGCCGCTGGCGTGGTCGGATCATGGTGGATTGCGGACATCGACAGGAATTCCGGGCATGCCGCGGTTTGCATGGAAGGCGGCCTTCCCGTTTCGTGGAATATCCGGAGGGTGGAATGGTGATCGCCTCATCGCCTACCGCGTGCACCAAGGCGCAAAGGCGCCAGGTTCTCGTCGACTGGAACGCTTCGCAGCAAGCGTTTCCTCAGGGGACATATT